>OGPS01000471.1_pt1 | contig 38405 bp, 26 predicted proteins | sample 1552931 | NCBI WGS metagenome assembly OGPS01 (sample SAMEA2580252, study PRJEB22360) | human gut metagenome | biome: human gut; feature: human-associated habitat; material: faeces | place: Denmark | collected 2008/2010 | reverse complement strand
GTAGATTTCCTGAGATATGTAGAGTACTTTCTTGTCTTTGGCAGCCATAGTGATTCACTTTCGTTCTCTACAAAGATACTGAAAAAAGGCGAGACCGCCCAGCCCCACCCCGCAAACCAGTGCGTTGGGCTAGCTTGTAATGGGACTTGCGAAATTTAGTGGAGATGACGTCTCAGTGTCTACATGGGCAACTGCCTCTCTTCAATTTCAGTAACTATACTTCCAACTCTGTCCATTATCCATCTTAAAACCTCCCCAGTTTTTATTGGGACAAAGCTACCTGCTTCGTTCCAGTCTCCAAAAGGGAGCCACTCAAATCCATAAGGCCAAGGCTCATTCGGTTGTAGAGGAAGGCAAGACAATCTTTCTGCTATCTCCAACGTGGGGGCATGCGTTCCCTCATCATCAATACAAGCAGATACACCAATATACAGTTTGTCCCATTGAGGTCTTTTCGAGTCATGTGTAATCACTATGTTGTGCCTCCAGCTTGGCTTGCGAAAGAGGATTAGTGGAGACCTTTCCTCCGTAAATACTTTAGGAGGTAGGAGTTGACCATTAAGCGTGAATGTCCTCAGTGGCTTGAATATGTAATCTTCACATAAGCGACTACTGATCTCAGATTGACTTGACATGAGAGCTGATACAGCCTCTATATTGTCAATAGCTAATGCAACGATTTCTTTTTTGAATTCTACATCCATTTCATTGTTGGTCAATTGATTTAGTAATGCAAGGTATTGAGAGATAGATTCTCTAACCAGAGGTTTGTTATAAGCAAGCTGAGCACATTTTCTCAGCCACTGCCGTATCTCCTCTTGATAAGAGAGGAGTGTATACTCCACCCCATATCCCTCACTTCCTAAAGAGTCCGGGCTTGGCTCTCTGCCATCAAGAGTTAAGTAAATAATCTTGAAGCCATAGGGGAAATGGCTTTTTGCATAGTTGTAATATCTGAGAAGTTGGTGAAACTGGTCTCCTGCATAGATTTTATTTTCAATGATGAGAGCATGATTCCCATCTTCAAGAATAATGTCTATCCTGCCACCTGTCGTAGTTGTTGTAGTCCCTATGGATCTTTCGACTATCCCCTCATTTGCAGAAATTACATAGTCTGCCTCTAAGCCCACAATGCCTAGAAACTCCTGCAAAAACGCGCTACCCATACCATGGCTACCATTAGGATTGAGTAGTTCAGCAATGAAGGCAGAGTGTAGTCTCACCTCCTCCGTCCTCAATCCTATGACATTGAATACATTGAAGAGCTCTCCATTGGCATGCTGCTTCTCCTGCAAAGCTTTTGCTTTGTGGTAAACAACACCAACATCATAGAGCATTTGTTTTAACTGTTTCATAGCGATATCACCATTTGGCTTGTCTACTGATCGCAAATTACTCTTGTCTTACCTTTGCTCAAAGGTACAAAAAGGGGGGTATGTGTGATCCATATCAAAATTCCTCCGGAGGAATTTCGGATTTCCCAGCGAGGAACGAAAAAATACTTCGGAAGTATCGTTTGATTCCTCCGAAGTATCGTTTGATTCCTCCGAAGAAATTTTCCTCACCTCCGTGGCAAATCTTTTTTCTCCAGTGGGCTATTTAGAAATTCCTCCCGAAGAATCAGAAGTTAGAGGTTAGAGGAGCCGAGCTACCCCACAGTCAGCACACAGCGCATCGAGCTAGTCGCATCGGTCAGTTACACGGCTTGCGGAGTCAAGTGAGTTGCGGTCTTATGCGCGTATAGCGTAATTAAGATAATATGTCTATATTAGCGGTCGGAAACTATTGGAGCTTACACTCCTACTCTAAAACTACTAACTTTTATCGGGCAGTAACGAGTGGACAAATCAATGCTGGCAAAAGGTTTGTCCTATAGGAATGATAACATCTCAAGTAATATACAACACAAAGTACTATGCGTAAAACCCTACTACTTACACTAACCTTGTTGCTGCTCAGCCTAGCAATACCTCAAATGGGACAAGCAAGGCAGACGGATGACTACACAATCTTCTATGGCTACTGTGCTTTCGAAGAGCCATCGCCAAAGACTGCTATAGGTTATGAATCAGAACCTTCGCACCTAGGTGTAGCTGCGTACTATGAGTCTGACTTCCTAAAGCCTTTTGTAGGAGATCAAGTTATTGGTATCCGTGTGGCAGTCCTTAAAGACGTTTCGGCGTCAGTCTTTATCAAGAAAAATGTGGAGGGCACTCCTCTTCAACAAAAAGAAGTTCATCTGAAAAAAGGATGGAATGAAGTCCTCTTTGACACGCCTCAACCTATTACTCAAGATGGGAGCTATGCTATCGGGTATGAATTTGACAATGCCAAGGAGGTAAATATAATAGGCGTACAGTCTTTCGGACGGGCTCATGAGCATGGTATATACTTATCTCAGTATGGAGGCAAATACCTGAAGTATAGCTCTGGATATGGATCTAACTTGATGGTACAGATGATCGTACGAGGGCGACAGCGCGAACACTTTATCAACAAACTATATGTCAACAAGGTAACAACGCAGGAGTATGTCAAGGCTGGTGAAAGCAGCTCTCTGACGATTGATGCAACCAACTATGGCGTTAACTCTGTAGACTATATAGATGTCTCATATAGCTTTGCAGGTGAGCACGTAGACAAGCTACAGCTCCCAGTGAATTTAAAACCAGGACAAACTGCTGCAATTGAGATGCCTCTTAAAGGATTAGTTAAGACGGGGCTACTTCATACAGAGATTACCTCGTTCAATGGGACCCAGCTTCCGACACCTCTTACCTACGAGCAAATGGTGTATTACTACACAAAATCTTATCCACGAGTAATCCTTCAAGAGCAGTTTGGTACAGAGCGTAGCAGAATCACTCCATATGCTCAGACAGACCTTAACTATGCGCTCCCTGGGTATGAAGATAAGGTCGTATGGATACAGCATCATGTCGGATTTAATGAAGACAAGTTTACTATTCCAGGGTCTAGAGACCTACTTTTTTTCTACGGCAATCCTGCTACATACTGCCCAGCTATGATGCTCAACAGACGCGTTATGAAAGGTCCTTATACCGTCCCAACCTTTGCAGTTCCTTGGAGCGAAAGAATTCAAGAGCTTTATAATGAAGAGCTAGAAAGACCTGCTTTTGCTGAAATCGCACTAGATGGGGAGTATAATCCTGCTACCCGAAAGCTAGACATAAAGATATCTGGAAATATAGCAACTGATCAAATAGATCCGAACAACTGCGTGGTCTCAGTTGCTGTCATAGAGAATAATATCTACTCAACAACACAAGAAGGACTGGAGGATGTACCTGGAGGAGAGGGATACATCCAGCAACACACCATTCGGTCATTTGCTACTGAAGCGTTGGGCAGTGCTCCTCAGTGGGGAGAGGACGGACACTTCACGTACCATGGCTCCACAGTTCTTGACAACAGTTGGAAAGATAATGAGGTAAACATCATAGCTTTTGTACATAAGAAGGCGAACAAAGTCAATCTCTCAGACAACGAGGTTTACAATGCTACCAAAAGAGCTCTGTCAGCTCTTCCCACATCACTATCCCCAGTAATTTCATCTGATATCATATTACACGTGGATAGGGATCGAATTGTTTGCTCTGTTCCTACTAGACAAATCCAAATCTACGATATGTGGGGAAGACTACACGTCAACTATGACCTAGATCCAGGACATTATATTGTTTTGGTTCAGACCGAAGATGGTGTGGAGCGAATCGTCAAAGTAACAATATAAACAAACACATACCGCATATGAAAACATTACGATATTTACTCGGAGCATCTCTCCTATTGCTCTGTGGCATGGGATTGCTTGCAGAAAATAAACTGTTTCTTTCGGTTCAACCTAAGGATGCGGCGTCTATATCCGTTGTACAGATCGGTGCGACAGGACAAGAAACTGAAATAGCGAAAAATCCAGACGGCAGCTATACCTACGGAAACGCATTTACCATACGTGTGACTTCTACTGAAACTATTAATGTGCAAAAGTGGGAGGTCAATGGCACAGTTGTTTCTGATTTCTTCGGTGGTACTTATACAAGTAGCTTTTTGACTCATATAGATCTGAAGAGCGCATTAGGTGTGGAGCAACTGTCAGGGACACTAAATGTAGTCGCATACATTGGCAAGCAAGAGTATGTAAGCTTAAGCTATGGCTTGCACGAAGGCAGCCCCGAAGGCTCTGGAACTGTAGAAGCTACTGAGGATAGTTTCTTTCCCAATCCGATTGCCTCTGGGGCCACAATACCAAAAGGCACTAAAGTTAAGCTGAAAGCGACCCCTAACCTTGGGTATACTTTCGGAGGATGGTATGAAGGAGGGACTCTTGTAGAGTCCGAAAAGCAAGAGCTGTCTCGTACGATAGATCGTGACATGAACTTTACTGCTCGCTTTGTACAGAAGACTGCTCCTGATCATCCTAAGGCAGATTTAGCTATGACGATGACACTATCATGTCAGGCGGACCAGCGACTCATATTTGAAGTGTCCAATGTGGAAGATACGATATACATTGATCTAGGAGATGGAAATCCTAAGGCATTTATGGTTAGCGATGATCCCGTTTTCGCTATGCGGATTTATTGCGACGCAGCCGTGGACAATCCACAAATAAAAATCTATGCTAAGGAGCTCTACACATTTAAAGCGCCCTCTAATACTATACAGACTATAGAGATAGTAAATGCTCCCAAACTCAAAGAACTCATACTCTTTGAAAACGCTATCTCAAATATTGATCTCTCCTCACTCTCTTCTTTAGATCGCTTAGATCTTTCGAGCAACAACTTAACCTCTGTGAATCTCTCTAACTTGACAGGTCTAACTTACCTTGCTCTAGGGAAAAACAATCTCTCAGAGATCAACCTTAATAGCAATAAAAAACTACAGCAACTCAAGCTTGAGGAGAATGCCCTCACTGCCCTCTTATTGCAGGGATTTACAGATCTAGAAACGCTTTCTGTAGCGAGCAACAAGCTCACACAGCTTGCGATAGATAACTGTCCGGCTCTAACCTCGATAGATTGTAGCAACAACCATTTGAAAGATCTAGACTGGAAGCAAGATCTGAACAAGCTGGAGGAATTGTACGCTCAAAATAACACCCTCACGGGGCTTCCCTTCATTGAGATGCCAGTCCTTGAGACACTTGACCTCTCTGGGAATACTCTGAGATGGATCGATATCTCCTTCTTGCCTAAGCTCCGCAACTTTAAGGCAATAGGTACTAAAGCCTCTGGAGCTCTCAACTTAACTAGAAATCCCGAACTTTACAGTGTTGACGTTTCCAACAATGCAATTGAAACTGTACAGTGCAATGGGTTACAAAATCTCTTTACCATTATCTTGACGCACAATCAAATCGGACAACTGTCTATATCTGACTGTCCTCGCCTAGATGAGGTGCGTTGCGCAGATAATCAGCTTACGAACATCACTATCCAAGGATCTCCTAAGCTTACGGGCCTAGACATTGCAGATAACAACCTAGATCCATGTGCACTAGACGCTCTCTATGGAACACTGCCTAACCGTATCGAAGAGTATTTCTCTGGACGTATTTATGTAGCCTCTGATGATACTCCAGAACGAGAAAATCCAGGAGCTACTACGAGTAAGACATCCATAGCCAAGTCGCTAGGTTGGAATGTGTACACGACCAGGGATGGACTTAGAGAGGACTTCACAGGCGATGGGACTGGCTGTGAGCTTATGAAGAGCCAACAGATTACAATGACCACGATGGTGAAGGTCGGGGATAAAATCAAACTATCCGTCGAGACTAGTGATGGTAAGCTAGAGATTGAAGGGCTTCAAGGGACCTGGGAAAACGGGAAAACGATAGAGTATACAGTCTCTGCCCCCACCATACTTCTTAAGGGGAAAATCACGGCTCTCAACTGTCAGAATTGCTTGCTTACGGGAATAGACCTAAGCAAATGCTCTCAGTTAACGTCCCTACGCTGTTCATGGAATAAGCTACAACAACTAGATGTCTCTCATCTACCTTTATTGCAAGAACTACGTTGCTCCTGGAATGAGCTATCTACGCTAGATCTATCTAATAATAAGGACCTACGCCTTCTATTCTGTTCACAGAACAAGCTACAAAGTCTAGATCTCCACACGGTACCACTCCTAGAAAATCTTTATGGGTCCTTTAATCCTCTTGGATCCATTGATCTAAAAGATAATCTAAAGCTGCAGGGACTTTCTCTAGAACAAACTAACTTGGAGAGCATAGATATCAGCATGCTTCCAGAGCTTAGTTATATAGAGCTTTCGGACAATGCTTTAAAAGCTATTGACTTATCTCAGGCCACTGGCTTAGAGACTTTGTCTGTCAAGGCAAACAAGCTTTCTAGCATAGATCTGAAAAACAACGTACAGTTAGTATATCTAGACTGCTCAAAGAATCAACTACCTAGTATAGACCTAAGCAAGGCTTTAAAGCTGAAGAAGCTTTATTGCAATGACAATCAACTACTAAAGTTGAATCTTGCCTCTCTTAAAGCCTTAGAAGAGCTTTCTTGCGGTAATAATCAGCTTACATCCCTTGATTTGTCTCCTCTACCTACTCTAGGTGCATTGAGTTGCTATGGCAATAAGCTGGAGAGCGTAGACTTGCAGTACAATCAGGGGCTACAATCTCTTATCATAGGGAATAATAAGATACGTGAGCTATCCCTCGAGAAAAACAAAAACATAGCCTTTATTGATTGCTTTGGAAATGCTATTACAGGAAAGGCAATGACTGACTTAATGACAAGCCTGCCTCAAAGGCTTTCAGACGATGAAGCTAGCATATACATCATTGATGGGACTGACCAATCAGAGGAAAATGTTTGTCTTGACACAGATGTTGCTATAGCCCGAGCAAAAAACTGGATCGTTTATGATTATAATGGTGGATATGACGATGCCAAGGTATATGCGGGCAAGGAAACTGCCCTTGACTTCCCGACTAACTACAAAGCTTCTCGTATCTATCAGGGCCAAAATGGATCTGTGATGGTTGAGACTGCGCCTTATGCTGACATAGCTCTCTATGATGTAGACGGACAGCAGATTTTACGTACCACAGCCAATACAAAGGGTAGTGCTTACTTAGATCTCCCTCAAGCATCTTCAGGGATTTATGTCTTGATAATTGATGGAGAGAGCTATAAGCTTCTTCGATAGTTTTGCCTTTGAGCCCGCCACTTAGTGACGGGCTCAAAACTTTTCGACTCCAAAGCTCAAAAGACTCTAGGAGAAACATTCCGTTCCTCCTAGAGTCTACGCTGGATTTCTAGACTTCACAAATCTTACGTGTAGCCCATAGTAAGTACTAGTCACCCTTTGATATCTACCCAAAAACGACAAAACGGGTACACGTCGTACCCGTTACGTAGTACATAGGGCTAGGGGATCTGTCAGAAAGCGTAGCCGAGGCTAAAGAAGAAGCGTGAGGCACGTAGGACGTTTGACCGACTGAAGGAGAGCTTGATAGGGCCTATCAAGGAGTTGTAGTCTAGGTCTATGCCTGCTCCGTAGAGGAGGTCGCTATCCCGCATATTGGGTCCCTGGATATCCATGCCAACACTGAAGTGAGGGGTGATGTAGAGATTCTTGATCGGAGTGTACTGCACGCCTAGATAGAGCGCTGCGAGGTTGTTGACAGGGTACTCTCTGTATCGTAACCCTGAGAAGATGGGCTGATGGTCCAACCCGACATTGGCAAAGCCCCCTAGGTTGAACTTCTGACTTAAGAAGAGGTAGCTGTCAAAGTGAAAGCTCTCTCTCATAGGCTTGCCTAGGTCTAGGTTGACCCCGCCGAAGAGGCGACCATGTATTGCCACTTTCCGACTCAGTGGAGCAACGATATGCTCATAGACAGAGAGATGCAAGAGGGGTCCCCACTGTGGAGATATGCTCTCCTCGGGATTGAGCAGATTGTGAATCTGCTTTTGACTCTCCGTAGCATCCTCTGGAAGTGGTGAGAGTGAGTAGGAGTTCTTTAGGGTCAGCTCTGCCGTTAGTGCTAAGTGATTGCCCCGTGTAGCAAAAGCCTTCCTATTCAAGCTGTTTTGCTGGTAAGTTAAGTCCATCGTCCAGGTACCGTGGCGATAGCTTAGCTTAGGCGGCTTGTTAGCTCGCATGAGTTGGTTGAAGTAGTTCATAGGTACCCGCTCTAGGCTGGCAGCTTGTGCGGATGTCTTCATCTCTTGGTCAAAGGGCGTCTGCGGTTGCCACACATACATAGATCCATACTGTACACCCAGCGTTATCTCAGCCTGTGGTGACAGGGCATAGCCCATCTTCAGACCACTGGCTAGGGATGCCTGGTAGAAGGTAGCCTCGGTATGATCTTCTATCTGTGAAAGGTAGCGTAGATTGAGGTTGTCACTACGATCTAGCCGGAGGGAGATGTAGGGACTCACCCAGTAGGAATAGCCGTTGTCAAGCCACTTGTAGTAACTAGCCTGTAACTTGGGGTGCTGTGATATGGCGAGCTTGGCGGAGAGTCTCGAGTTCGGTAGGAGCAGATCTCTGAGTGAAGTGTTGAGGATGATGTTTGCTGACTCGTAGGGATCGTAGTAAGCGCCTACGCGGAGGAGTGCTTGCGGTTTCTTCTTGATGAAGAAGTGTATGGTGTTGACCTCATGGGCTCCTGTTGTTGCGTCAGCCTCATAGGTGTAGTAGACCTGTGCGTAGCGGTTGTAGCCCATCAGCATGTCAATGCGCTGCTGGAGGAGCTCCACGGAGTCGAGGATAGAGAGATCGTCGCCGATCACACTCTGTATGAACTTTGTCTCTGACTCATCTAGGGCGCTTCCCCACTGATCTGTGATTTTGACCTGCTGGATCGGTATAGAGACCGGGGCGAGCTGTCGCTCCTGATAGTTAATACCCTGGGCGACTTGCTGAGCCTTGAGAGCGACGAGTTGTGGTAATAACTTGTGAGCCTCCTGCTCTGCAAGCGCTATGATCCGCTCACGCTGGCTAAAGTCCGCCGAAGTGTAGTTTCTCAGTGCCTGAGAGAAGTCTAGCATCACATCGACTTGACTTACTTGACGCTCTACTTCTTTTTTAGTTAGTAGGGCGTAGGACTGATGGATGACATCAATAGAGCTGTGCTCCAACTCCTCCACGTTTCGCAGTCTAGCTCCCGTATAACTGCCGATGACGAAGTTAGCTCCCATAGAGCGAACCTCTTCGACTGGGAAGTTGCGATCAAGACCTCCATCGACGAGTAGCTTACCATCAACAATAGCGGGCGCAAAGAAAGCAGGGATCGCTAGACTAGCTCGTATAGAGAGCGGCATCGACCCCGAGGTCATCACGCAAGCACCTCCACTCCCGACGTCCGAAGCTACAAGGTGTAGCGGTATAGGCATCTGAGCATAATCTTTGATGTGTCGCACGGGGAAAGTATGGCGCATAAGAACTTCCATCAGGTACTGCCCCTCGATGAGAGATGAAGGGGGCTTAGGGATACCTCGGCGCATGGGGAACTCCAATGCATAGATTCCATAATCCTCTTTCTCACACATATCCACCTTGTCATAAGGCAAGCGATTGCTCAAGATCCGTCCCCAATCCTCTTTACGTACCAGCTCCTTGATCTCCGTAGCACGATGCCCTGCCGAGTAGAGCCCAGCGACCACAGCGCCCATAGAGGTGCCAGAGATGTAGTCTACCTGTATCTGTAGTGAGTCGATCAGCTCAAGGAGTGCAATATGCGCTAGTCCCTTAGCACCACCTCCACTCAATACGACGCCACAGCGTATCTTGGCACTGTCGCAGACATTGTCGCTCTGCCCCCTCATGGCAAAGGGTGTACAGAGAGCCACTATAGATAAGATAAGGCTAGCAAGTAAGATCGATGGTTGTTTCATATAATATGTATGTGGTCACTATTAGACGAAATGGGTGACCTCTCTAGATACAGAGGGAGGCTGTGAGCTTTTACTCCTTGAACTGTATCTGGTAGAGCTGGGCGTAGAGTCCGCCACGCTCGAGCAGCTCTGCGTGGGTCCCCTGCTCGACGATCTGCCCCTCCTGCATGACGCAGATAAGGTCGGCGTGCATGATCGTGGAGAGGCGGTGGGCGATGACGATGGTGGTGCGGTCGCTGACGAGATGCTGGATAGCCTCCTGGACTAGTTGCTCGGAGACGTTGTCGAGTGCCGAGGTCGCCTCGTCGAGGATGAGGATGGGCGAGTCCTTGAGCAGAGCACGCGCTATGCTAAGCCTCTGGCGTTGACCTCCGCTGAGCTTGCTGCCGCCGTCACCGATATTGTACTCGAGCCCCTCGGGGAGCTGGTCGATGAACTCCGTCGCATTGGCCGCCTCGGCAGCGGTGCGTACCTCATCGTCGCTGACGGGGCGCTCCATGCCGAAGGTAATGTTGTTACGTATCGTATCGTTGAAGAGGATCGGCGTCTGATTGACATAGCCTATGAGCTCTCTTAGTTCGCTCGCCCGTACCTGCCGTATGTCAGTGCCGTCGATGGTGATGCGCCCTGAGGTGACGTCGTAGAAGCGGGGCAGCAGGTCTACGAGCGTACTCTTGCCGGCACCCGAAGCTCCCACGAGCGCGACCATCTGCCCTTTGGGTATGGTGAGCGACAGGTTGTGCAGTACCCACGGCTCTTCGTAGCGGAAGGAGACATCTTCGTAAGAGATGCTCCGCTCAAAGGTGACGGGCAGTGGCTCCGCGGGATCTGTGATGCGCTCGGGGTAGTCGAGGATGGTTTGTATGCGAGTCATCGAGGCGAGCCCCTTTTGGATCGAGTAGGAAGCACGGCTCAGCTCTTTGGCAGGGTTGATGATGCTGTAAAAGACTACAAGGTAGTAGATGAAAGCATCGGCCGTGATGGAGCTGTTGCCCGCAAAGATCAGATTACCACCGTACCAAAGAATGATCGCAATGGCGGTGGTGCCGAGGAACTCGCTCATGGGATGCGCTAAGCCTTGCCTGGCATAGACCTGCGAGATGGTGCGTCGATACTGTTCGTTGGCTTTAGTAAAGCGGTGAGAGATCTGCTGCTCTGCATTGAACGCCTTGATGATGCGCAGCCCCGAGAGGGTCTCTTCGACCATGCTCATGAGTCTCCCCCACTGCGTCTGCCCCTCGAGGCTGTCTCGCTTGAGTCTCTTGCCCACGGCTCCCATGACGTAACCCGCTATCGGCAGGACGATGAGGACGAAGAGGGTGAGCTCCCAGCTGATCGCAAAGAGCGCCACGAGGTAGATGAAGATGAGGATGGGGTTCTTGATGAGACTCTCTAGGAGGTTGATGATGGAGTACTCGATCTCGGCAACATCTCCCGAGAAGCGGGCGAGGAGATCGCCTTTGCGCTCTTCGCTGATCAATGAGATAGGCAGCCGGAGGAGCTTGGCATTGAACTCATTGCGCAGATCCTTGACCACGCCTGTACGGATCGGCACGAGCATATAGATGCCACCATAGGTGACACCGACCTTGATGAGTGTCATGACGACGAGGTAGATGCAGAGGAGGAGGAGCGTACGAGAGGGCCCGTACTGCTGAATGAGCTGGTAGACGTAGTAGTTGAAGTTCCCTACGATGTAGTCTACTGCTACACCCCACTCTGATGGTCGTAACCAGTTGATGCCGTCGAGCGCATGGTAGACGGGTGTGGTCTGATCCATGCCAAAGAGGATGCGCAGGATCGGCATGATGAGCGAGAAGGCGAGCAGGTTGAGCAGCGCCGAGAGTATGTTGGCAATGATGCCACCTGTTACGTAGTGACGGTAGGGGCGGATATACTTGCCGAAGAGCTTGAGGAACTGTCTCACGGGTTGGTTGGCTGGCTAATTACTACTGTTGGATCTCCTCCTCGTACTCCATGAGTGCAAACTCGGCTTCCTCCCACTGAGGGGTGATCTCTTGGATCTCTTTGTTGACCTGGGTGTACTGATCGATGAGCTGCGGGGTGGCTGCCGTGGCTATCTGCTGCTCTAGCTCAGCAAGGCTTTTCTTGAGTTGCTCTAGCTGCTCACCGAGACTCTCGGCAGTGCGGCGTAGGGTGCGCAAGCGCTTCTGCTGCTCTTTCTGCTGCTGGTAATCGAGCTGGGGCTGGGCTTTGGCCGTTGGCTGAGGACTATTAGCTGTTGGTTGAGGGCTGTTGGCTGAGGGCTGTTGGTTGAGCTCTTCGTGGAGGGCGGCGAGGTAGCCTTCGAGGCCGTCCATACACTCGCGTACGGCTCCATGGCTAAAGGAAAAGATGCGGTCCACGAGCCCCGAGAGGAAGTAACGGTCGTGCGAGACGACGATGACGGTCCCTGGGAAGGCTGCGATGGCTCGCTTGAGGATCTCTTTGGTTCGGATGTCCAAGTGGTTGGTCGGCTCATCGAGGATGAGCAGGTTGGCCGGCTCTAGGAGCATCTGCATGATAGCGACACGAGCACGCTCACCACCACTGAGTACGCTGATCCGCTTGTCGGCTATCTCCCCGCCAAAGAGGAAGGCACCCAGCATATCATTAATATGTAGTCGCATGTCGCCACGCGCCAAGCTGTCGATAGCCTCACGGATGGTCTGGTTGGCAGGTAGCTCTTGCGCCCTATTCTGAGAGAAGTAAGCGACCTCTACGCCATGCCCTATCTGGAGCTTGCCGGTATACTCCTCTTGTCCCATAATGCAGCGCATGAGGGTTGACTTGCCGGAGCCGTTCTTCCCGACGAAGGCGACCTTTTCGCCACGCTTGATGGTCATAGAGACGCCTCGTAGCACGGAGAGGGAGCCGTAGCTCTTGTCCAGCTCCTCGATGATGACTGGGTAGTCGCCACTGCGACCCGCCATCGGGAAGGTGAAGTTGATGTGTCGTGTGTCTATCTCGTCGAGCTCAATCTCCTCGATCTTGTCTAGCTGCTTGATGCGGCTCTGCACCTGTGCGCTCTTCGTCGGCTTATAGCGGAAACGCTCGACGAAGGACTCGATGTCTTGGATCTTCTTCTGCTGATTCTCGTAAGCTCGCTTCTGCTGCTCCAGACGTTCCTCACGTAGCGTGACGTAGTGGCTGTAAGAGGTCTTGTAGTCGTAGATGCGTCCCAGCTCGATTTCGATGGTGCGGTTGGTGACGTTGTCGAGGAAGGTACGGTCGTGCGAGACAAGCAGGAGCGTGACCCCACGGGCGATGAGGAAGTGCTCGAGCCAGTCGATGGACTCGATGTCTAGGTGGTTCGTTGGCTCATCGAGGAGGAGCAGATCGGGATTGCTCAGCAGCACCTTCGCTAGCTCGATACGCATACGCCATCCGCCTGAGAACTCACGGGTCGGCCGGTCGAAGTCGCTCCGCTCGAAGCCTAAGCCGAGGAGCGTGCGCTCCATCTCGGCAAGGTACTGCGAGGGGTGATGCATCTGTATCAGGTCGGTGAGATGTCCGTGGCGCTCGATCAGCTCTAGATACTCGGGCGAGTCGTAGTCGGTGCGGGTCGCTAGCTCTTCGCTCAGACGGTCGTACTGATCGTTGAGCGACTGCACATCCTTAAAGACCTCCTCGACCTCCGCACGCAGCGTAGTGTGGTCGACAAGCTCTTTAACTTGTGGCAGGTAACCTATGGAGAGGTCGCGGGGACGGCTGACGGTACCGCTCGTCGGCTGCTCGATGCCAACGAGGATCTTCATCAAGGTTGACTTACCCGCCCCATTATGCCCGACGAGTGCGACCCGCTCGCCCTTGCTAATGACGAAGTTGATCGAATCAAAGAGGAGTTGCTTACCAAAGTCTACCGTAAGGTCTTGAACGGATATCATCAGCGTGTCTGGATAGTATGGATGAGAGAATAAGCCTGATAGATGCCCAGCTCGCCCGCACGGCTCAGGTCATCTATCGCCTGCTCATGCTGCCCCTGCTGCTCGAGGAGCAGAGCACGATTGAAGTAGGCTTCGCCAGCCTGGGGCAGTAGCTCGATCGCCTTAGTGTAGTCTACGATCGCTTGATCCGTATGTCCCAGCGTCTGGTGTAGGTGCGCCCGATTGTAGTAGAGATAGCCTATCTGGGGGGCATGGCCGATGGCGGTGGTGAGCTGACGCATCGCTAAGTCGTACATGAGCGTCTGCTGCTTAGCGTCTGTGAGCGTCTCCGCCTGCATGAGGCGCGCTGTGCTCAGCGCGAGAAGCGCGAGTGGCTGCTGAGGAACCAGCTCAAGACAAGCGTTGAACTGTGAGACCGCCTCGCCGATGTCTCGCAGCAGAAGCTTGTCGATGCCCATACGCAGGTGCCAGTCGGCCGTCTGCTCTGTGTCACGAACCTGCAGACGTGCTATATCCTCCAGCACGACATGGAGCTGCGTGCTATCTAGCGACTGCGTGCCGACGGCAAGCAAGAGACGAGGCTGGTAACCCGTACGCTCATTGTACGCCTCTAGCTCTGCGGAGAAGTTGGAGCGAGGCAAGAGCTTGTCGTGACTCTTCTGCACGAAGTAGGTCAGCTCGTAAGCGGGGCAAGCCTCTGACGAGGTGGCTTGCTCTTGGATTGATCCGCGTAGCGAATTGCTTCCCGTAGTAATCGAAGAGGGCGTTGCATCGCTACTCGCAGACTGTAGCTCTGCGTGATGATCTAGTGCGTATAGTTCTTCGCTAGCTACACTCGATGCGGTGCTGTCGGCAATGGTTGGCTTAGGTGCTTTGACCTGTCCACGCTCCAGCTTGTAGGCGAACCAGTAGTCTCTGTCCGCTCCAGCAGCGTCGCCGAGCAAGCGCTTCACCTCCGAGCGCTGATAGTAACCAGAGAGGAACTCAGGTCTACGTCCTAATATATAGTCTAGCGTCTCGATCGCCTCACGATACTGTCCCGTCTGAGTCTGTACCAAGGCTAAGTTAAAGTGTGCCGTCAGATTGGTCGGCTGCAGACGCACCACCTCTAGCAGATCTTCGCGAGCACCCTGTAGGTCGCCCACCTCGATACGTAGCAAGGCACGGTTGTGGCGAGCGACCGCATCGTGAGGTGTCAAGAGGAGCGCCTGATTGTAGTCCTCCATAGCACCACGGTACTCTTTCAGCTTGTAGCGTGTCAGTCCACGGTTGATGTAGTCGCTAGCTTGGTTTGGTTCCTGCTCTATGCTCTTGTCGTGATAGCGTAGCGCCCCCTCGTAGTCCCCCCGCAGGTAAGCAATCGTCGAGAGCATCCGATAAGGAGCAGCACTCAGCGAGTCTATCGCCAAGCCCTCGGCTATCCGTCCCTCCGCTGCGACCGTGTCTTGCCGTCGCAAAGCTATCTCCGCTGCGAGGAAGTAGCCCCGCGCCTCCTTCGGATGACGCTGCGTCAAGGCGAGCGCTGCCGAGTCTGCACGCTCATACTGCTCGGCACCGTAGAGCGCACCAGCTAAGTTGAACGAGAGGTAGAAGTCGTCTGGAGTGATCTCTAATGCGTGAGCGTAGTCCTTAGACGCCTCCGCATAGTGCTGCAGATTGTGCCGTGCCGCTCCCCGTACCATGTAGGCTCTAGAGAGGAAGGGGTTGCGCTCGATGCACAGCGTTGCGTCTCGCTCGGCACCCGCATAGTCGCCCAGCATAAGCTTTGCAAAAGCTCTGTAGTAGTACGGATCAGCCATCGTGGGCGACACCTCGATCACTTGGTTAAAGTGCTCGATGGCGACCACATAATCCTTAAAGCCGATCGCATTGCGCCCGATCGTCATCACTCGCTCCGTGTCTATCTGCGACCAGAGCGTAGCACTCCACATGCAGAGCGTGCAGAGCAGCAGAGAGAGTGATCGTAGTAGCGGACGCATACGGGCTAGTGTATCGGGTTGCGCATCACGGGGTAGTCGACACGTACCCGTCCGTCGGCTATATGCTGTAGCTTCTTCTTGATCAGTCGCTTACGCATCGCCGAGATGTGATCCACAAAGAGCTTGCCATCTAGGTGATCATACTCATGCTGCACCACCCGAGCGGCATAGCCCGAGAGCTCGAGACGCTGCGGCTCAAACTGCTCATTCATATAGTTCACCACGATCGACTCCGGTCGTACGACCCGCTCGTTAATGCCAGGCAAGCTCAGACACCCCTCAGGCTCCGAACATGTCTCCTCGCTAAGGGACTGCATATGCGCATTGATCATGACTAGCTTGAGCTGGGCACACTCAGGGTACTCCTCAGCAAGAGGCGTCGCGTCGATCACTTGCAGACGTATGTTGCGCCCGATCTGTGGAGCTGCCAGTCCGATGCCGTCGCTCTCATACATCGTCTGCCACATATCTGCGATCAGCTCTGAGAGGTTCGGGTAGTCAGGCGTTATATCCTCGCTCATATTGCGAAGCACGGGTTGTCCGTAAAGGTATATAGGTAAGGTCTTAGCCATAAGTGTAACCGGTTAATTCTCTGTTTTAGTGAAGCATGCTCAAGCTCTCCAGATAGCTCTGTAAGATAATGGTCGCACTGATACGATCCACCAGCCCTTTGTCCTGTCGGCGACGTTGCTTGCCGATGCCCGCCTCGCGGATCGTCTGCTGTGCCAAGACAGAGGTAAAGCGCTCATCCACATACTCTAGACGTATCTGGGGATAGAGATGTTGCAACTTCTTAGCCAAAGCTTGTATCGCTTGCCACGTAGCCGAGGGCGTTGCGTCCATCTGTGTCGGCTTGCCGAGGACGATCGTCTCTACCTCCTCACGCTCCAGATACTCTGCTAGATAGTTGAGGAGCTGATGCGTAGGCACCGTGTCGAGCGCCCCCGGAGTGATCTGTAGCGGATCGGTGACCGCTAGCCCCGTGCGCTTGGTGCCGTAGTCGATAGCGAGGATACGAGCCATAGGCGTGTGGTCTTTTTATGCATTGTAGTACTTCTCGCGTAGCTCAGCGACCTTCGGGTCGGTGATGTAGTCGTCGTAGTTGATGATACGATCGATGATCCCGTTTGGAGTCAGCTCGATGACACGATTCGCCACCGTGCGGATGAACTCGTGGTCGTGGCTCGAGAAGAGCACATTCCCCTTGAAGGAGATGAGCGTATTATTGAACGCCTGTATCGACTCCAGGTCCAGGTGGTTCGTCGGTGTGTCAAGGATCAGCACATTAGCCCCTGGGGGGAGCATCATACGGCTGATCATGCAGCGCATCTTCTCACCTCCCGAGAGGACCGAGGCGCGCTTGTTCACCTCCTCACCGCTGAAGAGCATACGCCCTAGGAAGCCCTTGAGGTAGACATCGTTCGTATCTTTGGCAAACTGCCCGAGCCAGTCGAGGATCGTCATATCGGTGTCGAAGTAAGCACTATTGTCCAGTGGCAGGTAGGCGGTCGTGATCGTCTGTCCCCACTCGTAGCTACCTTGCTGCGCCTTGCGGTTGCCATTGATGATCTCAAAGAGTGCCGTCATAGCACGTGGGTCGTGGCTGATGAAGACGATCTTGTCGTCTCGCTCCACATTGAAGGTGAGCCCCTTGAACAGCACCTCTCCCTCGTCCGTCACGGCCGAGAGATCGTTGACCTCTAGCACCTTATTACCTGGCTCACGCTCTGGCTGGAAGAGGATGCCTGGGTAGCGACGTGACGACGGCTCGATCTCGTTGATATCGAGACGCTCCAGCATCTTCTTGCGGCTGGTCGTCTGTTTGCTCTTTGCCACGTTGGCACTAAAGCGACGGATGAACTCCTCGAGCTCTTTCTTCTTCTCCTCGAGCTTCTTATTCTGCTGCTGTTGCTGTCTGAGTGCCAACTGGCTGGACTCGTACCAGTAGCTGTAGTTACCCGCGAAGAGTCTCACCTTGCCAAAGTCTATATCCACCGTGTGGGTCGACACAGCATCGAGGAAGTGACGGTCGTGGCTCACCACGAGGACGGTGCTCTCAGTCTCAGCGAGGTAGTCCTCGAGCCAGGAGACGGTCTCTAGGTCTAGGTCGTTGGTAGGCTCATCGAGGAGTAGATTGTCCGGCTTGCCAAAGAGGCAGCGTGCTAGTAGCACACGCACCTTCTGCTTACCGCTAATGTCACCCATCAGACGGTAGTGCAGATCCTCCTTGATGCCGAGGCCGCTCAAGAGGGCTGCCGCCTCGCTCTCAGCATTCCATCCATCCAGGTTGGCAAACTGCTCCTCCAGCTCAGCCGCCTTGACACCATCTTCGTCGGAAAAGTCTTCCTTAGCGTAGATAGCGTCCTTCTCCTTCATGATTTTCCAGAGCTTGTCATGCCCCATCAGGACGGTATCGATGACGGTATACTCATCGAAGGCGAAGTGGTCCTGACTCAGCACCGAGAGTCGCTCATCGGGTCCGAAGGTGACGGTACCACGTGTAGGATCTAGATCCCCGCTGATCATACGGAGCATGGTCGATTTGCCGGCGCCGTTGGCACCGATGATGCCGTAGCAGTTGCCCGGGGTAAACTTAAGGTTGACGTCGGCAAAGAGCACGCGCTTGCCAAACTGTATCGTGAGGTCGTTGACTATAATCATCTTTCTATACTGTCTTCTGTCTTGATCTGATAAGGAGGCGAGCCCATCTCAGTCTCGTCGCCAGGCCTACCCATAGGCGAGCTGCACATAGAGACGGGCTAATCTGCACAAAGGTACACATTTTCTGAGGCATTCAGATTTCCACCCGAAGTATTTTCCGAATAGCTCGGTGGAAAATAAAAAATCTCCACGGAAGCGAGGAAAATTTCTTCGGAAGAATCAAATGAAACTTCGGAAGAATCAAACGATACTTCCGAAGTATTTTTTCTTTCCTCGGTGGAAAATCAGAAATTCCTCCGGAGGAATTCTTGGATTTCCTCGGAAGAGATTTTACAAGACCTGCTGACTAGCGTGCGTTATGTCTACTTTGCCCGCTTTATGCCCCCACAAGCTCAGTACAGATGGTCGCTCTGCCTTTGCTCCACAGCTATTTTATTAGTAGCTTTGTAGCTACAAACTAACTCATTGCAGATTTACATGGAGCATTACTATTGTGTCATCATGAGTGGCGGGGTGGGAAGTCGCTTCTGGCCTATCTCACGCCAGTCACGACCCAAGCAATTTCTAGACTTCTTCGGGACAGGCAGTTCACTCCTACAGGACACTTACAGACGGTTCCTGCGGATTGTCCCTGAGGATCACATCTACATCGTCACTCATGCCGACTACGTCGACCTGACTCTCGAGCAGCTTCCAGGGCTCAAGCGTGACCAAATCCTCACCGAACCTCTACGACGCAACACAGCCCCATGTATCGCCTACGCCTGCTACCATATCCAGCAGCGAGACCCTAAAGCTTCAATCGTTGTGGCGGCTTCGGACCATGTCATTATGAACGAGGACAACTTCGTCCAGACGGTCAGCCAGTCGCTCCGCTTTGCATCACTACACCCCTACCTCCTGACGCTAGGCATCAAGCCGACAGCTCCTGAGACGGGATACGGTTACATACAGGTGGACTCTAGCGAAAGACCTCTCGACGGACAGTATCACAAGGTGAAGGTCTTTACCGAAAAACCCAATCGCGAGATGGCTGAGATATTCGTCTCCTGTGGCGAGTTCCTCTGGAACAGCGGTATGTTCGTCTGGCATGTCAAGACGATCCTAGATGCTTTTGCTAAGTATATGCCCGAGGTGAGCAGACTCTTTACCGAGCGGGCTAGCGACTTCGGCACCGACCGTGAGCGAGAGGCGATCGAGGAGATCTACCCTTACTGCCCGAGCATATCGATCGACTACGGGGTTTTGGAAAAAGCGGACAACGTGCTGGTCACTCCCGCCACCTTTGGCTGGGCTGACCTAGGCACCTGGGGAGCTCTCTATGACCAGAGCTCCAAGGATCAGACGGGCAATGTGACAAATCATCAGAAAACCCGATTCTACGAGTCGATGAATAATATCCTCTACATCGATGATCCCGATCTGCTGGCGGTCGTGCAGGGGGTCGACGACTGTATCATCGCTAAGCATGGCAACGTGCTGCTCATCTGCAAGCGTGAGGCGGAGCAGAGCATCAAGAACTATGTGACCGACGTGGAGATAGAGTCTGGACAGGACTACATCTGATCCTATATACGATGCAGGAGACGTGGCTACACCAGATATGGGGCAATAGGCTCTACGAGTCGCTTACCTTCGAACCACACCCCTGCATTCCCGAGGGTGTGACACCGATCGTCGTAGATCCTGGACGGTACAATACCAATGGCGGGCCCGACTTTAGCAATCTCAAGCTACGTATAGGGTCCCTGACCTGGGCGGGCAATGGCGAGATACACTACCATGCGACGGACTGGCTGCGCCATGGACACCAGCTAGACCCAGCTTACAATAATGTACTGCTACATATCGTGCTGCAGGACGATGGTCCCATCTCCCTGCAGGCTGGCACGCCCCCTATCACCTGCCGTATGCAGATCAATCCCGACCTGCTAGCCATAGCGCAGCAACTCACCGAGGCGCCGCAGATTCCTCGTTGTGGGGAAGCTTGTAGTCAGCTTGAGGAGCGTGTGCAGGTTGATTGGTTTGCACAGCTTACTCGTGAGCGACTAGACAAGAAGTGCCAGCAGATAGAGACGGCGATGAGCTTTTTCAAAGGAGATCTAGCAGCGGTGACCCACCTCTTCCTGATGCGTTATCTAGGGGGTAAGGTGAATAATGATGCATTCGAGCAGATCGCTCGCAGACTCTCCCCGTCAATACTGCTCAAGCACAAAAGTTCACCGCTAGCCCTCGAAGCTCTCCTCCTCGGCGTGGGCGGACTGCTAGAGAGCGACCCAATCTCTCCAGAGGTAGACCAGTACAGGGAGCGACTGAAGGAGGAGTTTACCTTCTTAGCACATAAGTACCACCTGTCTCCCCTAGCGCCAGGCGCCATACGTATGCTACGACTGCGCCCGAGTGCCTTCCCGCATCGTCGGCTTGCCTATCTTGCAGCGCTATACTACCACAGTGACAATCTGCCTGGAGAGCTACTCCGCACATCGTCGCTGGCTCATCTCGAGCAACTACTCACCGTCACCCCCACCGACTACTGGCAGCGGCACTACCACTGGGGGAGCGAGACGAATGCACACCTCGGCACCATAGGGCGAGCGACCATCGAGAGTATTGCGATCAATGTCGTCATACCGCTCCAGTACTACCTCACACAGGAGCGAGACCTTCTAGGTTTGTCCTTAGCGAGCGACTCGCTGATGAGCGCGCACGACCTTCCTGCTGAGCGTAACAGCGTCGTGCGTCGCTTTGCCAATGAAGGGCTAACCCCACGCAGTGCCTATGATACGCAAGCACTCCTGCAGCTCTACGAAAGTTACTGTGAGCCTCGCCGCTGCTGGCTATGTCCCGTAGGGCGGACGCTCCTACAGAGTTATGGTGCTATGACCCTGCCTCCTTCCGTCGGTGAGCAGCAGGATCTCTAAGAAGTTTCTTGAAGATAAACACGAAGCCCCCAGCGACTCTCTTAGTCACTGGGGGCTTCGCGCTATATATCAGAAAGAAGGCTGCTACTCCATGAGAGTGCGGTAGAAGTCTACATAAGCCTCTGCATGGTCTACCGCTGGGCCGGGGTACTCCAGCACCTTGTGGTCAGGCTCGGAGCGGAGGAATTTGATCAACTCGGAGGAGACCTTTTCCTGTCCGAGGATCACCCCGTCGGAGTAATGGATCGCCATACGACGCAGCGCATCGGGCGTCACCTCCCCTTGGAGCGGTGCAAGCATATCGCCCGTGATCTTGTCAAACTCTAGCTTCTTGATCAGATCGTCGCCGACCTCGCCCTCCTCCTCGTTGCCATCGATCGAGAAGATCACCTTAGCTCGCTCGAAGTAAGGATCATCCTTGTATGCGGTCTTGAGGTATACAGGAGCCAAAGCGGAGAACCAACCCAGACAGTGTATCAAATCGGGGATCCAATGCAAACTTTTGATCGCCTCCAAGACGCCTCGGATGAAGAAGATACTTCTATCTGCATTATCACTGGGCGCTCCCTTCGAAGCGGGTTCGAAGAGGCTCTTGCGACCGAAGAGGTCGGGATTGTCGATGAAGTAAACCTGTATGCGTGTGGAGGGAATGGAGGCTACCTTGATGACCAGTGGGTGGTCGTAGTCGTCTACGATGACGTTGATACCCGACAGTCTAATCACCTCGTGGAGCTGATTGCGACGCTCATTGACCAGCCCATAGCGTGGCATGAAGATGCGTACGTCATGTCCTGCACTCTGTATATGCTCCGGGAGGTAACGAGCAACATGTGCGAGGTCACTCTCGGGCAGATAGGGGTAGATTTCCTGAGATATGTAGAGTACTTTCTTGTCTTTGGCAGCCATAGTGATTTACTTTCGTTCTCTACAAAGATACTGAAAAAAGGCGAGACCGACGCCCCAGTAGGACAAGCGCTACCACGAGTAGAGCAGTACCCAGAGCGGGACTTGAACCCGCACGACCGCAATTGGTCAAGGGAGTTTAAGTCCCTCGTGTCTACCGATTCCACCATCTGGGCGACAGTCTACGTGCTGCATGCGGTGAAGCTCTACGCGCACCGCTCAGCAAAGGTACGTAAAAAAGAGATTCAAGCAGCGCTACCAAAGCGCTTGCCATCTGCTGATTTTTCTGTACCTTTGCGCTCATAGCCTTAGAGTACGCTCAAATATATACTTTAGGTATACACTTGCAGTGTGCCTCTAGAGCGCTTTTATTTTTAGCAGAGAAGTTAGTCGCACACATGTCTCACGGAGGTCGGTACACGATACATTTGAAGGGATTGCCCCAGGGCGTCTCGACCGAGGACTTTGTTGTGGAGTCTGCTTTTCTGGAGTCACGCCCTACGTTTGACCTCAGCGGAGGTCCCGTAGTATGCACCATCCGTGTAGATCGTGTGGGAGAGACTTACGACCTGCTACTGACCCTCGCGGGTTCTGTACAGACGCATTGCGATCGATGCTTAGCTCCTCTAGAGATGCGCATCGACACATCTCAGCATATAGTCGTCAAGCTCGGTGACCAGTACGAGGAGGTGAGCGATGAGGAGATCATCGTGCCGCATCACAGCCCCTCGCTCGACTGCGCTGACCTGATCTACGACCTGATTGTGCTCTCTCTCCCGATCAGCCGAATGCATCCCGAGGGGGAGTGCACCGAGGATATGCAGGCCATCCTAGATGATCTCGATCCTGCAGCAGAGGAGGAGACGGATGGTCGCTGGGCCAAGCTCAGTGCGCTGCGTAACTCACTACAACAAGAGAAGGATAAATAATAAAATAGATAAACAATGGCACATCCCAAAAGACGGCAGTCTAACATGCGCACTGCCAAGCGTAGAACGCACGACAAAGCAGCAACCCCCACACTAGCTAAGTGTAGCAACTGTGGAGCATGGCACGTATACCACACCATCTGCCCAGAGTGTGGTTATTACCGTGGACAACTAGCTATCGAGCAGGAGGAGGCATAAGCACCCAACCCGCTAAGCGATAAGATTCAAGCCCCTAGATGATCGAAAGATCACTCTAGGGGCTTTCTTAATCTATATGGGGTGTAGGATGATTCCTTTTTTGTACCTTTGAGAAACGCTATCGCAGTGAGGCGGTGGCGCCCTCTTATAGCACAAACACTTAACCCAATATATAGTATGTCTTACCCAATCATGACTGCCGAAGAGGCAGCGAGATTAGTTCACGATGGCGATCAGGTAGGCTTCAGCGGCTTTACCCCTGCTGGTTGCCCTAAGGTAGTGCCACAAGCCATAGCTCATCATGCTGAGGAGGAGCACGCAGCAGGAAGACCCTTCCGCATAAGCGTCTTCACAGGCGCCTCGACAGGCGACCGCCTCGATGGAGCCCTAGCACGTGCTCATGCGATCAAGTTTAGAGCGCCCTATCAGTCCAACAAAGACCTACGTGCCGAGATCAATAGCGGTGAGGTGGCTTACTGCGATATGCACCTCTCGCAGCTGGCGCAGGAACTGCGTGCTGGCTTCTTTGGCAAGATCGACGTAGCTATCGTCGAGGCTGCTGAGCTAACGGAAGATGGTCAACTGGTTCCCACCACGGGCGTCGGTATCCTCCCCACCATCTGCCGCCTCGCCGACCGGATCATCGTCGAGCTCAATGACCGCCACCCAGCCAAGATACGTGGACTCCACGACATCGCTGAGCCTCTCGACCCGCCCGCACGTCGTGAGCTACCTATCTACAAGCCCTCTGACCGTGTCGGCAAGCCTTACCTACAGCTCGACCCGAAGAAGGTCGTAGCGGTCGTCAAGACTAGCGAGCCAAACGATGACGGAGGCTTTGCACCGCTCGATGAGGTGACGCAGGCGATTGGAGACAATGTCACGAAGTTTCTCGAGGAGGAGATCCGCACGGGGCGCATCCCTCGTGAGTTCCTCCCACTGCAGAGTGGCGTCGGCAACATCGCCAATGCGGTTCTAGCCTCTGTAGGCAAGAGCCCGAAGATCCCACCTTTTGAGGTTTACACAGAGGTGATCCAGGATGCCGTCATTGGGCTGATGAAGGAGGGACGCGTTAAGTTTGCCTCGGGCTGCTCGCTCTCAGTCAGTCGTAACGTGATCCTAGACATTTATCAAAACTGGGACTTCTTCAAGGACAAGCTGCTGTTACGCCCTGAAGAGTACTCCAACAACCCAGGCATCGTGCGCCGCCTCGGGGTCATCACGATGAATACCGCTCTAGAGGCAGACATCTATGGCAACATCAACTCGACGCACGTCCTAGGCACCAAGATGATGAACGGCATCGGTGGCTCGGGCGACTTCACCCGCAACGGTTACATCTCTATCTTTACCACGCCCTCGACCGCTAAGGGTGGCGCCATCAGTGCCATCGTGCCGATGGTGAGCCACGTGGATCATACCGAGCACTCGGTCAAAGTACTCATCACCGAGTACGGTTTCGCCGACCTCCGTGGGCTCTCTCCACGACAGCGTGCGGAGCGCATCATAGAGAACTGCGCCCATCCCGACTACCGTCCACTGCTACGCGCTTACCTAGCTCAGGCTTCGGAGGGACAGACTCCTGTTTGTCTGGAGAAGGCCTTCGCCTTCCACAAAGCCCTGGCAGAGACAAAGGATATGCGCCAAGCTAAACTTTAATCGATAAAAGCAACCGCTCCTCGCCACTACCATATAGTAAGTGACGAGGAGCGATCACAAACAATAAGACCTGACACGCTTATGTCTTACATACTCAATCTAGGGGGACGCGCCTTCGACCTGTCGGAGCCTGTCGTGATGGGCATCCTCAATGTGACGCCCGACTCCTTCTATGCGGGTAGTCGCAAGCAGACCGCCGAGGCGATCGCTGAGCGCACCCACGAGATCGTCCAGGAGGGAGGACGCATCATCGACATTGGCGCCTGCTCGACACGTCCTGGAGGCGAGCTAGTCGATGGCGAGGAGGAGCTACGCCGACTACGCCACGCACTGGAGATCATCCGTTCCGAAGCGCCCGACCTGCCTATCTCGGTGGATACTTACCGAGCTGACGTGGCGAAGGCGTGCGTCGAGGAGTATGGCGTGGAGATCATCAACGACATATCGGGAGGTCAGGCCGATGCGAAGATGTACAGCACCGTGGGAGAGCTGGGCGTCGGCTACATATTGATGCACCTAGAGCACAACGTCGAGGGGATGCATCAGGTAGTGGACTACAAGCCCTCGGTCGAGGTGTGCGTGGCGGACTACTTCCGACGTCGCCTCGAGCAACTTCACGACTGTGGTGTAAAAGATGTAATCCTCGACCCAGGCTATGGTTTTAGCAAAAGCATGGACGACCACTACCGCCTGCTCACGCATCAGCGGGAAGCGTTGCAGGAGTTTGCCGAACCCGTGCTGGTCGGCTTCTCCCGTAAGCGCATGGTGCAGACGGTCATCGGAGCTGACGCCATGCACTCAGGCGATGCGACCAACGTACTACACACTTACGCTCTGATGGAGGGCATCGCACAGATCATCCGCACCCACGATGTGCGTCTCGCTGTCGAGGCAATCAAGGTGACCGACATGATCCGCAAGCATCTCCCCGACGCTACGGGGGCGAGTAGCTATACCCACTGGCAGAGACCGCTAGAGATCCATTAACTATCACGCTTAGAGACTTAGGACTGTGACGCTAGACTGGTTATCCTTTACGCTTGTCGACCTCTTTGACATTATCCTCTCGGCACTCCTCTTCTACTATGTCTATCAGACACTGAGAGCGACCGCCTCGAGAGCGCTGATCTTAGGTATCTTCACCTTTATCCTCGTGTGGGTCATCGTCTCCAAGTGGGCCGGCATGATCCTCTTGGGAGGTATCCTCGACGAACTGGTCGGCACGGGAATGCTCATTCTGGTGATCATCTTTCAGGAAGAGATAAGACGCTTCCTGATCACGCTGGGGAGTACCAATCGATGGCGCTTCTTGCGGAAATTCTTCAAGGGTGACGACCAGAGTGCTCAGGAGGAGCAGCGCTGTGTCGCAGCGCTCGTCCTAGCCTGTATGAATATGGCGCGCAAGAAGGTGGGTGCTCTCATCGCCATCCAAGCCAAGCAGGAGCTCACCGCCTACCTCCACACGGGAGAGGTCTTTAAGGCAGATGTCAATGCCCGTCTGATCGAAAACATATTCTTCAAAAACAGTCCCCTCCATGACGGTGCCATGATCATCGTCGACAACGACATACGAGCCGCCGGCTGTATCCTCCCCGTCTCCAACGATCCCAACCTCTCGAAAGACTTAGGCCTACGTCACCGCAGTGCCTTAGGACTCTCGCAAGCTACGGACTGCCTCGTCATCGTCATCAGCGAGGAGCGCGGCAAGATCTCTCTGGCGCAAAACGGGGTCATCGACGTTGACGTCGACATTGACACGCTGCGCCAACGACTAGACGCCATCTACGCCAGCTAGTCCAGACACATATAGTATATAGGTCAGAAGGAATGCACCGAGCGTGCGTTCCTTCTTTTCGTTTTCTGTCCAATCGTATCGCACTCTCTCCGTAGCACATACGAGTTCCAAAAAGAGTTCCCCTCTTGGAACTTTTTAGTTCCAAGGCAGGAACCTTCGAGTTCCAACGGAGGAACTTTCGAGTTCCAAGGGTGGAACTTCTGTCAAGTAGTGACCTTCTTCCCTAAGGAGAGCCAGCGAGCTGTCCCCTTGTCAGCAAAACGAAACAAACGAGTAACCGTATGATAACATCACCACGCTACCTTTGCAGCGTAAGATTTGAAACAGGACATTTCGTATGCTATACAAGGCGCTTTTCTACACACTCGCCCTTTTGACACTCTTCACCGCTGGCACTACGCTGATGGCTCAACCACACGGCCAGCCCATCCCTCACAGCGAGGCTGACCTACGACTAGGCACCCTCACGGGGCGCATCGTCGACGAGCATGGCGAGGGGCTCATCGGAGCTACCGTGCGCATCATCGAGACGGGCGGCGGACAGGTTACGGACTTCGATGGCAACTACTCCCTACAGCTCGCACCTGGCACCTATACCGTAGAGATCGCTTACGTGGGCTATGCTACCAAGCAGATCCAGGAGGTACACATTACCGCTGGCAAAGAGACCAGTCTCTCAGTAGATCTCGCCATAGCGGACAATGTCCTCGGCACCGTCGTCGTGACCGGCTCCTACAAAACGAGCAACACAGCGGGTGCGATGAAGATACAACAAAGTATGCCTCAGCTCTCCACGGTCGTATCGAGCGAGATGATCGGCAAGACGGCCGACAAGAACCTCGGCGAGGCGCTCAAGCGTGTCACGGGCGTCACCACCATGAGCAATAAGTATGTTGCGGTGCGTGGTATGGGCGAGCGCTGGAACGAAGCTTCGCTCGATGGCATCCCGCTACCCAGTACAGAGAGCAACTCTAAGGCTTTTGGCTTTGACCTGATCCCCACCTCGCTCATCGACAATGTGACGGTCCTCAAGACCGCTACGCCTGACGTCAGTGGCAACTTCTCGGGCGGACTTATCCAGATCACCACGAGAGACATACCGACGAAAGACTTTATCTCCATCAGTGCCGGCACCAGTTACAACTCGCTCAGCACCTTCCAGACGCAGAAGTACCGCATCAGAGGAAAGTGGGACTGGCTAGGCTATGACGACGGTCGGCGCGCCCTTCCTAAGGGACTGCACGAAATACCTTTCGACCCGTACAACCCCGTTCCCGAGCTCTTCGAGCAGAGCAAACGACTGACCACCGACAACTTCACCATCCACGAGGGCAAGACCCCGCTCGCGCAAAACTACCAAGTCTCTCTCGGCAAGAGCTGGGATCTCAACAAGAGCGGCAACCATCGGCTCGGGCTGATCGCCTCACTAACCTATCGCAACACGCAGCAGCAGACCATCATCGACCACATAGAGCGTGGCGAGTGGATGAATGCCAAGCAATATAATAAGGTACAGGAGAGCTTTGTCGATACCGGCATCCGCAATAGTGGCGCTAACTATAAGTACAATACGACCCTTGCCGGTGTTCTCAACATCGGTTGGCAGCGGGGCACTAATCGCCTCAGCCTGCGCAATACCTATACCCATAAGTATGACAACGACCTCTCAGAGCTAACTGGTCTGAGCGACGAAGATCCCAACCCCAAGAGCAATCCTTACCGACAGCAGGTCAACTACCCGACCTTTCAAGACCTCTTGCAAAACAAACTCAGTGGCAAGCATCAGCTGGGCGAGTCACTTCGTCTCGACTGGGCGCTGGCACACACCTACGTACAGCGCAATCAGAAGGATGCCGCCTTCACACAGCAGGTGAGCCAGCTAGACGAGACTGGAGTGCGTCACTTCTACAATCAGGTGGGTGTGCAGTCGGGGTCGCTCTTCCCGCTGACCCGTGCCTGGTACCTCAACCACGAGCGAGACTTCAATGGGCAGGTCAATGTGGAGCTACCTTTTGACCTCTTTGGCAATGACTGGACGCACAAGTTCAAGGCAGGGTACGATGGCGCCTTCAAGGAGAACCGCTTTGAGTTTTGGGAGCTCTCGATGCACCTCTTCAACACACGAGGCTTCGACTTCTCTACTAGCACGATCGCTGACCTCATCAAGGAGGAGAATATGCGCGACGGCGGCTTCGCCTGGGATCTCAAGCGTCTCCAAGGAGACGGACGTATGTATCACGGACGGGTTATCCAGAATGCGCTCTACGCCATGCTTGACGACCGATACAGCGAGCTACTACGCCTCGTCTGGGGGCTGCGCGTCGAGCACTACCTCTACCAAGAGCTGAGCAACCCCTCCATGTCGATGGGCGAGCTAAACATCGTCGAGCAGGATCGTAAAGAGAAGCCCGTGGCCATCATGCCATCGATAAATCTCACGATCACACCGATTAAAGACCTCAACGTACGCCTGAGCTACAGCCGCAACACGGTACGTCCGCAGTTTATGGAGCGCACAGCTTACCGCTTCTACGACCCCTTCCTCGGCGGAGAGATCTTCAACCAGAGCGTCATCTCGACGACTGTAGATGGTGCTGACCTCCGTGTCGAGTGGTATCCCGGCGCTGGCGAGGTGATCTCCATCGGTGGCTTCTACCGTTACCTAGACAAACCTATCGAGCGCATCGCGCAGAAGACTGCCTCCTTCGCCCGCTTCTACATGCTGATGAATAGCAACAAAGCGCACAGCTACGGCGTCGAGCTAGAGCTTCGCAAGAACTTCGGCTTCATCCCCCTAGGCTCATGGCTCGAGCATCTTTACCTCAACGCCAATGCGACCTTCACCCAGAGCATCGTCACCGGTATGGTCTCTCGTGCCGACGAGAGCGGTATCCTGCGCTGGGTCCCTGTCACGCAGCGCCGACCGATGTACAGTCAGGTGCCCTATATGTACAATGTGGGTCTCTCCTACGAGAGCGAGACCTTTGGAGCCAACCTCACCATGAACCGCTCCGGACGCAAGCTCGTCCTCAACACGAACCAAGCCTACGAGCAGGAGTATGAGGCACCCTTCAGTCAGCTCGACGCACAGCTCTCCTACACCTTCCCCAAGTATGGCGTGACCATCAAGGTCAATGGCTCCAACCTGCTCAACTCTAAGCATATCATCTACACCAACCATGTGGACGACTTCGAGCGTGCCGCTGACAATAATCAGATCCTAGACACCATGCGACATGGCACCTCTAGCGACTACGACCCAGGACACGACAACATCGTCTACCAGTACCGTGATGGCATCTCGCTGAGTGCCTCCATTAGCTGGACTTTCTAAAGAATCAGAGATACTAACACTTCAACTATCTATCATAATATCATGAACAAGACAATCCGTTTACTAAGCCTCGTGATGGCTACCCTCATGAGCCTAGCACTACTTACCTCATGCGACGAAACTGGCAATGAGCCTAATGGTGGTGGCGACAACAACAAAGTCACAGGCCGCACCATCGGTGGCAAGGAACTCGTAATCGTCGAGGGACGCATCAATGGCAAGAACAATCACTGGACAGCCGACAAGGTCTACGCGCTCAAGGGCATCGTCACCGTACCAGCTAATGAGACGCTCACCATCGACGCTGGTACCACCATCATCGAGGAGCCCACACCATCAGGTGCTACGGGCGTACTCGTCATAACCCGCGGCGCTAAGATCATGGCCGAGGGTACCGCCCAGAAGCCTATCGTCTTCACCTCCTCCAAGGCAGTCGACAACAACGCTGGTCGTCCCACTCCTGGAGACTTCGGTGGTGTCATCATACTAGGTAAGGCTAAGGTCAATACACCGACCGACGCTCAGTTCATCGAAGGCCTCAACCAAGGTGTCGAAGAGTATCGCTACGGTGGCGACAATGACGAGGACAACAGCGGTGTGCTGCGCTACGTACGCATCGAGTACGCTGGCTTCATCCTAGGCGACAGCAACGAGATCAATGGTCTCACCTGCGGCGGCGTAGGTCGTGGCACCACGCTAGACCATATTCAGGTCAGCTGGGGTCTAGACGACAGCTTCGAGTTCTTCGGTGGTTGCGTTAATGCTACCCACCTCGTCTCCTACGCTTGCGACGATGACAACTTTGACTTTGACAACGGCTTCACCGGTAGCATCACTTACGGTGTCGCTATTGCCAATCCCGCCTCGACACACTCCGACAGCAAGGGTAAGTCTGACAGCAACGGCATCGAGCTAGACAACAATGCGAAGGCTCAGGACGAGACCTTCTCACTTATACCTAAGACACACCCCACACTGACCAACGTCTCTATCATCGGTGCATCTACCCGTGTAGCCAACGTCCACAACAACTTCCAGGGCGATGCTTACAAGTACGCAGCTCGTGTACGTCGTGGTGGTCAGATCACGCTCAAGGACTGCATCCTAACCGGTTATCCTAAGGGCTTCGTCCTCGACCCCGATGCCGACAAGATGGAGCATAGCAAGATCGAGGGTAGCTCCTTCCACGGCTTCGACGCTGCCTTTGAGATCAAGAATGGCTCCGCCAAGCCTACCACAGGCATCATCGAGGTAGTCAACAAAGACTCCGCAGCTACCTTCGGCATGAAGGCTCCTTTCGGTACTCCAGCCGACTTCACAGGAGCTCAGGTCGGCGCCTTCCCTGCTAGCAAGGGCAACTGGCTACAAGGCTGGACCGCCTTCTAGTCGTCTCTCTAGACGCACAAAGCACTAACCAAATAGGGACGGACCTCGTGTCCGTCCCTATTTTGTTTGGTGGTCTTTCTGTGATCCGGCTTTTGGCTACTACGTCTCCGGGTGTTGTGAGATCGAGCCTATGCGATGAGATGAATAGCTAACTCAATAGACGTAAGGTCGTCTAGCTCTTTTGTGGTTTACTGACCTCTCCAACCCAGAGAGAGACTATAAGCAGTAGCTGAAACGCAAAGGCGTAGATCCAATATCTATCTAACCAGAATAAGAAGCTAAACAGAGAGAGTATATAGCTAGTGCCTAAGACTAAGAGGAGCTTTTTGACGCCTATGATTGGGTAGTCTCCATGATTGACCTTGCGACACACCCAGGCGACCAGCACGATCAGTAGGAATGTAACCGAGAGTGCTAAACTCTTTGCCATCTGCACATGAAGCTCACTGGAGGCTTCTCCTAGAGAAGAGACCATCAGCACCCAAGCGGCAATAAAGGAGCAAAACCATGAGAAGTTACTGTCTAGGCGGAATCTGTTTTTCATAGGGATCGTACTACTTTTCTTTCTTGATTGAGTCTGACTGCGAATATACAAATTATCAATTCACACTCAACTTCGCAAGTCTTACGTGTAACGAGCTATAGAACACACGACTCACTCATCCCGCATGAAAGTGCGCACGAGATCAGCGAGTCGTGTATCTAAGGCTGCTGGCTAGAGGGGTTCTTAGCGTACGACCTTGAAGGTCTGGCTACCAGCCTTGATTAGGTAAAAGCCAGCGGGGAGTGTAGCTGTACTGATAGCGACCACGCCCTCAATGGGCTCTACAACCTGCAGGCATTGCCCCTGTAAGTTATAGAGAGCCACGGCGGTCGCCGCATTAGTAATCGTCCAGCTCATATCGTCACAGACCAGACGACTCTGAGAGGGTGTTGCTAGGGGCTCTAAGCCGAGTGGCTTATTGGACTCATAGACGAATGTCCCGCCATTGGTAGCATCGGTTGCTACAGCCTCTTGGGAGCCGTTGTACAGAAGAGGATAGGACAGCGTTTCGATCGTGTAGTTCTTAAATCCATATAAGAAGAGGTCTGCTAGCGTGGGGAGTGGGTAGTAGCTTTTAGCCGCAGGTTGACTCGTCATAAAGGAGAACTGAAAGATAAAACCTCCACTACCGAGGGTTGACACATTGCCATTCTTGTCATAATCAAAAGTCCACTCGACTAGTTCATCCCCCTGCTTCAGATAGGATAAGAGTAGCATATACTTCCCCTCAGAGTCAAAGGTTATCTCTTCTGATTCAAAGGAACTGCCGTCTGCATTGACGACAGTCCGCTTGTAGAGCTGACCTTTTTTGTTGTATTCAAGAGTAGTCGTAAAGCCTTCGTACCATTCGAAGGAGTTGGGGTCGACAAAGTGAACTATACCTTTGCTCGGCAGCCCCTCTGCGGTGTACTCTATATCGAGTTTATAGTCCTCCACGAGGCTTGTATCGGCAGGGTTGGTATTCAGGTTGTTCCAGCGTACGAAGTGGGTCATCTGTCCCTTCTCGTTGTATTCGTAACAAAAGCGTCTAGCGATGACTAAATCAGGGAACCCGGCACGCTCGCCATACTCAACCTTTTGGATACACTGATGCTTGTCATTGTAGAGATAATCTAGGTATAGCCCTGAGTTACGCTGTCCCGTTATCGTATCCGTCTCGAAGTAGCTACAGCGAGTGATGTCGTTGTGGGCATTGTATTCAAATTCAATATCCTGATCACCAAAGACACCGATCACTTTAGAAAGCCGATAGGAGGCTTGCTCAGGTACATGGTAGAAGTCGCTGAGGGTCTTAAGATCGTTTTCCAGCATCTGAGCTGGTAAGAGTAGCACACTGCAAGCAAGAGTGCCGAGCAGGGCAAGGGCTTTATGTAATGATTTCATATTAAGAAGTTGATGTTGCTGTCTTGTCGTTATAGATATAGTTTGAGCGTTACATCTCCGATGGTCAGTAAGTAGAGTCCTGAGGCTATCGTTGTGAGATCGAGATACTCTAAAGTCGATCCTGTAGCTTTGGCTGAAACAACCGTCTCGCCAAGTAATGAGCGAAGTGAGATCGGGGTACCCACAGAGGCTCCTGAGATAGAGATATAGTTAGAGTGTACCTCTATGGAGTAGCGAGTATCACCAGCTAAATGGTCTATAGCATTACCTCCTATGTTTTGAAAAGTTGCCTCGACACGAACATCTTCCCCCTCTATAATGAAGCTTTGGCTCTCCATAATGTTTTCGTCATTAGCTCGAAGGTACTTAAGCTGATAACCCTCTTCAGGAGTACACGTCAGCCCTACTTTCGTGCCATCAGGCACTGCTTCAAGATTCGGATAGTCAGCCTCTATTTTACCCTTTCCTAATACAGCTATGGCCACCTTGTAAGTTTCTACAGGGATAAGTTTATAGGAAGCAGTAATCTCCACATCGCTCCTCACAGAGATATACTTTTCTGCAGTGATATCTTTGTCGCCAGCTATAAGACGCTCTAGCTCGTAGCCCTCGTCTGGGGTACAGATAATGTGTAGGATAGCACCATCGGGGACTTTTTCTAGATTATATTCGGACTCTCGTACGGAGAGGGTTCCATGCTCAGGCTGCTGGAGAGATACTCGATAGCTTTTGATAGGACTAAAGGTCGGCGTAATGGTGACATCCTCCTTGACGATAAGCGTGCAGGTGTTGGTTATATCTTCGGTTCCAGCCATCAGTTTAGTCAAGGCATAACCCTCCTCAGGTTTAGCCGTAAAAGTTACAGTTGCTCCTCCGAGGAGATGCGTTAGGTCTACCCCCTCAGGGGCTACAACACATCCATGCTCTGCCTCGGCGATGGACACTCGGTAGTATGCTTGCTGAGGAGCTATGATCACTTTACCAGCGTACTCTTCCTTACCATCTGCGGTTATAGACATAACCTCATTAAGCTCTGCCACTTGGGCCCCTTCTGGTGCCGATATGGCACACCTCTCGAGGGTCAACTCCTTGAAGTATCCTATGGAGACCATGCCCTGATCGCTTAGCGTTGAGGCGGTGACGTAAGAGTTGTCGATCAAGAGGCGAGAAACCATAAAATCTCCGACTAGCCCCCCATAATTACCCACTGCCGTTACTGACACGCCACCAGCAATGGTGAGACTAGCTCCGTTACGACAAGCGTACGCATATGCACCTTGCGATGTTATGCTCAGAGAGCCAGAACCTGTAATGCGAACGGATGAGCGCATTGTGATAGCATCGTCAGAACCTGTCGAGATCAATTGATTAGATCCCTCGACTAGAAGAGTCATCTCCTCAGGCATATAGCCAGAGAGTATCTTGGACTGAGTATTAATACTGACATCTTTCATCGTGAGGGTATTGGTAGACGCTGTCCAAGAGACCGTCCCCTTTTGGTCTGCGGGTAGTAGCTGAGCTTGATCCATAGATGGATCAAAGGGGGACTCCATAAATATCATCTCTTGCGCTCCCAGCGAGAGCCAAAGAAGGCTGGCGAATAGCATCAGCCCTGTACGTCTCAGCATACGAAGTATCTGTTGATTCATAAGCTAAAGGGTGTTTGTTATCGAGACTACCGCAATAAGTGCAGTAGCCTCATATGTTAGAAAAGCAAAAGTCCGCACCGAGTCCACTCGATTAGCACTACAAGACAAGAGTGCTGCGAGAATCCCAGATCGGTATCGTTGTGTGATTACTTTTTGTCTACCAAGATGGCATACTCTATGGTGATATGACCACGCACCTTCTTATTGTTTTGGTAGTCATGAACACGGAGGCGAGCTATCTCTCCCGAAGCTGTACGAATAAGGAAGATAGCGTTGTCTATATAGACTTGAGGTGGCATACCCTCTTGCGTGATGATCCCCTGGTTAGTGAAGCCTCCCAAGCCGTCACACTCCGAGGAGAGGAGGAAGTTAGCCATCTGCATCTCGTACTTGGTCTGATGGTTCCCGTCTCCATTGTTCACGAAATTCATCAGGAGTAGCCCCTCACGATCTAGTATCCACTGGTCATCGGCGGGTGTAGGTATCTCTGCTGTTAAGTTCTTCTGCTTAGAGATGCGGACAGCCGCACCTTGCCCCTTACCAGAACTCCCTCCATTAGTCTTGAAATCGTAGCGGTGCAAACCGAGATCCCACGAGAGATCGTTAATAGGATCCGTGACCTCGATCAGCTCTCCTGAGGCGAAGTTGAGGTAGACCCACTTCGTATAGTCGGTCGCATCGATGGTCATCGTTTTTGTCCTCCACTCCTTCTCTGGGTTAGCAGGTGGGACGGCGGGCGTGTCTGGGGTGTTAGGGGATTCTGGAGTAGGCTTCGGCACAGGCTTGTCACAAGCAGCGCATAGGAGCAGTACCAAGAGTGTAAGTAGTGAGAGTTTCTTCATAATAGTTGTTTTGCTTTTATCGTCTATCAAATTAACAGTGCAAAGTTACAGCTTGACACCTGCACTTGACAATACCTACCTAAAGGTATTTTCATGCTCCTCGCTCCAGTTTTTACTCACTCGTATGAGGTACGAGCGCATCTCCCCGTGGAGATCCTATGATTTCAGCTTATGAGGCTGTGAGCGTTGGTAGAAATTACAATCTTTGTGCTATGCGCTGCAACATTTCGGCGACTCACTCGTCTTAATGGTGTACGACGCTCTTCTGGACCGTTGGTCCGAGCGTAGTTTTAGTTATACATTGAATTAGTTTTTAGTTTACAGTGATTACAATGGATGGAGCCACTTTCATACAGACCTACGTCCCCCTACGGTCGACGATCCTACAGGTCTGTATGGCTCTTCTATCCAACGAGATGGAGGCGGAGGATGTGACCCAAGATGTGCTCATCAAGCTCTGGGAGCAGCGCGCACATCTAGACGAGATCGCATCGCCTAAGGCATACGCCATCCGCATCGCTCGCAACAAATGCATCGACACACTACGAGCCCCCGCACAGCGTCTGCGCAATGCGGAGGAGCCTACGGAGCTAGAGATGCCGCTGGTCACGACGACCCCTCAGGAGGAGCTCATAGCCCAGGAGCAGCTCGCTCGCATCAACGACTGGGTCGCTACCCTCCCCGAGCAGCAACAAGAGGTGTGGAGACTACGACAGGAGATGATGCTCACCAATGATGAGACCGCCCAGCGCATGGGACTGCAAGAGGTGACCGTCCGATCGATGATCTCACGACTGCGCAAGGAGGCGAGAAAGCTTTTTGCAGATATGAAGGAGTGATCCGCATACCTTATTATATATAGAATACAGAAGCCACTATGATACATTCATCACACGACATAGATCAGCTACTAGAGCGCTACTACGACGGATTGTCTACGCCCGACGAAGAGTTTGTACTCTACCTAGCACTCCTTCAGGAGGAGCCTGGGTCTCCATACTATGCCGACCGCATGCTCCTAGAGGCTACACTGCAGCGTGCTGCCTCACAAACGAAGAGTGCAACGCCAGCGGCCACCCCTCGCTGGAAGGTATGGGTGCGTAAGTATGCAGCTGCGGCTGCCGTGCTGATTGTGGGCGGCGTAGGAGTCTCCGTCTTCCAGTGGGGACGCAACAGCCGGCAGGCGGAGCTATCCCTTCGAAATGGTCAGCCGATACCACAGGAACAGGTCAATGAGTATACGCTCACTGCTCTTACGAAGCTGGGTGACTGTATGCAGCTCTGCTCTGAGCAAAACGAAGAGATAGACCAGCTTTTTGGTCGCTTGCAAGACTCTTACCAGAACTCGTTGGAGAAGATCCCCTTTGTCACAGGGGAGGGATGGACCCTGACGGGAAATTGATTTCATCTACAACTGCAACAATCCGTCCTCTCAAACGACTTATATATAGAACCTCTGATACAGACACACAGATTATGAAAGCATACATGACTCATCTCTCACGCCTGAGCATCATCACCCTATCGATGCTACTCCTGATGGGGCGGCCAGCAGTGGCGCAGCGCGGCTCAGCCCGTACACGTATCAATACGTCCAGACTGATGGAGATCAAAAACGTGGATGTCGTATACATCTCTCCCGCAATGCTCCAGAGCGTACCCAAGGCGAGCCTCAAGATAGACGGGGCTGACGCTATGTCGGGTATTATGGACGGTATCACATCGATACATATCTACACCTCCTCCGACCGCAAAGCGATACAGGAGATACGCCGTACCTTCGCTCCTATCACAGAGCTACGTCTCTCAGGTCTGGAGCAGCTGATGTATGTCAAGAATGATGAGGGGATCGTCAGCTTGATCGGACAGCTACAGGGCGACAACGCCTCCGAGCTATACATGATCGTCACTGGCGATGATGAGTACACGGTGATCAACTTCTCGGGGAACTTCTCCCGCCGCGAGCTCGAAAAGGCGGTCACCCAAGACAACAGTCGCAGGCGCAAGAAGTAACTCTTGTATACTTAGACCTATCTACTTAACCTTTCAATACTGTAGCATCTTGCGAAGCGTGACCATACGTGAGTACCGTACACGCTTCATGCACGGAGAGCTCGAGAGGCCCCGTGTGGCAAGACTGTTTTGTGATTAGTTTTAGTTGTAAATTGAACAGAAGCGACGAGAGGGAGCCCCACCACGGGGACTCCCTCTCTTTATTTACCAAAATACATCTATCAGAGTTACACAACAAGCATAATAGAATTGGCTAAATGTGAGAACCCGCTAGGGCTGACGCATTATAGCGGACGAGTGCATCTACGTCTCTATGGCAGAAATCTGAAGATGGAGGAAATCGGGAAATTCATCCGTAGATATTCTGGATTATCCAGCGAGGAAACGAAAAATTCTTCCGAACTTTCATTTCATTCTTCC
>OGPS01000447.1_pt1 | contig 39677 bp, 31 predicted proteins | sample 1552931 | NCBI WGS metagenome assembly OGPS01 (sample SAMEA2580252, study PRJEB22360) | human gut metagenome | biome: human gut; feature: human-associated habitat; material: faeces | place: Denmark | collected 2008/2010 | reverse complement strand
CGCCTATGCGCATTACGCGACGTTGGACGAAGTGGCCGCATGGCTTGCCGGGCATGACGGTGAACTGCAATGCGTCGTCACCGGGTGTCTCCCCCACAGCCGCCGCGCCGGTTTCGGCTGCGCACAGTCTCCGGCCCTGACCGATTATCCCGACGACCGTGACGTTCTTGCGTGGCTTGCGGCGTTGGATTGACAAAAAGTGTTATATTTGGTGTCGTAACGAAACAATATTCTAAAAATACTACTGCAATGTCGATGGTTTTCCGATTCCGGATGTTGAGCGACGAAAACGACAATTTCGTGCGTGATTATGAGGCGATGTACGACATGACGCTGCTCGATTTCCATGATTTCATCCTTCAGTCGCTTGAGTACGAGCCTTGTATGGCTTCGTTCTTCACGGCCGACGACCGCTGGGAGAAGCAGCGCGAATTTACGAGCGTGGAGATGGACGACGGCTCCGGGGACGCTCCCGCGGCGATGGAGAGCGTAACGCTCGGCCAGGTCATCCACAACCGCCGCGACCGTCTGATCTATCTCTTCGACATGTTCGGCGACCGTGCTTATTTTCTGGAACTTACCGGAACCTTCGAGGCCGAGAAGGGCGCTTCCTATCCGCGTGAAATCTATGCGCAGGCCGCAGCTCCCGACCAGTACGATCCGTCGAAAACGCGCGCGGAGGACGATGACGGGTCGATTTTCGGCGAAGTGATGAGCGAATTCAGCGATTTCGAGGGCGACGATAATTACGACGATGAGTACTAAACGGCTGCTGGTCATCGTCGGGCCGACGGGTTCGGGCAAAACGGATTTGAGCATCCGTCTGGCCGGCCATTACGCCGCTCCGATCCTTTCGACCGATTCCCGGCAGGTTTACCGGGGGATGCCGATCGGCACGGCGCAGCCCACTTTCGATCAGCTTCAAGCGATTGAGCATCATTTTATTGCCTCGCACGATATAAAGGATTACTTGAGTTGCGGGGAATACGAGGTGCAGGCCCTTGCGCGGCTCGAAAAACTTTTTGCCGGCCACGATTACGTCGTTGCCGTCGGCGGCGCGGGGCTGTATGTCCGGGCGTTGTGCGAAGGCATGGACGACCTGCCGCAGGCCGACGAATCGCTGCGCGAGGAGATGGATCGCTGGCTGGCGGAGGAGGGACTCGGAGCGCTTGCCGAGAAGCTCCGGGAGCTGGACCCGGAGTATTACCGGATTGTCGACCTCAACAATCCGGCGCGTGTCGTGCGGGCATTGGAGGTATGCCTTCAAACCGGCATGCCCTACTCCCGGCAGCGTACCGGCATACGGCGAGCGCGTCCGTTCGAAATCGTGAAAATCGGCGTCGACCTGCCGCGCGAGGAGCTTTACGACCGCATCAACCGCCGGGTGGACCGGATGCTTGCCGACGGTCTGGAAGCCGAGGCGCGGGCGCTGTACCCCTACCGGGAACTGAATGCGTTGCAGACGGTCGGCTACCGCGAGTTTTTCGATTACTTCGACGGGCGTATCGGCTATGACGAGGCCGTGGAGCTGATCAAACGCAATTCGCGCCGCTATGCCAAGCGGCAGCTCACCTGGTTCCGCCGCGATCCGGAAATCCGCTGGTTCCGGCCCGACGACGATGCGGCGATGATAAATTACATAGATTTTGGCAAATCGTAAATATTTTCGTACTTTTGCCGGCGTCTTTCGGCGAAAGACTGCGCCCGGATGGTGGAATCGGTAGACACGCCGGACTTAAAATCCTGTGGCCAGCAATGGCCGTGCCGGTTCGATCCCGGCTCCGGGTACCAGTAAAATCGCTTAATTTGTTGATATAGACGAATTAAGCGATTTTTATTTTCCGGATTTTCCCCACATTTTCCCCACACGTGCTGTGAATGATGTTTGACTAGGCTATTTGGAGGGGTAATTCTTCGCCAAAAATTGCCTTGTTAAATTGGTAAATCTACTCCTCCTCGATGAAATAAATCCGGGGATTTTTCCTATCTTTGAATCCGTAAAACCAAGAAACAGAATAACGACAAGAGAAAAAGACAATATCAACATATAACTAATTGAGCTTTTAGCTCTTATTCTCGACTTTGCGAAATCTGGTAAATTTTTTGAAGTACACGAGAGTAAGCAGCGGAGGTTCACGTCTATGGGCGTGGACCGTTCGTGCTTATTTGTGTACATAGGTTTACCAGAGCCTGCAAAGTCAAATAAGCGACAACGAATGGTTTCACGCCTTCTTTATGTCGCTTAACGGAGGGTCGGGGCGAAGCTTTCAAGCCTATGCCCTCCACCAAATCCCATACACCGCAAATCATCTCGCGTCAGCGCGTGGCCGACCACGGCGAGGTCTTCACCGCCGAGCGTGAGGTCAAGGCGATGTGCGACCTTGTGAAAAACGAGACCGAGCGCATCGAATCCCGGTTCCTCGAACCCGCTTGCGGACAGGGCGCTTTTCTGATCGAGATCCTGCGTCGCAAACTCGCCGTCGTGACATCCCGTTATGCCGCGACGCAATCCGAATGGGAACGCCATGCCGCGATTGCCGTATCAAGTCTCTACGGAATCGACATTCTGGCAGACAACGTGACGCTCTGCCGCAATCATCTCTACGATACGTTCCTGACGGCATACCGGGCTCTCTTCCCGAAGAGCATGAAGCCCGCCTGCTGCCGTGCGGTGCGCTATCTGCTTGCGACCAACATTCTGTGGGGTGATGCCCTGACCCTCCAAACCCCGGACGATTCGGCGCGGCCGATTGTCTTTGCCGAGTGGTCTGACATTGGCGGCGGGCGGTTCAAACGCCGCGATTTCACGCTGGCCAACCTGCTGCAAAGCCAGCCAATGGAGGGTCCCAACCTCTTCTCCGACCTCGGAGATGCCGCCTTTATTCCGGCCCCCGTAGCCGAATATCCGCTTGTTCACTTCCTCAAACTCGGAGCCGATGAAGAACTATAACCCCGATGTGCTGACCTGCCTGGCCAATCTGAGCAACGACGAGGTGTTCACCCCTCCGGTCGTTGTCAATCGCATGCTCGATCTACTGCCTGCGGAGTTGTGGCGCAATCCCGATGCGCGTTTCCTTGACCCCGTAAGCAAAACGGGAGTCTTCCTGCGCGAGATTGCCAAACGGTTGATGGAGGGGTTGAGCGAGCGGATTCCCGATCGGCAGCAGCGGGCCGACCACATCTTCACCCGGCAGTTGTTCGGCATTGCCATTACCGAGCTGACGGCCCTTCTGTCGCGCCGTTCGGTCTATTGCAGCAAACAGGCGAACGGGCCCTATTCGGTTTGCACGGCCTTTCACGATGCGGATGGGAATATCCGCTTCCGGTCCACGGAACACACCTGGCAGAACGGCCGATGCCGCTATTGCGGGGCAAGCCGGGAGGTCTACGACCGCGACGACACACTGGAGAGCCATGCCTACGAATTTATCCACACCGAGAATCCCGAAACGATATTCCCCGATATGAAATTCGATGTCATTATAGGCAACCCGCCGTATCAGTTGAGCGATGGCGGAAACGGCGCCAGCGCAAGTCCGCTTTATCACAGATTCGTTCGGCAGGCGCAGAAACTCAAACCCCGTTATTTGACCATGATTATCCCCTCCCGGTGGTTCGGAGGCGGAAAAGGGCTGGACGACTTCCGCAGGGAGATGTTAAACGACAACCACATCCGGGTTCTCGTAGACTATGAAAATGCCTCCGACTGTTTCCCCGGTGTCGATATAGCCGGCGGAGTCTGTTATTTTCTGTGGGACCGGGATAACCCCGGGCTGTGCGATGTCGTCAATGTCCGGAATAACGAAACGATGCACTCCGTACGTGCGCTGAACGAGTTCGACACCTTCATCCGTCACGACCAGGCTGCATCCATCGTCAGAAAAGTCTGCGCATTCGGTGAGCCCATGATGTCCAATATTGTATCGAGCAGTAAGCCATTTGGATTGCGTACATTTGTGCGGCCTCAGGAATCCGGAGACATTCTTCTAAGGTGGCAAAACGGAGAGGGGCCCTATCGCCGTGATGAGATTACCGTCGGCCGGGAGTTGATTGATAAATGGAAGGTAATCACCTCCTATGTCGGCTATGACCATGCCGGCAATCCGGGCAAGGATGGGAAACGTCGGGTCTTTTCCAAAATAGACATTCTTCCGCCGGGGACCATTTGCACGGAGACCTATCTGGTCGTGGACAGCTTCGACACGGAGCAGGAGGCCAAGAATCTGGTTGCCTATATGAAAACGCTGTTCTTCCGGTTTCTGGTTGCCCAGTGCATGTACTCGCACCACATTACCAAAGAGGCCTACCGGCTGGTACCCATACAGGACTTTTCCCAGTCATGGACAGATAAAAAGCTCTATGCCAAATATGGAATCACCGACGAGGAGATAAAATTCATCGAGTCGATGGTACGGCCGATGGAATAAAGTTCAATAAAGTATTTTGTCGATAACTTAAAAGTTAAAAAATTGGAATGCTGTCGGCGTCTTTTTATTTTCGCGAAAAATACATCATTATGAAAGAATATAATGAAATAGAAAAGGCTGTAATTAAAGCCTTAATTGACGCAAGACGCCAAAAGAATACTAAAAATCTGTGTGCTTCCAGACTTATTATTGACATCATGGATGTCAATAAGTGTTTTGCAGTAGAATGGGATACCACAGCATCGAAAGAGAATGTGACTTTCTATTGTCAGGGCTATGATGTCCCTAAAAGTATCGTTCTATATGGTTTGGAGATTATCTCTTTCTTAAAGTATTTGGAGAATAATGAGTATATCATAATGAGTCATCTTACGAATACTCATAAGAAAGCAATATATGATAGTAAAAAGTATATGTATAAGTTTGGTTATTATTGGGGGAATATGCAAAATAATCAATGGGCGTATATGGTAGGTTGTAAACATACCTTGCATACTGATTCAGCATTGCTTTTTGATGAATACGCCAATACCATGATATACCCAACCAACAAACTTGAACTATTTTATAAACGAGGATTTAGAACTCGGGATGATATTAGATTTCAGAAGCAACAATGTGCTACATGGATAGGCATTCTGATTACTATTCTCGCGAGTTTGAATATAACTGACGTAGCAACTTATTTTCATTTGATTGTAAGTAAATTATCATCATTGATACGAACTGACTGATTAAGATTAAATTACTCAATTAATGTCTACACCCTTTTTCCCCACCCGCCCGGCGGCGCATCCGACCATCTATGCCTACGAAGATACCCACCCGCAATACCGTGGGCTGCTGAAGGTCGGATACACCTCCGTCGATGTGCAGCATCGCGTGGCACAGCAATATCCGACGCTGCGGCCCGGAGCGCGCCCCTACCGCATTGTCTTCGAGGAGTCGGCCATGCGTGGCGACGGAACCTCGTTTACCGATCGCGAGGTACACCGCGTGTTGCGTCGAATGGGAGTGGAGAATCCCGAGGGAGAGTGGTTCCGTTGTACGGTTCGCGAGGTCCGGGCGGCGGTACGCTCCGTGCGGGAGCGGCGCGAAGTCGAATTTCAACGCACGGAGCATTTTGCCATGCGCCCCGAGCAGGAGGCTGCCGTGGAGAAGACCTGCGAATATTTCCGTGCCTGCCGTGCCGACAACAACCGCACGCCGCATTTCCTCTGGAACTGCAAGATGCGCTTCGGCAAGACCTTCGCAGCCTACCAGCTGGCGCGCCGCATGGGATGGAAACGGCTGCTGGTTCTAACCTTCAAACCCGCCGTGCAGAGTGCCTGGGAAGAGGACCTGCGCACGCATGTCGATTTCGAAGGGTGGCAGTTCCTGTCGCGCAATTCGGAACTGAACTACGAAACGGCCGACCACAACCGCCCGATTGTCTGCTTCGGGTCGTTTCAGGATTTTCTCGGACGCAGCAAGTCGGGTGGCATCAAGCTAAAGAACGAATGGGTACATGCCATCAACTGGGATTGTGTGATTCTCGACGAATATCACTACGGTGCCTGGCGCGACCATGCCAAGGATCTCTTCGAGAACGAAGACCGCCGCGAGCAGGCCTTTGCCGAAGGGGAAGGCCGCGATTGGTTTGACGAGGAGGCGATGCCCATCACCACGGGAGCCTATCTCTATCTGTCGGGGACACCGTTTCGGGCCATCAGTTCGGGAGAGTTCATCGAGGAGCAGGTTTACAACTGGACCTACTCGGACGAGCAACGCGCCAAGGCGTCGTGGAACGATGCCGACGGGCCGAACCCCTACGCCGCCCTGCCGCGCATGGTGATGATGACCTATCAACTGCCCGACGAATTGCGGCAGGTTGCCATCGACGGCGAGTTCGACGAATTCGACCTCAATCTCTTCTTTCGGGCAGAAGGCAATGGTGACGACGCCCGGTTCGTCTTCAAGAATGAGGTACAGAAGTGGCTGGAACTGATCCGCGGCGCCTATGTCGAAAATATTGTTTCCGATTTGAAGCTGGGGCATTCACGGCCTCCGATGCCCTTCTCTCACGCCCCACTGCTCTCGGTGTTGACACACACGTTCTGGTTCCTCCCATCGGTGGCGTCGTGTTACGCCATGCGGAATTTGCTTACCGAGCGTCAGAACCGCTTCTATCAGGATTATCGGGTGGTCGTAGCTGCAGGAAGCAGTGCCGGGATCGGTGTCGATGCGCTGGCTCCTGTGCTGAAGGCCATGGGCAATCCGTTGGAGACGAAGACCATCACGCTGTCGTGCGGCAAACTGACGACGGGTGTGTCGGTGAAGCCCTGGTCGGGTATCTTCATGCTGCGCAACTCATCAAGCCCCGAAACCTATTTCCAGGCGGCCTTTCGCGTGCAGACACCCTGGACGGTATGCAATGCCGACGGCGTTTCGCCCAACCGGATGGATATTCTGAAGCAGGAGTGTTATGTATTCGATTTCGCTCCCAACCGGGCATTGCGGCAGATTGCCGATTACAGCTGCCGGCTGAATGTCGAGGAGAACAATCCCGAACGCAAGGTCGAGGAGTTTATCTCGTTCCTTCCGGTGCTGGCCTACGACGGCAGTTCAATGAAGCAGATCGATGCCGCCGGGATTCTCGACATCGCCATGAGCGGAACGACGGCGACTCTGCTGGCCCGTCGCTGGGAGAGTGCCCTGCTGGTCAATGTCGACAATGCAACGCTGCGGCGACTGATGGGGAATGCCGAGGCAATGGCTGCGCTGACGCGCATCGAGGGATTCCGCAACCTGAATCAGGACATCGAGACAATCATCAACAAATCAGAGGCGGTCAAGAAGGCGCGAAAGGAGACCCCGGATGAGGCAATGACCCCGCAGAAGAAACGGGAATTGACCGAGGAAGAAAAGGAGTACAAGAGCCTGCGGAAGCAGATTCAAGAGAAACTGATCAAATTCGCTACGCGCGTACCGATATTCATGTACCTGACGGATTTCCGCGAGCGAAGCCTCTATGATGTCATCACGCAACTGGAACCCGGATTGTTCAAGAAGGTAACGGGACTGTCTGTCTCAGACTTCGAGTTGCTTGTGTCACTCGACGTCTTCAATTCGGCGCTGATGAATGATGCCATCTATAAGTTCAAGCGTTACGAGGACGCTTCGCTCGAGTATATCGGCATCAACAAACGCCCGGACGAGGAGATCGGTTTGTTCGACACCGTGCTTCCATCGACAGAGTATAAGAGAACCCAGAAGTATGGAAGGTCATAGTATTCCAACCAAAGCTCCATAAGGACGTACAAAAGTTGAAGACTTTCAGTAATAAATGGCAGCAGGAGCGAATTTCAAGACGTTTTTGTGATTTGTAGATATATTGTCGATAATTTGGGTGTTAAATATTTGGGATTTAAAATGCCCGTTAGCACCTTTGTCTCGAACCCCTAAAGAAAGGAGGTAAAATGTAATAGAGATAAAAATAGACATAAAAAAGGACGAAGCGGTCAACCACCTGTCCTTTTAGGAAATAACAAAAACCTTGGCAGGAATCCTTGTTATTTTCGTCACAAATATAGTATTCTATTTTGTGTTTTTTTGTGGTTGGCCATATCATTTTTATTTATTAAAATAAAAATAATTATGGAACCTATTAAAAACGTAGAACTCCATGTAGGAATTCCTACAATCTCCATCAACCAGATGGCGGAATTTGTAGCCGCTTCAGAACGCGGCAAGAAAGCAATTGTTCGTAAGCAAAAGCATCCTTCGACATTTCGAGTTGCTCGGTATGCAACAGCTCGCGCATCATTTAAGAACTATTGCAAGAACGATTTTGATGAAGCTATCCTCCTTCAAGGATTGGAGAAACTTCAAAACAAGGCACCTGTATCGCAATGGGCTGCCAGCGAAAAGAGTTGTTCTATCCAAGCGATTCGAGGGTTTATGCAAAGTCACTTCCCGGAACGATTCGGTCGAATCAAATGCTCGTTCTTCACGCCTCGTGAAAAACAGATTAGGTTTGGAGAACTTACCCTTGTGGTAGCTCCGGATTTAATTTTCCGCTGGGAAGAGGATGGGACCCGTTATATCGGATGCCTGAAACTTCGGATCAAAAAGAAGGCTGCCGAGTTCGGAGTGTACCGACGTATCGCATCTTTGCTGGCTCATTATTTAAAATGCATTGCCGCTGACGATGAAGTTGTAGTGAATAATTTTTGTCTGTGCTACAACGCCATGGATGGAAACATTATTCCGGCACCAAGAGACCTTCAATCGGATATGGAAGATCTTCGAATTGCCAGTGAACAGATTGTTGAACTTTGGAACGTTGCCTAAAATGGGAAAGAACCAACATGTTGTACCTCATGACGGCCAATGGGCCGTCAGAGGAGAAGGTAATCAACGAGTAACTGTAATTACTCGTACTCAACAAGAGGCAATTGAGATAGCCCGCGAAATCGCTCGCAACCAAAGGTCTGAATTACTGATTCACCGACCCAATGGCCAAATACGAGATCGCGATAGCTATGGGAACGATCCTTATCCACCCGAAGGATAAAAAACGTCAAGAAAGGAGGATGATCGAATCATCCTCCTTTCTTATTGAATTTATTCGAATGTCATTTATCTGCCAAATACCTGTAATATGTATTTAGGTTAAGCGAGTTAGCCTACGTTAACTTTAATTAGTAAGTCTTCTATTACATCCTTTAATTTTGTTTATATTTGTATATAGAATCGGAACATTAGCTATAGTTGACTACTAATCGAAGAATTGGTTGCTTTATTTGTTGATTGTAAAGAAAATACGCATTGTTATGGAGCAAAAATCAGATGTTCAATATAGGGCAGAGAAAGAGTACAAGAATAGTCGAGAGAAATTTTTTCTATTATTAAGGGAAATAATCTCAAATTCCATACATGCCGTTATTATTCGGCAAAGCAAAGAAGCCAATTTTATTCCAAAATTGGATTTAAATATCATGTTTGACGATATCCAGTGTAAGATTGAACTAATGGATAACGGAGAGGGCTTTACCCAAAAAAACCGCCAATATTTTGAGGAACTTGATAAAAAGAATGTAGAAAAGGAACAATTTAGATTTCATCCATTAGGTCAAGGACGGTTAGCTATTGTTTATTTTGCAGACTCATCTGAATATGAAACTGTATATAAAGATGAAGATGGTATGTACCATAAGCGTATAATTCCATATCCCAAAACATCCGAAGGCCTTTTTAGTATAGAAGATTTTGAGGAAGAAGTTCCTCTTGAAACAGATACATATACTAAATTAACTATATCAATAAATAAGCCCAATACATTAGGCCGAGCTAAAACATTCTTTAGAAATTATCCTAATATTGATTTATTTAAACAATGGTTTATTGAAACCTTCTTTCCGTTTATTATAAACAATGACAAGCTTGTGGTGAATATTATTCTCAACGGAGAGAATGCTATAATAAAAAAAGAAAACATTAAAACTGAAACAGAGAATACTTCCTTTGATTTAGTGTTTAATGATAGTAAGAAGGTTTTTACTTTATGGCTTATTAAAAAAAATGTGCAAATGCATGGGGATAATCCTATAACGTGTTTTGCTAGAAATTTAAGAGCAGATTTGTCTAATGGAAAGTTAAGCTACTCTATTGATAATGATAATGGGTTCTTATTATATTTAACATCGGAATATTTTGATGAATATGTAGATACAAAGGGCGAAAAAATAGAGGTCTCTTGTAGTGATATTTCTGAAATAAGTAAGAAGATCAATCAAATATTAGATGCAAAGTTTAAAACTGTCATTGAGAGAAATCAGAAAGAATCGACGGCTAATCTCAAAAAATTTAAGAAAAAGTATCCTTCTCTTGAGGCCTTTATTAAGGATGTAAATGTAGTAGGAGATAAGAATATTGTCAGTGAGAAGGATATGGTTCAATCTGCTTTAAGTGAAAAAAGTAGAATAGAAAAAAATTTTTGGAACCAAATTGATAAGGATCCATTGAATGATGAGGATGGTCATTTTAGTGAATCTGAAGACTGTCAGAAGTTGTTAAATTCTAGTTTGCATATTTATGTTAAACATCGCGAAAACGTATTAAAACAACTGCATGCTTTAATTCAAAAGTTTGATGAACAGGGTGAAAATAAGCCTGAATTGGAAAGTCGGGTTCATGAACTTTTTATTAAAAGAGGCGAAATCTTAAGTGATTCTTCCAATGTAAATCATTTACATAACCTTTGGATTTTAGACGATAAGTTTACGACTTTCTCAAACAATTTTAAAGCTAAAAGTACAAAATCTGGGCAACCATTATCTGATGTATATATATGGGCAGATGACCCAGAGAAAACAAAACAGATTTTAATTTTGGAATTAAAATCGACTACAAGAGCTCATAATGCCGGAAACCATAATGAGGGAATGATTGCCCAAGTTAAAAGGTATGCTCGAGATTTCTTTATGAAACCAGAGACGGTGCTGAATTGGAGTGTAAATACGTCCTTAATACAATATACTGGAATTATTCTAGCCCGGAAATCTGATATAAATAAAGAATTAACATCTAATAGTTTTAGTGGTGGATATAAGCCTATTCCATTCCTTTCAAATTCATATTATTACGATGATAATTTTTCTAGAGATGATAATCCCCGGAATAAAATAGATATTAGGATAGAATTATATTCTTTCGAAGATATTTATGAACTTGCATCAAGTCGAAACGATGTGTTCTTTAGGTTGCTAAAGAATGAATTTAATACTGAAAAAATTTGAAGCGAATCTAATTATTCAGTAGCTTTAATTTACTCTTCGCCCTTCCCGATTGGTAGCGACAAGCCAAAGCCGCCGGATGGACTTTGCGCAAGGTTTGCCTGTGGCAACTCGTTCTGACCTTGCGTTGTCCGTCCGGCGGCTTATCTTTGCGTCAGAAAGGGAAGGGCTACTTGTTTTTAAGTTTGGCAGCATCGCGTTTGAGTTGCTCGGCCTCCTGGGCTTTCAGCCGCGCCTGCTCGTCGAGAGCCGCCCTTCTGCGTACCAGCCGTTCGTACTCCTCGACATCCCTCCGCATTGAATCGATACGCCGCTGATCCCGCTCAGTCTCGAACAGCTCCTCCAACTCCGACAGCCGTTTCGGCGACGCCTCGCCCTTCATCAGCACATAGCGATACTTCAGATCGTTGTCATACCGGCCTCGGTCGAGCCGCCACTCCAGGTAGAGTCCGACAGACTGCACGACGATCACGACAAACATCGACATGAAGAGCCAAAAGTTGCGGGTTGCGTCGAGGGAGAGCGCGAAGCGGTGCAGCACCATCCACGGCGGCAACTCCTCGGGAATCTCCATCTCGGCCACTTTTTCTTCCATCTCCGAAATCTGCGCTCCGAGGTCTTCGCTAATCTGCTCCTGCCGCTCGGAGATTGTTTGAAGCAACCGCTTGATTGCGTCCGTATCAACGGGCTCTGCCGACTGTGATCGAACCTCGGCCAACTCCGTGCGGAGCGTTTTGATAAGGGTCTCCTTCAACTCCTCATACATCTCGAAGGAGAGCTCCAGGGTGTTCTCTTTCATCTTTTCGTATTTTAGGTTTGTTATCCGATTTTGCGGGAACGTGCCTCCATGCGACGCTTGCGCTCCATGAGGGCTACGGCCATCGCTTCGGCCGCCTTGTTGATTAGGGCTGTGATGCGGGCAATATGCTCCTCGGGGCTCTCACCCTCACGCCGCTGCATCATCTCGGGCGAAAGGGCAAATGGCGAGTCGAACGGTGGCAGCGGAATCGACCCGGCGCTGCCGAGCGACACCGATCCTGCGCTATGGCTTCCACCTCCTCCACCTCCTCCCGCTGCGGAGAAGGAACGCCCGCCGCCGAACAGATTTGCAAAAGCAGCCCGGAAGCTCCCGGCTGCCGCCTTGAGTCCCGACATCAGGGTTGTGTGCCGCTGCTGCACCTGCCCGAAGTGGCGATCCAGCTTCGAGAAACTGAAGGCCCGGTCGACCTTCGAGCCGGAGAACTCCAGCCCGTTTTTCGAGAACAGAACGCCCTGCTTTTGGCTGGTAGAACCGCAATACTTGTAGCGGACAATGATGCCCTGTTCCTTTAACCTGCCTTCCAGTTCGTTCCAGTTCCTGCACTTGGGCAGGCAGTCCTTGATCGCATCGTATATCTCGTACCGAGTCCGGTCTGGCTCACGAAGCCGCTCCCGCCGGACGGCCTCCTTGCCCGGAGCCAGATGCAGCCCGAAGCGTTCGGTCAGCTCGCGGCACACCTTCGCATTGCGGAGCTTGATGTTGCGGTCGGAAATGGTCTGCCCGTGATCACCTACGCGATTGTAGACCAGATGGCAATGGGGATGGGGCTGGTCGAGGTGCCGCACCAAAAGGTATTGCGTATCGGTGATGCCCATCTTCTGCATGTACTCCCGGGCAATTTGTGTCATTCGTTCGTCGGTGAGCTTCGGGGCATCCTCCGGCGAAAACGACAGGGAGATATGTCCGACGTTCTGCTGCAGACGGGGATTGAGGCGCGCCTGATCCTCGAAATCCTCGACCATCTCCCGCACACCGGGTGGCTCGACACCCCGAGCCTCCAGCACGCGCGACTGCTCCTTCATCACATAGCCGACCGTGCCGCCGAACGATCCTCCCGAAATGACCTTACCGATCACGACGCAGGGCTTCGATCATCCGCACCAGTTCGGCCTGAAGCGTCGCATGGCGCGCTGCGACGGTGGCGAATCCCTGGGTGTGGGCCAGTCGGGTCAGCTGGTTCAGATTGCGGGCAAGGCCTTTGAGTTGGGCGAGCCATTCGAGATGCTCACTCCGCAGCCGCTCGCGGACCGAGCCGTTGAGAATCAGTTGCCGCAGCACCTCGGTGCGCGGAATGCCGGCCGCACGGGCCAGTGCGCGGAGCTTGAAGTTACAGGCAGTGTTGCACCGCAGGGTAATGCGGTACTCCTGTTTTCGGGCGCGTCCCAAAGGCGGACGGCCTCCTTTCTTCGGTGTGTTCATGGATTGGAATTTTTGAGTTGAGACCATCGGGATAGGGCCTTGCGGCCGGTTTTTGGCTGACAAAAACACAAACTTGCCTCTGTTACCTCTGCTTTTCGAATGCTCGGGGATCTCCCCGGCATTCTCAATCGACTATTTGCTCTCCCGCTCACCGAGAATCCGTTGAATATCCGATGTGCGATATCGAATCTTGTTGCCGATTTTAACGGCCTTCAGATAGCCCTTCCGGTTCCAATGCCAGAGCGTTGCATCGCATACGCCGCACAGCTCCTTGACCTGCTCCTTGGTCAGGAAGCGTACCTTGCGTGCTTCGGCGACCTGGGTAGCCAACTCCTCTTTGGCGCGATTGATCAGATTGCTGGAGAAGGCCAGCAGATCCTCGCCGCTAACCTCCAGACGAATGCTCCCGGGCGCTTCGCGGAGGATGGATAATAAGTCTTTCATAAGTTGTTGTTTCCGCACGGGTGGGACGGCGCTTCCGGCGGAACAAAAAGCGACGCCGTCGCCCGGGTATCCGAGTGACGGCGCAAATATAATAACGTGATTGAATGATCTTTAAGCGTTTAATTCGCAACAGGTTCGGACGAATTAAACGAGTTCGTTTCGGATAGAAAATCCTTGATTTCGCGAATGACGACGGCTTCCGAGCCTCGATCCCGGACCGCTTTTCCGGCAAGCAGCGGCTCGGTCAGCCGGCTGTATGCCTCCTGTATGCCGCGTTCGTGGACGATGCGAATCTCTCGGCCGTATTCCTCCTGCAGTGCGTCACGGAACGGCTTGATCGGAATCGGGAGCGTCAGATAACGTAACTCGTCGAGAGCGATCTTCAGTCGGGCAATATCGGTTTGTGTATGCCGGGTAAGGAGATACGTCCCGATCTTACGCCGCAACTCCTCGGGGCGGGATACCGTCGGGGCGAACATCTCCGTCAAAGAGCGGGTGGTTCCCGGACGCCCCGGCTTGCGTTTTGAGCCGTTCCTGTCGTTTGACGACTCCTCCATGGCCCAATCCAGCACCTGATCGCTTTCGGCCAGGCGCATGGCTTCGCGGTGAGCTTTCCACTCCTCCCGGGTCCGAAGCCCCAGTTTGATGGAACGGGCAATCAGCAATCGGATCGTAGCGCTCATGGTGATCTTCTGGAAGTAGCCCAGGTCAGGAGATCGGCGCAACTCTTCACAATGCTCCACCATGCGTTCGAAGCTCTTTCCGAAGTAGAGCCAGCAGAGCATTGCCGGAACCGGCGATCCGGCGACCGGTTGCTCGCACTCCCCAATCAGTTTGCGGGCGAGGTCGTTGTCTTGGGCAGCCTGTTCGATCTCGTCGACATGGTCGAACAGCCCCTCGTTGGCCTTGGCTGCCGCGAGCTTCCGATATTGCGGAATAAGGGCGATGGCCTGAAGCAATACGGCCTGACACCCGGCCATGTCCCGGGTGTTCATCGACTCTTCGAATGCAGCATATTCTTCGGGATGGGCCTCCATCCACTCCCGTAGCTTTGCCTTGAAGGCTTCGTATTCCGCCTGGCCCATGGCTTTATTGATCAAATTCCTGTAATTCGATTCTCAATTGCTCGGCAAGTTGCTTTTCAGTGGGCAGATAGAGCTGGTATTTGCTTGCCAGAATCGTATTGTTGTTTTCCGGCAGCGTATATTTTACCAGCAGATCGTTCTTGTCGGCGCACAGCAGGATTCCAATTGTCGGGTTCTCATCGGGCGCCTTCTCGTTCCGATCGTAATAGTTTACATACATTTGCAACTGACCGATGTCTTCGTGTGTGATCTTGTGGGTCTTCAATTCAATGATAACGAAACAGCGGAGCAGCCGGTTGTAAAATACCAGGTCCGCGAAGAATTCATCATCTTCGAGCAGTATCCTCTTTTGGCGGGCAACGAATGAGAACCCGTTCCCCAATTCCAGCAAAAAAGCCTGCAGATTGGTGATCAGGGCGCGTTCCAGGTCTTTTTCGTAATAGGCTGCGTCGGGTTTCAATCCGAGAAATTCCAGTACCATGGGATCTTTGATGATCTCGGTCGGAGATTCGGGTTGACGTTCTTTGCGAGCCACCTCCAATACCGATTTCTTGTCGTTGCTCAACAGCAACCGCTCATAAAGCCCGGAATTGATCTGCCGTTCCAGTTCGCGTCCGGTCCAATTATTATTGGCGGTTTCCAGTTCATAATACTCCCGTTTGTCGTTGTCGCTTATTTGAATCAGAAGACGGTATTGATACCAGTTGAATTGTGAACGCAGTGCGTTCATATTTCGGTATGTGTTGTAGAACTGACGGCAAAAGGCCAGTTGCCGATAGGAAAATCCACTTCCGAACTCTGCCTCCATGTTGTCTGCCAGGTGTTGCAGTAGTTTGGTCCCATATTCAGCACGTTCTTTGCCGTCCTGTTCTTCGAGCATGATGCGTTCTCCCAGTTTCCAGTACATTTTTACACGCTCGAAATCGACACTTCGTATGGCAGTCGTTCGTGCGGTGATGATGATGTTTCGAATGTCGGAGACAAATTGTTCGTCCAATTTGAAGATTGCCGGTTCGTTCATGGTTCTCGCTATTGAATAGTGAACGCACTGCGTTCAATTATGACAACAAATTTACTAATTCTTTTTTCATTTCATCGTCGATGGTGCGGTAGCGGGCAAAGGCCTTGCTACCTTCTTTGTGTCCGCTCAGTGCACCGACCAGATTGGGATCCTTGACTTTCCGGTAGAGATTGCCGACAAAGGTCCGCCGCGCCAGGTGTGATGAGGCGATTTCGTACAACACTCGCTTCTCCTCCTCGCGGGTCGTCGGGTTGATGACCGTAACCAATCGCTTCAACCCGGCTGCCTTGAAGATCCGCTTGATGGCCAGGTTGTATTTTTGTTCGGAGATGAACGGCAGCAGCTTGTCGCCGTCACAGGCTTCATACCGGGCAAGAATCTCCGAGGCCATGGCGTTGAGCGGCACCCGCACCGTCAGCGGACGTCCCTCCTTGGTCTTGCGCGGAATGTATTCGATGGCGCCGCCGATGAGATTCGATTTCGTCATCTTCAGCAGGTCGCCCACCCGGCAGCCGATCAGACATTGGAAGACAAAGATATCCCGCTGGATGGCCAACTGGGGATGGCGCTTCAGATTGGTGTCGTAGATCCGGTGCAGCTCCTCGATGGTGATATAATACGGCGTCCCGTAGGTGCACTCCTCCAGCGGAAAATCGTCGAACGGCCGGTTCCGGCTCTTCTTATGACTGTTGCACCAATAGAAGAAGGTTCGGATACGCGAGAAGCAGTCCAACAGCGTGTTCTTGCCTCGGGGTTGCGGCGTGCGGGCTTCGGGAATGGCCTCGTAAATCTCGGGATAGATGGCGCAGTAGCGGTACTCGTTTTCCAGAAAGTTCCAGATGTCCCGCAGGGTGTCGGCCGTTACCCGGTCCACATCCAGCGTGAAGTCCTCCTTCCCCATCTGGGTAGCCCGGATGTAGAGTTCATAGCGCTGCAAAGCCCGCTTGATGACGCGATAGTTCTTTTTGCGAACCTCCGAAAGTCGGTGCTTCTCGAGAAACTCGTCGAACAGCGCGGTCAAGGTCGGTTTGATGGCGGATACTTGCTCCAGGTTGTACTTCTGCGGATTGTAATATTGGTCCAGCGCCTCCTTCAGCCAACCTTTCGATACCGTCTCTTCGGGGCGGTTCTGATAGGCTCTTTCAATGTAGGTCTTGAGCCTGCGGGCTTCGTTGTTGTAGCGGGTGCGCATGGCCTCGTCACAGACGACTTTGCTCTTGACCTGCTCGGCCTTGTCATCCCAAAGATTCGGATTGATCGTAAGACGGGTCGGGGCGACCAGATCGAGTTGCCGGCCGTCGCGCAGACGCGCGTAGATGGTCGCCTGGGACTCCGTGTCGTAACGGGTGACGCTCTTTTTGAGAATGAGGGTTACTTTCATGGTTCAGCAAGATCTAGGGGCTTGTGACAAAGATAGAAATCTTTCCCCACATTTTCCCCACACATGCTGAAAAATCTTCAATGCCCTTTCAGTGATTAAGACAAACGAGTGAATATACAATACTGAAAATAAGTGAAATACTGTGAAATTTGCACATATATCCAATTATTCCGATTTAATGGAATTTACTATATTCAAATGCGGCTCCGGGTACCAGTAAAGAATTCCAAACAGCTAATCTATAGCTGTTTGGAATTCTTATTTTACCCTCTGTGTCCGCATTTTGTCCGCATTTCTTCAAAGGTAGGAGATGTGACTCTGATTTTTGCATTCAAACACGGCCATTCCATCTACTTTCGGCGTCGGGCCGAATGCTCCGGAAAAAGGGATGGAAAATGACGTCAGATGCCGCTTGTCATCGGATTCAAGCCGTTCATCAACAGACACTTTTATGGAAAGAAACCATCGCGTATCTTTGTTTCTGTAATCGAAACGATTGTTTCACGAAAAAATCTGACATGATGAAAAAAGTATTGTTTGCAGCCGCCATGATGCTGACGATGGGAACCACGGTCGCAACGTCGGCCGCTGAAAAGGTTTCGTTGAGGGGACAGGCCTCCGTCGAGATGGATTATCAGACGATCAATATCAAGGACCTGCCGCAAGCCGTCCAGGACGCTATTGCCGCAAAATATCCCGAGCTGACAATAAAAGAGGCCGCCGTCGAGGAGGTGGGTGGTACGAAGACCTACAAGGTGACGTTCCTGGACAAGGATGGTGTCGAGACGGTTGTTGTCTATGGCGAGAATGGAGAGGAGCAGGAATAGCTCCTGTGATCCATTTATTTACTAATTAACTTTTCCAGACGATGGGGCCTCGGCAGGGGCCTCATCGTTTTTTCTTATTCTTTGCAGAAAAACGTCGACATACGTCCGACCGATGGGAATGATGACCGAACTCTCTTTCAGCCGCAACTGCACATGCGAGTATTCCGCCACCTGCGACAAGGCCACGACATAGGACTTGTGAACCCGCAAGAATTGGTCGGCGGGCAGCAGTTCAGCAGTCCTCTTCAGGCTGTTGCGCGAGAGAATGTATCGGCCGTTGCGACGGTGCACCTTCGTGTAGTTCTCCATCGCTTCGAGGTAGAGGATCTCATTGACCGGGATGACCACGTTGTTGTATTCCTGTTTCAGAGTCACGGTCTCCGTGCGGTCGGATTTGGCGCGCGCCTCGATCCGTCGCAGTGCCTTGTCTACAGCCCGCACGAAACGCTCGTAGGCAAAAGGTTTGTGCAGGAAATCGACAGCATCGAGGTCAAAGCCGTCCAGCGCGTACTGCGCATAGGCTGTGGTGAAGATCAGACAGCAGCCCTTCGGAAGTGCTTGGGCGACCTCCAGACCGTCCATGCCGTTCATCCGGATGTCGAGAAAGACCAGTTCGGGGCGGGTGCGGCGGATCGTCTCCAGCCCCACATGCGGTTCACTGAAGGTCTCCAGTGACAGACCGCCCTTGCGGCGGCAGAACTGCTCGATGACCAGCAGCGCCATTGGTTCGTCGTCAATGGCTATGCAGCGGATTGTTTTCATTCCTCGTGCAGTCGAATGGTGAGCCGGACGCGGTAGAGACCCTCCCGCTCCGATGTTTGCAGGTCGAACCGTCCCGGTAAAAGCAGTTGCAGCCGTTTGCGGCAATTCGCGATGCCGATGCCGGGAACAGCCTCCTCCCGCCGCCGCATCACGGCATTTTCGGTCGTGAAGTCTAGCATGCTCTTGTGCAGGTGCAGCCCGATTCGGATGGAGCAGTCGGTCTCCGACGAGATGCCGTACTTGAAGGCGTTCTCCACGAAGGTGATGAAGAGCATCGGGGGAACCGCTGCCCGGTCGTCGTCAATCTCCTCGATCAGCTCGACCTGCGTATGGCTGTTCAGCCGTAGCCGCTGCAGATCGACATACTGGCGGATGTACTCCCATTCATCGACCAGCGGAATCATCTCACGGTCGGCCTGTGCATACATGTAATGGAGTATGTTCGAGAATTTTACGAAAGCCGATTCCGCCCGGTCCGATTTCGACAGCGTCAGGGCATAGAGCGTGTTGAGCGTATTGAAGAGGAAGTGCGGGTTGATTTGCGCCTTGTAGAGGGCCAGCTCGGCCTTGTTTTTCTCGGCCTCCAGCTCCTGGCGAAACAGCATCTGGCGGAACAGTTCGAAGGTCAGTTCAATGGCCAGCGAGAAGCCCGTCACCACGAGGAAGAAGAACCAGATGGTCTGGGTCCGCATGTTCTGGCGGGCCGCCAGCTGGCGGGCATCGAGTGCCGGGGAGCTTTCGTGCATCGGGAAGTGAGTAAGCAGCTCCGTCACTCCGACCAACAGCAGCATCAACAGGACAATCCGCAGGTACTTGTGTTGCAGGAACAGGTGAGCGGGTCTGGTCCGGCGATAGATGAAATAGAGTCCGTAGATATAGACCACGAGCGTGAGCAGGAAGGCCGTGTTGTGGACTATCCAGCGGTCGACGGGCAGAAGCGTGATGACCAGCGGCATGATGACCAGGCAGAACAGCAGGTCGACGTATCGGGCTATGCGGGTGAGCTTCATGACGGGAGCGGTTTCATATGAGGAAGACGATACAAAGATAGTTCTTTGCGCGCTAAAACCCACTCCTCGCTGCGGAGTTCGTCATCATATTCCGGTCGTTGGTCATCACTTGTTTTCCCGTTCGGCGGCGGTGCTCTAAATTTGTCCAGACGGGAGGCTTCCGCATCGGAGGCAGCTCCCGTTTGGGCGATACGAAGTGCAAATAACAGAAACAAATACCCAAAAATGAAGAATCGCATCTTTTTTCTCCTGCTCCTGATACCGATGCTCGGCGGATGTTCGGGCGACCGGCCGCAGCCTGTTGCCGGGAAATACGCAACCTTGACGGCCGAACTCGGAAGCATGACGCTCCATACGGACTATGCCGCCACGCTGCGGGGTCGCCAGAGCGTGGAAATCCGGCCGCAGGTCGGCGGTATCATTACCGACATACTTATTGACGAAGGCGCCGTCGTACGCAAGGGACAGGTGCTTTTCATCATTGACCAGGTTCCCTACCGGGCGGCGCTCGAAACGGCCGAGGCCAATGTAACGAGCGCCGAGGCGCGGTTGCAGACCGCGCGGCTGACGAGGGAGAGCAAGGAGGCGCTTTTCCGTGAACGGGTCGTGTCGGATTTCGACGTGCAGATGGCACGTAACGAACAGCTCGAGGCCGAGGCGGCCCTGGCTCAGGCCCGGGCTGCGGAGACAAACGCCCGCAACGACCTCTCCTACACCGAGGTGAAGAGTCCCGTCGACGGTGTGGCGAGCATGATTCCCTACCGTGTCGGGGCGCTCGTAGACAGCAATATCGACGAGCCTCTGGTAACCGTCTCGGACGACGCGCGCATCTACGCCTACTTCTCGATGGCCGAAAGCCAGATGCTCGACCTGATTCTGCAGTACGGCTCGCTCGAAGCGGCCCGAGAGCAGATGCCCGATGTCGGACTGCGGCTCGGCAACGGGGCGATGTACGACCTTGCGGGGCGCATCGACGCCATCAGCGGCACGGTAGACGAAGGGACCGGTGCGGTGCGTCTGCGCGCTGTTTTCGAGAATCCCGACCATCTGCTGCGCAACGGTGGCAGCGCCTCGGTGTCGGTGCCCACGCACTTCAATGAGTGCATCATCATCCCGCAGTCGGCCACCTATGAGTTGCAGAACCGCATCTTTGTCTGGAAGGTGGTAAACGGCAAGACCCAGTCGGCGCCCGTCTCCGTCTACAAATACAACGACGGCACCTCCTACATTGTCGAGTCGGGACTCGACGTGGGAGATGTCATCGTGGCCGAGGGCGCGGGACTGCTGCACGAAGGAATACAGATTACGCCCGCTGCAGGCGATGAATCCGAAAACAACGCAGCCCTATGACCATCCGCACCTTTATCGAACGGCCCATTCTGGCCGGAGTCATCTCGGTGGTGATTCTTATCGTGGGGCTCATCGGTCTTTCGCAGCTGCCCATCGAGCAGTTCCCCGAAATCGCACCCCCGACCGTCAGCGTCTCGGCCACCTATACCGGTGCCAATGCCGAGACCGTACAGAAGAGTGTCGTCGTACCGCTGGAGGAGGCGCTCAACGGCGTGGAGAACATGATGTACATGACCTCCACGGCGTCGAACAACGGTTCGGCCAAGATTTCTGTCTTCTTCCGCCAGGGGACCGACCCCGACATGGCGACGGTCAACGTCCAGAACCGCATCGCCACGGCGCAGGGACTGCTCCCGGCCGAAGTCACGAAGAGCGGCATCACTGTGCGCAAGCGCCAGACGAGCAACATCAAGCAGCTGGCCGTATACAGCCCCGACGACTCGTTCGACGAGGCTTTTCTGACCAACTACATGAAGATCAACATCGAACCGCGCCTGTCGCGTATTGCCGGCGTAGGCGAGGTGAACGTCTTCGGCTACGAATACTCGATGCGCATCTGGCTCGACCCGGCCAAGATGCAGAAATACGGACTGGTGCCTTCGGACATCACCACCGTGCTCGACGAACAGAACGTCGAGGCTCCGACTGGAACCTTGGGCGCCGAATCGGAGAACACGTTTCAATATGTACTGAAATACCGCGGCCGTTACGAGCATGAGGCAGACTATGAAAACATGGTCATCAAGTCGCTGCCCGACGGCGAGGTGTTGCGGCTGAAGGATGTGGCCACGGTCGAACTCGGAACCCGGGCATACGACTACATCAACGAGGTGAATGGCCATCCGGGCTGCAACATCATGATTGCCCAGACTTCCGGGTCGAATGCCAACGAAATCATCGAGGAGATTGACCGCACGGTGGCGGAAATTTCCAAAACCCTGCCCGAAGGGATCAAGATCGTCGATCTGATGAGTACCAAGGATTTCCTCGACGCTTCGATCCGCAGCGTCATCAAAACGCTTATCGAGGCCATCATCCTGGTGGTGCTGGTGGTCTACATCTTCCTGCAGAGTCTGCGTTCGACTTTCATCCCGGCGCTCTCGATTATCGTCTCCCTGGTCGGGACCTTCGCCTTCCTATATGCCGCGGGATTCAGCCTCAACATGCTGACACTCTTTGCGCTGGTGCTGGTCATCGGCACGGTGGTCGATGACGCCATCGTCGTCGTGGAGGCCGTGCAGGCCAAGTTCGACGAGGGGTATCGCTCGGCTTACCGCGCCACGATCGACGCCATGGACGGAATCACCTCGGCGCTGGTGACCACGACCTTTGTCTTCATGGCCGTCTTCATTCCCGTGAGCTTCATCGGCGGGACGACCGGTACGTTCTACACCCAGTTCGGTCTGACAATGGCCGCCGCCGTGGCCATTTCGCTCATCAACGCCCTCACGCTCAGCCCGGCCCTCTGCGCACTCATCATGACCCCGCATCAGAGCGCAGGCGAGGGCCGGCGGCTGAGCTTTTCGTCGCGTTTCCACATTGCGTTCGATGCGGCGTTCCACCGGTTGGTGTCGCGTTACAAGTTCGGCGTGCTGTTCATGCTGCGCCGCAAGTGGCTGGCCGGTCTGCTGCTTGTTGTGGCGTGCGCGGGCTTCGCGCTTCTCATGTCTACGACCAAGACCGGTCTAGTGCCCAACGAGGATATGGGAACCGTCTTCATCGACGTGCGCACCTCGCCCGGTAACAGCACCCGGCAGACCCGCATCGTCATGGAGCAGGTGGACAGCTGCCTGCGTACGATCCCCCAGATCGAGCTCCAGTCCAATACCACCGGCAACTCGATGCTGAGCGGACAGGGAGCCTGCAACGGCATGTTCACCATCCGGCTGAAGGATTGGAGTGAACGTACGGACCGGGAGGACGCCATCGATGCCGTGATGGATGAAATCAGCCGCCGTACGGCCTTCATCACCAGCGCCGACATCATGCCCTTCACGCGCCCGATGATTCCGGGCTACGGTGTGAGCAGCGGTTTCGAAGTCTATGTCCAGGACCAGAAGGGCGGCACGACCGAGGATCTGCTGAAATACACCCGGCAGTTCATCGAGGCGCTGAACCAACGCCCCGAGATCGGACGCGCCACCACATCGTTCGACACCAAGTTCCCGCAGTATCTGGTCGAGGTTGACGCCGCCCGCTGCAAACGCAACGGCGTCTCCCCAGCCGACGTGTTGAGCACCCTGTCGGGCTACATCGGCGGCAACTACGCCTCGAACATGAACCGCTTTTCGAAGCTCTACCGCGTGATGGTGCAGGCGCCGCCCGAGTACCGCCTCGACACCGAATCGCTGAACAACATCTTCGTGCGCAACGATGCGGGCGAGATGTCGCCCATCGCGCAGTATCTGACCCTGACGCGCGTCTACGGATCGGAGATCCTGACCCGTTTCAACCTCTTCTCCTCGATTCAGGTCAACGGCACCCCGGCCACGGGCTACAGCTCCGGACAGGCCATCGAGGCGGTGCGCGAGGTGGCTGCCGCGACGCTCCCGACCGGTTACGGCTTCGAGTTCGGCGGCATGTCGCGCGAAGAGTCCTCGACGGGTAATACCACGACGCTCGTCTTCGTCATCTGCGTGGTATTCATCTATCTGATTCTCTGTGCGCTGTACGAAAGTCTCTTCATCCCGCTGGCCGTGATCCTCTCCGTGCCGTTCGGCCTGGCGGGCAGCTTCCTCTTTGCCCGGATGTTCGGGCTCGAGAACAACATCTACCTCCAGACGGGTCTTATCATGCTGATTGGCCTGTTGTCGAAGACGGCCATCCTTCTGACGGAGTATGCCGCCGAGCGACGGCAGCATGGCATGAGCATCGCCCAGGCTGCCATCTCGGCTGCCAAGGTCCGGCTGCGCCCGATTCTGATGACCTCGCTGACGATGATTTTCGGCATGTTGCCGCTGATGTTCGCGTCGGGTGTCGGAGCCAACGGCAATGCGTCCATCGGTGTGGGAACCGTCGGCGGCATGCTGATTGGCACGATTGCCCTGCTGTTCATCGTTCCGCCCCTGTTCATGATCTTCCAATACCTGCAGGAGCGGTGGATGCCCGGCAGAAACCTCGCAGAGTCCGACCCCGAATCTGTCCAACCGGAATCAAAATCTCGCGCATGAAACGAATCGTCATGGCATTGTGCCTGCTCGCGGGGCTGGGCAGCTGCCAGATATATCGAACCTATCAGCGCCCCGAACTGCCTGAGATCGACAGCCTTTTCCGGCAGCCCGTGCAGGGAGCAGACACGACGTCGCTCGCCGACCTCACCTGGCGGGAGCTCTTCACCGATTCCCGACTGCAACGGCTCATCGACTCGGGAATCATGAACAACAGCGACTTGCAGATTGCACGGCTGCGTGTGGCGGAGGCCCGGGCCTCGCTCACGGCCTCGCGGCTGGCTTACCTTCCCTCCCTGTCGCTTACCCCGCAGGGAGCAGTCAATGCGCCGGAGCATGCGCCGACGACCCGCACCTACGATTTGGCAGCTGCAGCCGAATGGGAGGTAGACCTCTTCGGAAAACTGCTCAACGAGAAGCGCGGGGCTGCAGCTGCGTTGGCCGGGCAGGAGGCTTACCGCCAGGCGGTCGAGACGCAGCTTGTGGCGACCATAGCCAACAGCTACTATACGCTGCTGATGTTGGACCGGCAGATGGAAATCACGCGCAGCACGTCGGAAATCTGGGCCGAGAACGTGCGGGTCATGGAGGCACTCAAACGGGCCGGCCAGACGACCGAGATGGCCGTGGCGCAGACCGCGGCGGAACAGGCGTCGGTCGAGGCGTCGGTGCTTGCGCTCGAGCGTCAGATTCTCCAGACGGAGAATGCGCTCTGCGTGCTGCTCGGCACAACACCCCGGGCGATCGACCGCACCTCGCTCGACGAACAGCAGTTCCCGGATTCGCTCTCGACAGGCATTCCGTTGCAGCTTTTGAGCCGGCGTCCGGACGTTCGCCAAAGCGAAGCAACCCTGGCGACTGCCTTCTACGCCACGAATACGGCCCGCTCGGCATTCTATCCGTCGATTACGCTCGGCGGCACCGCCGGGTGGACCAACGCCGCGGGGGCGGCCATCTCCAATCCGGGGCAATGGCTGTTCACGGCCGTCGGCTCATTGGTCGAGCCGCTCTTCACGCGGGGCCGGAACCGTGCGAATCTGAAAATCGCCCGGGCCCAGCAGGAGGAGGCGTTGGTGAACTTCCGTCAGAGCCTCCTGACGGCCGGGGCGGAGGTGAACGACGCACTGGTGCAGTGGCAGACGGCCCGGCGTCGCCTTGAACTGGACAATCGGCAGATCGAGGCCTTGCGCTCTGCCCTGCGCAGCTCGGAACTGCTGATGCAGCACAGCTCGCAAAACTACCTCGAAGTCCTGACGGCCCAGCAATCGCTGCTTCAGGCCGAACTCGATGCCGCATCCGACCGGTTCGACGAGATTCAGGGTGTCATCAACCTCTACCACGCCCTCGGAGGCGGATATTGAGTTTGCAGGTGAAAAATAATATGCAATAGCAACTATTTTGAAACTTTCTTTGCCGCAAAAGAAGAAAACAGCATGTCGGAAGAATTACTGGTAACGAGCATCGGGAAACTGCGCAACCTGTTGCCCCGCCCCTCATCAGCACATAGCGATACTTCAGGTCGTTGTCATACCGGCTGCGGCCAGGCCACCTCTTCAGGTAGAGTTCGGCTGACTGCGCAACGATCACGATAAACATCGACATGAAGAGCCTGGAGTTGCGGGTTGCGTCCCGTGAGAACGAGAAGACGATCGGAGATCGCATGCAGCCGCTGTTCGATCCGATGGCCCCGTTCCTGCTGTGCCTCGCTTACCCTTGTCTGGGTCTGTTCCAGTTGCAGAATCAGAATTTACAGCTGCTATGGTTGCTGCCGGTTGAGATCGGGCCTCGGCCTGCTCCGTGTGGAGTGTCTTGATAAGGGTCTACTTCAACTCTTCATACATCTCGAAGGAGAGCTCCAGAATGTTCTCATTCATTATCTTTCGTATTTTAGGTTGGTTATCCGATTTTGCGGGAACGTGCCTCCATGCGGCGCTTGCGCTCCACCACCTCCCGCTGCGGAGAAGGGATACCGGCCGCACGGGTCAGGGCACGGAGCTTGAAGTTGCAGGAGGTGTTGCACCGCAAGGTGATGCGGTACTCCTGTTTCCGGGCGCGTCCCAAAGGCGGACGGCCCCCTTTTTCGGTGTGTTCATGGATTGGAATTTTTGAGTTGAGACCATCGGGATAGGGCCTTGCGGCCGGTTTTTGGCTGACAGAAACGCAACCTTGCCTCCCTTATCATTCCTCCCTTGGGTCGTAACTTCGGTTTTCGGGATTCAGCCTTTACCCCTTCCGAATCATTCCGAAACCGTCTGCGGGTAATCCAAAAAGAGATACGCGTGGTCGATCATCTGGCTGCGGGGACACCGACGGGTCAATTCGGCGAGGGTGTGACGTCCCGTTTCGTCGTTGTCCAGAAAGGCATGGACCGTCGGATGCCGTTCGAGGAAAGAGAGCGCCTTCGGCAGATTGACCACCGGGTTCAGCACCGCGGCGTCGATACCGAGCGGTGCGGAGTGCTTCATCGAGAGACAGGCGAGGAAGTCCATGAACCCCTCGAAGACGATCACCCTGTCGGCCTGGTGGTCGATGGTCGTTATCTGTTTGGGCGAGGAGCTCCCCTTGAAGCGTTCGGACCGCAGCTCCCAGCCTCCGCAGTCATTCCGGAGGCCGATGGCGAAAAAGCAGCGGCAGCGAACCTGGTAGCGCACTTCCCGACATTAAGCCGCCGCAATCCCGGGCACAATGCCGCATGAGGCAAGGTCTCCGAGCAGCGCCGGATGGCGCAGCGGGCCAGATATTCCCGGATGGGGATCCGGGGAGAATATGGGAAAGAAAGGTTGCCCTCTTACAACGTTCTTACAGGACAGTCGGTGCCGTAAGTCCGTAAGCGTTGTAAGATTCAGCAAGAGGATTTGTAAGAAATTAGGAGACAGAGAATAAGCCGGATGTATCTCCGTCTCCAACGATCTTACAGGCCGGAGACATCGTTCAGCAGTTCATCAAGCAGTTTCCGGGTGACGGTATAGGTCCGTGCCGTCTTGCTCTCCTGGCATTGGGTCGGCCCGTTGTAGGTGATCGTATAGCGCTGGTAGCAGGTCGGAGGTGCCGGCCGCAGCTGCCAGCTCTCGGTCAGTGTCCGCCGCAAACAGGAGATCAGCGACAGAGTCAATCGATACGCCTCGGGCAGATGGCCCAGTCGCCATCCGAAAAGTGTGTGGGCATCGTCGCCTGATCCGCAAAACCGGACACGGCATGCCCCGTCGGCCGCAACTCCGTCAGTCCATGTGCAGGGCCTCCATGAAGCGCCTGATCGTCTCCGGATTGCCCGTGTGTTTGCCTTCGTCTTCGCTGATCTTGCACGTCTCGTTATAGAAGGGCCACGATTCCGTAATCTTTGCGGCGATGAGCTTGATCACGATATTGAGCGGCCGGACCCCCTCGAAATCATTGGTTATGTGCGTGCCTATGCCGAAAGAGGGCTGGCAATAGTCTTTGGCATACTGTTGGATCCGGATGGCTGCGGACGTGTCGAGGGCGTTGCTGAACACGACCTGCTTCGTCCGGGGATCGATTCCCAGCGAACGGTATTTCCCGACAATCCTCATGAGCTGCTCGTAATTGTCCCCGCTGTCGATGCGCAGGCCCTTGAACTGGTTCGCAAAATCCTCGGAAAAGTTCAGGCTGAAGATATCCCATCCGAAACTGTCATAGAGGAAGAGCCCCAGCGCCCCGCGGAAGGTGTTGCGCCACAGGTTCATGGCCATGTGGTTGGCCATCTGCGGACCGTACATGCCGCCAATGGCGCAGATGAATTCATGCGCCATCGTGCCGATCGGCAGCAGGTCGTACTTCATCGCCAGATGCACATTGCTCGTTCCGACGAAGCGGCCGGTCCCGTTCGATGCCCCTTGACAGCTCTTCAGGGCGGATATGGCGGTATCCTGCGCCTGATAGGAAGCCCGGCGGCGTGTTCCGAAATCACTGAATACGCACCCGGCATCCAACAGCCGCCGGCCCTTTTCGGCGGTCTTGTCGTAATAGACCCGATAGTCGAAGCGCCGGTCGGCGCCGGTCATCATGTAATAGAGTTCGGAGATGATGGCAAGGAGCTTCACCTCCAGCAGAATGGTCTCCGACCAGCAGCCTTCGATATCCAGGTGCAGATGCCCCTGCCCGTCCTGCCGGACCCTGACCCATCGGTGGTCGAACCGGAAACCCTTCAGATAGGTATAGAACCAGGAGGGGATGAAGCGGCACCGACGTTTCATGAAGTCGATCTCCTCATCGGTTATGATGACCGACTCCAGCATCAGGATCTGCTCCTCGAGCGCCTGTGCGAATCCAGCCGGATAGACGGTATCATCCCTGTCCGTAAATGCATATTTCACACGTGCTCTGGGAAAGTTGTCGATAACGGCACAGCACATGGTGAACTTGTAAAGGTCATCGTCGGTAAAATGGTTTATGATCTGTCTCATGGCAATAATGTTTTGATGACAGTCGCGGGATGCCCCTTCCGGCCAGGCGGAAAGCCCCCGGCCCCGGCAACAGCATCCCGCTGCATCGAGGTTCCCGTTCGTTAGCATTCCGAAGGCCGAAAAGCGCGCGTCGGGCCAGCATGAAACGGCCCGGCAGATCGGCGAAACCGGAAATCGCACACAAATTTAACAAATTGTCCCGTTTTTTCACCATATGGGAACCGCTATCTGATCATCCCAACCGACAGGAGGCCGCAATACGAAACCGACGGGGCATATTCGGGAAGTTCGACATGTTGTCGCAAAAAGGATCTGTCGGACTTTTCGGATAATCTGCGGCTGAAAAAGACAACCGCCCGCACCTCCCGGCATGCTATTTTTGCGGCATGCCCGTTCCGGGGAGCGCGGCTGCCATCCAAACCTGTCGAACATGAAGAGACTTGCAATTGCCCTGCTGGCGGCGACAACGGCGACAGCCTGCCAGGTGGACTACCATCCATACGACACCCGCATCGACGGGGAGTGCGGAATCAATGCGAAGAACATCGCCCGCATCGAGGCCTCGACCGCCGGGAAGAGCGCCATCCGCTTCGCCGTGATCTCCGACACGCAGCGCTGGTACGACGAGACCCAGAAGGCGGTCAGCGCCCTCAACGCCCGCGGCGACATCGACTTCGTGCTCCACACGGGCGACATGGCCGACTTCGGAATGAAGGCGGAGTTCGAGCGCCAGCGCGATATCCTCAACCGCCTGCACGTTCCCTACGTCGTCCTGCTGGGCAACCACGACTGTCTGGCCACCGGAGAGGAGATCTTCCGCACGATCTTCGGCGACTTCAACACCGCCTTCACGGCCGGGAATGTCCGGATTCTCTGTCTGAACACCAATGCCCTGGAGTTCGACCTCCGGGAGGCGGTGCCCAACTTCGAATTCATCGAGACGGAGCTGACCGAATTCCCACCCGAGGCGTCGAAAACCATCGTCGCCATGCACGCGAAGCCCTACACGGAACAGTTCGGAGACAATGTCGCCAAGGGATTCCAGTATCTCGTCACGCGCTTCCCGGACCTGCAGTGCTGCATCAACGGGCACGGACACAATTACAAGGTCGTGGACCTGTTCGGCGACGGCGTGCTCTACTACGAGTGCGACAACATCGCCAAGAGATCCTATCTGCTGTTCACCGTAAACGAAGAGGGCTATGCGTGCGAGCGTATCGAATTTTAGGGGAGCGCTGCTCCTGGCCGTCCTTCTGACGGCATCGGTCGCCGCAGCCGAGACCCGGCAGGCGGGAAGCATCCCGGCGCCCCGCCCCCTCGACCGCCGGGAGCATTGCGGATACGAATCGTGGGAGAGGCTGCTGCCGACACACGTCAAGGCCCAGTATGCCGGAGGCATGGGCTTCCTCTCCGCGGGTTACGGATGGGACTACGGCCGCAAATGCCGCTGGGAGACAGACATGATGATCGGGGTACTTCCCAAAGCCTATTCCGACCGGACGCACATGACCTTCACGCTCAAACAGAACTACATCCCGTGGAGCATCCGCTGCGGCGAACGTTTCGCCGTCGAGCCCCTGTCGTGCGGCATCTACATGAACTTCATCTCGGGAGAGGATTTCTGGATCCGCGAACCGGACCGTTACCCGGGAGACCAGTATTACAACTTCACCTCGCGGCTCCGGTTCCACCTCTATGTCGGACAGCGGTTCACCTTCTACCTGAAGGGCGACTCGCTGCTGCGGCACATCACGCTCTTCTACGAATTTTCGGCCAACGACCTGGACATCGTCGCCAAGTGCGGGAACCGTCATCTCGGACTGGACGAGATCGTCTATTTCTCGGTCGGAATCAAATTCCAGCTCTTCCGCGCGACCCGGTAGCCGGACCATCCGCACCACGAAACGATACCGCCGCACCCGGGAGCGAAACGGTTGCTCCCGGGCGCGGCGATCCCGCTTCCCCACGCGACGTTACTCCTTTTCTGTGGGGCTGAAGATGTCCAGCGATTCGTCGTAGACCGGGCTGTCGATCCCGAGGAAACGGAGGATGCTGTGGAAGACATGGTACTGGCCGACCTGCTTCCCGGCATCCGCCTTCAGTTCCCCGTCCGACGTCCATACGAGGAACGGTATCTCGATCTGCTCCTTCGGGGCGACGAGCATGGGAACCCCGTGCATGTAGAGGTTGCCCTCGCCGAGGGACTCCCCGTGGTCGGAGACGAAGATCAGGCAGCTGCGCCGGGGCACATCGCGAAGGATCTCGATTACCGAGTGGATCAGATAGTCCGTATAAACGATGGTGTTGTCGTAAGCGTTCATCAACTCCCCGGGGTCGGCTTTCGACATCTCCACGGTGGTACATACGGGCTTGAACACCTCGAACCCGGCCGGATATTTCTTGTAGTAGGTCGGCCCGTGGCTCGTGCTGGTGTGGAGCACGATCAGCAGTTTGTCCTTGTCGCTCGAGAGGATCTCGTCCTTGAGTCCGGCAAGCAGGATGCCGTCATAACGGTCGTCGGCCTCGGGATAGCGCGCCTTGAGCTCCCTGGTGCCGTAGTGTTTGTCGATGTGCAGGGGTGGCTCGCCCCAGTTGGCACTGCGCCACACCACATCCACACCGTTCCGGTAGAGGTAGTTCGGAAGGATCTCATAGAGTTTGTTGGTCGGCTTGTGGTCGAGAATGGCCTTCACGCCGGCCGTGGTGTAGGTCGCCGCGGCATCTGCCATCAGGGCGGTCACGCTGTCCCGCTCGAGGAGCGGATTGGTCGGCCGCCCGTATCCGTAGAGCGAGAAATTCGCCCTCCGGGCCGACTCCCCGATCACCAGGACGCAGACGTCACGGCTGTCGGTAGCGATCCGTGCATCGGGCAGCGGAATCTCCTTCCGGTTGCGTTTCCGCTCGGAGTTGTAGTAACGTACGGAATTGACCACATACGACCAGGGCATGATCAGGCTTCCGATCTTGGGGGCGTGGCGGTCGATCCAGGGCCAGTTCTGCATGTTGATCAGCGCCACGGCCAGGGAGAGCGCCAGCGCCGTGCCGGTACGGGTCAGAAAGCGTCGCCTGCTGCCGTAGTCTACGCGCCGGGCAAAGAGGTAGATGCACGGCACGACGCCCAGGAAAAGGAGATACCACACGGCATCCCAGGAGAAGAACCCGGAGGCTTCCGAATAGCGGGTGTTGAAGACGTTGCCCATCATCTTGTCCGTGATGAGCACCTGATAGGTGTTGATGAAATAGAGGCTCAGGGCGTTGCCGACGAAGGTGAAGGCAAGGAGGCATTTACCCACAAAGCGGCCCAGAAAGAGCAGCAGGTAATAGACGAGGAAATTGAGCGCCAGCATCACGACGACGAGCCCTCCGGCAATCATCACGCCGTTGAAGCCCCCTTCGAGGTTGTCGAGCACCAGCCGGAAGAAGGGCCGGTGGTATGCCACGAGCGTAAAGAGGCTGAGCACCGAGGCCACGCGCGTGAGGCTGGCCTTCTCTTTGAGGAATCCTACCATTTGATCACAATTTTATAGAACGCGAACAGGGTCCCGGCACACAGGACGAGGATCACGAGGTTGAAAAGCACCGTCAGCGGGATGTTCACCGTGTGCGCCGGTGCCACATAGGGGCTCTCCGCCGCAGAGGCGTCGTATCGTGCGAAGGGATTGGTGTAGATCACCTCGCCGTCGGGGAAATAGGCGGTGATTCGGGCATAGGGGTCGTCAGCCGTCAGGGTGTACCGGGCCTCCGAGGTGTTCAGCGCCAGCGCCAGGGTGGCGTGGTCCTGCCCCGTCACCTTGATGCTGTCGGCCGGGCACGACAGGGCGATGTAGACCGTCTGTCCGTCGAGGCCGATCCGCTCGATCGACGGAAGGTGGCGGTTCCGCTCGTATTTCACCTTCCAGTCCCCGCGACCGTAGTCGGGTACGCGCATCGCGTAATAGCACCCCCCGAGAAGCGTCTTCCGGATATCCTCATAGCGCGCCGAGGGGCAGCACAGGAAGTTGCACCGGACGGCGATGGCGCTCGACCGGTCGGGAAAATGGAGGTCGTCGTTGGCCAGTCCGAAACTGTAGTGCCCGGCACTGAGGGCCCAGTCCCAGTACTCGTTCTCCTTGCTCTTGCCGCTGTCGAGTTCCATGATCCGGTAGCCGCCGAGTTTCCGCATGTGGTCCTCCGACGTGCCGATCGTCCGCAGGGGATGGTTCATCTGGATGAAGTCGGACTCCTTGCCCAGCAGGTCCAGCTGGAACTGTTTCTGCGAGGCAAAGAGCGGGACGAGGTGGTCAAAGAGGTTCACGTCGCTGCACCCGAACACCAGTTTGTGGTATTTGAACAGGTTGTAGCCGTGCTCGTAGACATTGACCTGCAGCATCGGGTCGTACGGATGCACGGTCAGCTCGTTGTGGTTCGAGAAGGTCACGATGTCGTAGCCGAATTTGCGGTAGGCCGCATCGGTCTCATCGGGCCAATGCTCGCACTCGTTCAGGATGCCCTTCACCCGGGTGTGGGTATGGAAGTTGGCCCGTTTCCAGCAGAACGCCGAATCACCGCCGTCCCGATAGGGGTTGAAGATGTCCGGTCCGCTGAACGGCCTCGGTTCGGCAAAATCGTAGATGGGGCTCACACTGGTGACGAAGACCGCCAGAAGAGCGATCAGGACCAGTGCTGCCAGGGTCTTGAGCACGACGACCGATATCTTTCCGAGCAGGGAGGCAGAGGTCCGCCTGCCGGGGCGCAGTTCTTTCTCCATAAACAGCCGATATTAAAAATAAACAAAAATAGATTTTGCAAAAATAGAAAAAATGTCAGAAGAGAAAAATAGTACGTGCGGATATTGCAGGGACGCGGTTGGACAGGTCCGGCCCGCATTTATCGCTCGGCGGGCTCCGTTCGGAGGCATACGGGCCTGCTCCCCGCTCGACGGCCCGGAACAGGATGGCACCGAATTTGCATTCGTTTTTCCAAGGGTCCGGACAGACGGTTGTGGAAAAAACGTTGGTCTTTTCCAAACAGCGAAGGATCTTCAACGGAACCACCGGTCGTGACTTCAAATATTACACAAAACGTCCGATAAAATAAGCATATTCGTCCCATCGAATTGGATTATTCCCAGAATATATCTAAATTTGAAGAAAAGACCAACGTTTTAAAATCACAGGAACGCCCCAGAGATATCCGAATCGGACAAGAGCGAACCCAACGAGCAAGACAATACAAAACCCCAAACCGCAAAGAAATCGCAGGCCTATGAAAAAACTGCTACTTCTGCTGATGACCGGTTTCTGCTCACCGGTCATCCACGCCCAACAACAGACAGCCGATTTCACGGGAGCCTCCGAAATCTGTTTCCCGGACAGCCTGTCACGGATATCGGAAGGCTCTTCCGACAGTCTGATCTACTTCACCGGCGGCTTCGTCACACCGGTGCATTTTGCCGTCAATCGTGATGTGCCGCAACCGAACGACCGGCTCGAACCGGCATTCGGGCTGCTCGACGAAATCCGGCACGACCCGGTATACCGGCTGACCTACATCTGGATCGGAGGCAGTGCCTCGCCCGAAGGCCTCGCCGACTGGAACCTGCGCCTGGGCCAACGGCGCGCCGATGCCCTGACCCGGCTCATCGGGGACCAGACAGGCCTTTCGGCAGAGTGGTTCCGAACCGACAACCTGGGCGAGGACTGGACGTCGTTCGAACGCATGCTTGCCTCCGACCGCCGCATCCCGAAGCGCGACGAAGTGCTGGAGATCCTCCGCAGCACCCCCGACAACGAGGCGCGCAAACGGAAGATCCGCGACCTCGACGGCGGACAAACCTGGCAACAAATCATCCGCGAACTCTTTCCCCCGCTGCGCAATGCCCGCATGGTCATCGTCTACCAGCGGCCGAAAAACGACGGCATCGGCGCCGAAGCCGCATTCCCGGCCCCGCTTCTCCGCGTCGCGGAACAGCCGCTCCCGGCCGCGGGCCTTCCCGCCTCCCCCGAAGGAGGCTGCGGCTGCGGAAAGTGGCTGATCGCCGCCAAGACCAACCTGCTGTTCGATGCGGCGCTGGTCGCCAACCTCGGCATCGAGATCAGCCCCTGCACCCACTGGTCGCTCGACATTCCCGTGTGGTACTCGCCCTACAACATCACCTCGCGGCGCAACATCCGCCTGCTGGCCGTGCAGCCCGAGATCCGCTGGTGGCCCGAAGAGGCCCTGCGGGGCCATTTCATCGGCCTGCATACCCACGTTGCCGGCTTCAACATCGCCCTCGACGACTACGCCCGCTACCAGGACCCCAACCACGCGCTCTGGGGTCTGGGCCTAAGTTACGGATATGCCCTGCCGCTGGGCCGGGCACAACGCTGGGGGCTGGAGTTCACCCTCGGCGCCGGATTCGCCAAATACCGCTACGACGCCTACCGCAACCGGGAGAACGGACAGAAATTCGCATCGGGATCCGACTGCTACTGGGGCATCACCCGTGCCGGGATCACCCTCTCCTACAAATGGGACCTCTCCCGCAAAAAACCCAAAAACTGAACGCCATGAACCTTCGTTCCATATATCCGGCAACCGTCTGCGGGATCGTGCTGCTTGCCACATCCTGCGACGCCACTATACACGAATACCCGGGAAAGGGAGAATCGCTGGTCGTCGTGGAGCTGAACGTCGATCGAACCCCTCCCCAATACTACAAGGAGCTGGTCTACGACCAGGACGGCAACCGCTCCGAGACCGAACTCGCTCCGGAGCTTTCACAGACCTACACGGCCGACGAGAGGCTCTGCATGCGCATCATCACCGAACTCTACGAGGTCGCCTCGACCGAATCGCGCACGAATACAGGGCGGCTCGTCGCCCGGCGCGAAATCGCGGTCGAGCGACTCATGGAGGCTCCGCAGGACACGTTGCAGTTCCGCGTACCCGAGGGCCGCTACCGGGCCCTGAGCTGGGCCGATTACGCCCCGCAGAGCAACGTATCGGACTGGCACTTCGAGACCGGTTCGCTCGATGCGGTCCTGGTCAAGGTCGAGCACAAGCCCCAGGTAAACCACCACAAGAGTTCGGCCGCCGGATCGAGCGACTTCGCCATCGACTTCGCCGCCGACAGGCAGGGTGCCCCGATCCTGCTGCGGAGCGGACGCGCGACGCGCGCCGACGACGGCAGCATACCGGTCTATCTCGAGCGGGCATCGGGCCGCTTCAGGCTGTGGGCCACCGACCTGCAGGAGTTCCTGGCCAGCGGCAAACGGATCGAGGACCTCGACGTGCGGATCATCTACAAACAATACGTCAGTGCCGGATACAACGTCGATACGCAGAACCCCAACGCCTTCGTGGAGAGCCGCACGATGGAGACCTCGCCCTCGACGGTCGAGGCCGACGGGAGCGTGCTCCTGGCCTACGACTACGTGCTGACCTCGAGCGACCGGGAAGACCACGTACTGATCGACGTGTTCCTCTACGAGGACGGACAGGAGCTGAACCACTACCAGGACATCGAGGTTCCGCTGTGGAGAAACCGCGAGACGGTCATCAAAGGGCCGTTCCTGACCCGGTCGGTCGGCAGCGGCGACATCGGGATCGATGAGGGATTCGACGACGAGTTCGTCGTCGTCATCCCGGACTGACCCCTCGGATTCATGACATAAATCACAAGTATCAACCTATAAAACCCTTTACGCATGAAAAAGTTGAACCGTATCCTGATGGGCGGGCTCGCCGTACTGACAGCGGCAGGTTGCTCGCAAAACCCGGATCTGCCGGGATGGAATCCCGACGGTGAGACGATCCGCATTCGTCTCGACGCCCCCGAGGCGCTGCAAACGACACGCGCCGTGGCCGGCACGAACAGTGCCCGCGGCGGTCTGACAAACGTGGACTGGGAGCGCTACGACCTGCGCTACCAGATTGCCGTCTACTCGTCCGACGGCAGCCGGCTGCTGGTCGCACCGCAGGCAAAGACCTCGGACACCTACGGTCCCACGGTCTTCGAGTTCCGGCTGACGCCGAACAACACCTACAAGTTCGTGGCATGGGCCGACTTCGTGGCACAGGGCACCTCCGAGGACCTGCACTACGACACCTCGGACTTCACGAACATCACCACCCGGGATGCCCTCGACGCGCAGATCAATGACGAGAGCCGCGACGCCTACTTCATCTCGTCCAACATCGCCATCTCCCAGACCTTCGACGCCTCGCTGACACTCAAGCGGCCTTTTGCCAAGATCCGCGTGGTGACCACCGACTGGGACGAGGCCAACGGAGCGGCGGCCAAACCCGACAACTTCCGGATCGCCTACCACGACTGCGAACGCTTTGCCGGATTGAACGCCGTGACGGGCGAAGCCGTGGGCGGCGCCGATGCCGACGCCTCGACGGTCTATACGGGAGCCATCGCGACCGACCAGGCCGGCGGCAAGTTCTACGCCGAAGGCTACGACTCGAGCGATACCAACCGCACGCTGACGGTCGATTACCTGATCGCAACCCCCGAGCAGCAGGCCGTCCATTTCAGCCTGGAGATGTTCGAGGGCGACACCGAGGTCGCCTCGCGCGATTTCCAGACCAGCATCCCCGTACAGCGCAACTACCTCACCACGCTCATCGGCAACCTGCTGACCGTCGGCGGATCGGTGACGATCTCCATCGACGAGGGCTTCACCAACGAGTGGATCGAAGGCGAGGAGTGGTGGAACGGGCAGGCGATCACCCCCGTCGAGCCGGGCTACGACGCCGCCTCGAACACCTACGATGTCTTCACGCGCGAGGAGTTCGCCTGGCTGCCGGAACACATCGACGAGATGCTCGACGCCCATCCCAACTTCACGCTGCGGCTGAACAACGACATCGACATGAGCGGCATCGAGTGGAAACCGATCTACCCGAACTCGAGCGCACGGATCTACACGGTGGACGGACAGGACCACGCCCTGCGCAACTTCTCGATGAGCGGGGCCTACGGCGCCATCTACGAATACAAGCTCGGCCCCTTCGTCCTCGGACGGTATGAGGCCTACACGGGCGTATGGGGCAAGTTCGACGGAGTGATGAAGAACCTCACGTTCGAGAACATCACCATCAACGGACTGGCCGACGCCGAATTCCCGGTCAAGGACGAGGACGGCAACCCGGTGGACCACAGCAAGGAGAACGCCTACTTCGCCGGCTGCATCGGATATACCGGCGGCAACCAGTGGAGCATGGAAAGCCAGTTCGAGAACGTACACGCCCGACACGTGCAGATCAAATCGTCGGCCACGTCGCAGAATCTCGGCGGACTGATCGGCTGGGTCGGCTCGGGCGGCGGGGATCCGGGCAGCCGCGTGGCCGCACTGAAGGATTGCTCGGCCGAAGACATCCACCTGACGGGCTATCAGGCCGGCGGACTGGTCGGCCAGGTGCTGGGCGACCGCGGCGTATCGTTCGACAACTGCCGCACGGAGGATATCTACATCCGCTACTCCTATATCTCGGCATCGTCGGGATTCATCGGCAACATCGGCGACGGAGGCATCAACATCTCCTGGTCGGCCGCCCTCGAGATCAACAACTGCTCTCCGGCCTCGAACGTCCGTTACATCAACGACCGGGACGGCGGGATCAACACGTCGTACCAACCCCAGAGTCCCTACTACGGCCACAAGAACAACGTGGACAAGGTGACGATCACCCCCGAACCCTGACCGGTGCGGCGCATGCGGCCCGGCATTCGGGCTGTCGGAACGGGGCGGAACCCACTGCGGGTTCCGCCCCGCCGCTTTCCGGTCCGGCAGGCATTTTGCAGCATCCGCGTCATACGCCCTGCCGAAACGCCGCACATGAACCTCTGCCCCACTGCCCCGCTGCACCTCCTCCTGCATGCCGCCTCCGGATTCCGGGGAAGGATCGCCACGATCCTCCTCCTCGGCACGTTCCGCACGGGGTGCGGTCTGCTCTTCGTCGGATGCAGCCGGCGGCTCATCGACCTGGCCGCATCGGACACCAGTGCCCCGCTGCTCGCCCCGGCGCTGGGGCTGGCCGCCGCCTCGGCATTCGGCATCGCCTGCAGCCTCGGACAGGGATACACCACGGCACGGACCGAAGTCCGCATGGCGAACCGGCTGCGGCGCCGGCTGTTCGGCCGGGCGGTCGGCAGCGTCTGGAACGGCCGGGAGCGGCTCCACACGGGCGATACGGCCGACCGGCTCGGGGAGGATGTGCGCCTCGTTGCCGAATGCTGCTGCCGGACGCTGCCGGGCTGCGTAAACGACCTGCTGCAGGCCGGCGGTGCGTTTCTCTTCCTCTGCATGCTCCACGCCGGACTGGCAGCAGGCGTCACGGTGCTGCTGGCCGCCTGCCTGCTGGCCGCCCGGGGGACTTCGCGGCGGATCAAGCGACTCTCCACCGCCATCCGCCGGGCCGAAGGAGGCAGCCAGGCGCTCATGCAGGAGAGCCTCCGCAAACGGGTGGTGCTGCTCGCCCTGCGCCGCACGTCCACGGCTGTGGCGCGGCTTGCGACGCTGCAGCGCGAGGTGCGGCGGATGACTGACCGCCGCGCCCGGATGACCCGGCGGATGCGCGGCCTGCTCCTCGCCGGATTCGGGGCGGGCTACCTCGCGGTCTTCATCGGAGGCGCCCTGCTGCTGCGCCACGGCACCGTCACGGTCGGGACCCTTGCGGCCTTCATCCAGCTGGTCGGGCTGCTGCAGCGCCCTGCGGCGGACCTCGGGCACAAGGCGCCGGAGGTGCTCCGCGCCGCGGCATCGGCCGAACGGCTCCCGGGGGGCCGCCGTAGAG
>OGPS01000439.1_pt1 | contig 40187 bp, 32 predicted proteins | sample 1552931 | NCBI WGS metagenome assembly OGPS01 (sample SAMEA2580252, study PRJEB22360) | human gut metagenome | biome: human gut; feature: human-associated habitat; material: faeces | place: Denmark | collected 2008/2010 | reverse complement strand
GACGCTTGAGGTAGAGGAAGACCTCCTTGCCCATCGCTGGGAAGGTCTGCAACTCAATGTAGTTCGTATAGCCGTCTAGAACTATGTTTGAGAGGTCTCCGTTGATCTCTTTTTTCAACTCTGCGGGGATGTGGTCAGCGTCTTCTTTCTCTACCATATAGATGCGGTAAACACCGCTTTCTTCAACCAACTTCTCGAAGTCAAAGTCTTGGAGGATTTCTTGGGGAGCGAACAGCTCAATCAAGTTTAGTTCTTTAGTCATGTCTGAGGTGGTAAGGGAGAGGGCGAAGAGCTCTTCCCATTCATTTGGGGGTGCAAGTTAATCAATTTACTTCAGTTAGTTTTTTGCGTGTGGCTTCTCCCCCAGCACCTCAAAATAGGAATTAGCCCAAAATGGTCGGGTTGGAAGAAAAAAGATTACCAGTCATCTCGTTTTCGTAGCATCTCATCGATTTCCTCACGAAGGAACAGTAGGCGACCATTAGCTTTAAGGTAGGGAATCTTACCCGCCCATACCCAATTATAGATGGTCTTTTGCTCAACCTTTAGCAATCTAGACACATCGATGATGTCAAGATACTCAGGCTTGAGCGGTGGCTTAACAACAGCTTCTACGGCTTGCTCTCGTAATACCAACAAGTGGTCTAGTTTTTCTTCCACGCTCGCTAGCTTATCGAATAGGCGTTTTTGCCACTGGTCTTCTGTAAGATAGTCTAAGTATGACATAGTTTGCCTTTTATATAGTTACCCATACTATCTTGAGATAAGATATTTTGTTCTCTCATATAGGCAATATATTTTTTTGCCGTCCTATCCTTGACATCCATCTCCTCCATTACTGAGACCACTAAGTCACTATAAGCTATCGGTTTTTGCTCTTTCAAGATTTCTTTAGCCACTGAAATCAAGTCCACTGTCTTTCGCTTTTCTTTTTCTGCTTTGGACTTTTCACCTCTATAAGTAAACATGTCAAGCTCTTTATCCCACCCAAAGAGCATCATTGGCACATCTAGAGGACTTCCGTCTCTCACCTTGAGAGCTTTAACCACAGAAAGCTCAGGATTATCATCAGTCTCAATCGAAAGGATACCAGCTGCTTTTCGTTGAAGTTCAGAGCCAATGTGTCCACGTAGCTTCACTCCGTTTGGCACGAAGTGAAGCACGCAGATGATACAAGTATTATAAATACCCGCGAGACGATACAATTCGTCTACTACAGCTATACTCTCACTCTCATCATTGGCAGAGCGGATTAAATCTGCAATCCCATCTATAACTACAAGTTGAATACCTCCGTATTTGTGATAAAGCATATCCATACTATCCCGAATAAGCTTTAGGCGTTCTTGGCGAGAAAGAGAAGCCAAGTAAAATGAGTGAAAGAATAAAGGGACTCGATTTAACCCTGCACGTTTGAGCGTCCTACCTAGATTCTTATGCAATTGAGCCTCAGATTGCTCCGTGTCATAGTGTAGAACAGCTAACTGCCTAGGATTGGCTGCAATCCGTAGCCCTAAGGTTGTCTCTGAGTCTAATGCTTCTTCGTTTATAACTCCAGAAAGAATAGCAGAGATGTAATTGCTCTTTCCTGTGCCCTCACCGCCAGTAATACAGAAAAGGTTATCTTGAGTTCCTAATGGAACACCGTTAACGGACACAATGGGGTGGGAAGCTTCAGGTGGGTTATCATAATCAATCTCACAGGATTTCATCATCATTAGCGTGTTTGCATATAGTTTGTTCAGTTCCTTGGCTAATAGCTCCTTGAGATCTTTTGCTATTCGCCCCATTGAGAAAAAGTCTGATATATCTTTCTGCGCTTTTCCTCCGTCTAGTGGAAGTTCTAGCCTAAGGATAGACAGTTCTGAAAAGGTTTGTAACACCTTAAATGAAGCCCGAATACCCGTTTCATCTACATCATAAAGGATGACGATATGCCTAAATCGTCGACTCAAGAGTTCCATCAGAGACTTTGGAATATCGGCTGTTTCACTATTCAAGCAAATAGCATTGAAGCCATGAGCAGAAAGACTCATCACATCCTTTTCACCACCTGTTATATAGACTACATCACCTTTACTAGATAGTTGTTCCAATCCAAAAACGTAATCTTCGACTTTCTCCCCACCATAGAGAAAGCGGATACTACTGTGAGGCCGATAAACCTTGATGAAGCCTTGCATTACATAGCCAAACATTGGTTCCTCATCATTAGAATATATTGAGTAGGGTTTCCCCTCACGATTGATTGACTTAAAGCAAGTCAATGCTTTCACATGAAAACGATGAAGCACCTCTTCTGTAATCCCATAACGGAACCAAAATAGGAGTTCTCTTTGTCCAAAACTCTTTGGTGTGAACTCAAATCGTTTAGGAGGTGCAACCGTGGCTTTAGACATCGTTTTGTCGTTGTAGCTTTTGGAGGGCATCTTTGATATCGAAGAATCTTGACCAACTCTAAGGTTTAGCCCCAAGTCTCTATTTATCATCTGTAGGATATTGCGAAAATCTCGCTTGGCATCAAGCCCAGCAACCATTGCTACAAACCAAAAGCAGTCTCCAGAATAAAGCTCGTTCCCAAAGTCCTTCATACGGTAACAGTCATTCTTGCTATCGAAGTAAATGTTACACGAAGCTCTTTTATCCTCATAAAAAGGATTGCGAAAATTCCGCTTAGGCACAAAGTCCATAGGCATATAGTAGGTGAATACATCCAAGCCTCTATTCGTGCGACCAAGTATTTCTTCTTTGATATTCATAGCTCCTCAAACAACATTTCAGGCTTATTTTCACCTAGATACCCCTTTATGATGCCATCTTTGTACGCATTTAGTCTTTGTATTGCCTCAATCCTTCTGAAGCCTTTGAATGTTGCTCGACCAGTCTTCACTGCGATGTAAAGGCCTTTGAAAGGATAAACCACATGATTAGCTGATACGTAACGAAAAGGAACTGCATTCGCCTCTCGCCAGCGAGCTAATGAAGCTCTTGAAACACCAAGGATTCTCATTACATCAGAAGAGTTAAGCTCTATTTTCTCTTCAAGGACTTCATAGTCACTTTTGAGTTCCGCAATAAAGCCCGATACCTTATCTATTGCAGATCTAAGAGACTGAATCTCTTGAAGTATTTCCAATTGCGTCTGATTGTAATCCATATGATTCGTCTTGTAATCCTGCTTTAAGACATTTAAGGTAGTCTTCAACTTGAGAGATAAACTTGGAGAGATCAAGGTTGGGTTCCATTATGTAGTTCACGACTTCTCTCACTAGAGCATTAAGAATGGATTGTCTTTCACTTCCATAGATGCTGTCCAACACATTGAAGAACTGTTCTTGAGTCAGTGTATAGTGTACATCGTTTTGCAGGCTCAAAGGTCCCGTTATGGGCTCTACAACATCTGCATCAATCAGCAGAAAAATGACATCTTTCTTAGCTGCTTGAGCGATTTTGAGGAAGGTCCTTAATTGCTGACCGCCACTAAGAGTCATTGATTTTCTAAAGTTGGAGACATCCATCTCAGCTAAGAAAGCTTGAGACTTGAGGTTATTCGAACTGCGAATGATATCCTCAAGAGACGGATTGACTATGTATAGCTTAGCTGTTTCTTTCATTAGGCTACTTTTTATGGTTTACCACAGCAACTTGCTGCGCTGCAAAGTTCCCAATGTTTAGACGTTTAGACGAATATCATATTACTATTGTTGGGTAAAGTATTACCATTATAGGCATCTGTTCGTGAGAGGAGGTAAGGGACTGCAAGTGCACGGTGCAAGATCCCTCTATATATAGGGGACTTGCACCGTGCACTTGCAGTGTAGCCATACTACTCTCCGAAGGGTGATGAAACCAAGAATTTGGTGATTGTTCAGAAAAATGGTACTTTTGAACTCGGATAACACAAAGTAAGTGTACTCTGTACGGACTCTCAAAAATATCCGTCTTGGCTACAATTTGGCTACAGGGATTTTAGAGAGTATATAAAGAGAGTGAGACATAGGAAGTTATGGGCGTAAGTTCATTTTCCCCCGCTTCCGCAACGAAGGGTGTAAATCAACGTGTTACGTGGTTTACACCCTTTTTCGCACCCAAAAAAATCACTGGTCGGGATATTTGACTCAGCAACTTCGATGGTTTTATCCTTTTCAATGTCTATCTAGAGTCTCTAGCGGGAGGGGGCAAACCGCGATCTACTATTTGGATTAAGCTAGACTTGCGGGATCTGAGAATTTCAGTAAGTTTGTAGCTACAAAAGATATAGACACCATTGAAACATCGTATGGCGAAGAAACAAGGCAAAAAGGAAAAGAGTATCGAAGAGTCTCTATGGGAGTCGGCCAATAAACTGCGCGGCTCGGTAGAGCCCTCGGAGTACAAGCACGTGGTACTGAGTCTTATATTCCTCAAGTATGCCAATGACTGCTTTGTCGAGCGCAGGGCGCAGCTCATAGCTAAGGGCGAGGAAAGGTATGTAGACGAAGCAGCCTTTTACACGGCTACGAATGTCTTCTACCTCACCGAGCATAGCCGCTGGAGCTATCTGATGGAGCATGCCAAGCAACCCGATATCGCCATCAAGATAGATGCGGCACTCTCTGAGGTGGAGCAAAAGAATGAAACCCTCAAAGGTGCCCTCCCCTCCAACTACTACTCCAGTCTGGGACTCGATCAGACCAAGCTCTAGGCACTCCTGGACGAGATCAATAAGATCGACACGCTCAAGGATCGTGAGCACGACCTGATAGGACGTGTCTACGAGTATTTCCTCAGCAAGTTCGCCATCGCCGAGGGTAAAGGCAAGGGGGAGTACTACACCCCGAAGAGCATCGTCAATCTGATTGCCGAGATGATACAGCCCTACGAGGGGAAGATATACGACCCTTGCTGTGGTTCGGGCGGTATGTTTGTGCAGAGCATGAAGTTTATCGAGGCGCACCATGGTAATAAGAGGAATATCTCGGTCTATGGTCAGGAGTACACCAATACGACCTACAAGCTGGCGAAGATGAACCTCGCCATCCGTGGTATTGCCTCCAACCTGGGCGCAGTAGCTGCTGACACCTTTCACAACGATCAGCACAAAGACCTCAAGGCGGACTTCATCATGGCCAATCCCCCCCTTCAATCAGAAGTCGTGGCGTGCCAAAAACGAACTGGTAGACGACCCACGCTGGGCTGGCTACGAAGTACCCCCTACGAGCAATGCCAATTACGGCTGGATCCTCAACATTGTCTCTAAGCTCTCGGTCAATGGTGTGGCGGGCTTCCTCCTCGCTAATGGCGCGCTTAGCGGTGAAGGTACAGAGCAGGCGATCCGCAAGCAGCTGATAGAGAATAAGCTGGTAGAGGCGATCGTGATACTGCCCCGCAATATGTTTTACTCAACAGATATCAGTGTCACCCTGTGGATATTGAATAGGAATAAGAAGGCACGCACCATCAATCAAAATGGGACGCTGGTCAAGTATCGCGATCGGGAGCGAGAGGTGCTCTTTATGGATCTGCGCCAGAGGGGAGAGCCCTTTGAGAAGAAGTACATCCAGTTCTCACCTGAGCAGATTGCTGAGATAGCCAATGACTTCCACACGTGGCAGCAGGAGGGTGGCAAGCCGTACCAAGATGTGCCTGAGTACTGTTACTCCGCCACCATTGAGGAGATAGCTGAGACTGGCTACTCGCTAGTGCCTAGTAAGTACATTGAGTTTGTCGATCGTGATGAGGGTATCGACTACAATGAGCGACTCCACGAGCTCAATGCCGAGCTGATGCAACTACTAGAGGAAGAGGCAGCCTCACGTAAGGAGCTGATCTCTCTAATGTCAAAGCTAACCAAAGGAGAGGCGTAATGGGTCGATCAAGCTATAAGAGGTTGGGCGACTATATTCAACCTGTGGACATCCGCAATAAAGACAATGCGGTAGATAAACTTGTTGGTCTTACTATTGACAAAGTATTTGTTGATTCCGTAGCAAACACAATCGGTACAGACTTATCCAAATACAAGATTATTGAGGTAGAGCAATTTGCTTGCAATTTAATGCACGTTGGACGTGATGATACAATGCCAATTGCTATGTATGCAGAAGGCGAAAAAGCTATCTTATCGCCTGCTTACTCAATGTTTGAAGTAATTGATAAGTCTGAGTTGTTGCCTAGCTATCTTATGATGTGGTTTAGACGTTCAGAGTTTGATAGGGAGGCGACTTTTTATGCTGTTAGAGGAGTCCGTGGAAGCCTTTTATGGGAAGACTTCTTAGATTTTCGACTGCCTATTCCAGATATTGAGGAGCAGCGAGAGATCGTGGCTCAATACGAAGCGATCACTCGTCGTATTGCCCTGAATGAGCGCATCTGTGCCAACCTCGAAGAGACCGCCCAAGCTCTCTACAACAAGATATTTGTCCAGGACATCGACCCCGACAACCTCCCCGACGGCTGGAGAATGGACACCCTAGATGAAATAGCAGAAATTGTAATGGGGCAATCTCCAGATGGTAGCACTTACAATGAGCTCGGAGAGGGCGTTATATTCTTTCAAGGAAGAACGGACTTTGGGTTCAGGTTTCCTTCAATCCGAATGTATACAACTCAACCAACAAGGATGGCATCGGAAAATGACATTTTGATTAGTGTAAGAGCTCCTGTGGGTGATTTGAATATATCTCTCTATAAATGCTGCATTGGTAGAGGGTTAGCTTCAATTAGAAGCAAAGAGAGCAATACTTCTTTCTTGCTATATACCTTGAAGTACTATGAGGGGTACTTTGGTTCCTTAAATGATGACGGAACGATCTTTGGCAGCATCAATAAGGAGACTCTAAGTGGTATGCCTATTGTTATTCCAACAGAGGGGCTAGTCAAAGAGTTTGAAACAACAGCTAAGGCAATCGATAGTAAGATTAAGAATGCGCTACTGACAAATAGAGTTCTGGAAAACGTCAGGAGATTGCTCCTGTCCAACTTATAACTCAGCAGATTATGTCGAAGAACTATATAGCACCTAGGAAAGACCTAAAGGCATACACATGTCCTCACTGTAACACTTTAGCCCAAGTTGAAGTTGCGAAATTCAATATGCAAGGAGATGTGTTTGTGTCTCCAGCGAATACATTCTCTTGCAAGAGCTATATAATAGTTCATCGGTGTCAATGCTGCGGAAAGAAAATCTTGTGGATTGACGATGAGTATATCTACCCTGATATTATTGCTGAGGAAGCTAACCCAGACATGCCTGAATCTGTAAGAAGGCTGTATGAAGAAGCAGGACTCATTTACAATAAATCGCCACGGGCTGCTTGTGCATTACTACGTCTTGCTGTTGAGAACTTATGTCAAGAGCTTGGACAAGTAGATAGAGACATTAACAAGATATAGCGGCTCTAGTACAAAAAGGACTTCCGCCAAGTATTCAAAAAGCTCTGGACACAGTTCGAGTAGTGGGGAATAAAGCTGTGCATCCTGGACAAATAGCAATAGATGTGGATGATGTAAATACAGCAAAGATGCTTATGCGCCTACTGAATATGATAGTGGAGAGGATGATAACAGAGCCTAAAGAGTTGGAGGAAGTCTATGGCTTACTGCCAAAATCTACACGAGAGGCAATTGAAAGAAGAGATCAATAGCGATTAAACAGCTTACAAGGTATGTTGAAGGAAGAGAAAGGACTACTAGCGTTAGTATATAAGGACCTATTACGACCAAGTGCGCAGGTTATAGGAGGGTCTCTTAAGGCTGTCCTTGAGTTTGCAAGTACACCATTCATGGCTCTGCAATTACAAAATGATAAGCTCAAATTAAACCTTAAAAAACGACTCGATGAGTATGCTCAAAAGCTAGAAGCTATACCTGAAGATAAGAGGTGTGAGGTTCATCCTCAAATTGGTTTGCCTATCATTGAAAAACTTACTTACACAACCTGTGATGAGATAGCTGATTTGTTTACCAGCTTACTAGCAAGTGCATCTAGTATTGATACAGCCAATACAGCTCATCCTGCATTTATTTCAATGATTGAAAGAATGTCTCCAGATGAAGCGAGAATTTTGGAATATCTCAAGGATAAAGAGGATATTCAGTATTGTGATATCAATGTGTACTCCAATCAAAACTCTGGCTATGATACACTCTTCGAACATGTTACTATGATTGAAGAGGATGTGGCTTTAATTTATCCGGAGAACACCAATGCATACTTAGCAAACTTGGTAAGCCTTGGAATACTTTGCGATAAGAAAGGTACGTTTAGAATGGATAAAAACCAGTATAATAGAATTAAGGGGAAGTATCAGGTTGAAGAGTTGACTGCAAGTCTCGTTCCTGAAAGTTTCAAGTCTATCAAAGTTGAAGAATCGTACTATCAAGTAACGCCTTTTGGAAGGCTATTTATTCAAGCTTGCATTAAATAACTAGCGCCAATGTAGAAGAATTATGCCACACTTCAATGAACACGCTTTAGAGCAGGGGATTATGGAGCTCTTCCAGGAGGAAGGGTACACCTATAGTAGTGGAGAGACCATTCAGAAGGAGGCGTCAGATGTACTGCTGCGTGATGACCTGATGCTCTACCTGAAGAGCCAATACCCTGATCTCTCGGACCTAGAGCTGAAGCGTGTCATACTGAAGCTCACGACTGACACGGGGCTATCGCTCTATGGGGAGAATGCGCGTATAATGCGCCTGATAAGCAATGGGTTTAGTATAAAGCGGGAGGATAGCAGCAAGCCCAATATCCATATACGACCGATAGACTTCGAGTGTGTCTCTAACAACATCTTTAGGATTGTCAATCAGCTGGAAGTCGTGGGGCTAGAGCGTCGGATACCTGATGGGGTGGTCTATATCAATGGACTGCCGGTGGTCGTGCTGGAGTTTAAGAGTGCTGTGAAGGAGAGTGCTACCATACGCGATGCCTATACACAGCTGACGGTGCGCTATCGGAGAGATATACCGGAGCTGTTTAGGTACAACGCTTTTGTGGTCATTAGCGATGGGGTCAATAGTAAGTATGGCTCGCTCTTTGCCCCTTATGACTACTTCTACGCTTGGCGCAAGGTACACCCCGATGAGGCACCTAGAGAGGGGGTGGAGTCACTCTTGTCGATGATCCACGGACTATTTCCCAAGGAGCGACTACTAGATGTGATCCACAACTTTATCTTTTTCCCCGAGAACAGCAAGAAGGAGGTGAAGATCGTCTGTCGCTATCCTCAGTACTTTGCAGCTCGCAAGCTTTACAATAATATCTTAGAGCGCTCACGCATCCATGGCGAGGGTGACGGCAAGGGCGGTACTTACTTCGGCGCTACGGGCAGCGGTAAGAGCTTGACGATGCTCTTCCTCACCCGTCTACTGGTGCAGAGTAAAGCTTTTGCCAGTCCTACGATCGTACTGATCACGGACCGCACGGATCTAGACGACCAACTCTCTGAGCTCTTTGTAAATGGGAAGAAGTTCATCGGTGACGCCTATGTAAAACAGGTAAAGAGCCGAGAGGATCTGGGATATGAGCTACGGGCTAGGCCGAGCGGTGGCGTACTGCTCACGACGATTCACAAGTTTACCAAGGAGTGTGGCTTGCTCTCTGATCGTGCCAACATCATCTGTATCTCGGACGAGGCACACCGCTCACAGATCAATCTGCAAGAGCAAGTGGTGCAGACGGAGGAGGGGGTGAAGCGTAGCTTTGGCTTTGCTAAGTATCTGCACGACTCGCTACCTAATGCGACATACGTAGGCTTCACTGGTACGCCTATTGATGCTACGATCGATGTCTTTGGCAAGGTGGTGGATGCCTATACGATGACTGAGGCAGTGGAGGATGGTATCACGCGCCGCATAGTCTATGAGGGTAGAGCTGCCAGGGTGCTGCTCGACCACAAGAAGCTGGATGAGATAGAGCTCTACTATGAGCAATGTGCTGTGGAGGGTGCCAATGAGTATCAGATAGAGGAGAGCAAGAAGGCGGTGACACGTATGGAGTGTATCCTCGGCAGTCCTGATAGATTACAAGCGATGGCAGAGGACTTTCTCAAGCACTACGAGGGGCGCATCGCTGAGGGTAGCACTGTGTGTGGCAAGGCGATGATCGTCTGCTCTAACCGGTCTATAGCCTTTGACCTCTATAAGCGAATTGTAGCTCTCCGCCCAGAGTGGTTAGAGAAGCGGGCACCGAAAGCTAAGAAGAGCGAGCAAGAGGAGGAGCTTACCTATCGTATGCATGTGGCCGAAGAGCTGGCTCCGTATGGTGAGGAGTCGAAGCCGATAGAGCGGATCAAGCTGGTCATGACGCGCAATAAGGACGACAACAAGGAACTGTACGACCTATTGGGTAGTGATGAGGAGAGAGCGGGGCTGGCTAAGGAGTTTAGAAATCCTGACTCGAACTTTAAGGTGGTGATTGTGGTGGATATGTGGATGACGGGATTTGACGTCCCCTGTCTAGATACGATGTACATAGACAAGCCGCTACAGCAGCACACACTGATACAGACTATCTCGAGGGTCAACCGCCTATATCCGGGTAAGGAGAAGGGGCTGGTGGTGGACTATATCGGCATCAAGAAGAATATGAATGCTGCCCTCAGCAAGTACGCCTCGAGTGGCGATGAGATGGATGGCGTGGAGATGGTGGAGGAGTCTATTACTATGGTCAAGGATGAGTTGGACATCCTCCGTCGTATGTTCCACGGCTTTAACCACACACCTTTTACACATGGTCAGCCTCTGGAGCAGCTAGAGTGTCTCAAGATGGGTGCGGAGCATATACAGGCGACGAAGGAGCTGGAGACTCGCTTCATGGGTCATGTACGGAAGATGAAGTCTGCCTATAGTCTCTGCTCTAATAGGGAGGAGATCAGCTACGAGGAGCGTGAGGATATACACTTCTTCTCTGGGGTGCGCTCTATCATATATAAGCTGACTAAAGGAGATACTCCAGACCTCTCTCAGATGAATGCACGGGTCAATAAGATGATCGAGGGAGCGATCCTGTCTGAGGGTGTAGAGGAGATTATCCAAGTGGATAGTAAGACGGAGCACCTGGACCTACTGAGCGAGCAGTATATGGGACGCTTGCAAAAGCTTAAGCTGCCTAATATGAAGGTGAAGCTCATGGAGCGACTCCTGAAGATGGTGATCACGGACTTTAAGAAGGTGAATAAAATCAAGGGGGTGGACTTCACGGAGCGCCTAAACGCACTGGTGCAGAAATACAATAGCCGTAAAGATGACGCCGTCTTTGCCAATGATGTGATCAACGAGGTGGCTGACCAGATGGCGCAGCTGCTCACGGACATTAATAAGGAGAAGGCTTCGTATAAAGAGCTAGGAATATCCTATGAGGAGAAGGCGTTTTACGACATCCTTAAAGCTATCTCCACGAAGTTTGGCTTCGAATACCCAGAGGATAAGTTTCTCGCATTGGCTACTGAGATCACGGCGATCGTAGATGATAAGTCGAAGTACATCGACTGGGCGAATCGCACTGATATCAAGGCAGAGCTAAAGATGGACCTCATACTAGTACTTAGTAAGTATGGCTATCCTCCTGTAACTCATGATGAGGTGTACAAGGAGATCTTTGAGCAGGCGGAGAACTTCAAGAAGTACGCCGTCAGCTAATTTGCGAATATCGAAATAAAACTATGAGTGTATCTGTTGTAATTAGAACCACGAAGACATTAACCCCTCAAGCAGTCTTCGATCACTTGGTAAAACGAGGAGAACAAATCGTTATAACCTCAGACGAATTCCCATCGGTTAAGTTGGGAACTCACCTGAAAGCTATTAGAGGGATTGAAATAAATGAAGAGCCGGAGGGCTATGAGGTTCGAGTCTGTAGTTACGCCTCGGTAGCAGATCTCCAGCTTTTCGCCGTCACAATAGAGGCCTTGGTTGACCTCACTGGAGGTAGGGCGTATCTAGAGGATGATGACGATAGTGAGATCTCTAATATCGGAGAAGCCTTTGATGAGGCGTGGATCGAAAATCAACGAGAGTTCAGCTGTAATGTGGTACGAGCACTGATAAAACATTCGGGGAACCCAATCGTGATGTATGGGATGTTTTTCAAATTTTGTATTGGAGCTGAGATGTACCACATATTTGATATGCCTCTAAATGGAGCGTACTCCAAGAAGCAGATGGATAAACTGCAAGACTACTTATGCTCTATACAATGGTGCTTTGCCGAGAAAGAAGACACGAGCACTCAGTTGGTAATTACCTCACAGTCTTCGGATAAAGAAGGACAGACCATCTCAGGAATCTTGATCCAAGATGGAGAGGTCAAGCCCTTCGATTATATCTCGGAAGCGGACTTCCTTGCTATTATGGATCTGGATGATGAAACCTGTCCGCCCGTTCTCATCCCTTTCGAACATGCGTGGAAGATCCTGCCCCAAGACCTGTTTCGTCCTATTGATGAGTGGCAGTACGAGCGAATAGGTGATCTTAGCGTTGAGGAGGTGCATCACATGATGGATCAAGCTCGCCACTTACAACCACACGATCTGCATTATTGTCCCACATATCCAGGAGAAGGCTGGGACGAAGAGCAGAATACGGTTATTTTGACTTGGGATCCTGACAACTCCGATGTCTCTATCATGGAGCATAATGCACAAATCCCTGAGATGCTGACAAATTACTTCTGTTGGGATGTTCACGAATACAAGAGAGCCAAGTGGGGAGACCGGTTTTATCTAGTAAAGAGAGGAGCCGGTGAAACAGGAGTTGTTATGAGCGGGGTGTTTACTTCACAGCCTTATGCACTAGAGTATGAGCCAGGGTGTGTGAGGTACTATATGGATATGCGCCCAAACCTCATGGTCAATCCCTTGGCAGCTCCTATCTTGACGATAGAGTCTTTGTCTGGAGCAATACCTTCTTTTGATTGGTCGGGCAGCCTCTCAGGCTGTATCCTATCTCCTGATGATGCTAAAAAGATGGAAGACTTGTGGGCAGACTACATAGATGGTATGCGAGGGCATATTGATGGTAAAGTCATCAATGCAATAGAGGTGAACTGCTAACGCTACGTTGATATTTCCAATAGAAGAGTGAGGCTGATACACAGTCTCTACGGAGGAAATCGTGAATTCCTCCGTGGAAATCTTTGATTTTCCAGTGAGAGACGGAAAAACTCTTCGGACTTATGATTTCATTCTTCCGAAGTTTCATTTCATTCCTCCGAACCCAAGTTTCACGGCAAAAATTAATTTCAGAGCGTTTAGCCGTGAAACTTGGGTCAAGGAGGTAAGGAGAGAAGATTTCCTCAATAATTTGAGCGTTTGGAAGCGGAACTTGAATACAAAAAAGCCCCTTGTCGATTTGAACAAGGGGCAGTAATTAGATTGGGATTTATGCGTTACAGAATAGTGTCAAGTTCCCACGCTGAAATATGGTCAATACCCTCATTTGTTGGAAGCTTGAAGCCATCCAAGCTGATCACATACTTCTTGAAGTTGTCTCCTATCGACAAAAGAGAGCGGTACTCTCGCTCTATTGTCTCTTGCTCCGTTAGTTGTAGTGTGACTTGGAAATATAACCTCTTGCTTCCTTTGATAGCGACAAAGTCTACCTCAGCCTCTTTATTCGTGCCTACATAGATTTGATATCCAGCCCGTCTAAGGCTTAGATAGACAGCATTCTCCAATAAGTACCCCATCCCATAGCCAAATCCGGAATAGAGGTAATTGTGGTAGCACAAATCATTCAGATAGTACTTATTATTGGCCGAAATAGTCTCCTTGCCCTTGATATTATATCTCTCTACCTTATGCACGAGGAAAGTACTCTCGAGATGGGAGATGTAGTTGGAGAGCGTCTCGTAGTTGGTTTTCCTATTTCGAGACTTAAAGAAGTTGACAATGTTGGCGATGGAGATAATGTTGGAGGCGTTATTGACTAGATACACAAATAGGTCGTCTAGGAGCTTCACATCCTTTACCTTATACCTTGCGACAATGTCACGAAGCATAACAGTGTCCTTTATCGAAGAGACGTAGTTTTGCTTCATCTCATCATTGGGGAGGTTGAAAAGCTCTGGTAGGGCTCCAGTTTGAAGGAAGTCTACATAACTCTCTCTATTAGACTCTTTCTGAGTGATGCCACAGAACTCTGAAAAACTAAAGGGGAGTATTTCAAACGCTACATATCTTCCTGACAGTAGCGTCGCAAGCTCACCAGATAGCAGACTAGAATTGGAGCCACTGATAAATATCTCACAAGGCTCAGCAAAGTCTTGGGAGTGTGAGTTGACAAATCGTTCCCACTCTTCAATGCCCTGTATCTCATCGATGAAGAGGAATACTTTCCCTTGCGGGTTGAGGTCTTTCTTGTATTGCTGAAATAGGTTCTCGAGGTCTTGATAGTCAAGAATGTCTGAAAAATCCAGGTATTCCTTGTTGATGTAAAGAATGTTATTGGGACGAGTGCCGTTGGCAATTAGCTGTGAGGCTATTTGCCTTAGGATGTAGCTCTTTCCGGCACGTCTCTGACCTACCAATACTTTGATCAGTTTGTTGTCAATGTATTGCCCTATCTTATCTGTGTAGAATGTGCGTGGATACCCTAAGTCTATAGGGTTCTCATCCCAAAAGTTGTATTTACGTATCGGTGTGAGCATTGTCAGGTGTATTTGAAACTCTTCTGCAAACATAGAGATTTTCAAGCGCACTTGAATTTTCGTCAATTTTATCACTAGTATCCACTTTTTTCTTGGTAGGTATTGGGGGAGTACATTCATTTAAAGTTTTCATTTGTAATGAATCGTATTTCTCGAGTTTTTATATTTCTTGCATTATTCGGTGTGTTATTAGTATTGATTTTTTATTGTTATAAATGTTATAGTCTATTGAATCCGGCGAAATTAAATGTCCATTATTCTTATTTTCTAATACCGTGTTTAGAGATTCGCTTGTGTTTTTTTGATGTGGTTTAATGTATAAATGATAGTGTCATAATTAAAGTTATTAAAACACAGATAATATAAGTGTAGAAGTTGGAAATTTTCTTCATCACTTGTTCTTCTGACATTAGCCATCCACGTGTTGCAATTAATGCAGCAATGATTGCGTAACTGCAATTGTTGAATGCTTCTATCGTCTTGTTTTGAATAGAACCCCATAACGTATTGCCAACTAATATAAGCCCCCATACAACACCCAAATAGGCTAAATAGAGCATTATATTATACCACACATTTAATGCATTGGGAACATTAATTGAGATTTTGAAATCTATAGATAATTTTCCCCCTTTAGGTGTAAGCACCAATGATGTTATTTCGTCATCATTGCTAGGAGCTGCCTCGTATTGCCCATTTGTGGCATTATTGCTTACTGATAGAACAAAATTTGCTGGAGATTTGAAATATACCCATGCATTGGCAGTCCCAGATATAGTATTGTAGCTATAGCTTATCTGTTTTTCTTGCAATGGGGACCACCATCTTTTTCTACAATGTGATACTTTATTCCTTATTGAATCGAAGAAGGTAATACTGAGAAGTAAACTTTGTTGCCATTTATATTCTTTTTGATTGAATTCAACGAAACATGGTTTTCCATCAGATGCTTCGTATAAACGTAAGGCCGCATTTTCCTTGGAAGAGTTAAGTGATTTCGCAAAAAGGTCCAATTCAGCACCTAATTTGTTTATCAATAACGACACTACTTTTGTTTGAGAAGCAATGGATATCCTTTTGTCCTCAAGGAATATTTTCAACCAACTTAAGCGTTCTCTAGTATTGAATAAGAAATGAAAACCTTGTGATATATTGCCAGCACCTTCAATTGTATATTCATGAGTCATAGATACACGACTCGGAGTTTCGAATACAATAAGTCGCTTTTCTCGTTTAATATATTTCTGTAAATCGGAGAAGTTTTTAGTGTAAAATTGGGTGGTTTCAGTGAGTAAAGAATATATATTAGGGAACTGGGTAGTGTTTTCTGAAAGAATTGCAACTATTTCAGCATCATTGCATAAAGAGATATCACGCAATCTCGCGTTATTAAAATCTGAAAGGTTTCCTGTTTCAATCATTTGCTTGTAAGTTTAAGTGGACATACCATACTACATCTTGTACAGTTGTTGCTATTAGTAAAACAGCTATGTTCTTTTACACGAGTATTGGTTATAAGGGTATCATAAAGATTTGCTTCGTTAATATTACGAGATAAATCTGCTATATGTGCAGCCACTCTTGCCGCTTTAATTGCTTCGATTGTAACGTCTTGTGTAATTGCCGATTCGGAGTGTTCATATCGTGTTACGCAATTAATTATATGTGCACATCCTACATAGGCTGCAAAAGATGCTCCAATTGCGTTAGCAATATGATCTTCGTTGATTGCAGCATCAGTCGGCAACGGACCTAAGGGCATTATTGGGGCGTTAAATTCACTTAATAATTTCGAATGTGTTGATATTTTGTCCAAGGTTATGTGGCCGATATTCTCCACTATGACTTTAACACCTTTACTTTGCAGAAATTTACAAATATTAAGCTGTCGTAATGTTTCCTCTATATGGATGGAATCACACGCATCCAAAATTGTACCAGGGCGGAAGGTCGTGCCAAGACTAATAACTACGTCGTATTTTAAGGCAATTTCTGCGATCTCGTCTATGTGCTCCCTAAAAATATTCTGTGTTCGGTTATTTATTCTACTATCGTATAAAATCATACCACCGCCACGGCTAGTGACAGGTATTTTGCGTATTTGGGTAGCTCTATAGAATAGATCGAGATCAGCGGTAAAGTGTATAGTTACAAAAGACACACCATTATAACAAAGCTGAAGAAAGGCATTACGGACTTCTTCCCATTGATGTCCTTTTGATTTTGTAAATCGATGGTACGATAGCACAACTCCAAAAGGTAGTCTAAGTTTGTCCTTGATAAAATTATAAAGAGGTTCTTCCAATTCTATCAGGCTTAAATCCATCATCATATCTGGCAGTTCATTACATGATTGAATGAATTTGAGTTTTGAAATCTCAGATTCAATGTCTGATATATTATTGCAACCAACATTGCAATTTATTCTAATAGGCGAATTGTCTCCGATGGTCAGTCCATCCTTAAATGTTATCATGCTCATATCCCTTATTTTTTCATGTGGAAATCTATTTAACATTAACAACTCGATTATCAAATACTCCCTCAAACAAACTCATCCGTATATTCAATTAAGAAATGCAACTCATACCTACAAAAAATGGATCGCACCCAATAGTGTCCTAAACGTTTTGCAGGATAAAGAGAAAAGGGTAGGTTTGTAATTGGAAAGAAAAACACAGCTAGTGAGAGCTGTCACAAGCCACCCTTTTCAATGGCAAATATAACACTATTCGCACAAATAATACGACTCATACCTCGAGAAATCATCCAACGATTAGTCAAGAAGCATGGCACAGACAAGCATGCAAAGGGCTTTAACTCGTGGAGTCATTTGGTGACTATGATCTTCAGCCAATTCTCGGGTAGCGTGTCGCTACGTCAAATCTCAGAGGGTCTACAATCTGCTACGGGCAATCTCAATCATCTAGGTCTATCACGAGCTCCCTCCAAATCCAATATCAGTTACCAAAACGCCAATAGGACTTCTCAGTTCTTCGAAGATGTTTTTTATGCCCTCTTCCAACATTTGGGACAGCACGGAGGTCTCAAGCAGATGAAGAAACGGCTGAAGGCGAAAGTCTGTCTATTGGACTCCACCCTAATGTCTCTCTGCCTAGAGATGTACGACTGGGCTCTATACACGCACACCAAAGGTGCCGTCAAGATGTATACAGTGCTTGATTTTGAGACACTTCTGCCTGAATTCGTCTGTATAAGCAATGGCAAGGGAGCCGACAATACGATTGCCAAAAAGCTTCACTTTGCCCGAGACACCATCGTTGTAGCTGATCGAATCTACAGCGATACTGAGCTTCTGAATCATTGGGACAGCACAGGGGTTGTTTTCATCGTCAGAGGAAGAGACAACATCCAATTTGAATCAATAAGGGAGAGAGATTTGCCTGATACGACATCTCAAGAGATACTGATAGATGAAGAGGTGAGACTGACAGGTGTAGAGACAGCGAGCAAGTACCCTAAGAAGATTCGTAGGATAGGCATCTACAATGTTCAAGGAGGTTACACGATTGACTTGTATACCAATGACTTTAAGCACGCAGCCAGCACTATTGCAGCATTATATCGCTCACGTTGGAAGATTGAGATCTTCTTTAGAAACCTCAAGCAAAACCTGCACATCAAAAGTTTTCTTGGAACCTCTCAAAACGCTGTTGAGATTCAGATTTGGACGGCTCTGATTACGATTCTCCTACTTCAATATCTCAAGCGAATTGCAAAACACCCCTGGTGTCTCTCCAATTTAACAGCCTCTTTGAGACTCAACACGTTCACCAAAATCGGCCTCTTTCAGTGGATAGATGAGCCGTTTTCACCGCCTCCAGACGAACCCGAAATAGCATAGGGGGGATACCCCCATTTTTACCGTAAATGTCAAGGGGCGATTGACCCGCTTGACAGCTATTTCACACCCTTCGCCCGCAAAAAAACGTTTAGGACACTATTGGAATCAACCTAATAATATTCGCATATAGAACTGTCATTCATCCTCAGCTATCCTGTCCGCAATATCATTTTTAAGTTTTGTTGTTTCTGCAAAATTAACTGATGTGTATGCTAATGAAAGGATAAGCATGGTAAGTGTGCAGTAGTCTAGATTGAAATGAGGTATGTAAATACGACTTTTGAGCAATGAGGAAAAAACAAAAAACACCGTTGCCAAGACAAACATAATTACAAAAGAATTAAACTGATTCTTTGCATTCCGCATCAGCCTTTTCCTTAAACCTCTATTTTTTATCTGAGAGAAATCTATACTAAGTGTATGCGAAACAGATAGAGAAAAAGAAATTCCGAGAACAGTGTATAAGGTGTCAAGCAAACTTGCCGGAATAGAAATACACTTAGTGGTAAATACACCTACAAGTATGCTTATAGCAAGAAATAGGAGCGGTCTATATTTTTTAATCCACTGGCTCATCATAATTTTCGTTTAGGTCACTCATTATAATTTTCATTCGTTGAATCAATGCAGGTTCAGAAAGAAAACCTTGTTCGGTAACCTCTATCTTTTGCACGTCAGTATATGGCATTTCTGCTAAAGAAAACCGTCCGTCTGATGTATCGACAAAAAAATCTTCAGGATTATCCAAATGATCTACCTCTAATTGCAAGAGATTATCTCTATTCTCCTTCTTTAGAGTCGCTCTATTGAATGAGATAACGAGGGTGGCATCTATTCCACCTTCAGCCAAAGCCTCATCAAGCCCTTCAGTATTAGAAAACAAACCTTTAACCATCTCAAAGGTCATTTGGTCTAGTCTTCTTCTGTAAACAGTATTTGTTGCTGACGAAGTGGTAGCTTGTCCTTTGGTAGCATATTTTGGCCTATACTCTAATTTGCTAATCTTAGTGTCTTTAGACAATCTCCTCTTCATAACAGACCGATAGTCAAACAGTAGATCGGAGCTGTTTCTTATCAACCAATTTAAGTATGTGAAAAGCTTTCTTGGAGATGATGAAAACGAAACTATTATATACTTATTTGATAATGCAAAATAATAATGCTCTTTATATGATAGACCTTTGATCCCATCAAGTTCTTTTGTAATAAAGTCAGAAAGTTCAATAGACTCGTTTTTTAACTTCTTCTCTTCAAGTACTCCATCTTGGATTGTCGGTCTTAGTCTTACCATCATTCCAAAATATACACCTTTCCCGACTTCCTTGAGATAGGCAAGAGTATCTTTCTCACTGAACTTGTCAATTTCAGATAGAACCATCAGACGCTCTTCTAGATTTGTTGCCTTCATATCACTTGGAAGGATATCAAGAAGCGTTGCATCTTTCTTTGTAACAGTATCGTTCGCTGTAACAATGCGGTACGCACGCATTTTTACTTCTTTGACTTTGACCTTTTCACTATTATCCTTCGCCATAATATTATCACATCAGAGTTTGTACACAGCAAAGGTAATTTGTTTTTTCAATATGACCAAGAAAAACAAGCCACTGCGTGCCACAGCTAAAAGGACACTTCGTTTCAATACTAAATATTAAAACAGTATCTATCTACACCTCAATCCCCCCTCTGAAAAAGGACATTCCGTTTCAATACTCTAGGACATTCCGTTTTTGCGGATATAGAATCTTCAGATTCATTGCTGTCCGATAAAAGTTTTCAACGGGAAAAAGTCTCTTACTTCATTGGACAGTATCCTGAGACGAAAGCTTACCAGCCTATCCCCATCATAGCGGACTTTACAAACGAAGATGGCTCCGACAGTCTGCGTGAGACTATTGAAGCCAATTATCGCCAAGTCAAGCAAGAGGTGCTATCCCTCGTAGACTCTGAGACTGCCCGTATCAAAGCTGACCCAACACTCTCTCACCTGATTAAGGAGTAACTTGAGATGCTAAAAGCCAATATCCCCAAGTAGCTTTTGAAGCATATTGCCCGAGGTTTGCATCAATCTAAAGTCAACGGTTTGATTCTCTAGGGGCTTGATATCTGCCGCCTTGAAGTGACATAAAGCCTCTTGACGTGCTAAGGTATCACGCACGGCGGATAGATTGAGTATTTCTCCTTCTATCTGGTATTGCCCCGCCTCTAATGACAAAGTTTGTTGGGTAGTTTGCGTTGGTCTCGTACGTTCGAATTGAAGCAGTAGCATCATCTTTGTACTATCGCTCGTTGTCTCTGGAACTTCATAGATAGTTGCTACCCCTGTATATACCTGCCTATAAGGTAGGAAGTAAGCGACAACAAAAAGACAAACTAGAACAGCTCCTATGGCTGTAATACCATAACGAATGAGTGATGACGGTATCTGACCTACAATACTCCGTACTTTTTCGCTACGAAGCTCAAAGCTCTGCTCCTGTTTCTTCTCCTCTTCCATATCAGTTCCCTAATTCCAGTTGGTTCTTAACGAGTGCAAAGTATTTGCCTCTTCTAGCAGTCAGCTCTTCGTGGTTGCCAACTTCTACGATTTGCCCCTCTTCTAGGACTACAATCTGGTCGGCATTACGGACTGTGGAGAGGCGATGAGCCACTACCACTACTGTCTTACCCTTGTAGAAGCTCTTTAAGTTGTCGGTGATGGCACGCTCGTTATTGCCATCGAGTGCATTGGTTGCCTCATCTAAGAAGACGAACATTGGGTTCTTGTAGACTACCCTCGCTATCAAGATGCGCTGTCTTTGTCCTTGACTGATGCCTTGTCCGTCTTGTCCTATCATTGTGTTGTAAGCCAAAGGCAGGGCTTCTATATAGTCTGCTATATTCGCCACACGGGCAGCGTAGCGGATGCGCTCGATGTCGGGTTCATCGTCAGATATGGCGATATTCCGAGCGATGGTATCGGAGAAGAGATACCCTTCTTGCATCACAGCTCCACATTGGCTCCGCCACCAACCAAGATTAAATTCATTCAAGTTGGCATTGCCTAACTGAATCTTTCCTTTTAGTGGCTCGTAAAAGCCTAACAAGAGCTTGACAAGTGTGGTCTTTCCACTACCACTGGCACCTACAATAGCTGTTACTTTGCCGTTAGGGATAGAGAGGTTGATGTCAGAGAGTATTTCCTTGGGGCTGTATATATCGTACTTGAAGGAAAGATCTTTGATATGGATAGAATGCCCATCCGCTGTTTCGTCAGTGTAGTTATTCCGAATCCGATCAGTATTCTCTTCATCGGTCTCGGTGTGGATTTCATTCATGCGATCCAGGCTGATACTGACGTCTTGCCAAGAATAGATGAACTGAATCAGTTGCTCAACGGGGCTGTTGAGTTGCCCGATGATATACTGTACCGCTAACATCATTCCGAGGGTCATATTGCCATGAATGACGGCTGTGGCAGCAAGCACAGTAATCAAGATGTTCTTTACTTCGTTGATGGTGATGCTTCCTGCTTGTTGTATCTGTTGCAGATTGAGGGATTGCAGATTGACCTTGAATAGATCAGCTTGCACATCTTCCCACTCCCACCGTTTGCGTTGTTCGCAACCTTGTAACTTGATTTCCTGCATACCACCTATGAGCTGATAGGTGACATTGCGGTTTCGACCTGCCTGCTCAAAGTATTTATAATCCAGCTGTCTGCGCTTTTTGAGAAAGAGGATAATCCAACCTGCATATAAGGCTGTACCAATAAGAAATACGACAAAAATAGGGAGATTATAAATAGCTAATACAATGCCGAAGACAAGGAACGTAAAGAATGAAAAGAGCAGGCTCAAACTGCTTGAGGTGAGAAACTGCTCTACCCGTCGATGATCTTCTATACGCTGTAAGATGTCACCCATCAACTTAGTGTCGAAGAACTTCATTGGGAGCTTCATCAGCTTGATAAAGAAGTCCGAGATGAGCGAGATATTAATGCGTGTGGATATATGCAGGAGTATCTTCGAGCGGATAAAGTCGATAGCTGTACGGCTGAAGAGGAGCATCATCTCAGCCAAGAGTACCAACCACACAAAGCCTATATCTTTTCCTCCAATACCTGTATCTACAATAGACTGTGTAAGGAAGGGAAAGACTAATTGCAGGAGCGAACCGAGCAAAAGGCCGAGAATGAGTTGCGTGAAGAAGCGTTTATACTTCTTGAGATAGCTCCAAAGGAATTTTAAGCGATTTTGAGTAGGAACTGCTTTTGCATCCTTTTGAGCATAAAACTGCTCCGTGGGTTCAAGAAGCAGTGCGATACCTTTTTCTTCTCCATTGGTCTTGGTGCTTACCCAATGCTCGCAAAACTCTTCCTTAGTGTAGGTGACTAGTCCCTTGCCAGGATCTACAACATAAACCATAAAGCGCCCCTTGCGATGCTTCTTGATCTTGTAAACAACGACAAAGTGATTTTGATTCCAATGGACGATACAAGGTAAAGGAGCTTCATTAGCAAGCGTTTCAAAACTGAGACGACCACCATGATGTCGTTAGTCGGTACATCAAAGACAAAACCAGCTCGCTTACCTCTGTACCGCTCCATTATCGCCCAAGCAGGTGGAAGCACCTGTACACGATACGGGGTCTTGGTTTTCATTCGCTTGCCCTTGATGCAGAGTTCACCTTCTTCCAAGACAATGTTTTCCTCTCTGAGATTGCGCACGTCTGAGATTGCCAAGCCTGAAAAGCAGGAGAATACGAACAAATCACGGACAATACAGTAGTTCTCCCATTCTATCTCCAAGTCAATGATGCGTTGCAGCTGGTCTTGTGAGATACTTCTCGGCTCACCTTTGGGACGTTCATAACTATAGCCCAAGAACGGATAGAAGTCCAACACGCCTTTTTTCACCGCCATGCGGACGATGCTCTTCAAGGTGGATAGGGCACTCGACACGCTGCTACGTTTCAGTTTTCGGTCAATGGTGAGATAGTACTCGAAACCCTCGATAAAGGCTTTGTCTAATTGTGAAAGGGGAATGTCGCTTACTTTGTGTTTCTTCTGCAGATACTCACGAAGCAGGGATAGCTGATAGGTACGGAGCTTGAATGTCTTCAAGGCTCTATCAATGCCTATGCGTTCCTTTGTCTGTCTGAGATATTCCTCAAAACTCTGCAAGAGCAGGGCTTGACGGTGTATTTGCCCTTGATAAGCATCCCTCACATCGGTGGCGGTAAAGGATTCTTTTCTTTCACTGAGTTCGTGAAAGCGTGCGTGGATGAGTGCGGTGCATTCACCGAGTTTCTGATTGACGGACACCGCCATAGCGCTCTTGCCAGTGAGCCGTTGCTTACGGCTATCCCATAGGGCGAGCGGAGTCTTACACTTGGTGGAGAACCCCGAATGGGTTCTACCTACGGAGATGCGCCCGATGACAGGCACAAGTCCTTTCTTGTCGGTTCGTCTTGCCTGAACAAAGAACGATACTTTCAGTTTGTTTTCTTTCATTCTTCTATCGTTTTTCTAAATTCCCTTTGCTTGCAAAGGTACAGTGAAACAGGTGCTTCTGAGCGATGCAGAACGATGAAAGACGATGAGTAAAAAAACTGTGGAGCAGTTGTTTAGCTTCAATTCGTAACCCCTCTTTGCTCTTTCTTCGATGGGTTACGATTTGGTAACGGAACTACTGCCGTTTTATGCTCGTTTTCGCTTACCCTCAAAATAGCAAGAAAGCCTAAATCATTCTATTTCAAATAGTTACATCCATTGCATATCCCGCTATTTCCCTTAATTCTTAACTCCCGATTATGCCATAGAGATGTCCTTAGGCATCTCGAGCTGTATGATACACTCCTGGCGGTCCATGTAGGGCTGGAACTCAAAGTTGATAAAGCCCAAGGGGAAGAGCACCAGCACTGCAACCATCAGCACGACAACGATGCCTGCCAAAGCCCAGCGATGGCTTAGACCCCAGCGTGTGAGTGACGAAATGCCATCGGCAAAGCGACTGATGCCCCGCTCGAAGCTCGTGAGCATACGTCCCAGTGGGCGATCGCCACGTAGCGGCTGTATGTTGCCCAGCCTGGAGGTGAGCAGAGGTACCAAGGTGAGGGCAGCGAGCAGGCTGAAGAGGATGGAGATGACGATGACTCCGCAGAACTGACGCAAGATGTCCGACACCAGCGAATTGGTGAAGATGATCGGCAGGAAGACCACGACGAGGACGAGGGTCACAGAGATGACGGTGAGACCGATCTCGTTGATTGCGTCCCACGTGGCTCGGACACGGTTCTTGCCCATCTCCATGTGGCGGTAGACATTCTCGATGACCACGATAGCATCATCGACGAGGACACCGATGACCAGTGAGAGAGCTAGGAGCGACATCATATTGAGCGTGAAGCCGAAGATGCGCATCCCGATGAAGGAGGAGATGAGCGAGACCGGCACCACGACCATCACGATGAGCGCATTGCGCACGTTGTGTAGGAAGAGCAGTATCACGAGCGAAACGAGTAGGATCGCTAGGAGAAGGTCCGTCAGCACGGAGCTGATGGCGTTGCGTGTGAAGGTCGTTGTATCTTGCGCTACCTCCACTTTGAGTCCCTCAGAGGCGTACTGCTCCTCAAGGCTTTGGATCTGCTTGCCGACAGCTTCGCTCACCTGAAGCGCATTGGCATCGGACTGCTTGAGTATGTTGAGTAGGATCGCCTCCTGACCATTGACACGTCCCATCTTGACGGGATCTTTGACTCCGTCTACCACCTCAGCGACATCCTCTAGACGTATAGGTGTCCCAGAGACATTGCGCAGGATGAGTCGGCGTAGCTCCTCGATAGAGGTGATCTTGCCCGAGAGACGTACCGCCATCTGCGTCTGGTCGCTCTGCAGGTAACCTGTCGGGAAGTCCAGGTTGGACGCTCTGATGGCTCCCTGCACCATCATCGGTGTGATGCCGAAGTCCTGCATGCGCCCCTTGTCTAGGTTGATCTGTATCTCACGCTCTACGCCACCGACGAGGTCTACATTGGCGACTCCCTTGATGTGCGATAGCTCGGGGACGATGCGCTTGTCCACAAGGTCATAAAGCTCTGTGGAGCCTATCTCGGCTCTGGCGGAGAGGATCAGGATCGGCTTCTCGTCTACAGATACCTTAGAAATACGAGGCGCAAAGACTTCGCGAGGCAGCTCGGCACGCTTGGCGGCAAGACGGTTTTGCGCCTCGGTCATAGCCTTGTCTATGTCAGTGCCAAAGTCAAAGGAGACCATAATCATCGACATACCCTCGAAGGAGTAAGACTGCATCTGGTCGATACCCTCCATGCTAGAAAGCACCTCTTCAGCCTTTTGCGTTAGCGAGTTCTCCACCTCGCTAGGCGATGCCCCTGGGTAGATGATCTGTACGTTGAGCAGAGGCGGTGTAAACTTAGGCATCAGCTCTGCACTCAAGCTCTTGAAGCTCAAGTACCCCAGCACGGTCAGCAGTATGAAGAGTACTGTGACGTAGATGGGTCGTTGGATAGATAACTTTACAATTTTCATGCTGTCGTCTGCTAAGTCACTCGTTGATGGTCTTGACGGGAAGTCCGTCCGATACGTTGATGAGCCCGGCTACGATGACGCTGTCGCCAGCTTGTAGTCCGCTCAGCACCTCGATGCGGTCGCCGATGAGAGAACCAGCGGTGATCGCTTTCTGCTTAGCCACGCCCTGCTCTACGACATAGACGTGAGCATCCTTGACGCTGCCTACGATAGCGCGGCGGGGAATCAAGATACCGTGCGTCTCCTGCTGACTGCCGAAGGATACGGAGACATACATACCTGGACGCAGCCCGTCGGCGCTCTGCTTGTCTAGCGTCACATTAACGGGGAAAGCGAGCGCGTGGTTCGCCTTGTCACCTACCATTGAAATCTTACCCGTGATCGTCTGACCTGGGTAAAGCTCGCTCTCAACGGTAACCGTCTGCCCCTTGGTAAGCTGCAAACGCTGGCGCTCGGTTACGAAGCAGCTAGCCTTGAGCTGTGAGTCATCTACGATGTCAAAGAGCTTCGTGCCAGGATTGACATAGCTACCGACCTCTACGTAGCGCTTGTAGATCTGCCCTGAGATAGGTGCCTTGATAGAGGCGTCAGTAAGGCGACTGCGGCTAGATATGTATCGCCCTTGGGCTGCAACCATCTGCGTGTGCATTGTCGAGAGCTGCTGGTCGGTCACACCGCCCTGATCGTGCGCCTGCTGGAAGCGCTCGTAGTCCTTCTTGGCAGCTTCGTAAGCCACACGACTAGCCTCGGCATCGGCTCGAAGTGTCTCGGCATCGAGCTGTATGAGGAGCTTGCCCTTGGATACATGGTCGCCCTCGTCGGCATAGAGCGAGACGACGCGTCCGCCTAGGCTGGAGACGAAGGATAGATCTTGTACACCCTCCACCAGTCCATTGGCGGTGAAATCTGCGGTATAGTCACTCTCACTGACTACCTCTGTGCGTACAGCCACGGCCGAATTCTCAGCGAGGAGGGCTTGTGTCTTGGCGGTGGTGGATTTCTTGTTCAGTACTAGGATTAGTACGATGAGTCCGATAGCTAGTACGATGGTTATCGGTAGATAGACTTTTCGTTTCATAACTAGATAAGTGTGATGCTATTGAGTTGTTCTGTTATTCCATAAGGTCTCTGATCTCGCCTTTGCTCTTCTTGAGATCTATGTAGGCTTTGATATAGTCTCCGAGGGCGTTGGCGTAAGACATCTGCGCCTGCACGAGCGACTGACTCGCATTGAGTACATCAGAGAGTGAAGCCACACCGAGGGTGAAGTTTTGCTGTGCTAGGTCGAAGACTTGTGCTGCGAGGGTTTGGTTTTCCTTTTGCAGTGAGATCGTCCGTTGAGTGTCTTGTAGCTTGAGCGAAGCGTTGAGATGCGCCATGCGAAGCGACTGATCGAGAGAGCGCAGATCCTCCTGCGCCTTGAGCAGATCCATGTGACTCTCGCGCACCTTGGAGAGACGAGATAGACCGCTAAAGATAGGTACCCGCAGGCTCAGCCCCAGCATCGCTGTCGGGTAACTGTACGGCGTATTGCCACCGCCAAAGAGCTTGTCGCTCATATAGTTGTACTGAGCATTGAAGGCGAGAGATAGGGTAGGGATGTAGTCATACCGCTTAGAGCGCTCCTGTAGCTGAGCCATCTTCTCACGCTCTTGTAGCTGCTGGTAGGCGATGTGCTGCACTGGATCAAAGGCTGCTGCGCCGCTCTCGGCTATCTCCTGTTGAGCTAGCAGATCTAGGTCTAGCGGAGCGATCACGATCGGCTCTGTAACCTCTAGTCCCATCTGTAGCTTGAGGAGGTTCTTCTGCACTTCCAGTCCACTCTCTATGGCAGCTTGCTGTGTCTTGAGGTTGGTCAGGTTGACCTTGAGACGATCTACGTCTACCTTCTTGATCAGACCACTGGAGTAGCTAGCCTCCATCGTGCGGAGCATCTTGTCTACTAGCTCTACACTATGCCCCATCTGCTCCGCTGCATACTGTGTAACCTGAGCTCCATAATATAGTGTCGCTGTCTGGGCGATCACATCCTCCTCAGTCGAGGTGGCTGCTAGTGTCGCCATACGTTCAGAGACCTTGGCAATGTCGAGCGTGTTAAAGAGCGACATGTTGAGTATCTGCTGATTGATAGCGACTCCAGCATTGGCACTGTACTGCGTCCCCATCTCGATGGTCATGTACTGCGAAGCGTTGGGGTCGCGCATCTTCTCGGGGAGCATATTGTTCATAAAGTTTGGCATGATGAACTTAGCCTTCTTTACGTTGTCATTTAGCGCAGCCGACCCACTGATCTGGGGCATCAAAGCTCCGATCACCTCTTTGCGAGCCTGCTTAGCTTTTTCCTGATCGTAGGATGACTTCTTGACATTACTATTGTGCTGCACAGCATAGTTGAGACATTGCTGTAGCGAGTAGCTCTCCTGAGCATAGCCTGAGGCTACGAGCAGGAGCAGGCTGATGAAGAGCAGCCCGGTACGACGATTAGATCTTATCATGATTGTGGTGTATAAACTAATTTCCTTGTGTTGAGACGATAGCCCGTAAGTGATACTGTAGTATGGAGGCGAAGTAGTTGCCCGAGGTCAACGGCTTACTGCGAATCACTGCCTGTATGTAAAAACCAAATATCGAGTAAGACATATACTCGCATACGAAGGGGATGTCTAGATCGGCCCTATATAAGCCTGCCTGGACGCCCCGCTGCAGATTGGCCGTCATCTTCTCGCTGAAGTAGCTAGACCCCATGACATGCTCCAGCATCGCCTGATCAGGATTGCTACGCATCAGGTCGGAAAAGAAGACGGGGTTCAGCGTTACGAAGAGCTCGTCTAGCTGAGCGAAGCACTTTGTCAAGCTCTCTATGGCACTCACATCCTCGTCATCGAGTATCGAGAGCACACGCTGGAAGTCTCCCGAGATAGCGTGCACGCACTCCTTGAGTAGCTCCTCCTTGGAGCTGAAGTTATTGTAGAGGGTCTTCTTTGTGATCCCCATCTTGGTAGCCATCTCATCGAGCGATAATCTGAAGCCTTCTTGCTTGAGTATGCTGATCGCTTTAGCTACATATTTATCCTTGCGGCTATTTGTATTCATACGGTCTATATTTAAGACGATGTCGTTTGTAATTAAAATCTTTACGTCTTATTTCTGGTGCAAAGATACACTTTTTCCAATACGAAAGTGTAATTCATGTAGTTTGTTTGGGGATTTCTTGTGAAGTCATAGATGGTTGTAATTCCAGATTGTTGATACTTAGTGATTTAGCTGATTATTCTGAGAGAATCTTATGAGGAGAAATAAATTCCTACGGAGGAATTACCAGAATAGCTCCGAGGAAAACCGCTATTTCCTCGGAGGAAAAGAAAAATTCTTCGGAAGAATCAACTGAAACTTCGGAAGAATGAAATCATAAGTCCGAAGTATTTCCTATTTCCTCGCTGGAAAATATATATTCTCCACGGAGGTATTTGATCATTTCTACGGAGAGTGATTTACCACCTTAATGAGTGTGCAAGAAATCGAGAGTTAATCACCGCATGTACGCAGCATTTAGACTGTATCAATCTTAGATCCACAGGCTAGCCTCTAATATTATTGTACCTTTGTGGCTAGCTATAATTACGACAAACTAGATGGGTATAGATACGGTAGCACTCATGAGTACTCTGATGCGGATCGGGCAGTTGCTCTTGGCATTGAGTCTCTTGGTCTTTATACATGAGCTGGGGCACTTCCTCTTCGCGCGACTCTTTGGCGTGCGGGTGGATAAGTTTTACCTCTTCTTTGATGTCAAGGGTAAGGCGCTCTGGCGTTATCGTCCTAAGGGTAGCGAGACGGAGTACGGTATCGGCTGGCTCCCGCTCGGGGGCTACTGCAAGATCCACGGCATGATCGATGAGAGCCTCGACACGAAGCAGATCAAGGAGCCGATGCGTGGCAACGAATTTCGCAGTAAGCCGGCATGGCAACGCTTTTTCATCCTGATCGGTGGGGTGCTCTTTAACTTTGTCCTAGCCCTTCTCATCTATGCGGGCATATCGTACCACTGGGGCGATGTGGAGATGTCTTCACGGTCGGTCACGGCGGGCATGGTTTTTAGTCCAGCGGCTCAGGAGGTGGGCTTCCACGATGGAGACATTATATGGTCTATCGACGGCAAGGAGCGTGACGTGCTGCATGCTGACTTCATGCGTGCGGTGATCGAGGCGAAGGTGGTGACCGTGCAGCGTGATGGTGCGCTAATCGATATAGCGATCCCGGACGATATGATGCAGCGTATCTTGCGGGGCAACGAGGGGCTGATGACGATGCAGGTGCCTTTTATTGCAGATAGTATCGTGCCAGGTAGCGCGGCTGCCCAGGCGGGGGTGCTGCGTGGCGACAAACTGCTCGCACTGGACAGCATTCCGATGCCTCACCTGCCGAGTGGGCGTCGATACTTCTACACCCATGCGGGAGAGTGGATTAGCTCTGAGTGGCTCCGTGGCAGTGATACGGTGCAGCTTGCGATACGTCCCGACACGACGGGCGTGATCGGGGTGATGCTCCGTCCGCTGCAAAGTATTTACGAGGTGCAGCAGGTGCACTACTCGTTGCCGCAGAGCTTTGTCGTGGGGTGGCACAAGGGTATCGGCACCCTCTCGGGCTATGCGCAGGATATGAAGTATGTCTTCACCCCAGAGGGTGCCTCTTCATTAGGAGGCTTAGTCTCGATGGGCAAGCTTTTTCCCGCACAGTGGGACTGGTTCACATTCTGGCAAATATGCGCTCTCCTTTCGATCATCTTTGCCTTTATGAATATCATCCCTATACCAGGTCTGGACGGAGGACACCTACTCTTCGTACTCTGGGAGATGATCACCGGGCGCAAGGTAAAGGACGAAGTGCTGATACGAGCTCAGATGGTGGGAATGCTACTCCTGATAGCTCTGGTGATTTATGCCAATGGCAATGACCTCTTTAAGCTCTTCTGAAACGATGCCTAGCGATATAACCTATCCCTCGGACTATCTAGACAAAGTAGGCTATTACGACTTGCTAGATCTGATCGCCTCGGAGTGTCACAGCTCTATGGGGCGGGAGATGGTCGGTGCGCTGACCGCCTCGACTCGTCCAGATGCTATCCGCCACCGTCTGGAGCGTGTGCGGGAGATGAGCCATCTGCTGAGCGTCACGATGGAGCTACCCACACGACGTGTCGTCGATCTGCGGGCTACGCTTGGCACGCTACGTGCTGAGGGTAGCTACCTAACAGAAGAGGAGCTGGCGCAGGTGGCTCAGGCGATCGTGAGCTATGAGGCGTGGTCGAGGCTCCTGACGAAAGTGCAGGACAATGGGACGGGTGACGTCTCACCGCTCTATCCCAGTCTGTCTCGCCTTGTGGTGGGCAGTGAGGGACTGCAGGAGATAGCGCAAACGATCTTGCGCAAGCTCGACCCGCATGGACGACTGGTGGACAACGCTTCGCCACGTCTAGCTGAGCTACGCCTAGACCTCCAGCGTGAGGAGCGTGCCATTGCGAAGTTGATGCGAGGCCTTCTCACGGCGGCGCAGGCGGCTGGCTATGTCGAGGAAGATGCGCAGGCGACGATGCGCTCGGGGCGTCCTGTCCTACCTGTGACCGCTATGCACAAGCGTCAGATACCAGGTATCGTTCACGATGAGAGCGCTACGGGTAAGACATTATATATAGAGCCTCTCGAGGTGGTTGAGGCAAATAACCGTATCCGTGAACTGGAGAGTGAGGAACATCGTGAGGTGATCGAGATCTTGCGTCAGCTTACGGCACCTATTCGGGAGCGCCGTGAGACCTTGTCCCAGCTTTACCTCTCGATGGGGCGCATCGATGCTGTTTGTGCGATAGCACGCTTTGCCGATGTGATGCACTGCTCTATCCCTGAGGTGCGCAACAAGCCAACCATTCAGTGGTACCAAGCGATCAACCCGATACTCCAGCACACTCTTAGCCAAGAGGGCAAAAGTGTCGTGCCACAAGACATCTTGCTACGCTATCCCAACGAACGTATCCTCGTCATTTCGGGGCCTAATGCTGGCGGTAAGTCGGTCTGTCTCAAGACGGTCGGACTCCTCCAGTACATGCTACAGAGTGGCATCCCGATCCCCGTACACCCCGATTCGGTGGCGGGCGTCTTCAACCACCTAGCGATAGAAATTGGAGACAACCAGTCTATGGAGGACGATCTGAGTACCTACTCCTCGCATTTGAAGCACATGCGGGCGATGTCGGCCGCTTGCGGAGCTAACAGTTTGCTTCTAATCGATGAGTTTGGAGCAGGTACGGAGCCTGAGCTTGGTGGAGCCATAGCGGAGGGGCTTTTGGCACTCTTTAATGAGCAGCGGGCGTGGGGCGTCATCACGACGCACTACCGCAATCTCAAGGAGTACGCGACCACGCACAAGGGCATCGTCAACGGTGCCATGCTCTATGACCAGAAGGAGATGAAGCCACTCTATGAGCTATCCATTGGTCAGCCGGGTAGCTCCTTTGCCCTTGAGATAGCACGTCAGCAAGGGCTGCCACGCAAGGTGCTGGAGTACGCCACCGAGCTGGTTGGCGAGGAGATAATCCAAAGCGAGCGCTACGTACAGGACATTGTACGCGACAAGCAGTATTGGCAGCGCAAGCGCACTGAGATAGAGCATCGTGAGCAGAAGCTCGAGCGTCTTCTCGCAGACTACGAGACGCGTCTGTCGAAGCTCAAGGAGCAGCGTCAGGATCTCTTGACACAAGCACAGCAAGAGGCGGCTCAACTACTGGATCAAAGCCGCGCTCAGATCGAGCGCACCATCCGTGAGATCAAGGAGAGCCAAGCGGAGCGTCAGCAGACCAAGGAGGCTCGTCAAGCGCTCAGCGAATACAGCGAGCAGCTGGCGCAGGCTGAGACGGTAGAGCAGTCGGGCAGTGTGGAGCGTGAGCTGGAGCGGCTCAAACGCCGCAAAGAGCGTAAGGAACGTAAGCGCAAGCAGGGTAAAGGACCTATTGACATCAACGACTCGCCTGTGAAGCTAACCAAGCCGAAGCCACCCAAGGAAGGAGATGAGGTGCGAGTCACAACGATGAATGTGGTGGGCGTCCTATCTGAGCTCTCGGCCAATAGTGCCACGGTGGTGGTGAATGGTCGCATACGTATCACTTGCAAGCCTAATGAAATCGTACGACTCGGCAGTAAGCGTAAGGAAGAGCAGGCGCAGGCCACTCCGCAACCAGCACGTACGACCAATGTGGTGGAGCATCTGCATGAGCGTCGGCTGGACTTCTCTGACCGACTCGATGTGCGGGGTATGCGTGCCGCAGAGGCGATCCAAGCGGTTCAATACTTCCTCGATGATGCGATCAGTCTAGGCTTCAATCGTGTGGAGATACTGCACGGCACGGGAACGGGTGCGCTGCGGGTCTCTATCCGTGAACTGCTCGATCACTACCCCGGGGTGAGCCACTATCATGATGAAGATGTGCGGTTTGGTGGTGCAGGTATTACGATCGTTCATCTGCAGGGGTAGGGGGCTTCTCTACTTAGCTCTTTTGCTCCTCTTTGCGCCGAAGGGGTGGGCGCAGAGTGACTCACTCACGACGAGTGAACTTCCCCTTGAGTGGCTCGTGGAGCGCTTGCCGAGTGACGATCTCTCCGAGCTAGAGGAGGACGACTTGCTAGAGCTATCTCAGCAAGAGTCTAAAGAAAAAGAGCTGCTCGACCTCAATCGTGTTACACAACAGGAGCTGCAGGAATGCTTCCCCTTTCTCACAAGTTACCAGATCCATCAGCTTAGACTTTATCGCGATGAGCGCGGAGGCGAGCTGCAATCGGTCTATGATCTCAAGTGGGTCACGGGGTGGGATCGTGAGACGATAGCTCGTGTGGCACCCTATGTGACGGTGCGCCCTTTCGCTGGGGAGCCTTACGTAAAGCCTGCTACACCTGTCACGGGTGAGGCTTACGTAGCGACGAGTTATCACAAAGCTTCCGAAGCTATCTCTGATGCGTGGTACGATCCGCTCAAGCTTAGATCAGCTATATCGCTCAGGCAGAAGGGGCAGTGGCAGGTGGCGGCTCAGTATCAGAGATATCCACAGGAATTGGCGAAAGATGGCACCTGGCGTTACTTCGCTCTGTATGAGCCTCGCCTGGCTTATCTAGATAAGGTGATACTTGGACATTTTAAGGTAGGGTGGGGCGCTGGTCTTCTCGCCGCTCGCTCTGTCTGGGCGAGTGCTAGTGCGCTGCCACAGCTCGCTCGTCCTAAGTCGATGCTCTCGCCGTCGCTCAGTGCGATGCGTGAGCGTACCTTGCGGGGCATTGCGAGTGAGGGGCATTGGGGTGCGTGGCGTTATTCAGCTTTCTACTCATACAGTCGGCTCGATGGCTCGATCGATGAGCGACAAGGCTTGATCGAGTCTATCAGACCCAACATGCGCTACGACACCCCCGAGCGACGTGCCCAGCGTGCGCTCATACCGATGCAGACGGTGGGGGCGCAGCTTGCCTATACGATGCCACGGGCTCTACTTTCGCTGCAGACGCTCTATGCCGACTGGATGGGGTATGACTTGGCTTTTATGCCTGGTTACAAAGCTTTAGAGAGCAACGCTCCGCTGCAGTCGCATTGGCTCACATCGCTTGCCTACCAGTGGCAGAGCCAGTCGCGTCGCTTGGAGCTGCATGGCGAGCTAGCCACTGAGCGGCTAGAGCATCTAGGCTTCATACAGCACCTGCGCTACCACACCCCTCGGCAGCGAGACCTCGGCGTAACACTATATTATATGTCTCCACGCTTCGCTTCCTATTATGGTCGCAGCGAAAGCCACTACGCTCGTCTGGGCAACGATATGGGACTACGCCTCTACGGCACCACGCGCCTGCTGAAGCACTCTACCCTGCGTGCTATGTTGGAGCTATACGAAAGCCTCGAGCCGCGCTACCGCAAGCCAGAGCGCACTCGTGGACTCCTGACACGTATCTACCTTACCACCCGCTATAACAATCAACTCGAGCAACTCTGGTATGGGCAGCTGGGACGCTCCAATGAAGAGGCTCTTCGCTGGCGACTCAGCAGTACGCTACGTTATAGCCTAGAGCCCATCTCCCTGCAACTTGTTGGCACTATACAGCAGCGTCGCCTAGAGGAGCAAGATGAAGCGCAGTGGGGTAGGTCGCTCACTGTCGTCGGTCGCTATCGTACGGGTGTGCGCCGTCCGCTGAGCATCGCGCTCTCGGGGCATTACTACCATGCCGACCACGTGCGGGTGGCGAGCTACGCTTACCTGCCCACCTCTCGCTACGCCTTCGGACTATACAGCGCCACGGGTCAAGGCTTTGCCACAGCACTGCTCCTGCAGTGGCAGCTAGCACCGCACTGGACCCTAGCAGCCTCCGTGCGCTACGATCGCAACCTAGACGACGGCCTGCCCCGCTGGCGCGCCGACAGCTACCTCGCCTACCGCTTCTAAGAGACTCTTAAATTCCGCAATCCCTATGCGTAAGACTCGCGGAATTTTCTTTTTCGTCTAGAGTTTGCCAAGTCAAATAAAAGTAGTACCTTTGTGCCAGCAAAGCCCAAAAAGGAAGTGTGGGTGAGTGGCTGAAACCAACAGTTTGCTAAACTGTCGTACGGGTAACCGTACCGGGGGTTCGAATCCCCCCGCTTCCGCAGTAAAGGGTGTAAATCAACGTGTTACGTGGTTTACACCCTTTTTCGCACCCAAAAAATCGCTGGTTGGAATCATTGACCCAGCAACTTCGATGGTTTTATCCTTTTCAATGTCTATCTAGAGTCTCTAGCGGGAGGGGGCAAACCGCGATCTACTATTTGAATTAAGCTAGATTGGCGGGATCTGAGAAATTCAGTAAGTTTGGATAGAAAGCGATATTCCTTTATAAAGGGTGTTCCATACTACTGGCAGATTTTCGGGTAACGATTTGGCAACCATTCCTTTTGCTCTGCTTTGTTTTGCTTGCAAATAACTCTTTATCTTTGGCAAAGATAGAGGGTATCTCCGAACACAACTCTCTCCTCTGTCATTGCTTCTTCCCAATCAAGAAAAAAGAAGTTGGCATTGAGCATAAGAAAGACTACTCTCCTACCGGCCTTAAAAAATAGAAACACGATGTTGTAAAGAAATTGCGGATATATGGAATTGCTCCAATTACGGCATATAGTTTTCGAGGGCGGAGGTGGAATTTTACCTCATAATGAGGATTGATAAAATAGAATGTTCTGTCAATGGCTTCAAAACCTTCTTTTCTCGTCGTGCTTTCAAATAATTCTATCGAACATTTGGTTTGCTTGATATTCAGTAATTCACTGACACACCCTTCATCCTCTTTCCAAGCCCTTAATATCCACTCATAAAATGAGGTTGGAAGCAGGTGGAAGAATGGCAGATGCGATAGGAAGCGGCTTCTGCATATCTGCTGATGTCCACCGAATGGCATCTGCCAAGCAGGAAAGGACATAAAAATCCCCCCCCCCTTGTTTTAATAGCTGTTTACACTTGCACATGAATCCCTCCTTATCGTCAATATGTTCTATCACATCATGGCATACAATTAAATCGAATTGATGCTTGAGTTCCTCCAATAGGAATACATCGGAAGCAATGAAACGCCCTTTTGCTCCATTCTCTTGGAAGAACTTTCTTGCGTCCTTTATCCGTCCCTCTGCCATGTCCACACCCACGACATCGCAACCCATGCATGAGAAAGGTAGGAGATTTCCACCGTCTCCACAACCTATTTCCAACACTTTCATTCCTTTCTCCACCTGCTTGTGCCGTTGGATGTAAGGAATGAAATACTTCTTGCTTGTAGTTGCAAGTTCATAGAAATACTGTCTTCTGTTAAGTTGTCTTGACTGCATCGCGCTTTGTATACTATTAGTTCAAGCACAAAGATAGTAAAACACAGGAAAAACCACTGATTTTAAAAAACATACCTATAAATGATGATGAGACGATATGAGATAAAATATTGTGGTAGAAGTTTTATATCAGAGTGGCAGCCTTGTCTAAAAAAAGGTCATGGAATGAGATGCAGAAAAGCAAGGGGGGCATGCGGAGACACGGTTACAGCCTGACTCCCTTGTTCCTGTTTTCTTTTGAGGAAAGGATGGGCGTCTGTCTGATTTTCTCCCACTGCCCCTTGAACCATACGGTAATCATTACTCTGTTCACAAGGGAAAGGATTACTGCTGAAGTTGATGAGAGAGTGAGGTTTGCTCCTCCGTAAGTCGTTGCTGCTGGATGGCGAGTTCGGCCTGTCGCTGAACTGCCTTTTCGTGGTTAATGACACGTTGCTCTAGAGTGGCAATGGCTTCGTTAGAGCGATGAGTTTCAAAGATGCTATCGAGTCGGGCGAAGGAAGTGTTACTGACTGAGTGCTCCATACGTAGGATGCGATATCGTAGGGAGTAGCTTTCGAGGGTTTGATTGGCATTGTGGAGATAGACCGCCCAACCGATAGTGCAGGCGATGAGTACGATAGATATTCCCCAGATCAGCCATTCTATCCAACGTTTGACATCAAAGAGGTAGTACTTCTTGATCTCTGGAGGAGATTGAGTTTCTTGAATTTTCTCGGATAGAGAGGCTATGCTTTTAGCTTGTCGCTCTTGGTTCTTTGCTATGCTATCTTTGATTTCTCGAATTCGTTTGCCTAGGACGACAGCGACATCTGTCAGTTCACTCTTGAATTTGCCATCTACCTCAATCTTTTGCCCAATAAGGCGTGCTACATCCATAAGAGAAATAGCGTCATCTTCTGAGGGATTAGTTGCGGGGTTAGATTGAGATACAAGGTTGGTGATACTTGCTTTGAGCTCTCTGTTCTGTTGCTTGATCTCCTCTAGTACTTCAAGGAGAATATTCATTTGTTCGTTCATAATCTTCTGCGTTTTAGTTTCTTATTAGCTTGATTTCTTAGTTTACGTTGGAATACGAGTTCAGCAACGTCAACAGCTGGGACATTGCTGTCAAAGAGTTCTTCAATGAAGTTCTCAGATGAACTCTCAGACTCTCTTTGTTCGGAAATCTCTGGTGCTTTTTGAGAGCGGAGAACCTTTGCATTCTGCTGGAGGAGTATAGATAACTTTGAGTAGCTACAAGAGCGGTCAATGTGTGAGCCACTGAAGCTAACTCCATCCATGCTAAAAACTACGCCCTCAATGAGATCTGTTTTGCCCTTGGTCTTGAACTGCACGTCAATACTCTGCTTTTGCAAAGCAGAAACAAGCTGTTCTCAATTCTTGCACTTGGGCAATACCTCTGTAATAGCATCGTAGATGGTGTAGCGAACTTTGTCACTGCCACGCAGTCTATTTCTTTTAACTTCCGTCTTGCCTTCTCCGAGCTTCAGATGATACTTGTCTGTAAGCTCTCTGCATATCTTGGTGGAGCGAAACTTCTCATTGCTGTCCGAGATTGTATTGCCGTAATTGTTTACCCGATTGATGCAAATGTGAAGATGCGGATGCTCCCTGTCCATGTGTCTAACAATTAGGTACTGAGTATCTGAGTAACCCATCTGCCTCAGGTATTCCCGTGCAATATCAACCATCTTATCGTCATCCAGTCGCTCACTGTCTTCGGAGGAAAAACTGAGGATGGTGTGACAGACAGGCTTCTTGATATTGGGTCGCATAGAGGCTTGCAGGTTGAAGTCACCAGCAATCTCATTTGATGTAGCATCAACTCTTACACCTTCGCCATCAAGAATACGAGCCATCCCTTCACGCTTACCCAGCATGTAGGTAATCACTCCAGAGAATGATGTCCCTTTGATGATCTTTGCAATCATAACTTCAGATCCTTGAGATGTTTGTCCACGTATATCCTTAGTAGCTTAAGCTCTGTTGGGGCTGCAGAAATGCCATAGGTATTAAGGCGACGAGCAATCTGATTGATGTTATTCGCAATACCTGTGAGCTGACGAATCTCATTCATCTGTTCAGGGGTAATGCGAGCCTTCACTTGGCTCTCATAAATCAGTGTGCGTAGATACTCACTCTTATTTAAGCCTGCCTCGTTCGCCTTGCTCTTAAGGGTAAAATACTCCTTGGTATTTAGTTTGAGCAATACGGAATAGTTTCGCTTTTCCGATAACTTTTTCTTAGGGCGACCGCCCTTGTTCGTTGTATTATCGTCCATAAATATTCTGTCAATAATGAGACCATCGGGATGATTTTTCGCCTCCCTTTGGTGGGGCGAAAAGTAGGTTTTGGGTTACCCAAAACACAAACTTGCTTCTCTGAAAAATCTGTATGATAGATATGCTCTGCCAATCTCTGCTTGATTGCTTTTGGAAGAACCGTAGTTGTGCTGTGGCTTTTCAAGTGACGAAGCAAAACAGATCACGTGAAGAGTGATTAACGATCACGTGACGAAAGATCACCTGAGTTTTATCTTTCGCTTAGACTTCATACTTATCTCTTTAGGAATTCGCTTTTGACATAGAAAGTCATTCAGATCCTTAAAGTCCGAAAACCTTTCTGAGATGTTTTCGACAGGGAGATTCAATCTCAAGAGTCTATTTCGGGCATCCTTTCCCGCAGTATCGTTATCGAGAAAGGAGTTTATTTTCTCGTACTTAGCAAGGAGAGGAATTGCTTTCTCGAGGTTGCTAACAGAGTTAAGGATTAAAGCTGAACTCTCTTGCTCTTTGGGATTCATCGTCAATAAACTTAGGTAATCCATAAACCCTTCAAAGAGATGGATTGACTTGGTGTCATTGTCAAATAGAGAAATCTCCTTTGGTGGAATACAACCTTTGAAGAATGAGTTAAGGGTTTCATATCCACCAGCATTATTCGGGAAGCCAATAGAGAAATAGTTCTTACCATTTACTCTATAATGAACCTCCTTGCAGTACAGCTGAGCGATGAGAAAAGAAATTCGCCTATTTTTCAACAACTGAATTAACGCTGGGTGCTGTAGCTCTTGAACTCTAATGTCTGATAGCCCTTTATGAGAAGGTGTTTGCTGACGAAAAGAAAAAGAGTCGCTATTGTGTGGAGAGGGCAAGCTTGTTCTATGGCAACGAGTGCTTCAGAAGAAGTCAAGCTTCGTGAGGTGCACACGGCTCCCGATAAGGACTATTTCCTAGAGATTACCTCCCCCTCGAAAGCGATGACCGAAGCTTCTATGAACAGGCAAT
>OGPS01000436.1_pt1 | contig 40359 bp, 41 predicted proteins | sample 1552931 | NCBI WGS metagenome assembly OGPS01 (sample SAMEA2580252, study PRJEB22360) | human gut metagenome | biome: human gut; feature: human-associated habitat; material: faeces | place: Denmark | collected 2008/2010 | reverse complement strand
TGCAGAACCTCTACCACGACGGCGGTTTCTCGTCGATGGGCATGTCGCGCCGCGCGATGAAGACCTACGAGCGGGGCATGCGGTTCGACGACGTGCACGAGCACCAGTATCCCTTCGGCGGTGGTCCCGAGGAGCAGAAATAACCTTTGCGAGACGAAGGTCCGCACCGGAAACAGACGAGGGCGGAGGCATGTGCCTCCGCCCTCGTCTGCTGTCGGACGTGCGGCGGTCAGTACGAGTGGTCGTCCTGCCGCATCGTCTCGCGGGTGACGGGTTTGCGGGTCAAAGCACGCCAGGCGTAGGCGATGTAGGCCGCGACGAAGGGGACGAAGAGCGAGACCCAGGCCATCGTGCGGAGGGTGAATTCGCTCGACGACGAGTTGCGGATCGTCAGCGACGACTGCATCTCCGTGAGCGAAGGGTAGTAGGCTGTGTTGTTCCATCCGGCCAGGAGCAGCAGGGCCAGCACCGTGAGCACCGTGCCTGCACCGCCGAACCAGATGGCCCGTCGCTTCCCCTGCCACCCCATACCGATGCTCCAGAGCACGGCGACGATGCCGGCGAGGAGCAGGGTTGCCACGGCGGGCATCTCCTGCAGGTTGTGCAGGTATTTGTGGGGTTCCGCGCAGATCACGCCCGTGGCGGGATCCTCCGTCCATCCGTCGGCCGTGAGGAGGCAGAGCAGCCAGATGACGAACACGGCGACGAATCCGCCCGATATGCGGCGCAGGCAGCTGCGGATGCGGAGCCGGATCGGTTCGTCGTCGATGTCGTGTGCGAGGAACTGGCAGGCCAGGATCATCGAGAGCAGCATGACCGAGAGCCCTAGCCCCCAGTTGCGGGAATTTGCGGCCGCCTCCAGTCCGTGCCAGGGGGTCGCCCATTGCGAGATCACCGCCGAACCCCCTCCGGCCGCGTTGGCCAGGTTGAGACGGTCCACCGTAAACTCCGCCCCCGTGAAGAGCGTCCCGACGGCCATGCCCAGCAGCAGCGGCCCGAGGAGGCCGTTGATGAGCAGGAAGGCGTCGTAGGTGCGCTCCCCGAAGACATTCGAGGGCTTGCGGCGGTATTCGTAGGCCACGGCCTGCACGACGAAGCAGAGCAGGATGGCTATCCAGACGTAGACCGCGCCGCCGAACGACGTGGAGTAGAAGAGCGGGAACGAGGCGAAGAAGGCCCCGCCGAAGGTAACGAGTGTCGTGAAGGTGAGTTCCCACTTGCGGCCCAGCGAATGGACGATCAGGTTGCGCTCCTCGTCCGTGTGTCCGATCCGGTAGAGCAGCGCCTGCCCGCCCTGCACGAAGAGCAGGAAGACCAGCAGGGCGCCCAGCAGCGAGATGATGAACCACCAATAGTGTTGCAGGAAGGTGAGGGTATCCATGGCGCGGCGTTATTTTTCGGGTTCGGGACCCAGTTTGATCTGTCGGAAGAGGATGCTCAGTTCGGCGACGAGCAGCGCCGTGAAGAGCACGAGGAAGAGGATGAAGGTCGTGGTGACCGACCCGCTCGGGATCTTCGAGGCGGCGACGCCCACCGGCATCAGTTCCTGAATGGCCCACGGCTGGCGGCCCGCCTCGGCGACGATCCATCCGGCCTGCGAGGCGGCGTAGGCCAGCGGGATGCACCATACGGCCGTATGCAGCAGCCAGCGTTTCGAGGCGAGGCGGTCGCGGCGGTTGTACCACCAGACGAGCCCCAGCACGAGGATGAACAGACAGCCGGCGCCGACCATCACGCGGAACGAGTAGAAGAGCAGCGGGACGTTGGGTACGAGCTGCTGCACGTCGTCGATGTACCCGTAGCCGAAATAGGCGAAGTATTCGCGCAGGAAGTGCCCGCCCTGCGCCGTGTCGGGGTTGAACAGCTCTTCGATCTGCCGCATCGTCCCCTCGTCGCCCCCGTCGCGAGCCGTGCGGTAGCGGTCGAGCGTGGCGACGACGGCGCGTCCGCGTGCGATCTTCTCCTCGGCCGACAGGATGCCGCGTCCGGCATTGCCTTCGATCAGGTCGTTGATGCCGGCCACATAGGCCTCGGCGTCGCGGAAACTCATGATGGACAACAGTTTCGGGATGTCGATCCGGAAATGGAACGTCTCCCCGGCCGAGCGTTTCTCTTCGGACTGGAGTACCCCGACGACCGTGAGCGGAGCCCCTTCGCTCCCTTCGTAGAGGGCCTCCATGGCGGCGAGCTTCATGGGCTGCGTGCGTGCGATGACGGCGCCCGAGCGGTCGCCCGTGAAGGCCGTTACGAGGGCGAAGACGAACCCGAATGCCGCGGCCACGGCGATGCTTTTCGAGGCCATGCGCTTCTCGCGCCCGCGGAGCAGGTACCAGGCGCTGACCCCCACGACGAAGAGTGCGGCCAGTACGAACGACGAGGTCACCGTGTGCAGGAACTTGTTCACGGCCACGGGCGAGAGGGCCACCTCGGCGAACGAGCTCATCTCGTTGCGCACGGTCGCGAGGTTGAACGTGCAGCCCACGGGGTGCTGCATCCAGGCGTTGGCCACGAGGATCCACCATGCCGAGAGGTTGGCCCCGAAAGCCGTGAGCCATGTGGCCGTGAGGTGAAACCCCTTCGAGACCTTGTTCCAGCCGAAGAACATGACGGCCACGAACGTGCTCTCGAGGAAGAAGGCCAGGATGCCCTCGATGGCCAGCGGGGCGCCGAAGATGTCACCCACGAAGTAGGAGTAGTTTGACCAGTTGGTGCCGAACTCGAATTCGAGGATAATGCCCGTCGCCACGCCGATGGCGAAGTTGATGCCGAACAGGCGCATCCAGAATTTGGTGGTGCGGCGCCAGAAATCGTCGCCCGTGCGGACATAGAGCGTCTCCATGATGGCGACAAGGAATCCCAGCCCGAGCGTGAGCGGGACGAACAGCCAGTGGTAGATGGCCGTCAGGGCGAATTGCGCGCGCGACCAATCGACGGTCGAGAGGTAATCGGAGATCATGGTTGGTGGGTGGTTGTCAGGTTTTCGAGCACGTGTCGGGCCTGCTCGTCGTCGCTTTTCCCGGCGAGCAGGTCGGGAAAGAAGAAGAGCTTGAGCACGGCGAACAGGACGAACAGCTTGATGAGTATGATGGCCCAAAGCGTCCGTCCGAGGGTCATCTCCCGGAAGCCGTCGATGTAGAATCGGATGACGTTGCGCAGCATCTCCATGGGTTCGGCCGTGTTGTTGTCCCGGTCAAATATACAACAATTCCGCAAAACACCGCCTTCGGGAGGAAAAAAATGCGCTGGCGGGTCAAATGCGGCCGTATCTTGCTCGGATGATGTTGTGGCGTATCTCTCCGCACCATTCCCTGTTCCGCATTTTCCCGCCGCTGATCCTTCCGCTTCGGCCCCTGGGTGCGGAACACCGATTTTTTCACTATTTTTGCCGGCCGGAAACGGCTTAACCGAAACGTGAAATGACTCGAAAAATACAAAAACAGCCCTCGCCCTGGGTGTCGGCCATTCCGCTGGCCGTGCTGACGCTGCTGCTCTATGTCGTGATCCGCGCCTTCGGGGGCGATGCCATCAACGGCGGCAGCCAGATCGCGCTGCTCTCCGCCACGTCGGTCTGCGTCATGCTCTCGATCGGTATCTACCGCTGCCGCTGGGCGGTGCTCGAGGAGGCGATCATCGACAACATCCGCGCCTCGGCCTCGGCCATCCTGATCCTGCTGCTCATCGGAGCCATCTCCGGCACGTGGATGGTATCGGGCGTGGTGCCCACGATGATCCACTACGGGCTCGAGGTCCTGCATCCGTCGTTTTTCCTGGTCGCCTCGTGCGCCATATGTGCCGTCGTGTCGCTCATGACGGGCAGTTCGTGGACGACGATCGCCACCATCGGCGTGGCGCTGATGGGTATCGGCCGGGCGATGGAGTTCCCCGAAGGGTGGGTTGCCGGCGCCATCATCTCGGGCGCCTATTTCGGCGACAAGCTTTCGCTGCTGTCGGACACGACCGTGCTCGCCTCGTCCACGGTCGGCGTGCCGCTCTTCACCCACATCCGCTATATGCTCTATACGACCGTGCCCTCGATGGCCGTGGCGCTGGGAGTCTTCACCGCTGCAGGCTTCTGGCTCGACCACGGCGCGGCCTCCGAGTCGGGGGCCTATGCCGCCGCACTGGCCTCGTCGTTCCACCTCTCGCCGTGGCTGCTTCTCGTACCGCTGGCCACGGGCATCCTGATCGCCCGCAAGCTGCCGGCCATCGTCACGCTCTTCTGCGCCGTGGTCTTCGCCTGTGTGGCGATGCTTCTGGTGCAGCCCGATCTGGTCGCCCGGGTGGCCGGGGTATCCTCGCTCGACTTCATGTCGGGCTTCAAGGGGGTGCTCATGTCGTGCTTCGGTCCGACGGCTCTGCCGACCGGAAGCGCCGAACTCGACGCGCTGGTCGCGACGCGCGGCATGAGCGGCATGCTCAATACCGTGTGGCTGATCATCTGCGCCATGTGCTTCGGCGGCGTGATGACCGGCAGCGGCATGCTGCGTTCGCTGACCGAGCTCTTCCTGCGCTTCGTTCGTCGGAGCTTCTCGGCCGTGGCCTCGACGGTCGGCGCCGGCATCTTCTTCAATCTCTGTACGGCCGACCAGTACATCTCGATCATCCTCTCGGGACGCCTGTTCAAGGATCTGTATGCCGAGCGGGGATTCGAGGAGCGTCTGCTGAGCCGCTCGGTCGAGGATTCGGCCACGGTCTGCTCGGTGCTCGTGCCGTGGAACTCGTGCGGCATGACGCAGGCCACGGTGCTGGGCGTCTCGACCTTCGTCTATCTGCCTTACTGTATTTTCAATATCGTCTCCCCGCTCATGTCGCTGCTCGTTGCGGCCCTGGGGTGGGGGATCGCGCCGCCCGCCGCGCCGGCTGCGGCCCCGGGTCGCGCGCAACAAGCTCAATGATGCGATGAAGAACACCGAACTCGTCATTTTCGATCTCGACGGCACGCTGCTCAATACGATCGGCGACCTGGCCGTCTCGTGCAACGCCGTGCTGGCGCTGCGGGGACTCCCGCAGCACTCCTATGAGGAGTACTGCCATTTTGTGGGCAACGGCATCCTGCGCCTGGTCGAACGGGCGCTGCCCGAACCGCTGCGCACACCCGAGAACGTCGCCCTGGTGCGCGCCGACTTCGTGAAGTACTACACGGAGCACATCGACACCTATACGAAACCCTACGACGGAATTCCCGAACTGGTGGCCGAACTGCGCCGCCGGGGGCTGCGGCTGGCCGTGGCCTCGAACAAGTTCCAGGCCGGGACCGAGAAGCTCATCGGACTCTTCTTCCCGCCCGAAACCTTCGACGTGGTCTTCGGCCAGCGGCCCGACGTGCCGCTGAAACCCTCTCCGGCCGTGGTCGAGGAGATCCTCGCTCGAACCGGGACGGCTCCGGAGCGGGTGCTCTACGTGGGCGATTCGGGCGTCGATATGGAGACGGCCCGCGCGGCCGGGGTCCGTTCGTGCGGCGTGACGTGGGGTTTCCGCGAGCGGGAGGAGCTCGTCGGGGCCGGGGCGGTGCACCTGATCGACCGGCCCGAGGAGCTCCTCGGCCTGCTGTAGCCCGAGCCGCCGGCCGGGACAGACCGCCCGTCGAAACGGCCCGGGCGACCCGGCCGTTTGGGGCTGCTCCACGTTGCACGTTTCGTGTGCCGGCCTTGTGTCGCCGGCGCCGTCCGGTTCGGCCGCATCCGTTTCGTGCGGTCGTTTTTGCTCTTTCCCCTCTCTTTTTTGCCCTCCGGATTTGGCGCTTTGCGCAAAATCCGCTACTTTTGTTCCCGGCCGGTAACATGTATTGGAAAAGCGTGTGCCGCAAGCGAAAGGATGAAACGGACGGAACGGGATCGGGAGGCTACGGAGCGGCGGTTGCTGGAGGCTGTCGGGGAACTGGTGTGCGAATCGGGGTTCGAACAGATCGGCATCAATGCACTGGCAGCCCGTGCCGGAGTGTCGAAGGTGTTGGTTTACCGTTATTTCGGGTCGGTCGATGGTCTGCTGGCCGCCTATGTCCGCCGCCACGATTTCTGGTTCGGCCTGCCCGACGGGGTGCCCGACCGGGCCTGCCTGCCTGACTTTCTCAAGCGGCTGTTCCGCGAGCAGGTGGCACGCCTGCGCGGCAACGCTGCGCTGCGGCGGCTCTATCGTTGGGAGCTGTCGTCTGACCACCCGCTGGTGGCCGGACTGCGTGCTCAGCGCGAACGGATCGGGGTCGAGCTGACCCGCCGGGTGTGCGAGCGGGCCGGGCTGTGCGAGGAGCGGGTGGCCGTGCTGGCCGCCGTCATCGCCTCGGCGACGACTTATCTGGCCATGCTCGGGGATTTCTGCCCCTGCTATAACGGTATTCCGTTGGATGGCGAGGCGGGTTGGGAACGGATCTGCCGCGGTGCCGACGAGCTGGTCGATGCGCTTTTCCGCTCCGACGGCGGGCCGGCAGCCGGAATGGAGGACGTTTCAGACGAGCCCGGCGGGATTGCCTGCTGCGGAGATGTCCGGGACGATGCGGCCTGTGGGGTGGCTGGCGGTTTGACCGCCTTTGAAGCCGGGGACTGCGATGCTGCTGCGGATGGCAAGGTCGGTGGCTCCGGTTGTGCCGCGCCGGAGGTTGCGAGGTGACTCCGATATTTTTTTGCAATTTATGTTACCTTGAGGTAACAAATGATAAAAACAAGAAGGACAAATGGATGCGAAGATGAAAAGAGGGACGGCGTGGGGCCGGATGCTGTTCGGTTTGCCGATTTTTGCCGTATTGTGTCTGGTCGGGTGCGGCGGCCGGACGGCCGCCGGCCGGGGAGGGGCGTCCGACCGTGGGGTGGCGTATAGTGACAGCTCCCTGCAGGTGGTGGTCGAGCCCGGAACGGAGTGGCTGCACGACTTCCCGCTCTTTCTGGGGCTGAAGCGCCGCAACCCGCCGCAGATGGCCATCTGGATCGAGAGCCCTGAAGGAGCGTATCTTGCCACGGTTTATGTCACGCGGCGGATCGCCTCCCAGTCGTGGCGCATGGCGGGCGGCAACCGCCGTCGCGAGGCGCTGCCGCACTGGTGTCACCGCCGCGGGGTGCGCTATGCCGACGGGTTGTACCTGCCGACCCGCGAGGAGCCGCTTCCGGATGCGGTGTCGGGAGCTACGCCGCGGGGCGGCTTCGAGGCCCGGTTCGTGCGGGATACGGCCTGGGGATGTTTTGTCGTGAAGGTCGAGGTGAACCATTCGACCGATTTTAACGACACCTGGCCCCGCTCGGCCCGCGAAGGGGAGGCCGGATGGCCCGGCGGGCGCTACGGCAGCGGCCAGCCCGCCCTGGTCTACGCTGCCGTGATCGATCCCGCATCGGAGGAGCGGAGCGTCGAGGCGCGCCTCGTGGGGCACAGTTCGCCCGACGGCAGCGACGGCCGTGTGACGGCCGACCTCACGGGGCTGACATCGGCCCTGCGGATCATCGACCGCATCGTGGTCCGCCTGCCGCCGGTCAGCAGTAGAGACTGACGTCGTCGGCCGTGATGCGGTCGCCCGAGAGGACGATCAGCCGTTCGACGACGTTGCGCAGTTCGCGGATGTTGCCGCTCCACGGCATCCCCTGCAGGGCCTCGAGTGCGGCCCGGTCGATCGGTTTGGGTGCCGTGCCGTACTCTTCGGAGATCGTCCGGATGAAGTGCCCGACCAGCTGCGGGATGTCGCCGGCGTGCTCGCGCAGGGCCGGGACGCGGATTACGACTACGCCGATGCGGTGGTAGAGATCCTCGCGGAACTCGCCCCGGCGGATCAGCTCCTTGAGGTCCTTGTTCGTCGCGGCGATCACCCGCACGTCCACCTCGATCTCCTTGTCGCCGCCCACGCGGCTGATGCGGTTCTCCTGAAGGGCCCGCAGCACCTTGGCCTGTGCGGCGGGCGACATGTCGCCGATCTCGTCCATGAAGAGCGTGCCCCCGTCGGCCTGCTCGAATTTGCCCTTGCGCTGCTTGACGGCCGAGGTGAAGGCTCCGCGCTCGTGGCCGAAGAGTTCGCTCTCGATCAGTTCGGAGGGGATTGCCGCACAATTGACCTCGACGAACGGCCCGCCCGCCCGTGCGCTCTTGACATGCAGCCAGCGGGCCACGAGCTCCTTGCCCGTGCCGTTTTCTCCCGTGATGAGTACGCGCGCCTCGCACGGAGCCACCTTGTCGATCAGCCGGCGGACGTGTTCGATCTGGGGTGAGTCGCCGATGATGTGTTCCGTTTCGGCGGGATGGGCGCGGCGGCAGCGGCGCACCGGAGGATTTGCCGCGGCTGCGGCCGGCTGCGGGGCGGGAGCCGCGAGCGTCTGCCGGATGGATTCCAGCAGGTGGTTCATGTCGATGGGTTTGGTGAGGTAATCCCGGGCGCCGTTCCGTACGGCCCGCACCGCCGAGTCGATCGATGCTTCGGACGAAAGGGCGATGAACGGGACTCCGGTGTCGGGGACCGTGCAGGCCGTGTCGGAGAGGATCACGTCGAAGGGGATCTTCGCGCAGAGTTCCGATGCCGTGCGGGCATCCTCGGCGGCCTCGGTCGAGAACCCCTCGTATTCGAGACGCTCGCGCAGGATGTTTCGCACGCTTTTTGAACGGTCGAGAATTAAAACTTTCGCCATGTCTTGTTTTTCCTGAAATTTTGTCTACTTTTGTCCCAAAGTTATGACTTTCCGCGCTGTAAACCCAATCCGGCAGGGGGCGACAGCCCGTCGCGGAGAGCTCGCAAAAGATCTTGGATCGGTCTATCGCCGATGGCCGGACGGAGGCTCCGGCGGACGAAACGGAACAGTGGCGAAGACCGCAATAACACTATGAAAAAGAACTACAACTACACACGACGCAAGTTGTTCCTTCCCGAATACGGGCGCCATATCCATGAGATGATCGATTCGCTCATGGAGATCGAGGACCGCCGCGAGCGCAACCGGCAGGCACGGGCCGTCATCGCCGTCATGGGCAATCTCAATCCGCTGCTGCGCGATACGGCCGATTTTACGCACAAGCTGTGGGATCACCTGTTCATTATGTCTGATTTTCAGCTGGATGTGGACTCTCCGTATCCGCGGCCCACGCGCCAGGACCTGACCGTCACGCCGCGGCGCATGGCCTATTCGCAGGGGCGCATCGCCTACAAGCACTACGGCAAATACGTCGAGCGGATGATCCGTTCGCTCGGCGAGGAGCGCAATCCGCAGGCCGTGGCCCGCACGGTGGACAACCTGGCCCGCTACATGCGCACGAAGAGTTACGAATACAATCAGGAGCATCCCAACAACGAGGTGATCGTTCGGGACATCAAGCGAATGTCCGGAGGGACGATCGAAATCGACGAAAATGCCATAAACAATCTCCGAAGCGACTACAAACAGCACTTTTCGGCACGTCCCCAGAAAGGGGCGCAACCCGGACGGCAGAACCATCCGCAGCAGCGGCAGCAGAAAAACCGGGGGACGCAGCAGCATCGCAGTTTTGCGAAAAACAACGGGCAGCATCGCAATTCGTCGAAATAATCGGCGGCCGTTTTGGTAATTTTGCTATCTTTGTAGCCATTAAACGCGAAAAAACAGATGAACAGACAAACGTTTTTCGTCCTGTGTTCGGCGGCGGTCGTGCTGTGCGGCTGCGAATCGTCGAAGGTGAAGATCTCGGGCCGGTTCGTCGGTACGGAGGCCCGCAAGGTCTACCTCGAGGAGGCTTCGCCCCTGCGGCAGACGATCGTCGATTCCACGCAACTGGCCGATGACGGCAGCTACCGTTTCCAGTTGAACGGTGTGTCGGCTACGCCCGCGCTCTATAACGTCGTCTTCAACAACGAACGCATTCCGCTGCTCCTTGCCGGCGGCGACCGGGTGACCCTTTCGTCGGCCGGGAACGTCGTGCGCAACTATACGGTCGAGGGCAGCGAGGAGTCGGCCCTGCTGCGCCAGTTCTACCAGGGGTTCGTCTCGGGGGCCCAGCGGCTCGACGAGATTGCGCGCCGCGTGGCTGCCATGAGCGACAAGACCGCCGAGCGTGACTCGCTCGTGCGCGCCTATACCGACGAGTACTACCGCATCCGGCGCGAGCAGCTGCGCTTCATCATCGAGAACAAGGCATCGCTGGCTGCGGTCTATGCACTCTACCAGCGCCTGCCGGGCGACACCTACCTGTTCAACGGCGACAGCGACGTGGTCTACTACCGTACGGTGGCCGAGGCGATCGCCGACCGCTATCCGACCTCGCCCTACGTGCAGTCGCTGCAGGCCGAGGTGGAGCGGATGGATGCCCGGATCGACCTGATGTCGAGGGTCACCGAGCGCGGCTACCCCGACCTGGAGCTGACCGACATGTACGGCAAGCAGGTCCGTCTCTCGTCGTTGGCCGGCAAGGTCGTGCTGCTCGACTTCTGGTCGGCCGAGGCCGGAACGGGCAATGCGCTGAATGCCGATCTGAAGGAGATCTATGCCAAATATGCCGACCGTGGATTCGAGGTCTATCAGGTGGCTGTCGATACCTCCAAGCCGCTGTGGATCACGGCTGTGCAGGAACAGCAGCTGCCGTGGATCTCGGTAAGCGACCTGCGCGGCAGCGCATCGGCGGCACTCCGCCTCTACAACGTGCAGCGCCTGCCCGCCAACTTCCTCATCGACCGGGACGGAAACATCGTGGCCAAGGATCTCTACGGCAACAGCCTGGTGGAGAAACTCGATGAACTGACCCGTTGATGCACTATTTCGCCTCGGACATACACCTCGGTGCGGGCGATCCGGCCGCAGCCCGGGAGGTCGAACGGCGTTTTGTCGCCTGGCTCGACCGGGCGGGGCGCGATGCGGAGTCGATCTTCCTGGTGGGCGACATCTTCGATTTCTGGTTCGAATACCGCCGCGTAGTGCCCAAAGGCTTCGTGCGGACGCTGGGCAAACTGGCCGAACTGACCGACCGGGGCGTGCGCGTGGTCTTCCTGACGGGTAACCACGACATGTGGGTGGGCGACTACCTGACGCGCGAATGCGGCGTTGAGGTGTACACTGCGCCGCAGCTGCTCACACTCGGTGGACGGCGCATCTTCGTGGCCCACGGCGACAACATGAACATCGACGGACAGCCGATGCTCCGCCTGCTCAACCGCATCTTCCGCTCGCGGACGTTGCGGTGGCTCTTCTCGTGGGGCGTACATCCCGACTGGGCGATGCGTTTCGGGCACTGGTGGAGCGGAAAGTCGCGCAAGCGGCACAACGACGCCGACCGCCGTGCCGCCGAGACGGGCGGTCCGGGCGGGTTCGACGCTTCGCTCACCGAGCCGCTGATTGCCTATGCGCGGAGTTATGCCGCGACGCATGAGGTCGATGACTTCGTCTTCGGGCACATGCATTTCGCACGCGACTACCGCGACGGGGCGCTGCATGTGGTCCACCTGGGTTGCTGGGAGAAGAATCCGGCCTATGCGGTGCTCGACAACCGGGGCGTGCTGTCGCTGCGGAAACTCGAAGAGGAGGAGCCGCTGCCGGCAAAAAACGGAACACGATGAAACAGTATCTCGACTTGCTGCGGCGTATCAAGGCCGAAGGGGTGGTGCGGGGCGACCGCACCGGGACCGGCACGAAGGGGATCTTCGGACATCAGATGCGCTTCGACCTGGCGGAGGGCTTTCCGCTGCTGACCACCAAACGGGTCTTTCTCAAGGGGGTGATCCACGAACTGTTGTGGTTCCTGCGCGGAGATACGAATATCCGCTATCTGGTCGAACAGGGGGTTCACATCTGGGACAACGACGCATACCGCTATTATAAGGAGTGCTGTGCTCCGCGGGGGCTCGAACCCCTCGGGCGCGACGAGTTTCTGGCCTCTGCGGGCGGCGAGTCGCCGATCGAGGGCTATCGCTACGGCGACCTGAACCACGTCTACGGATACCAGTGGCGTTCGTGGCCCCGTCCCGACGGCAGCACCGTCGATCAGATTGCCCGGGCTGTCGATACAATCCGCCGCAATCCCGAGTCGCGCCGTATCGTGGTCTCGGCCTGGAACGTTGCCGAGGTCGATCAGATGGCCCTGCCGCCGTGTCACGTGCTGTTCCAGTTCTACGTGGCCGAAGGGCGCCTCTCGTGCCAGCTCTACCAGCGGAGCGCCGATACGTTTCTCGGCGTGCCGTTCAACATCGCCTCCTATGCCCTGCTGACGATGATGATGGCGCAGGTCTGCGACCTGCAGCCCGGCGAATTCATCCACACGCTCGGCGATACGCATATCTATCTGAACCATTTCGCGCAGGTCGATGAACAGCTCGCGCGTGAACCGCGGCCGCTGCCGACCATGCGGCTGAACCGTGCGGTGCGGTCGGTTTTCGACTTCCGCTACGAGGACTTCACGCTCGAGGGATACGATCCCTGGCCGGCGATCAAAGCACCCATGTCATTCTGAAACCGATGGTAAGCATCATTGCAGCCGTGGCCGCAAACGGCGTGATCGGCGACCGGAACGCCCTTCTGTGGCACATATCCGAGGACCTGAAACACTTCAAGGCCCTCACGACGGGTCATCCCGTCGTGATGGGACGCAAGACCTGGGAGTCGCTCGGGCGGCCGCTCCCGAACCGCGAAAATGTCGTCATCACCCGCCAGCGGATCGACATCCCCGGATGCCGCGTGGCGCATTCGCTTGCCGGGGCGCTGGAACTCTTCCCCGAAAGCGAGGAGGTGTTCGTCATCGGCGGGGCGCAGATCTACGCCGAGGCGCTGCCGCTGGCCGACCGCTTCTACCTAACGCGTGTCCTGCATGACTACGAGGGCGATACGCGCTTCCCCGAGTGGGATGCGGCAGCCTGGCGCCTGGTGTCGTCTGAACGCTTCGAGCGGGGCGAGAAGTATCCCTGGCCCTTCGTTTTCGAGTGCTACGAGCGCCGTTAAATTAGGTATTTATACTACTTCGCGGCTCGCGCCGAATCCCTACCTTTGCCTCTGCAAAGGTTTTTTTGTGCCTATGGGCAAGTATTTCGATATGTTGATGGAGGATGTGCGGATGCGGGAAGGGCTGCATGCGTGCATGAACTGCGGCGTCTGCACGGGCGTCTGTCCCGCCGCCGAGTTCTACAACTACGACCCCCGGCAGATCGTCAATATCGTGCAGACGCGCGACGACGAGGCCATCGAGGCGTTGCTGAAGAGCGATACGATCTGGTATTGCGGCGAGTGCATGTCGTGCCGTCCGCGCTGTCCGCGCGGCAATACGCCGGGTTATGTGATCCAGTCGCTGCGCAAACTTTCGCAGAAGTTGGGCTTCTTCGTCGAGAGCGAGAAGGGTCGGCAGCAACTGGCCCTCAAGCGCATGATCGGCGACAACATCCTCCGTACGGGTTATTGCCTGGTGCCGAAACTGGTCCGTCCCGAACTGCATCCCGAACAGGGAACCGTCTGGCAGTGGATCTACGACAACGACAAGGAGGTCTACGGGCAGTTCACGCCCGTCTACGGACGCGAAGGGGCCGGAGCCCTGCGGCGCATCGACGACGAGTCGCTCGACGAGATCCGCCGGATCTTCGACGTGAGCGGTGGCAAGGAGATGTTCGATACGATCGAGCGCCACTCCGACCGCAAGGCCCGCGAGATGGGATACGAGGAGGGAGCCGACGAGCAATACATGATGGATGTCTATTCGAAGAACAGCAACGAACACTATTAGGCCATGATGAAGCGAGCAAGCTGGACCGAGTACCAGAAACAGATCGCCGACGACCGTTACTATTACGGCCGCAGCTGCATCCGCCAGAACTTTTTCCCGGGGAGCGAGAAGGCGTTCATCGATATCCTCCAGCGGGACCTGGGGCGCGACCTGCTCGACGACCCGAAACACTCGTCGTGCACGGGAATCGGCTACCATTCGGACATCGTGCCGCTCGAGACGATCATGACGGTCGTCGCGCGGCAGTTCTCGCTCATGAACGAGGCGGGTTACGAGAACTTCGTCACCTCGTGCATCACCTCGTTCGGTGTCTATACCGAGGTGCTGGCCACGTGGGCCGAGTTTCCCGAGACCGAGGAGCGTACGCGCGAGAACCTGCTGAAGGCCACCGGGCGCGAGTTCCGCAAGCCGGCGAGCCTGGCCCACACCTCCGACGTGATGTTCCACTTCCGTGACGAGATCGCCGCGCGGGCCAAGCGCCGGCTGGTGAATGTCGCGACGGGCGAGCCGCTCAAGGTTGTCGAGCACATCGGCTGCCACTATGCCAAGATCTTCCCCAAGTCGGGAATCGGCGGCTCGGAGTTCCCCTACGTGCTGGCCGGCATGGTCGAGTCGTGGGGCGGCGAGTGCGTGGACTATCCCGAGCGGCGGCACTGCTGCGGTTTCGGGTTCCGCAACTACCTCGTGCAGGCCAACCGCGGCTATTCGATCGCCAATTCGCACAAGAAACTCGAGAGCATGGCCCCCTACAAGCCCGATTTCATCGTGGCCAACTGTCCCGGGTGTGCGATGTTCCTCGACAAGTGGCAGTATGCCATCGCCGAGATGGAGGGTACGACCTACGGGCAGAACGGCCACGGCATTCCGGTGCTCACCTACGAGGAGATGGCCGGACTGGTGCTGGGTTACGATCCGTGGGTGCTGGGCATGCAGATGCACCAGGTGGATGTCGAGCCGCTGCTCGACAAGATGGGCGTGGAGTACGACCCTGCGGCGAAGTACCTGGGCCGCAACGGCAAGTACATCGGCAAGCCGGCGTCGGCGGTGGTGAACTGCGGCGCATCGGATACGGTGTACGATATCAGGGAGTGATAAACCATACGGCGGTTGAGTGCGCCCGGTTTCGGAAGAACGGACGTGCCGCCGCGGGAGAACGATATTTTTGCAGATGAAGAAACGAGTGATCGTCATGGGCGGCGGTGTCGCGGGCATGCAGACGGCTCTGCGGCTTGCGGCGCGGGGTATCGAGGCCGTCATCGTCGAGAAGGAGACGGAACTGGGCGGAAAGCTGCGCGGCTGGCACGTGCTCTTCCCGTCGTTCACGCCGGCCGGGGAGGTGCTCTCCGACCTGCGGCGGAGGGTCAATGAGGCCGGCATCGAGGTGATGGCCGGTGTCGGGGTGCGGCGTTTCACGTCGCGGAGCGTCGAACTGGCCGACGGCCGGACGCTCGCGTGCGATGCCGTGGTCCTCGCGACGGGCTTCACGCTCTTCGACGCCTCGATCAAGGAGGAGTACGGATACGGAATCTACGACAATGTCTTCACGACGGTCGATATCGAGCGGATGCTCAACGAGGGGCGTGTGGCCAAGGCCGACGGAACGGCCCCGCGTCGCATCGCCTTCCTGCACTGCGTGGGTTCGCGCGACGAGAAGGTCTGCCAGCAGCACTGCTCGCGCGTTTGCTGCATCACGGGCGTGAAGCAGGCCATGGAGATGAAACGGCTCTTCCCCGAAGCCGACGTCTTCAACTTCTATATGGATATCCGCATGTTCGGTCCCGGCTACGAGGAGATGTACCGCGAGGCGCAGCAGCGCTGCAACATCCACTTCGTGCGGGGACGTATCTCGGAGGCCAGCCCGACGATCGACGGGAGGGTGCAGATCAAGGCCGAGGATACGCTGACGGGGCGCCCGCTGCGGATGAGCGTCGATATGCTGGTGCTCATCGTCGGTATGCGGGCCAACGACGACAATCCCGCTTTCGCCGCCTCGGCCGGGCTGCGGCAGGCGCCGAGCGGCTTCATGGCCCCGCGTGACCTCTTCCTGGGCAACGTGAGCAGCGGGGTCGAGGGGATCTTCTATGCCGGGACGGTGACCGCCCCGAAAAACATCGGCGAATCGTTGAACGAGGGCGCCGCCGCGGCCGATGCCGTGGCGGAGTACCTGCAGGCATAGGCTATGGCGGCAATCAATTTCGGATACACCATCTCCAAGCCCCGCGCCATCGACCTCGACCGCAACAACCTGCGCAAGAGCGACGAGATCCTGCGCGAGATGCCCGAACTGCAGACCTGCATCGGATGCGGGGCCTGCACGGCGGTCTGCACGGCCGGCAACCTCACCGAGTTCAACTTCCGCAAGGTCCACACGCTCGTGCGCCGGGGCGAATACCAGGGCGCCTACGAGGAGATGAACAAGTGCATGCTGTGCGGCAAGTGCCGGCTGGTCTGCCCGCGCGGAATCAACACGCGGGGGGTGGTGATGCTCATCAAACGTAAACTGGGGGACTTCTGACCATGAACTTCTTCGCTCCGTTCTGCATACCCTTCATGGCCGGCGCGGCCGTGATGTTCCTCACGCTCCTCTGGAAGTGGGGAACGTGGCTCTACCGCCTGCCGCGGGCCGACAAGATGCTGATCCTGCGCGGACTGCCCACGCGGCGCACGTTGCAGGCCGTGTGGGAGGTCATCCGCGAGTCGCTCCTCCACCGGAGGATCTTCCGCGTCAATCCCCTGCTGGGCTACATGCACATGTCGCTGGCCTTCGGCTGGTTCCTCCTGATCTCGGTGGGCTGGATCGAGACGGTGGCCTACCTCGGGTTCCGTTACGTGCCCCTGCAGGGTCACGTCTTCTTCAAGTATTTCGCCACGGGACTCGAACACAAGCCCATCTTCGACCTTTTGATGGACCTGCTGCTGCTCTTTGTCCTCTCGGGCGTGGCCCTGGCCTGGGGCAAGCGTTTCTGCTCGCGGGCTATGGGCATGCGCCGCACGACGAAACACGTCCTGGGCGACCGCATCGCCCTGTCGGCCCTGTGGTTCATCTTCCCGGCACGCCTGCTGGCCGAGAGTACGACCTGCGCGTTGTACGGCGGCGGGAGCTTCCTGACCGGTTCGCTCGGCGGATGGATGGCGGCACACGTCGGCGTGTTGCCGCTGATGAACCTCGAGTCGGCTGCCTGGTGGTTCTACTCCTCCTGCCTCGGGCTCTTCTTCGTGGCATTACCTTTCTCGCGCTACATGCACATCTTCACCGAGATCCCGCTCATCTTCCTGCGCCGCTACCGGTTGCGTTCGGGCGAGAAGGAGACCTCGTTCGACCGTTTCCAGGTCGAGGCCTGCTCGCGCTGCGGCATCTGTATCGATCCCTGCCAGCTGCAGAGCGTGCTCGACATCCGCACCGTGCAGTCGGTCTATTTCCTGCGTGACCGCCGTTACGGCATGCTGCGCCGCGAGACGGCCGACAACTGCCTGATGTGCGGGCGTTGTGCCGAGAAGTGCCCCGTGGGCATCGACCTCAATACGCTGCGACTCAATTCGCGCGACCGGATGCGCAACGTCCCCGATGAGCGTCGCTACGGTTATCTGGCCGGTGTGGACCGTTCGTCGGGTACGGGCAAGGTGGGTTATTTCGCCGGCTGTATGACCCTGCTGACGCCTCGGACGATGACGGCGATGGCCCGGGTCTTCGATGCGGCGGGCGAAGAGGTCTGGTGGGCCGACCGCGAGGGCGGCGTCTGCTGCGGACGGCCGCTGAAGCTGGCCGGCGAGACCGACTCGGCCCGCAAGATGATGCGTTACAACACCGAGCTGTTCCGCAAACACGGGATCACGACGCTGGTGACCTCGTGCCCGATCTGCCTGAAGGTCTTCCGCGAGGATTATCACCTGGAGGGGATCGAGGTGCTGCATCACTCGGAGTATATGCTGCGGCTGATCCGTGCGGGCCGTATCCGGCTCGAGCACGGGACGACGCGCTTCACCTACCACGATCCCTGCGAACTGGGGCGCGGCAGCGGGATTTACGACGAACCCCGGGCCGTGATCGAGGCGATCGGCGAGTTGCTCGAACCCGCCTCCACGCGCGAGAACGCCCTTTGCTGCGGTTCGTCGGTGGCCAATACGGCCATCTCCGACAGCCAGCAGGTACGCATCGCCCGTTCGGTGGCTGCGGAACTCGAACAGACGGGAGCCGATGTGATCGTCACGGCCTGCCCGTTGTGCAAGAAGGCGATCGGGCGGGGTACACGGCGCGAGATCCGCGACCTGTCGGAGATCGTCGCGGCGGCCGTAAAATAATTTTACGGCGTAACCCCCTGATAAAAAGGCGTGAGGGTGGCAAGTTCGGGCGAAACTTCCGTTTTGATTTGCAGATGTGATTTTTTTACCTTATCTTTGCACACGCAAAAGCGATAGATCGGAGATCTGAAAGATATATCGCGGGATGGAGCAGTTGGCAGCTCGTCGGGCTCATAACCCGAAGGTCGGAGGTTCGAGTCCTCCTCCCGCTACCAAAGCGGACAATTCGAGAGAGTTGTCCGCTTCTTTTTTCTGCTGCTGACGCAAAGGTAACTTCCCTTTTTCCTTTCTCCCCTGTGTCGTCCGGGACCGGTTGTCTCCAGCCTCTCTCCGACGTCCATTGGCGAGTCGGGCTACCTCCTCGTGTTCGGACGGTTCCCCGGCTACCGGTGTATTACGTGCGGAGGATGCTGCCGGACTCTTCCGCCGCCTTCGGGCGCTTGTTTTCCCCTTCGGAGCGCCCTTGTCAGGACGGTGTTGGATTTTTAGTTGTTTGTTATTTGTAATTTACTGATTTACAATGTTGATTTTAAAGGTGTGTTAGGTTTTTGTCCAGAGCGTGTAATGCCTCAATGGCTTCTGTCCGCTATCTTTGCAGTCGAGTTTTTAGGTGAATCAATTATTTGGAAAGAGATGAAATTGAAATTTGTTCTGGCCATGGTGACGGCTCTGCCGCTTGCATTCATGGCATGTAAAAAGGAACAGGGGCCTAACCCGGGCAAGGATGCGACCGTGCGTATTGCGGTCCTCCTGCCCGACGGCACTCCCGTCCCGGGCGCCGAAGTTCGGGTCTACGATGAGGCCGGCGGTAAGGCCTTGGAGAAGAATCCCTTTGCTGCGCCGCTCGAGACCCTGACTGCAGGGGCGGACGGCGTGGTGCAGTATACGATGCGTGTGGACCGCTGGTTTTCGGGTGCGAAGCAGCGTTATGTGACCTTTGCCGTGCTGCAGGGGACCGGAGACAACTATCACCTCTGGTCCGTCGGACGGACCGTCGAGGTCGGACGGTCGCAGCGCGCGGAGATCCGTCTCGAGGGACTTGATGAGAAACCGGGCGTTCCGTCGGATCCCGGTCCGGTGAGCCTGCGCGTAAGCCGTCAGCCCGACAAACTTGTCTATTGTCTTGGCGAACCGCTCGATCTGACGGGGCTCGAGGTGATGGGACGCTATGAGGATGATAAGGAGCAGGCCGTGGAGGTTACGCCTGCACAAGTGAAGGGCTTTTCGTCCGAGCGTCCGGCCGGGGAGCTGGAGCTGACCATCGAGGTCGGGGACCGGCAGACGTCGTTTACGGTGACGGTCCTCCCTGTGCGTGTGGAGACCGGCGTGCTTACCGAGGTCTGGCCCGAGGCCGATGAGATCGTGCTGCCCGAGATCGTGCGCGAGATCCCCGAGAAGGCGTTTGCGGCTCGCAGGATCAAGAGCCTCAAACTCAACGAGGGGCTGCGGACGATTGGTGAGATGGCCTTCTGCGGAGCTTCTGTTCCCGAGATCATCCTGCCCGCGAGTCTCGAGCAGCTGGGCGATCATGCCTTCTACCATTGTGCGGGGCTTACGCGTGTGGACATGAGCAGGACGCAGCTTGCCGCCTTGCCAAAAAACCTCTTTGCCTATGCGGACATCGAGCAGATCGTCTGGCCCGCCCGGTTGGCCGAAATCGGAACGCAGGCCTTTCTGGGTACCGGACGGCTCAAGCGGGTGGAGATTCCCGAGACGGTCCGCAAGATCGGTTTCGAGGCTTTTCGCGAGAGCGCCGTCGAATCGGTCGTATTGCCCGACGGGGTTACGGAGATTGCTGGCCGTGCCTTCTACCTTTGCGCGTCATTGGTCGAAGTTTCGGTTCATGGTGCGTCGGGCGATACGGCCGACGGTGCTCTTCGGGGGTCCTGTTTCGTGGGATGTCCTTCGCTTGAGCGACTTGCCATTCCGCGGAGCATCCGGACTCTGGAGCAGGGACTGCTGTCCGGCAATACCCGGGTATCGTCGATCGTCATTCCGGCAGGCGTCGGGGAGATTGCTTTCGGGGCGTTCGACAACACGCGAATCCGTGAGGTCCGCGTGGAGGCCGCGACACCGCCCGTTGCCGGGCTGATTCTCGACCAGTGGTACGGCTTTCCGAAGGATGTGGAGAAGATCATCGTGCCGGCAGGAACGGCCGATGCATATAAAAAGGCAGCCGGGTGGAGTCGGTTTGCCGACCGTATCGAGTGACGTGTGCTTGTATTGTTTGCGATAAAATGGAATAAATGGATCCTCGATTACGGAACCGCCCGAAGAGTTCAACTCTTCGGGCGGCTTTTTTTTCCAGGCCGGGGCCATGGGCATGCTTTGCCGTGGCCTCGGCTCTGTTTATTGTTTTTTGTAGGCCTCTACGCCGCTGCGGAGGAATTGGACGAATGCCTCCACGTCGAGGTTATACCCGCGGGGCTCGACCAGCGGTTTCCCGTCGCGGCCCTGCAGGACGTAGTAGGGCTGTGCATTCACACCGTAGGTCTTCAGCGCGTAGTAGGAGTTGATCTTGCCGAGACTCTTGAGGACCTTTCCGGCATCGGTCGTGACCCAGTCCTCCTCGGGCAGCACCTTCTTGTCGTCCGAGTAGAGGGCGCAGATGACATAGTCGTTGCGCAGGATCTCCAGCACCTCGGGGTCGGACCATACGCGGGCCTCCATTTCGCGGCAGTTCACGCAGCCGTGGCCCGTGAAGTCGATGAACAGGGGCTTCCCGACCTTGGCGGCATAGGCTTCCGCCTCCTCCAGGTCGAAGAATCCCTCGAGTCCGTGCGGGAGGTGGAGAAAGTCGCTGTACTTGGGCTTCCCGATACCGCTGTCCGATGTTGCGGCGGGAGCTGCCGCGGTATTGGCTCCGAGGACGAAATCCTGCGTGGTGATCGGCGGAAGGTATCCCGAGAGCCCTTTGAGCGGGGCGCCCCACATGCCCGGGATCATGTAGACCACGAACGAGAAGGTGACGATGGCCAGGGCGAGGCGTCCCACGCCGAGGTGCTTCACCTCGTCGTCGTGGGCAAAGCGGATCTTGCCCAGCAGGTAGAGCCCCAGCAGCGAGAAGACAACGATCCATACGGCGAGATAGATCTCACGGTCGAGCAGCCCCCAGTGGTAGGTCTGGTCGGCCACCGAAAGGAACTTCATGCCGAGGGCGACTTCGATGAATCCGATGACGACCTTCACGGAGTTGAGCCAGCCGCCGCTCTTCGGGAGCTTCTTCAGCACCGAGGGGAAGAGGGCGAAGAGGGTGAACGGAAGCGCGAAGGCGATCGAGAAGGCGAGCATCGTGACGATCGGCGCCCAGAACTCTCCGGAGGTGGACTTGATGAGGACCGAACCGACGATCGGGCCCGTGCAGGAGAACGATACCAGAACGAGCGTCAGGGCGAGGAAGAAGATGCCGCCGAGCCCCTTGGTGTCGGCCTTCGAGTCGGTCTTGTTTACCATCCACGAGGGCATGGTGATCTCGAATGCTCCGAAGAACGAGGCGGCGAAGACCATGAACACGAGGAAGAAGATGACGTTGGGCAGCCAGTGTGTGGCCAGCCAGTTGAAGATGTCTGCCGTCACGGCGTCTCCGCCGACGATGCGCGTGATGAGGATGATTGCGGCGATGGGCACGGTGTAGAGCAATACGATGAACAGACCGTACAGCGAGGCGCGGAGGCGTCCCATGGCTACGCCGCCTTCACCCTTGAGGAAGTAGGAGACGGTCATCGGGACCATGGGGAAGACGCAGGGCGTCAGGAGGGCAGCGAAGCCCCAGAGGATGGCTTCGATGATGAGCGACCAGAGCGATCCGCTGCCTGCGGCATCCTTGGTGGCCGGTGCGGCGATCTCGGCGTCGGGGGCGGCCGGCATTGCGGGTTTGATCTCGGCGGCGGGCACCGACTCGGCCTTTGCACCGGCCGGTACGGTGATCGTGAGCTCGGTGTCATCGGGCGGCATGCAGCTCGTGTCGTCGCAGATCATCCATTCGATCTGGGCTTTGGCCGTTGCCTGCTCTGCCGTGAGGCGCACGCGCTGCGCGAACTGCGCCTTTCCGGAGAAGGTGCCGATCTCCATCGAGAACATCTCGTCGTAGTGGCGTTCCGGCGAGGTGAGCTGCTCAACGCCGCCGTCGAGAGTCATGCCCTCGCCGGGCGTGATGACGATCGTCGTGGCGTTCGGTCCGCCTTCGTAGGGTCCCATGTCGTACATGTGGTAAGGCGTCGGGATCGAGGCTTCGAATACGATCCGGTAGATGTCGCCGTCGAGCGGCTCGACGGAACTTTTCCATGTGACGCTCTGCGCCGATGCCGTGAAGGCGGACAACACGGTTGCGAGCGTCAGCAGACAGACGCGAATCAGTTTGTGCATGGTCGTAAGACTTTGGTTTGATTTGAAATTTCCGCAAATATAGCATTTTTTGCGAAGAAATTGCTATTTTCGTACAATGATTCGCATCTCGCTCGTGATCCCCACCCACAACCGTGCCGTGCCGCTGCTTGCGGCGCTCGAATCGGTTGTGCGGCAATCGCTTCCGGCGGAAGAGTGGGAGTGTGTCGTCGTAGACAACAATTCGACGGACGATACGGCTGAGCGTTTCGCCGCGTTTCGGTCCGCACATCCCGGCGTGCGGCTGCGTATGGTCCGCGAAACCGGCCCTGGGGTCTCCTATGCCCGCAACCGGGGCCTGCGTGAGGCGGCGGCCCCGCTTGTGGCCTTCATCGACGACGACGAGCGGGTGAACGCCGATTTCCTGCGCGCCTATGCCGACTTCTTCGATACGCATCCCGGTGCCGTGGTCGCCGGGGGGCGCATCATCGCCGAGTATCCCGAGGGACGTCCGGCGTGGATGTCCCGGTGGGTCGAGATGCCGATCGCCAATCCGATGGACTTCGGTCCCGACGTGCGGCCTTTTCCGGCAGGACGGGTGCCCGGTGGCGGAAATATGGCTTTCCGGCGTGCGGGGTTGGTCGGTTACGGGGGCTTCGACCCCTCGCTGGGACGTGTGAACGGAGAACTGATCGGCGGCGAGGAGAACGACTTTTTCGAGCGTTTGCTGCAGGGCGGCGAGACGATCTGGTATGTTCCGGGGGCGGTCATGTGGCACATCATTCCGCCGTCGAAGCTCACCGTCGCCTATTTCCGCCGTCTGAGCCGGCATGTGGGGGTGAGCCAGCGGCTTCGGGCGCAGATCCACCATCGGGTGGTGCGCACCTGCCTGCTGGAGTTGTTCAAGTGGGGCGCGACCCTGCTGTTGCTGCTGACCTTGTCGCCGCGCCGCGGCGTATGGCTGCTGCGCCTGCGGTGGGGCATCAGCCGGGGACTCTTTTTCGGCGTCAGGCCCCGCTCCGGAAAATCGTAATGGTGTTTATTCCGGCTTTCCGCTCCCTGTCCCGACGGCGGGGATGCACGGGTGTATATGGAAAAGGGACGCCGGACGGATTTTCCGTCCGGCGTCCCTTTTTCCTGTCCCTTCCGAGGGGTCAGAAGAGGTACTTCTCGTGCTTGACCTTGTTCACCAGCCGGAAGATATCCTGCCAGGCCTCCTCGCCGAAGGTCGTGCCCACCACCTCGATCACCTTGCCGGCCGTGATGGCGCCGATCGTGCCGCACTGACGCAGCGTCAGCCCCTCGGTGAGGCCCGAGAGGAATCCGGCGGCGTAGAAGTCGCCCGCGCCGGTGGTATCGACCCGCTTGGCGGCTGCCATGATGCCCACGTGCACCACCTCGTCGCCGCGCTTGATGAGCGCCCCCTTCGTGCCGATCTTCACGACGGCCAGCCCGGCCATCTCCGAGATCGCCTGCAGGGCGTTCAGCGGTTCGGCCTCGCACGTGAAGGTCTTGGCCTCGTCCTCGTTGGCGAAGACGATATCGACGTATTCGCGCACCAGCTCCCGCAGGAAGGTGAGGTTCTCGGCCACGATGTTGAAGCTGGCCAGGTCGATGGCCACCTCCAGCCCGCACTCCTTGGCCGTGCGCGCCGCCTTGAGGATCAGCTCGTGGCTCTGCACCAGATATCCCTCGATGTAGAGGCAGTCGTAGCCGTCGAAGATCGTCGGTTCGATCTCCTCGGCCGAGAGTTCCAGCGCGGCGCCCAGGTGGGTCACCATCGTCCGTTCGCCGTCGGCCGAGATGAGCGACACGCACTTGCCCGAGCGCTCCTGTCCGCGGAAGACGATCGGCTCGATGCCGAGGTTCTCGAGCGCCTGTACGAAGAAGTCGCCCGTCGTGTCGTGTCCGACCTTGCCGATGAATCCGACCTTGCAGCCGAGCTGCGCCATGGCGCGGATCGTATTGCCGGCCGATCCTCCGAGCGAGAGCGAGTAGGGGAGTCCCGCCACGGATTTCGAAATTTCGGTCTGTAGTTGCGTGTCCACGAGGCTCATCGAGCCTTTCGCCAGTTTGAACCGCCCCAGTACGGAGTCGGTCTTCAGATTGACCAGCATGTCGGTCAGGGCATTTCCGATGCCAATAACGCGTTTCATTCGCTGCGGTTGTGGGTGTTGTAGTGGGTGTTCGGTGCAGGTTTTATATCGAGAGAATCTTCACCAGTTCCAGTGCGTTGCGGTCGATTCCCTTGTTGTGCTGGATCGCCTTGACGAAGGGCACGTAGACGATCTTGCCGTTCTCGATGCCGATCATCACGTTGCGCTGTCCGTCGAGGATGGCCTCGATGGCCGCTTCGCCCATGCGCGAGGCGAGGATGCGGTCCACGGCCGTGGGCGATCCGCCGCGCTGGATGTGGCCCAGGATTGTCACCCGGGCATCGTATTGCGGGAACTCCTTCTTGACGCGCTCGGCCAGGGCCGTGGCACCTCCTGTCTTGGGATTTTCGGCGACGATAACGATTGCCGAGTTCTTGCTCTTGCGGAATCCGTGGTTGATGAGTTCGGCCAACTGGTCCACCTCGGTCTCCATCTCGGGGATGATTGCCGCCTCGGATCCGGTGGCGATGGCGCTGTTGAGGGCCAGATAGCCGGCCGTGTGGCCCATCACCTCGACGAAGAAGAGGCGTTCGTGGCTCGAGGCGGTGTCGCGGAGTTTATCGACGGCCTCCATGATCGTGTTGAGCGCCGTGTCGTATCCGATGGTCGAGTCGGTGCCTCCCAGGTCGTTGTCGATCGTTCCGGGCAGGCCGACGATCGGGACGTTGTACTCCTGGGCGAAGAGCCGGGCGCCGGTCAGCGAACCGTCGCCGCCGATGACCACCAGGGCATCGATTCCGGCGGCCGTCATGTTGTCGTAGGCGGCCTTGCGGCCCTCGGGTGTGGTGAACTCCTTGCAGCGGGCGGTCTTCAGGATCGTGCCGCCCAGCTGGATGATGTTGCTCACGCTCTGCGACTTGAACTCAACGATCTCGTTGAATACAAGACCCTTGTATCCTCGCATGATGCCCTTCACGGAGAACCCGTTGAAGATCGCGCTGCGCGTTACGGCGCGGATGGCCGCATTCATGCCCGGGGCATCGCCTCCGGAGGTCAGAATGCCGATGCATTTGATTTCGGACATACTCTTTCCAGTTTAAAACAAAATCGCTCAAAGGTAGTAATTTTTTCAATTTTCTCAAAAAACGGGCCGTTGTCCGTCTTCTGTTCCGACGAACGCGACAGGCCCTGCCGCGGTGAGATGCGGCGGGGCCTGCCTTTTGTCTGTTGGCCGGCGGGCGGAAAGTCGCGCGCGGCGTTATGGTGCGGAGGTTACTGCTGCTTGACGCTGATCTCGACGCTGTGCGACGTGATGCTGTCGCCCTCTTCGTTTGTCGTGCGCTCACCGGCGTTGATCTGCAGCCCGCCCTGTTTTTTGTCCACGGTGATGTCGAGCTCCTTCGACGGGACGCTGATATGCAGTGTCTTGCGTCCCTCCTCGATGATGCTCTCCCCGTCGTACTCCTCGAGCAGCTCCTTGAGCGTCGTCATCTCGCCGTCCACCTCGATCGTGCTGTTGAGTGCGTCGCGGATGGCTTCGCGCTTGTCCCTGAAGCGTTCGCCGACCTTTTCGCGGATGGCGATCGTCGAGCAGGCGATGATCGAGGCGATCCAGCAGAGGAAGATGACCAGTACGGTCTTGCCTCCGGGCTTGCGCGAGGCGATCAGGCACATGAGCACGTAGATCAGCAGGATGGTCGGGATCAGGGCGATGAAGATACCCAGTATGGGTACCCAGAGCGAGAGGTCCCAGTCGAGGTTGAGGGTCTCGGCGCCTCCGATCAGGATGGCGAACAGCCCGATGATCAGCGCACAGGCGACCATGATGAGGCAGAAGACGATCAGTCCGGCGAAGAGCTTCAGCAGGATGAGCACGACCTTGCCGAAGACCGATACGGCCTCGGCCACAATGGGTTTGGCCTTGGCGTCGGGGTCGTTGTTCGCGGCGGCGGCCGTCGTCTCGCCGATGGCTTGGGCGGTGATTTTTTCGCCGTTCATCTCGAGTTTCTGCCGGGCCGAGCGGGCGGCCGGTACGGCGAACCACATGATGAAGTAGCAGATCAGGAAGATGCCGAACAGGTTGCCGAACAGCGGGCTGAACCAGCGCAGGAAGGGGACGCTCCCGAAGCATGCGAGCAGCAGGGGCAGGAAGAGCGCCAGACGCACCCAGACGGGGTCGAGGTTGAAGTAGCGGCCGATGCCGGCGCACACGCCTCCCAGTTTGGCGTTTTCGGTGTCGCGGTAGAGGCGGCGCGGGATCCGCGGAGCCTCGGGCTCCAGGTCGGCATCCGTGCTTTCGGAGATGTCCTCGGCCGAACCCATCTGCCGGATGATGTTCATGATCAGCGGTTTCTCGACGACGCGGGCGTTGTCCTGCACCGAGAGGATCAGTTCGGCGATGCGGGCCTCGATGTCGGCGACGATCTCCGCACCGTCGGGCGATTCCCGGTACGAGCGCTTGAGGCTTTCGAGGTAGGCGGAGAGCTCCTCATAGGCGTCGGCGTCCAGTGTGAACGCCACACCCGATATGCTGCATTTCTTGACTTCTTTCATGGTTTTGCGGATTGTGTGGTGGTCGGTGGTGCGGGTTTGGTCAGCGGCTTACGCTGCCGCCGCTCGATTTGGTGATGTCGGTCGAGCAGTCGCCTTCGTAATGGATCGAGGAGCCGCTCGATGCCTCGGCGTCGAGTTGTTCGGAGCAGTGGATCCGGGCGCTTGCGGCGCTCGAGGTGTCGATCTTCCATTGTTTGACGACCAACTCCGCGGCTGCGAGTTTCGAGGCCGAGCTGAGTTCGGCCCGTGCGGCGTCGGCCCGGCCGCTCAGTTTGATCTTGGCGGCGCTCGAGGCGTTGATCCGGCATTCGCCGGCCTCGACGGCGGCCTTGATCTTGGAGGCGCTTGTGGCTTCGAGCGAGCAGACGCCGGCCTTGACGGCTGCGTTGATGTTGGCGGCACTCGAGGCTTCGAGCGAGATGTCGGTGGCTCCGAGAGCCGTGGCGCAGGTGATCTCCGAGGCGCTCGAGGCTTCGAGTGCGCGGATCTTGCCGTTGTCGGGGACCGTGACGGTGACGTGGATGTCCGATACGGAGTTGATCTTCGGGTCGATGCTGATTCGCAGCTCATCGCCCGAAGCCTCGGCTACGATGTGGTCCATCAGGTTGTCGTCGGCCTCGATGCGGATCCGGTCCTCGATTTCGTCCGTGATGATGACCTTCACGGCGCGCGAGGCCGAGATCTTTTCGAAGTCGGGTGCGGGAATCGTCCGGGTTACGATTGTGCCGCTGCCCTTGATTCGGCGGTTCGAGGCCGAGAGGCTCTCGGGGAAGAAGATGCCGGTCAGAACGCCGGCGATGGCGGCGATGGCGGCCAGTGAGACGAGGACCAACAGAGCTTTTTTCATGGCGATGCGGTGTTTGTGTTTTTTACATGTTCGGGTTTTCAAATGCGGGGACCGGATCGGAGACCGGTTCGGCGGATGTTTCGGCTGCCGGTTCTTCAGCTGCCGGGGTTTCGGCGCTCTGTCCGGCCGTGTCCGTCCGGCCGTGGCGGATGACCTGAATCTGTCCGACCAGTTCGTCCCACGCCTCGTCGAGCGAGCGGAGATACTGGAGCCCCTTTTCGGTGAGCGAGTAGTATTTGCGGGGCGGCCCCTGCGGGGACTCCTCCCAGCGGTAGGTGAGCAGTCCGGCGTTCTTCTGCCGGGTGAGGATCGGGTAGAGTGTACCCTCGACGACGATCATTTCGGCCGCTTTGAGCTCGGAGATGATCTTCGGAGCATACGATGCCTCGCGCGAGAGGATGGCGAGGATGCAGTACTCCAGAATTCCTTTGCGCATCTGCGCTTTTACATTGTCTTCGGCCATGGTGTTTTAGGATTTTAAGCGTTTCGGGGCTTTGGGGACGATCAGCCAGAGGATGATGTAGACCCACAGCGAGAGTCCCCCGAAAAGGATCAGCAGGAGGGTGGCGATCCGCACCAGCGAGACGTCGAGTCCGAAGTATTCGGCGACTCCGGCGCATACGCCGGCGATGATGCTGTCCTGCGAGCGGAATAACCGCCTGTTGTCGTTCGGTGTCATGGGTGGTATGCGTTATGGACGTTTGTCGTTGAACAAGAATTTACGGGCCGGCTCCTCGGGGATGACGATCCAGAGGATGATGTAGGCCCAGATGGAGAGTCCTCCGAAGAGGATGAGCAGCAGCGTTATGAGCCGGATCATCGTGGGGTCGGCGTTGAAGAATGCGCCGAGGCCGCCGCAGATGCCGGCAATCGAGCGGTCGGTGCGCGAGCGGTAGAGCCTGCGGGGCGGGACGGTCTGCGCTTCGTCCTCCTGTTGCGGGGTGCTGTGGCGCTCTCCGAATTCCGAGGGGGCGCCCAGCCGGGCAATCGTCGAGCGGACCAGGTCGAGCGTCACGACCCGCATGGGGGAGCAGACGCGCTCGCGGAAGATCTCGGCGATACGGATCTCGATATCGTCCATCGTTTCGCCGTCCTCTTCGGGCAGCCGGCTTCGGACGTCGTCCAGATAGTTCTGCAACGCGCGGCAGGCATCGTTGTCGAGAATGAAGACCTCGGAGCCGATATTGACGGTAACAGTCTCTTTCATGGTCGTAGGTGTTTTCCCAGGTTAATGTTTTGCGGGTTCTATTATTTTTACATTGCAAATATAATGCTTATTTTGATACTATGCAATACAAAGTACCTAATTTTTTTGTGCAGCCTGCATTTTTTTCTCCTCGGAGGGGGTGCGGCAGAAAAAGCCCGCCCGTGTGGATACAGGTATGGAACATTTTTCGTATCTTTCAGAAACCAAACCAAAACTGCTGACATGAAATTTTTCATCGACACGGCGAATCTCGCGCAAATCCGCGAGGCCAATGAAATGGGAGTGCTCGACGGGGTGACGACCAACCCGTCGCTGATGGCCAAGGAGAACATCCGGGGCGAAGAGGCGTGCCGCCGCCACTATGTGGAGATCTGTCGGATCGTGGACGGCGATGTGAGCGCCGAGGTGATCGCCACGGATTTCGAAGGGATGGTACGCGAGGGTACCGAGCTGGCCGGGCTCGACCCGCACATCGTCGTGAAGCTGCCCTGTACGGCCGACGGCATTCGGGCCGTGCGCTATTTTGCCGACCGCGGGATCCGCACCAACTGCACGCTGGTCTTCTCCGTAGGCCAGGCGTTGCTGGCCGCCAAGGCGGGCGCCACCTATGTCTCGCCCTTCGTCGGACGTCTGGATGACATCTCGGAGGACGGCGTCGGACTGGTGGCCCATATCGTGCGCGTCTACCGTACCTACGGTTTCAAGACGCAGGTGCTGGCCGCCTCGATCCGCCACACGCACCACATCATCCAGTGCCTCGACGCGGGGGCCGATGTGGCCACCTGCCCGCTTGCCGCGATCAAGGGGCTGCTCAAACACCCGCTGACCGACAGCGGCCTGGCGCAGTTCCTGGCGGACCATGCGCGGGTGAACGGCTGACCGGCCGATACGGACCACGGGGCGGAATCGCAGAGGCTGTTCCGCCCCGTTTTTTTGCTTTCGGCCCCGGGCCGGAAGGGAAGGACCGAAAAAAATGAAAAAAAACGATCCCGGCTTGTTGCGTTTCGGGCCCCGGGATCGTCTTATGTGTGACCATGGAGGAGATCGAATTCAATACATATGTCCTGCCGCTGCGTGATCGGATGTTCCGCTATGCGCAGAGCCTGCTTCTGTCGGCCGCCGAGGCCGAAGATGCGGTGGCGGACCTGCTCGAACGGTTGTGGGTCGAGCGGTCGCGCCTGGCCGGATGCCGCAACATCGACTCCTTCGTGCTGACGGCCCTGCGCAACCGTTGTTACGACCTGCTGCGCAGCCGTCGGGCCCGATCCCGGCGCGACGATGCCTTCGGCGAGGGGATTGAGCGTGCGACGATGGGCGAAAGCGGAGTGTGGGAGATCCGCGAGCAGGTGCGCCGGGCAATCGCCAGCCTTCCCGAGCGGCAGCGCGAGGCGGTCCACCTGAAGGATATCGAAGGATATCCGACCCGCGAGGTCGCGGAGTTGCTCGGGTGCGACGAGGCGCAGGTGCGTGTCCTGCTCTCCCGGGCACGGAGCGCCCTGCGGGAAATTCTGCAAAAAATGATGGATGATGGACAAGCGAAACAGACGCATTGAATCTTTGGCCGCCCGCTGGATGGCGGCCCGGGCGACCGACGCCGAGGAGCAGGAGCTCCGGCGCCTGCTGCGGTCGGGCGAGGTCCCCGAGTCGCTTCGCGACCTCGCGGCGCTTTTCGAAGGGCTCGGCGCCCTCTCCGGGGAGCGGATGCCCGATACGGGAGCCGCCGGACGTCCGGCGGCAGACTCCTCCTGCCGGAAACTTCCCCGGGCGGAGACGCACCCCCTGCACCGCCTGGCGGCCGTCTGGTGGGGTATGGCAGCAGCGGTCGTGGCAGGGATCCTCGTACTTGCCGGACTTGTGCGCGAGCCCTACTGCTACATCGACGGGCGTCCCGTCTACGACCGGGAGGTCGCCCTGCAGACGACGGCCTATCTCGACTCCTTCGCTGCGCTCGACGCCACGTCGCAGATCGTGGATGAACTGATGGAAAACAAATAATAAATAGACAAGATTATGGACAAACGAACCCTTTCCCTTTTTGCAGCGTTTCTTCTTTCGGCCCTGCTGCTGCTCCTGCCGGCCTCGGGCCAGACCTGTGATCATCCGGCGGCCGCGGATGCCGCAACCTGCGACCCAGCCTCCCGAAGTCTGTCGGACTGTGAACCGATGGCTGCCGACAGCCTCGAGCGGATCGATACCGTAGACTCCGACCTGGTGGCCCTGCGCCGCACGGTCGGCGGCGACGAGGTGGTCCTTGAGGTGGCCGGCTTCGGCCTCACGCTCTCCCCGTTGTCGGAAGAGAAGATGAAAGACCGGAGTGCACGGGTCAAGGCTCCGCGCTTCAATATGGTCGCTCTTTACAAGACCGAGGTCGGTTTCAACATCCCAACGGGGACCGATTACGGCGGCTATCCTGCCGCGGAGACCGGATTCTTCGACCTGCGGGGCGGCAAGTCGTTCCATCTCTCTACGACGCTCGTCGGACTGAATTGTGTGATCGGCAGACAGCGGAAGTTCTCGATCACTACCGGACTGAGTTATGCGGTCGATAACTACCGGCTTTCGGACAACTCGATCACGCTCGCTTATCGCGACGGAAAGGTCGTTCCGCAGCGGCTTGACGGGAAGGCCGACAAGTCGAAACTCCGCACCACGTCGCTCGGTATTCCGCTCCATCTGGCTTATCAACCCGTGCGCCATCTGACTGTTTCGTTGAGCGGTTACTTCGATTTCACAATGGGGGCCAACTCCATCTACAAGAGGCCGAAGGAGAAGAGCTCGCTTTCGGGTGTGAACGACTTCCGGTTCGGAGTGGGCGCCAGTGTGAGCTACTACAACGTCGGAGTCTACCTCCGTTACGGCGTTACGCCGCTCTTCAAGAGCAGCGTCGGACCCAAGGTGCATCCGTTGTCGATCGGACTTTGTATCGGACTGTAAAAAGATTGCCTTATGAAACGGATTCTTCTGTTGGTTCTGGTCCTGCTGCCGTTTCTGGCCCGCTCCCAGAACTATTCCTGGAAATTCTTCGACCGCTATTCGGACGCATCCGGGTTCACGAGCGTGCAGCTCGAGCGCAAGATGATGCGCATGATGAGCCGCCAGGCTGCCGAGCAGGGCGATAAAAAGCTGGCCGAACTGCTCGACGGAATCCAGTACATCCGCATCGTGGCGCTCGACAGCGGCGACGGGGCGCAGTTCCTGGCCGACGCCGAACAGCTCGCCGCCGATCCCGACGCCCGGTTCGAGCTGGTGATGTCCGGTACCGAGCAGGGGCAGACTACGAAGTTCTACCTGCGCGAAGCAGAGTTCAACCTCAATTCCGAACTGCTCATGCTGACCTACGGCCCCAGGGAGACCGTGGCGGTGAACATCTACGGCAACTTCGATCTGAAGCAGGTGTCACGGCTCTCGTCCATCCGGCCCCGGAAGCGGTGATCCTTTCCGATACCCCGGGTCCCGGCGTTCCGGAGCCTCCGCCAGGCGGCCGCCCCTTTTCAAAAGGGTCGGGGGATTGTCTGTCCGGTGCGCGGCGCGCACATCGTCCGGCTCACGCCCGGCCCGCCGGGAATTATGGCACCGCTTGACAAAACACCCCGATCCTTTCGGACCGGGGTGTTTTCCAGTTGTATCGCGCGGATCCTTAATCCTCGAACTTGGCCGAGAGGAACTCGCGGTTCAGGCGGGCGATGTGCGCGATCGAGATCGACTTCGGGCACTCGGCCTGGCAGGCACCCGTATTGGTGCAGTTGCCGAATCCCAGTTCGTCCATCTTGGCTACCATGGCCTTGGCGCGGCGGGCTCCCTCCACGCGGCCCTGCGGCAGCTTGGCCAGCGACGATACGCGGGCAGCCACGAAGAGCATGGCCGAACCGTTCTTGCAGGTGGCGGCGCAGGCTCCGCAGCCGATGCAGGCTGCAGCATCCATCGACTCGTCGGCATCCGCCTTCGGGATCAGGATGGCGTTGGCGTCGGGCACCGAGTTCGTGCGTACGGAGATGAAGCCTCCGGCCTGCAGGATCTGGTCGTATGCCGAGCGGTTCACCACGAGGTCCTTGATGACGGGGAACGCAGCCGAACGCCACGGCTCGATGGTGATCGTTGCGCCGTCCTTGAACTTGCGCATGTAGATCTGGCAGGTCGTGGCTGCCTGGCCGGGGCCGTGTGCATGTCCGTCGATGTGGAGCGAGCACATGCCGCAGATACCCTCACGGCAGTCGTGGTCGAAAGCCACGGGCTCCTTACCCTCGTGGATGAGGTTGTTGTTCAGGATGTCGAGCATCTCGAGGAACGAGGTGTCGGCCGAAATGTTCTCGACCTTGTACGTTTCGAAAGCGCCCTTCGACTTGGCGTCCTTTTGACGCCATATCTTTAATGTAAAATTCATGGTTACGATTCGATATTAAAGTTCAACGTCAAAATAGCCTTAGTCCTTGTAGTTGCGCTGTGCCGGGTGTACGAACTCGAAGTTCAGCGGCTCCTTGGTCATCTCCGGAACCTGGTCCATGCCCTTGTACTCCCAGACGGCGGCGTATACGAAGTTCTCGTCATCGCGCTTGGCTTCGCCCTCTTCGGTCTGGTGCTCGACGCGGAAGTGGCCGCCGCACGACTCCTCGCGAAGGAGTGCGTCGCGGGCCATCAACTCGCCCAGCTCGAGGAAGTCGGCCAGACGGATCGCCTTCTCCAATTCGACGTTGAAATCGTTCTCCTTGCCCACGACCTTCACATCCTTCCAGAACTCCTTGCGCAGGGCCTGGATCTCCTTGATGGCCTTTTCGAGCGACTCCTTGGTACGGGCCATGCCGACGTTCTCCCACATGATGTGGCCCAGCTTCTTGTGGATGTCGTCCACCGACTGCTTGCCCTGGATCGAGAGCAGCTTGGCGATCTTCTCGCGGACGGCTTTCTCGGCCTCGTCGAAGGCCTTGGTGTCGGTCTTCACCTTCGGGGCCTGGATCTTGTGCGAGAGGTAGTCGCCGATGGTGTAGGGCAGCACGAAGTATCCGTCGGCCAGACCCTGCATCAGGGCCGAAGCTCCCAGACGGTTGGCTCCGTGGTCCGAGAAGTTGGCCTCGCCGATGGCGTACAGGCCCGGGATCGTGGTCATCAGGTTGTAGTCCACCCAGATGCCGCCCATCGTGTAGTGTACGGCCGGGAAGATCTGCATCGGCTGCTCGTAGGGGCTCACGTCGGTGATCTCCTCGTACATGTCGAACAGGTTGCCGTAGCGCTGCTTGATGATGTCCTTGCCCAGACGCTCGATGGCGGTCTTGAAGTCGAGGAACACGGCCAGACCCGTCTCGTTCACGCCGTAGCCGGCGTCGCAGCGCTCCTTGGCGGCACGCGAAGCCACGTCACGCGGCACGAGGTTTCCGAAGGCCGGGTAGCGGCGCTCCAGATAGTAGTCGCGGTCCTCCTCGGCGATGTCCGACGGTTTCTTGGCTCCCGAGCGGATGGCCTTCACGTCCTCGAGCTTCTTGGGAACCCAGATGCGGCCGTCGTTACGCAGCGACTCCGACATGAGGGTCAGCTTCGACTGCTGGTCGCCGTGTACGGGGATACACGTCGGGTGGATCTGCGTGAAGCAGGGGTTGGCGAAACCAGCACCCTTGCGGTAGCACTGGAATGCGGCTGAACCGTTCGAGGCCATGGCGTTCGTCGAGAGGAAGAATACGTTGCCGTAACCGCCCGTGGCGAGTACGACGGCGTGTGCGCCGTGGCGCTCGATCTCGCCCGTCACGAGGTTGCGGGCGATGATGCCGCGAGCCTCACCGTCCTCGATGACCAGGTCGAGCATCTCGTGGCGGGGGTAGCTCTTCACCGACCCTGCGGCGATCTCCTTGTTCAGGGCTGCATATGCGCCCAGCAGCAGCTGCTGTCCGGTCTGGCCGCGGGCGTAGAAAGTACGCGATACCTGCGCGCCGCCGAACGAACGGTTGGCCAGCAGACCGCCGTACTCACGGGCGAAGGGAACGCCCTGGGCGACGCACTGGTCGATGATCAGGTTCGAGACCTCGGCCAGACGGTAGACGTTGGCCTCGCGGGCGCGGTAGTCGCCGCCCTTGATCGTATCGTAGAAGAGCCGGTATACGGAGTCGTTGTCGTTCTGGTAGTTCTTGGCCGCATTGATACCGCCCTGCGCTGCGATCGAGTGTGCGCGGCGGGGGGAATCCTGGATGCAGAACACCTTGACGTTGTAGCCCAGTTCGCCGAGCGAAGCGGCTGCGGAGGCGCCTCCCAGACCGGTTCCGACGACGATGATGTCGAGCTTGCGCTTGTTGGCGGGGCTTACGACCTTGATAGCTGCCTTGTGGTTGCTCCACTTGTCTGCGAGAGCGCCGGCAGGAATTTTAGCATCTAATTTTAAAGCCATATCGTTTGTGTGTTTGTTGTTCTACAATCGGGGATGATTAGCAGGCGCCTGCCAGACAGGGGCAGAAGAAGTAGCAGAGCACCACGGCGGCGAAGCCGAGGAATACGATCGTTGCCACGATGTTGGCGATGCACTTCAGGCGGGGATACCACGTGTCGTTGGCCCAGCCCACGGTCTGGAACATCGACCACACGCCGTGCGTGAGGTGGAACCACAGGGCGGCGAACCATACGAGGTAGAGCACCACGTAGTACCACTGCGAGAAGGTGTATGCGATCAGTGCGGCGCCGTCGGTCACGGCCAGACCCAGCGAGTTGGTGTGCTCGCCCATGATCTCGACGAGCTGCATCTTCGCCCAGAAGTTGTAGAGGTGCAGACCCATGCCGAGCAGTACGATGACACCCAGTACGAGCATGTTCTTCGAGGCCCAGGCCACACCCGGCTCCTTGACGGTGACGGCGTAACGCTGCGAGCCGCGGGCGCGGTAGTTGTTCAGCGTGAGGATGATGGCGTAGATGAAGTGGATCACCACACCGGCAGCCAGCACCACCGTACCGGCCAGTGCATACCAGTTTGCGCCGAGGAACCCGCAGATTGCGTTGTAGCCTTCGGGCGAGATGATCGCCGTGACGTTCATCGACATGTGGAAGAGGATGAAGAGCACGAGGAAGCAACCCGTCACGCTCATTACTAACTTCTTGCCAAGCGAGGAATTAGATAGAAAACAGCTCATAATGGTTTAAATTTGTTATATTTGTTAATGATTTGTGTTTTCGTGAGGCAAATATAGCCATTGTTCGCGTAATAACAATGAAAACGGACGGGAATTTTGCGTCCGAAAGGAGGGTTTTATGACGAAAAACGAACTGCGTCGGGAGATGAAGCGGCGCAACCTTTCGCTCTCGGCCGAAGAGCGGGCCGAGGCTTCGGGCCGGATCTTTGCAGGGGTGGCCTCGACGGCCGCTTTTGCGGCGGCCCGGACCGTGGCGCTCTACTGCGCGCTGCCCGACGAACCGGCCACCGAAGGGGTGCTGCAGGGTTGGGCGTCGTCGAAGCGGCTGGTCGTGCCGCGGGTCGAGGGCGATGCGATGCGTTTCTTCGACTACGATGCGGCGACGCTGGTGCGCGGGGCCTTCGGCATCGCCGAACCGGGGCCGTCGGCCCGCGAGTGTCCGCCCGGTCGGATCGACCTGATCGTCGTACCCGGCACGGCTTTTACGGAGGCCGGGGCGCGGATGGGTCGCGGGCGCGGCTACTATGACCGTTACCTCGCGCAGCCGGGGTTCCGGGCCGTGAAGGTCGGGGTATGCTTCGCCCACCAGTTGGTCGGCGGGCTCGAAACCGAGCCGCACGACGTGCCGATGGACCTCGTTGTGGCGGGGTGATCCGCCGCGGCCGGATTTATAGTTTAAAGGAATGATTTATGGAGCAGAAACGGAGAGTCGCGCTCGTGTTGGGCGGCGGCGGTGCGCGGGGCATCGCGCATATCGGCGCCATTGAGGAGTTGGAGCGTCAGGGTTTCGAGGTGAGCGCCGTGGCGGGCACCTCGATGGGTGCGTTGGTCGGGGGCATGTATGCCTCGGGCCATCTCGGACCGTTCAAGGAGTGGATGTGTGCGCTGGACCGCTACAAGGTGTTCGGCCTGGTCGATTTCACCCTCAGCTCCGAGGGGCTGGTGAAGGGAGACCGCGTGATGCGGGCCATGCAGGAGCTGGTCCCCGACGTGCGGATCGAGCAGATGCCGGTGCCGTTTGCGGCTGTTGCGGCCGATCTGGTGACGGGCCGCGAAGTGGTGTTCGACCGGGGCGGGCTCTACGATGCCATCCGGGCCTCGATCTCGATCCCGTCGGTATTCCGTCCTGTCCACCGCGACGGGATGGTGCTCGTCGATGGCGGCATGGTCAATCCCGTGCCCTACGACCGTGTGCGGCGCAGCGAGGGGGACTTGCTGGTTGCCGTGGACGTCTGTGCGCCGTTTGGCGGCGATCCGGCTTTCCGGGCCCGCATGTCGCTCAACCACTACAAGGTGCTGGTCACCTCGTCGCAGATCATGCAGCAGCGGATCGCCTCGCTGCAGCGCCGCCTGTGTCCTCCCGACATCCTCGTGGAGATGCCGGCCGATCGCTTCAGCATGTTCGAATTCTACCGCTCGGCGGAGATTGTCGAGGCGGGACGCGAGGCGATGCGTGCGGCCCTCGGCCGTTTTGCCGAACGGGCGTCGGATGGCATGGAATTTGTTGAGGCATAAAGAAGTTGCGGCGGCCCGTTTTTTTGAAGAATTCAAAAAGAGAAAAAGTAGTGACGCAACTTCACACAGATTTTTGAGGCCGCCGCAACGGATTTCCGATCCGGGGAGGTTCCGCACGCTTCCCCGGTTTTTCCGTGAACAAAGATAACCAAAGAATCGATTGCCGCAACGGGTTTGCCCGAATGTGGCATGCGTATGCCCGAATGGCGGAACTCCCCGGCCTTTGCGCGTCATTTTGCGGCTTTTTCAAGGGGGATTCTTTCGGGCGGGTAGAATCATGCACCCCGGATTTCCCAGTCAAGGGAGATCCGGGGTGCGTGATTCGTTGTCGTGATGCGGCGGACTATCTGGCCTCGCAGCAATAGTCGGGACGGTGGCGCAGTCCGCGTTTGCCGATCGGTATGCCCAGTCCGAGGGTGACGTTCATCGAGCTCTGTTTGATCGGCACCCACTGGGGCGTGTGTTTGGCCGTCAGGATGTCGGTGGCGACGAAGAAGTTGATCCAGCTCGGGCAGAGGTTCAGCGCCAGCCCGAATGCACCGCCGCGGCTGCCGATCACCGAGTAGCTTCCCGTGAGCTGGAACCAGTAGATCGGGCGGAAGTTCACCGCGCCGGTGATGTTGTGCAGGGGCTTGTATTCCCAGAAGCGCATCGAGTAGAGCACGCCGACGCTGGCGCGGTTCTGCCACATCCGGTATTCGAGGCCGGCGTTCACCGAGGCGCGGAGCGCCCGGGTTGCGGAGCGGGCCTCCTCCTTGCGGAACTCGAGGACGTCGAGGTCGAAGTCTGGCAGCTCCGAGACCGTACCGCCCTCGACGGTGGTTCCCGTGAACTCGAGGTTTTTGGACGAGGTTCCGGAGAGGTTGTTCCCCTTGCCCCAGCTGATGAATCCCAGGTCATTGACCGCCAGTGAGGCCTGCAGGTCGGGCAGGATGTCGTAGGTGGCGCCCAGATCGACGGCGAATCCGTATCCGGCCGGTGAGGTCGGTTGGAGTTCGATGTCGTTGAATTTGTAGATCTGTTCGCCGGCCGCGTTCTCTTCGGTCGTAGCGGTCAGCCCCGAGGCCGAAATGTCGAGGCTTCCTGCGGCATCGACGGCCCAGCGATCGTCCTGGAGCGAGACGTCGAAGCGGTCGAACGAGAGCCTTCCCCGAGCCATTCCCGCCAGGAATTTTCCGCGCACGCCGATGTAGAGCCGGTCGTCGAGCAACGGGAACGAGTAGGAGAATGCCGCTTCGAGGTAGGAGTCCGCAGCCACGCCGATATCGCGGATCGAGCCTTCGTGGCCGTTTTTGATGAAGTCGAAGAGTGAGTAGGGGAGGTTCACCTCGGCGCTGGTGCGGAGACTCAGGCCGAAGGACCAGAAGTCCTTGCGGTTCCGGGCATAGGCACCGAATCCGATGAGGTTGATGTAGGTGTCGGCGCCGAGCAGGTTCTGGGTCTTGAGTCCCGAGAGCGCTTCGGCGGACGATACCGAACTGTCGATCAGCGTCACGAGTTTGCCGTTGCGGGGGTAGAGGACCTTGTCGAGCGAGATGTTGCCGCTCGTGCTGACGTTCAGGGAGCCTATGCCCGGGATATTGACGTAGCCGCGCAGCGGGGCGAAGGCCGGGTTGAGCTGGCTGCGGAAGGTCGAGCCTTCCATGAAATAGGCGGTTGGGTTCTGGGCCGCGAGGCTGCCTGCCAGGAGCAGGGCGAAGAAGAGCGAGTAGAGTTTCTTCATGTCGGAAGGCGTTTTAGAGGTTGAGTTTCAGTCCGCCGCGCTTGAGCAGGCGCAGGTCGATGGTCAGCTGGCTGTCGGCCGCATCGTCGAATCCCAGGTCGCGGTAGTAGGTGAGCAGCGTCACGGGGATGCGGACCGTGATGCCGCCGACGAGTTGCCGCAGGTCGTCGCCGAAGAGCTGCGTCTGCGGAATTCCGGAGTCGGGGCTGGCGGCCTCGACATCGAATTCGAACGTGATGTCGGTAGGCGTAAAGGTCGGTGCGACATGCACCGTCACCGGCAGGGGGGGGGGGGCCCGGCCCCCGGGGGGTTGATCCCGCTGGCTACCGAGCCGTAGAGGTGAAGCGTATTGCGGGCGTCGGGCGTCCCCTCGGGATCGAGGTTGTCGCAGAGCATGTCGATCACCGACTCATCGATGCCCAGAGCGTCGATCGTGTACTCCACCGGGTCGATGTGGATCGAGGTGAGATAGTCCGTGGCAGCTTCGCCGATGCGTGCCTCGAGCTCGCCGGCGAGCTCCTCCGATGCGAAGATCCGTCCGAATGCCGCAGCATAGGCATTCGGGTCGGGATGCGCGGGATCAAGCCCGAGCACCGGGGCGAAGCTGGCGTAGTACTGCTCGTAGCTGAGGGCGATCACGGCATTGAGTTTCGCATCGTTCGTATGCATCTCGGCGACGGTCGCAGCGATGAGCTGGGTTCGGTAGTCCGGGTCGCTGTCGAGCCGGACCAGGTCTACGGCCGTCGCAGCGGTCGGCAACCAGATGTCGGCCTCGTCGAAGATGGCCTGGATCTCTTTCCCGTCGGCCGCGAGGTCGGCCATCGGCACGAGGACGGTCATCAGCGGCATCCGGAACTCGGAGTCGTCGTTCCCGATGGCCACGTCGCCGGTCTCGATCTGCGACAGATCGTATGCCTTGTCCGTGCACGATAGGGCGAATGCTCCGCAAAGGAGCAGAATCACAAGTTTTTTCATTGTTTTACAGGGTGTGGATTTATGTCGGTGCAAAAATGAAGTGATTTAAACTTTTTGTTTTCGTGAAATTTTCTTTAGTAACAAGACCGCGA
>OGPS01000433.1_pt1 | contig 40590 bp, 42 predicted proteins | sample 1552931 | NCBI WGS metagenome assembly OGPS01 (sample SAMEA2580252, study PRJEB22360) | human gut metagenome | biome: human gut; feature: human-associated habitat; material: faeces | place: Denmark | collected 2008/2010 | reverse complement strand
CAAATTTCATTGATATTCCACTTTTCCGCTATATAGGCGGTGTAAATAGTTATAAGAGATTTAATATTTAATTTTTTTTGTGGAATATATATAAAGATAGTAAAACCATTTGTAGTAGAAGATAGAATAGAAATAAATGGCTATAAAGGAGATGTAGTAAATATTAACACAATGAATTTTGAAATATTGGAAGTATCAAATGTTGATACAACAGGTCAAAGCACAGGAATCATAATTCATTTACCAAACTCTATAATCTTTAACTATCCCTTAAAAAATTATAACAAAGCCTTTAAATATATATGGGATGAGATAACAATTAGAATACCATTAGATTATGATGTAAATAAAGCTAAAAAAGTATTATATAAAATAGTAAATTCAAATGAAATAATAAAAAAAATACCACCAAAATTAAAAAAACAAATAAATAATGTATCAAATAGTTATCGAATATACTATAATCAGTATGATCCTATAATATATACCAAAATAAATGAAGATCATATAGAATTGCAAATAAGATACTTAATTCATCCTAAAAAAGCAAGATATGTAGAATCAATAATATCCAGCGACATATTATTAGCATATAAAAATGGTGAAATAGAAATATACAAATAATTGTAAAAAATAATTAACAAAGTAAATAATTACTTTTATTTTTTTGTATCTTGTGGTAAAATACTATGGAAGAAAGAAGGAAACCATATGGAAGATACAATAGTAGCAATATCAACATCAGTTGGCGAAGGGGCTATTTCAATAATAAGATTAAGTGGTCATGATGCCTTAAATATAGCAAGTAAAGTATTTACAAAAGATTTAACAAAAGTAGATTCACATACCATACATTACGGTTTTATTACAAGCAATAATGAAAAAATAGATGAAGTATTAGTTAGTGTTATGAAGGCTCCTAAAACATTTACTCGTGAAGATATAGTAGAAATAAATTGTCATGGTGGTATAGCCACAACTAATAAAGTATTAGAAGTATTATTAGAAAATGGTGCAAGATTGGCAGAACCAGGTGAGTTTACAAAAAGAGCTTTTTTAAATGGTAGAATAGATTTACTTGAAGCGGAAGCTACAATGGATCTAATATCATCAAAAGCCGAATCCGCTAGAAAAATATCTATAAATACTTTAACAGGTGAAACATCTAATTTAATTAAAAATTTAAGAAGTGAACTAGTAAAAATAATTAGTAATATAGAAGTAAATATAGATTATCCTGAATATGAGGATATCGAAGTATTAACAAATGAAAGTATATTACCAGATATAAAAAAATTCAAAGAAAAATTAGAAGAAATTATAAAAAAATCAGAAGATAGTAAAGTAATTAAAGAAGGAATAAGAGTAGGTATTATAGGAAGACCGAATGTAGGAAAAAGTAGTCTCTTAAATTCACTGTTAGAAGAAGAAAAAGCAATAGTTACAGATGTTCCTGGCACTACAAGAGACATAGTAGAAGGTTCTTTAATCGTAAGTGGAATACCACTAAATATAATTGATACAGCAGGAATTAGAAAGACAGAAGACACTGTAGAAAAAATAGGCGTTGAAAAAAGTTTAAAAATAATTGATACTTCAGATTTATTAATTTACATTTTAAATAATAATGAAGAAATAACTGAAGAAGAGAAAGAAATATTAGAAAAAACAAAAAACAAAAAAAGAATAATAGTAGTAAATAAAATAGACTTAAAAACAAAATTAAATAAAAAATTATTAGATAGTTATATAGAAATATCAGTAAAAGAAAATATTGGTATTGATAAAATAAAAGACGAAATAAAAAGATTATTTAACATAGGTGAAATATCTACTAACGATATGACATATTTATCTAATGCTAGAAGTATAGCCTTATTAAAAAAATCTTTAAATAATATAAATGATGCAATAAATGAAATAAATAATAATAATCCAATAGATATAGTAGAATTAAGTCTAAAAGAATCATGGAATAATTTGGGAGAAGTAATTGGTGAAACATATACCGATGAATTACTTGATGAATTATTTAGTAGATTTTGTTTAGGAAAGTAGGTGTAAATATGGACTATGAAATAATAGTAGTAGGAGGTGGTCATGCTGGTTGTGAAGCTGCCATGGCCTCTGCTAGAAAAGGACATAAAACATTATTAATATCAGGTAGAATAAATAACATAGCAACAATGCCATGCAATCCTTCGATAGGAGGATCTGCTAAAGGAATAATAGTAAGGGAAATAGATGCTTTAGGCGGAGTAATGGGTGAGGTAGCTGACAAAACATTAATCCAAATGAAAATGCTAAACTATGCTAAAGGTCCCGCTGTAAAATCTCTTCGTGCACAAGCAGATAAAATAACATATCCAAAAGAAATGCTAAAACTATTAAGGGAAGAGCCTAATTTAACAATAAAAGAAGCTATGGTTGAAAACTTAATAGTAAAAGATAATACAGTTTATGGTGTTGTACTAGAAGATGGAACAAATATAACTTCAAATATAGTAATATTAACAACTGGTACTTATCTAAAATCAGATATTTTAATAGGAAATACCAGAACTAGAAGTGGTCCCCATAATGAAAAACCATCAATGCATTTATCAGACAATCTAAAGAAATACGGTTTCAAAATACTAAGGTTAAAAACAGGTACACCACCAAGAATTGATCGAAGTACAATTGATTTTACTAAAACAAAAAGAGAAGATGGTGATAAAAACTATTATACATTTTCTCATACTAACGAGCCAGTATATGATATCAATAATCAAGAACCATGTTATTTAATATATACAACTGAAGAGACTAAAAAAATAATTCATGATAACTTAAATAAATCAAGCATGTATGGTGGATTAGATGATATAACAGGAGTCGGTCCAAGATACTGTCCATCAATTGAAGATAAAATGGTAAGATTTAGCGATAAAGAAAAACATCAATTATTTTTAGAGCCTGAAAGCCTTTATTATGATGATATTTATATCCAAGGATTTTCTACAAGTATGCCAAAAGAAATACAAGAAAAGATGGTTCATTCATTACCAGGATTAGAAAAAGCTAGAATATTAAGATATGCTTATGCAATTGAATATGATGCTATATATCCAACACAGGTAAAACCAAGTCTAGAAACAAAAGTATTAAATAACTTATTTACTGCAGGGCAAATAAATGGTACTAGTGGTTATGAAGAAGCAGCCTGTCAAGGTTTAATAGCAGGAATAAATGCTGGATTAAAATTAGAGAATAAAGACCCACTAATACTAAAAAGAAACGAGGCCTATATAGGAGTTTTAATAGATGATCTAGTAACTAAAGGAACAAAAGAACCATATCGTATGTTAACTTCAAGAGCAGAATATCGCTTGTTACTAAGACATGATAATTCAGATTTAAGACTAAGAGAATATGGCCATCAAGTAGGATTAATAACTGGAGAAAAATACAAAAAATTTATTAATAAGAAAAACAGTATTGAAGAATTAAAGAATAAATTAAAAGAAATAAAAATAATTGTTGATAATGAAAAAAGAAGAGTAGGAATATCGGTATATGACTACTTAAAAAATCCAACTTCTAACCTAAAAAATATAATAGAAGAACATAATTTAGATATAAATTATCCACAGGATGTTATTGAAGAAGTAGAAATACAAATTAAGTATGAAGGGTATATTAAAAAGATTGAAAGAGAAGCTGAAAAAATGCTAAAGAATGAAGAAAAACAAATTCCAACAAACATAGACTATGACAAAATTCCAAATTTGGCTAGTGAAGCAAGACAAAAGTTAAAAGAAGTTCGTCCATTAAATATTGCTCAAGCAATAAGAATAAGTGGCGTAAACCCTGCTGATATATCAATATTATTAGTATATTTAAGGAAACAATACAATGAATAAAGAAGAATTTATTAATGAATTAAAAAAAATAAATATAGAACTAACCAAACAACAATTAACATTACTAGAGGAATATTATATTATTTTAAAAGAGGAAAATGAAAAATATAATTTAACAAGAATAATTGAACAAAATGAAGTATATTTAAAGCATTTCTATGATAGTTTAACAATAAATAAAATAATAGATATATATAGTCAAAACATATGTGATTTAGGTTCAGGTGCTGGTTTTCCTGGCCTAGTATTAGCAATATGCTTTCCAAAAACTAAAATAACATTAATAGAATCAAATGGTAAAAAATGTTATTTTCTAAATTTAGTAAAGGAAAAACTAAAATTAAATAATGTTATCGTGATAAATGAGCGTAGCGAAGATTATGCCCAAAAAAATAGAGAAAAGTTTGATATAGTAACAGCACGAGCAGTAGCTCCATTAAAGCATTTGTTAGAGTATGGAATACCATTATTAAAAGTAAATGGCAATTTTATAGCAATGAAGGCTAATGTCGAAAATGAAGAACAAAATATAGAAAATTATTTAAACAAATTAAGCATCCAAGAGAAAAAAAGAATAATATTTAATTTACCAGTAGAAAATAGCTTAAGAACAATAATTATGTATACGAAGACAAAAAAAACAGATAAAAAATACCCAAGAAGATATAATGAAATACTAAAAAAAGAAATATAAGAGACATACTAGTTTCTTCTTTTTTTAATAACAATACAAAAAAAATTACAAAATAACTTGTAAAATCTACAAAATTATAGTATTATTATATTAGAGTAGGAAAGAAGAAATTAAAAGAGGGTGTATAACTATGAAAATGAATAAAGAAGTAGTAATGGTAAAACTTTCAGACATAATACCAAACAGATTTCAGCCAAGATTAACATTTGATGAAGAGGCATTAAATGAATTAGCAAGTTCCATAAAAGAGCATGGAATAATCCAACCATTAATATTAAGAGATTTAGGAAGCAAATATGAAATCATAGCTGGAGAAAGAAGATATAAAGCCTCAACAATTGCAGGTTTAACTGAAGTTCCAGCAATTGTAGGAACAATGGACGATCAAACCAGTGCAGAATTAGCATTAATAGAAAACATTCAAAGAAAAGATTTAAGTGCCATTGAAGAAGCAAAATCATATAAGAAAATACTAGATATGGGCAATTTTACTCAAGAAGAATTAGCAAAAAGAATGGGAAAAAGTCAATCAACCATTGCTAATAAAATGAGATTGTTGTCACTAACCAATGAAGTGCAGGTTGCTCTTATGAATAATTTAATATCTGAGCGTCATGCAAGATGTTTATTACAAATAAAAGATGAAGATTTACAAAAGCAAGTATTAAATAAAATAATTAGTGAAAGAATAAATGTAAGGGATACTGATGAATATATTAAAAATCTACTTGGAATTACTAAAGAAACACCACCAATTTCAAATAGCAATGAACATAACATAGATTTAACAATTCCTATTGACAAGACGCAAAATCCACTATATGAAGCTAATGAGCCACCAACACATGAAGAACAAAAAAATCCAAATGTGTATACTCAAACTAAAAATATTGATTTTATAAATATAAATAGTTTAGATACACCAGAAGAAAATTTAAAAGTAGAAACGCCACAAAAGGAAAATGATAATATGATTCTAACTAATAATGAAATTCCTAAAATAGAAGAAAATAATAATGTAAATAATATATCAAAAATAAAATATGCAACAGCAATAAAACTAGCACAAGATGCAGTAGCAGATATTAAAAAGGCTGGCTATAATGTCTCATTAGAAGAAATTGATACAACAAATGACTATCAAATAATAATAAAATTACAAAAATAAGAATAAAAAAGAAAAATATCACTCATAACTTAAAAGAAAGGGTGATATTTTTTATGAAAAAAATTATAATCATATTAACTTTAATTGTATCAACATTAATATATCTAGAAATTAAAAATAATGAAGTAGTAATACCAGATAGTGCCATTAGATTAAGAGTTATTCCAAATAGTAATACCTCAGTAGATCAAAATATAAAAAATAAAGTAAAAAAATATTTAGAAGAAAACACATATACTTTGCTAGAAGAAGTAAGTGACTTAAAAGAAGCCCGAACTTTAATAAATGCAAATATAGAAAATCTAGATAATGACATAGGAAATATATTTAAAGAAAATAATTATAATATGAGTTATAAAATAAACTTTGGATATAATTATTTTCCTGCTAAAGAGTATCGCAATATAAAATATAAAGAAGGATATTACGAATCAATCGTAATAACTATTGGTAATGGAGAAGGAAATAATTGGTGGTGTTTTTTATTTCCTAATTTATGCTTAGTAGATTTACAAAATAAAACAGACATAGAATATAAATCATGGTTAGTAAAACAAATAAACAAAATATTTTAAAAATCAATACATATATTTAGATAGGTGATAAGATTGAAAATAATAACAATATTTTTAATTGCAGTAAGTCTATCTATGGATGCTTTTTCATTAGCACTAATATATGGAACGCAAGGAATAGCAAAAAAAGACAAACTATTATTATCATTGATAGTAGGAGTATATCATTTCATAATGCCCTTAATCGGTGTAATAATAGGAAATTTAATAACAAGCAAAATTCTAATAAATACTAACATTTTAGTGGGCATAATATTATCCCTAATAGCAGTAGAAATGATAATATCTAGTTTTAAAGAAACTAACAATAAATTTCTTTTAACATTTCCTAGCTATTTAATATTCGGATTATCTGTAAGTATAGATAGTTTAACAACAGGAATAGGATTATCATTAATAACCAAAAATTGCATTTTTTCATCAACTGTATTTTGCGTTACAAGCATGCTATTTACATATTTAGGATTAAATTTAGGAGACACATTAAATAGAAAGTATGGAAAAATATCAACCATATTAGGAGGAATGGTACTTTTCATATTAGGATTTTTATATATACTAAAATAATGTGTAAATAAAATGTAAAAACAATTATTATCATTGACTAAAACTCCATTAAAGAATACAATAAAGTAAAGAGTGGAGGAGTAAAATGCCAAAAATCAAAATAGAAGGGGGACATAAATTGTCGGGAACAATAGACATTTCAGGCTCAAAAAATAGTGTTGTAGCATTAATTCCCGCCGCAATACTATGTGATGAAATAGTAGAAATAAGTAATGTACCAAATATATCCGATGTAGATTCTTTAGAAGAAATTTTAACATATTTGAATGCAGATATCAAAAGAACAAAAGATAGTGTAGTAATAGATTCAAGTAAGATAGTTAATAAAGAAATCCCCGAAGAAATGTCCCAAAAATTAAGAGCATCATATTATTTTATGTCATCACTATTGGGAAAATATAAACATGTAGAAATGTATTTTCCAGGTGGCTGTTCAATAGGTGAAAGGCCCATAGATCAAACATTAAAAGCCTATCGTGCATTAGGTGCAACAATAATAGAGGAAGAAAATAGATATACAATAACAGCAGAAGAATTAAAAGGAAACAAAATATATCTTGATATGCCGAGTGTAGGTGCCACAATCAATGCCTTACTAGTGGCTACTAAAGCAAAGGGAGTTACAACAATAGAGAATGCTGCCAAAGAACCAGAGATAGTAAATGTAGCTACCTTTTTAAATAATATGGGTGCCAAAATAAGAGGTGCAGGTACTGAAACAATTACGATTAAAGGAGTGGAACATCTTCATAAAGCCTTTCACGAAGTAATTCCGGATCGTATAGAAGCAGGCACTTACATTATTATAGGTGCACTATTAGGAGAAAATCTAAAAATTAAAAGAATTATCCCAACTCATGTAGAATCATTAACTTCAAAATTAATAGAAGCAGGCGCAGATATGGAAATAAAAGAAGATGAAATAATAATAAATGCCAAAGATAAGTATAAATCAGTAAATGTAAAGACACAACCATATCCAGGCTTTCCAACAGATTTACAGCAACCAATAATACCATTCCTAACCAGATGCCGTGGTACAAGTACTGTTGAAGAAACAATATATGAAAATAGATTTCAAAATATATATGACACGAATCGAATGGGAGCAAACATCATAGTAAAGAACAACAAAATAGCAAAAGTAAAAGGAATAACACCACTACATGGCAAAAATGTAACAGCAACAGATTTAAGAGGTGGTGCCTCTATGCTAATATGTGGTTTAATAGCGGATGGAATAACTCAAATAGATAATATAAAATATATTTTAAGGGGATACGATAACATATGTGAAAAGTTATCTAAAGTAGGTGCTAAAATAGAACTAATATAAATATAATTAATTAGGTGAATTATGAAAAAAATCATATTGGTATTAATTATATTCATAGCATGCTATTTTATATATAATTTAACAACAGATAAAAAAGTGTCATATCTGACACTAGGAGACATTTTATCAAAAGGAACAAATGAATATGGAGTATCAAATAATGGTTATAGCAACTATATAAGAGATTATTTAAAAGATAAAGGAATGTTAAAAGAATACAACAATACATTTACTTCAAATGACTATCGTATATTAGACATAATAAGAATATTATCATATAACGAAAAAAAAGATAATTATTCACTTAATAGACTTATAAAAGAATCTGATATAATTACAGTATCATTAGGGATGAGTGAAATATATAATAAAATTTTAAACAATAATCAAAATATATATACTTATATAGATTCACTAATTAATGATTATACAAAAATAATGAACTACATAAATAAGTTTCATCATCAAAAAGTAATAATTCTAGGATATTATAACGTTTTAGGAACAAAAGATGATATTTTTGATTATGCAAATTACAAATTAGAAATAGAGTGTCAAAAAAGAGAATTTATATATGTAGATTTATCAAAGATTCTAAGTAACAATCCTAATTATTTCTCAAAAAAAGATACTTTTGTGCCAAATTTAGAAGGATATGAAAAAATTTCTCAAATAATAGTTGAAAAAATACAAAATAACTGATATAATATACCATGTAATTTTATTACTATGACATTTGTCATGGCGGAAGGAGAGAAAAAAATGAAAAAAAACATTCATCCAAATTATGTAGAAGCAACTGTAACATGTGCTTGCGGAAATACATTTAAAACAAAATCAACTGAAGAAAATATTCAAGTTGAAGTATGCTCAAAATGTCATCCTTTTTATACTGGAAAACAAACATTAGGTTCTAAAAAAGGACAAGTTGAGAAATTTAATAAAAAATTTGGTTTTGATACTCAAAAATAATGTGATTAATTCACATTTTTTTTATTTTGTAAAACATATCATAGATTTTTTATTAGAAATTTGATACAATTAATCTAGTGATGGAAATGAAAAAAGAAAAAATACAAAAGAAAATTAAAAAGATATTAGCAGTAATTTACAAGAATAATTTACTAGAAGTAATATTTATTTTACTTAATTTAATAAATGCACTATTACTTCGTATAAACACAGTTAATAATGGATTAAGATATTCACCATTTATTATTGACTTATCCTTTTTACTAATAATTACCCTATTAGCCCAAAAAATAAAAATCAAAAAAAGAATATATTATTATATGGCTATGACAATATTATTTACCATAATATGTATTGTAAATAGCATATATTACCATTACTATAGTTCATATGCCTCATTTTCAATAATTGCCAATATTTCTTTTGCCAGTGATGTAAAAGATGCCATATTTAAAAACGTTTTAAGAGTTCCAGATTTAATATATATTGCAGCACCAATAATATTATATTTATCTTATTATTATCTAAAAAAGAAAAATAAATTAGCAAAAGAAATTTCAGTTAAGAAAAAGAAACTAAATAAAAGTGTTCTCATAACTATTTTAATTTTACTTATAAGTGGTGCTCTAACAATGCCACTAAGTTCTTGGAATAGATTATATAAATTATGGAATAGAGAATCAGTGGTAATGAATTATGGAATATATATATATCAACTGGATGACTTTTTTCAAAGCTTAACGCCTAAAATAAATAGTATTTTTGGACACGATAAATCTTTAAAAAAAGTTACAGACTATTATAAAGAACATCCTTATAAAAAAACAACTAATGAATATACAGATATATTTAAAGGAAAAAATGTTATTGTAATTCATGCTGAGAGTATGCAAACTTTTCCTATGAATTTAAAGTTTAATGGAAAAGAAGTAACCCCTAATTTAAATAAACTTGCAAAAGAAGGAATATTTTTTAACAATTTTTATGCTGAAGTGGGAGTAGGAACAAGTAGTGATAGTGAGTTTACTTTTAATACATCTTTAATGCCATCAACAAAAGGAACAGCCTTTGTAAACTATTTTGATAGAGAATATGTTGCCATACCAAACTTATTAAAAGATAAAGGTTATTATACATTTAGTATGCATGCAAATACTGGTGACTTTTGGAATAGAAACAATATGTATAAAGCATTAGGATATGATGATTTTTATAGTAAAGAATCATATGTGATTGACGAAACGATAGGTTTAGGTTTATCAGATAAATCATTTTTTAGACAATCAGTAGAAAAAATAGAAAAAATAAAAGAAACAAAAGATAGTCCATTTTATGGCCTATTAATAATGCTTTCTAATCATACACCTTTTGATGATGTTGATTTAATGGAAGAATTTGATACTACAATATCAGTTGATACCGGTTATAGCACTATAACAAGAGATTATCTTGAAGGAACAACGATGAATAACTACTTAAGGTCTGTTCATTATGCAGATTCTGCTATTGGAGAATTTATTAAAGAGTTAAATAAGAAGAAACTATTAGATAATACCGTTTTGATAATATATGGAGATCATGATGCAAGACTAAGTTATAATGACTTTAATTTATTATATAATTATGATGCTATTGAAAACAAAATAAGAACTGAAGAAAATGATAAATATAAACCATATAACAAATACGATTATGAGCTCGATCGAAAGGTACCGTTAATAATTTGGACTAAAGATAAAAAATATAATATTGAAGTAGATACTCCAACTGGAATGATAGATGTATTACCTACTATTGGTAATATGCTAGGAATACATAGTGATTACCAAATAGGTCATGATATATTTAGTTTAAAAGATAAAGATAACACTGTAGTTTTTGTTGATGGCTCATTTTTAACATCAAAAGTATATTATAATGCACCAAAAGCAGAAATATATGATATAATTAAAGAAGGAGTGGGTGAAGAATACATAAAAGAAAGAGCAGACTATGCTACAGAAATAATAGAAGTATCTAATGATATTATTTCATACAATCTAATAAAAGAATTAAAAAGTGGTATTAATAAAAGTAACTAGCAGTATGGGAGGAAGATTAAAAATGCTAAAGTTTATAGTATGCGAAGATGACGCAGAAGAATTAAATATTGCAGTACAAACAATTACCAAATCAATGATGAAATATGCCGACATTGAATATAAGGTAGAAAAATTTCAAAGATATAATGAAAAATTAGAAAAAATAATAAATGAACCATTTGATACAAAAATTTATTTACTAGATGTTGAATTACCAGTAGTAGGAGGTTTAGAAATAGCCTCAAGAATAAGAGAACAAGATGATAAAAGTTATATAGTATTTATAACAGCCCATCCAGAATGTAAAAATGATATATTCTTTTCAAGATTAGAAGCTATTGATTATGTTGAAAAAAGCGCAATATATCCCCAAAGAGTAGAGGACACCATAAGGTATATAATAGATAGACTTTTAAGGAATAGAGTACTAACATTCAATTACAAATATACAACATACAAAGTTTTATGTAAGAATATAACTTACATAGAAAAAGATCCATCTGGATCAAAATGTATTATTCACTTTATGAATGATAAACCAAAATATACAATTAAAACAATAACAAGTATGGAAAAAGAATTATCACCGTTATTTTATCGTTCACATAAAGCATGTTTAGTTAATTTAGAAAATATAAGTAAAGTCGAATATGCAAAATTCACAATCCACTTCAAAAATGGTGCATCAACTACCTTGTTGAGTGCTGGATGTAGAAAGGGGTTGAGACAACGTGTTGGAAGTTTTGAAGATATTTTTGAGTAGTATCTTTATGATGATAGCAGTCCATGTCTTTGGATTAGTAACATCAAAAGAGGAATCAAAGAAGAATATAAAATTAAAAAACATACTAATATTAATACTCTTTGCTATATTACATACAATAATAAATTTATATTTAGATAGTTCTATAAAAACACTTGCAATATGTTTGCTATATACAATGTATTTTTATATAATCTTTGATAAAAAAGTATATAAATCTATCTTCTCATCAGTGTTATATATAATATTAGCAATTATACCAGATTTATTGACATTGACAATAATAACCAAAATATTAAATATGAGTAAAGAATATTGTCATAATTATATTGCTGGTAGTGTTTTAGGAAATATGATAATTGGAATCATGTTAATTTTAATGGTGTTATTGCTAAGGAAACCATTAAAAACAGTAGTTAATTATAAATTATCTAATAATGTTAAGATAGTGACTGTTTCTGCCTTAACTTTAATTACTATTGCCATATTCTTTTATAATTTAATTGGTAATTTTAGACATGATAATGATATCTATACCTATTTATTAGTAATAATAACATTAATAGTTATTTTAGTAACATTATTAAGGCAAAAGATAGATAATGAAAATATGTTTAAGAAATATGATGATTTATTAACAATAATGAAAAACTATGAAAGTGATATTGAAGAGCAAAGAACAATTAATCACGAATCAAAAAATGAACTATTAACTATAAGAAGTAAATTATCTGAGGAAAATGATAAGGAATTATGTAGTTATATTGATAGCATTATTGGAGATAAGAAAAGTGTTAAAAGTGCAAAATTCTCTAAATTTAAATATTTACCATCTAATGGTTTGAAAGGCTTTTTCTATTATAAATTTATTGAAGCTGAAAAAAGAGGAATAAAAGTTTCATTAAATATTTCTAAACTAGTTGAAAATAGTTATTTAGGAGATATGAAAACTAAAGATTTTAAAGACTTAACTAGAATAATAGGAGTATACTTAGATAATGCTATTGAAGCAGCAAGTACTTCTAAAGATAAAAAATTAGGAATAGAAATATATGAAGTCAAAGGTATTATTCAAATTATAATTTCAAATACTTATGATAATGCCATTGAAAAAGATAAAGTTGGCAATGAACGATATAGTACTAAAGGTAAAAATAGAGGTCATGGATTATTATTAGTAAAAAGAATTTTAAATGAAAATAATAGAATAACTTCTGAAACTAAAATAACTGATAGCTTGTATATTCAAACTATCAAAATAAATGAAAAATAAATAAAAAAAGAATCAGCTTGCGGTATTTTTGATTCTTTTTTATTGTTTTAGTTTAAAAGGCTATTTTAATAAACTTTTTGGCATTTTAGGTTCATCAATATACCAAATTAAACAAGCTTTAGTACCTGCTTTAGCAGATAATGAACCGATCCAATTCAACAATCCAGCAAACATCATTTTACCTCCTAATCTTATATTTTTCCAACTTAACGATAAGTAACAGTATAGTTCTTATAGTTATCGTATGGCAATTGAAACATCCTGTATACAAAAGGATGGATCATCAAACTTGCATCTAGTAGTCCGAAGCACAAGAATGAACTAGCAACACTATTTTTAAGTAAAATAATAAATATCAAATATATCATACTTGTTATTATAGTCATAACTTTATACCTTTTTCTTTTATATTTATTTATAAGTGGCCTTTTATATGTATCGGCAGGAGCATATCTTACAAGTGTAATAAAAGCTATAATACTAATGATATATTTTACATATATATTAATATCAACATATTTACATATAGTAGCAGTACCGATAAAAAGTACACCAGATATGATATAGCAGTGCAGACTTTTCTTAGCATGCATACCAAAAGCTGTAGTTCTTATTATGTTGTAACACAACAATATACAGAGAACTTCCTTAAAAATATTTAAAACTAACGAAATACCAAATATAACAATTGTTTTAGTAAAAGTAATATAAAGTGCTTCAAGACCATAGCTAATTTCTTCTAGTTTATCATCATTATATTCTGGATATTTATTTTTAATATTAATCATAGCAGTACTTAAAATTTTTTCTCTCATATTTTTACCTACAAATCAAGTATATCACTAATGCAGTAGCGGAAAATAGAAATTAATAAAACGAATTAATCAAAATAATTAACATTTTTTATGTTAACTATTGAGTAACTGGCACTTTGTTTTGACTAAAAAAAATATTACTTGTAATATAGCAAAAAAGATAGTATAATTAAATAGAGGTGGAAGATAAAGTGGAACTATATCAATATATAATCATAATGGTAGTCTTATTAATAATAGCCCTTGCCATTGTGAAAATGAATAAAAAGAATATTAAATTAGAATTTAATAAATTAGTTGATTTACTAGGAGGTAAAGATAATATTCTTGATACCGAAGTAGAAATGTCTAGATTCAAAGTAACATTAAAAGATATAACTAAAGCAAATAAGGAAGGAATTCTGAAATTAGGAGCTAAAGGTGTTGTTGAAATAGATGACCAATTAAAAATAATTCTAGGATCAGATGCTAAAAAATTAAAAAAATATATAGATGAATTAAAATAAGAACTTATGTAATTACAAAAAATTACAAAAAGTTCTTTTTTTCGACTTAATTCGACAAAAATCGACAAAGTAAAGTCGTATAATTGTTTTGAAGGTGGTAGAATGAATTTATTTATAATAAAAGATATAATATTAAATTTAATATTAATTACATTTCCTATATTAGTATATTTAGTTTTAGTTTGCTATCGAGAAAATATAGATAATAACAATAAAGATACGTTGTTAACAATAGCTTTAATTACATCATTATATTTATGCTTAAAATATATTCCTAGTGAAATAAATACCAAAGTATTATTATTTTGTAATATTCCAATAGTAATAGCTTACATGAAAAAGAAACATTATTTAGGTATATTTTTATCAATCATAAATGTTTTATATAGTTATTATGTTCTAAATATAGAGGTAATCATAATGATTATAAAATATGCATCATATCTAGGTTTATACTTATGTGCTAGAAAAAAGAATCTTACCAGTGACTCATTTATATTATCAATAGCTATAATTCAGGGATTTTTTCTATCATTTGAATATTTTTTTAAAGACATAAAAGCGTCAGTAAATGATTTTGTATTATTATTAATAATAGTTTTTATCTATTATTTTGCAACATTTTCTATTCTATATTTATTTAAAGTAATGGATAAAATAGAATCACTAAATACTACGATTAAAATGCTAGAAAAAGATAAAAAAGTAAAAGATGCATTATTTAAATTAACTCATGAAATAAAAAATCCATTAGCAGTTTGTAAAGGATATATAGATATGATTGATTTAAATAAAGAGGAAAAAGCCTTAAAATATATTAATATAATGAAACAAGAAATAAATAGAAGCCTAAATATTATAAGTGATTTTGTCGAGTATAATAAAATTAAAGTAGTGAAAGAGCAAATAGATTTAAACTGTCTATTAGATGATGTTTATGATTCTTTTAAAATACTTATGACTAATAAAAAAATAAAGTTAGAATATAAAAATCGTAATGATCAAGAAATTTATTTTAATGGAGATTATGAAAGATTAAAACAAGTAATTATCAATATATTAAAAAATGCCTGCGAAGCCTGTACAGAAAATGGTAAAATAGAAATATCTTCCAGTCTATATAAAAACTATTTAGACATATTAATCGAAGATAATGGAATAGGAATGGATGAGGAAACATTAAAGAATATCAAAGAAATGTTTTATACTACTAAACAAAATGGCACTGGATTAGGAGTAGCCCTATCAAATGAGATAATAAAATCCCATAATGGAGAATTATTATTTACATCAGAACTGAATAAAGGTACAAAAGTGACAATAAGATTACCATATTAGTGATCTTATTGTTTTAATATTTATAAATATCTGCTATAATATATAATGGTGATTTTATGGAAGATATATTTTTAAAGAATTTACCATCTCTAGATCTTCATGGTTATGATAGAGAAACAGCACGCGTAGCTACCGAAGATTTTATAGATGAAAATATAATACTAAAAAATGATAAAATATTAATAATACACGGTAAAGGGCTAGGAGTAGTAAGAAAATCAGTTCATAATGTATTAAGTAAAAGAAAAGAAGTAACAAAATATCATACCGATAACTTAAATGATGGATGCACAATAGTTTATTTATCTGTTGACAACTAATTATCTCTATGCTATAATAAATTACAATTTTAGGGAAGATATTATATGCTAAATAAAGAAATAATTAAACAGATAAAAGAAATAAATACCATCATAAAAGAAATCATACTGCTAATATTTTTATTAATAATATGTTTAATAATATTCATTGTTGAATTAATATAATATCACCAAAATAGGGAGGTTTTATATAATGGAAGATGAAAGACAAATAAATTGGTTAAGCTTATTTATTAAAATAATAATCATATTCATATTTGCTATAATATTAATATGGTTAGTATCAAAAATAATAAATAGTAGTAAACCAACAGAAACATTTAAAAATAATATTAATAATATGGAAGAAGTAGCAGTTTCTTATTTTAAAGAAATAGATTTACCACAAGAAAAAGGAAAAAGTACTAAAATAACATTAGAGGAAATGATAGAAAAAAAATTAATTGTTTCTATCAATGAAAATAAAAAATCAACTTGTGACGTAAAAAAAAGTTACTCCAAAATAACTAGAAATAAAAAAGATTATAAAGTAGAAACTACTTTAGTATGTGGCAAAGAAAAAGATACCATAACAAGAAAATTTAGTTTTAAAGATTGCAAAAACTGTAATACAAAAACAGAAACTAAAGATAACACAAAAGATAATACAAATAAGAATACTAACAAAGATACAACCAGTACTAACACTAGCACAAACACTGCAAAAACAACATATTACGAATATGTAAAAGAAACAACAACATATAGTAAATGGGCAAAAGGCAATAAAACTGGCGATAATATAGAAAATAAGTATGAGTATTATAGTACTGCAACTGAAGAATACTACACCTTAGGAGCGGTATCTAAAAACAGTGCATCAGCTTCTTACACAATAAAATTAGATAAAGTTCCAAATAAAGATTACTACTTTACTATAGTTAAAAAGGTAGAATTCCTATCAAATAATGAAAAAGAATTCTTATCTAGTAATAATGCATCAATATCTAAAGGAACAAAAATAAATAAATTACCAGATAGTATTAAAAATTACTCATTAACTGAAGACAATTTTACATATAAATTATCTCCATACTATCGTAAAGGATCTTTCTACATAGATGTTACATTAAATGATATAAATACAAGCATATCATCTTATAATAATGTATACTTTGTACCATTAAAAGTAACAGTTAAATTTATGTCTCCTAAAATAACAGAAGAAAAACCATCAGGAGATTATGATACCATAACATACTATCGTTATGTTGAAAAAAATAAAGAAATAAAATGGTCAACAGAAACATCATTAGAAGGATATACTAAAACAGGAAATACAAAAACAGAATAGAACTTCAATAGAAGTTCTATTTTAATATTTTATCAACAATACCATAGTTTAAAGCCTCCATGCTATCCATAAAATAATCTCTTTCCGTATCATTATCAATGGTGGTAATATCTTTACCAGTAACTTCGGCTAAAATTTTATTAAGCTTTTTCTTAAGTTTTAATATCCTTTCAGCGGCAATTTTAATTTCTGTTGCCTGTCCTTGTGCTCCTCCAAGAGGCTGGTGAATCATAACTTCTGCATTGGGAAGAATACATCTTTTACCTTTTTTACCAGCAGCCAATAGAAAAGCAGCCATTGATGCCGACATTCCCACACAAATTGTGGATACATCACTTTTAATAAAATTCATTGTATCATAGATAGCCATACCCGCAGTAATAGAACCACCAGGAGAATTAATATATAAACAAATATCATCACTATTTAAACTATCTAAATATAAAAACTCTGCTACCACAACATTAGCAGTATTATCATTAATTTCTCCATTCAAAATAATAATTCTATCTTTTAATAATCTCGAATAAATATCATATGCTCTCTCGCCCATATCATTCTTTTCAATAATCGTAGGAATTAAATTCATAATTAGTCACCCATAATTAGTATAATATATAGATAGTCTATTCATAACAAAAAAAGTATGACAAAATATAACAAACTATGATATAATAATAATATAGACTATCCAAAAGGAGGAATAATATGGAAACAATAATAATAACTTTGGATAATAATAAAAAGAAAGAATATGTAAAAGGAATAAAATTAAAAGAGATAATTGAACAAGAAAAAGATAAATTAACAAATACCGTAGTAGGAGCCCTTTATAACAATAATATGATTGACTATGAAGAAACACTAACTAAAAATGGTAAACTATATATATATGATTTAAATACCAAAGAAGGAAATAAAATCTATGAAAAAGGATTACTTTATCTATTTGAAGTATCAGCAGTTGAAGCTTTAGGAAAAGATACTCAAATAATAGTTAAACATTCAATTGATAAAGGAATTTATTGCAAAGTAAATAAACCATTAACTACTGAAGATATAACAAAAATAAAAAAGATAATGAAAGAAAAAATAAAAGAAAATATACCTTTTATAAAAATAGAAACATCTAAATCAGATGCCATAGCATATTTCAAGAATAAAAAAAGAGAAGATAAAGTAAGAACATTATTCTATATAAAAACAAATTTTGTAACCCTATATAAACTAGGAGATACCTATAACTATATAATTGGAGACCTTCCATATACAACAGGTTCTTTAAAATATTTTGACCTATCATTAATTAAAGATCATGGTGTCGTAGTAAGATTCCCATCAATATATGATAATAACAAAGTAGTAAAATATACCCATCATGAGAATTATTTCAATAGTCTTGAAGAATATGGAACATGGGGAAACAATTTAAATATAAACAACCTAGGAGAATTAAATGAATTTATAACTAATAATAATGCCGGAGATATCATTCAGTTATCCGAAATAATGCAGGACTATAAATTACTTAGTATCGCAGAGCAGATAGTTTTAAATAAAGATGACTATAAAGTAATATTATTATCAGGACCATCAAGTTCAGGTAAAACAACTAGTGCCATGAAATTATCTTTATATTTAAGAAGTCTAGGATTAAATCCCACTCATCTATCATTAGATGACTATTTCTTAGAAAGATCAGAAACTCCATTAGGACCAAATGGTAAGCCGGATTTCGAGTCTCTTAATGCTATTGATGTAAAATTATTTGATAGTCAAGTTAGTAAAATGTTAAAGGGAACTAAAGTAACAGTACCAACATTTAACTTTATTGAAGGAAAAAAAGAATATAAAAGAACAGTTCAGTTAAAAGATAATGATATTCTAATAATTGAAGGCTTACATGCATTAAATGAAGAATTATTAACTAATATACCAAGAAAGAAGAAGTTTAAAGTATACATAAGCCCATTAATATATCTAAATATTGATAATGATAATCGTATTGGTATGACTGATTTAAGACTATTAAGAAGAATGGTAAGAGATAATCGAACAAGAGGATATAATCCATCGAAAACACTAGATTCATGGTCTGATGTTCGCGATGGAGAAGAAAAATATGTCTTCCCATATCAAGATAATGCCGATGTTATGTTTAACACCAGTCTAGCCTATGAACTAGCAGTCATCAAAACATATGCTGAACCATTATTATTTACCATATCTGAAGAAGATCCTAACTATCAATTAGCTCAAAGACTAATAGAATTATTAAAGTTCGTTTTACCAATACCAAGTGAAACTGTACCAAAAACTTCAATATTAAGAGAGTTTATTGGAGGAAGTTATTTTGAATAAATAAAAAGCATATATTTAAGTAGGTGTAATATGAATAAATATAAACTACTTATAATAATATGCTTTTTTCTTATCACATTATGTTTACCCAGAGTAACTGCTACTGTAAAAAATTTAAATTTACTGGGAAAGGTAATAATTTTAGATGCCGGACACGGTGGCAAGGATGAAGGTGCCAGCAGTGGTCCCATCAAAGAGAGCAAACTTAATTTAATTCTAACAAAAAAATTAGAAAAAGAATTAATATCAAGAGGAGCAACCGTTTACCTAACTCGTAAAGATGACAACGACTTATCCACAACAACTATTAATAGAAAACGAAACGACTTATACAATAGAGCTAAATATATAAATGATATTTCTCCTGATATGTATATATCCATCCATTTAAATGCTTCACCATCCCCTTCATGGAGAGGTCTTCAAGTATTTTATACAGGTAATAATAAAGAAAATAAAATTATCGCTGAAACCATAACTAATCATCTAAAAGAAAACATATCTAATGTTAGAGAAATAAAAAAAGACAATACTTACTACATGTATAAATATATAAAGTCTCCAGGAGTATTAATTGAAGCCGGATTTATATCCAATCCAAACGATAACTATCTTTTAAGAGATATCAATTATCAAAATAAATTAATAACTTTAATTAGTGATTCAATCGAAAAATATTATCAAAATAAATAAAACCCCTTTCAAAAAATACAAAAATAGTGTATACTTCTAGTAGAGACTAAGAAGGGTGATAATATATGCAAAAAATATATTTAAAATATGATGAATATACACCACCAGTAGAATGCGACTATGGTTTTATACCAGAAATGGTTTACCTAGGATTCTTATATCCAATCAAGAAAAAGAATTATAAAATGTTTTATATCATGTTAATGACTGAAGTAGCAGTTTCAACCCTAATAATGTGCTTCATTCCCTTTATAATTGGTATAATTATATGTATTGCAATGTTATTTGTCATAAATCTCTTATTCGCAGCCAACTATAACATGATAGTAATTGAAGAACTACTAAAAGATGGCTATGTCCCATTAGACTATAATTCTTCAGATATTCTAATAAAAAAAGGAATATACTTTAAACTCCAGTAGTAGATGTATTCCTTTTATTTTTCAAAAAAATAACAAAAAATATATCATTTTTTTCAAAACTATGATATACTTTAATACAGAATAATGGGAGTTGATATTGTGGAGAAAAATTTTAAGACAATAAATGAACAAGTAGAAATATTAAAAAACAAAGGTCTTATAATTGAAGATGAAAATGTCGTTAAAGATACCCTACTCAGAGAAAACTATTTCTTTTTAATGGGTTATCGTCACGCCTTCCTTATATCGCAAAAGGAAAGAAAATTCATACCCGGTACAACTTTTGATGAAATATACTCATTATTCACATTTGATAGGAATTTTAGAAATATAATATTTAAAAATGTACTTGTTATCGAAAATCAATTAAAATCAGTAATATCATATCAATTATCCAAGAAGTATGGATATCGTGAAAAAGATTATTTAAATCCTAAAAACTTCACTCAAGATCATGATAAAGCACGCCGTGTTCGTGACTTAATTGATAAGATGAAAAGACAAATAAGAATCAATGCTACAACCCATAATGCTACAATACACTACATAAATAACTACGGTTATATTCCCTTATGGGTTTTAGTAAAAGTATTATCATTCGGAATAGTTTGTGAATTATATACTATATTAAAGAAAGAAGACCAAATAGAAGTAGCAGAAGTTTTTGATACTACACCAAGTGTCTTATCGGATATACTAATAATATTATCCAACTATCGAAATTTATGTGCTCATGAAGATATCGTGTTTGAACATAAAACCGAAAGAGTAATACCGGATACAGAATATCATGATATGATGGAAATACCAAAAATGGATGGCGAATATATTTATGGTAAAAATGACTTATTTGCAGTAATTATAATCTTTAAAATATTACTAAATAAAAAAGCCTTTCGTTTAATGATGAAAGAAATAGAATATGAAATAGAATTGTTGGATGGAAGAGTGGATACCATTCCAATAAGTAAAGTATTAGATAGAATGGGATTTCCAGAAAATTATATAGAAATAATAGATAAGTAGGTGATAATAATGAATAAGAAAAATAATAAAATAATAATACCTCTTTTAGTATTAATAGCTTTTATTGGTGGCTCAGTATGGACATATCTAGTAATAAATCAATTAAATAGAGGTACAACAAATTCAGTAACTAAAGGGGGAAACTATACAATAAATGAAAATAGTATATCCGGAGCAGTAGATAAAATATATGATGCCACTGTAACAGTAGCCACTTATAAAGATGGTAAAGCAGTATCAACAGGAACAGGCTTTGTCTATAAAAAAGAAGGATCAACAGCCTATATAATGACAAATAATCATGTTATATCAGGAGGCGATTCTGCTAAAGTAATCTTTAGTGATGGGACATCAGCAGATACTCAAATCTTAGGTGGAGAGACATATTCGGATATAGCAGTATTAACAGTAAGTGCTGCAAGCATAAAGCAAGTAGCAACGTTAGGAAACACTGATAAAATAAAATTAGGAGACACCACCTTTGCCGTAGGAGCCCCACTTGGAGATACTTATAGTGGTACAGTAACTAAAGGAATCCTATCAGGAAAAGATCGTTTAGTAGCAGTATCATTCTCCGGAAGTAATTCTGATTACTATATGAAAGTATTACAAACAGATGCTGCTTTAAATCCAGGTAATAGTGGTGGTCCATTATGTAATGTAAATGGAGAAGTAATAGGAGTAACATCTTTAAAGCTTACAGAAGAAAAAACAAGTTCAACAACAAGTTATAGTGTTGAAGGAATGGGCTTTGCTATCCCAATAGAAGACGCTCTATCATATGCTGGTATCATTGAAAAAGGTGAATCAGTAAAGAGACCATATATTGGAATAAGTATGTTAGATATAACAGATAGTTATTACTTATGGCAGGCTGGAATAACTTTACCAAAAGGTGTTGAAAAAGGAGTAGCAATTCTAGAAGTATCATCATCTTCACCAGCAGAAAAAGCCGGATTAAAGAAAGGTGATATCATAACTAAACTAGAAAAAGAAGAAATATCTTCAGTAGCAGAACTTCGTTATGAATTATATAAACATAATCCAGGAGATAAAGTAACAGTTACTTATAATAGAAATGGTAAAGAGTTAACTTCTGAAGTAACCCTTGAAGAATCAAAATAATCTAGATTAATTCTAGGTTATTTTTTTCCACTTCAACCTTAAATAAATTTAAGTTTTCCGTGGTGTTAGTGAGCCAAAAATATTTGTCTCCCTAACAAACAATATTTAAGTATATATTCATTGCTTCTATATAATAAATATGGTTGATATACTACTTATAGACAATTTAAATGGCTATAAGTAGCACTGTAAGACTATTTAAGACTTACAGTGATATTAAAAATAAAATAATAATGTAAAAAAAATATAAAACTATTGTATTTTGTATGTAATATTTGTTATAATAAATATGACAAAAAGAAAGGTGAAAAAAGATGGAAGAATACAAAATAACATCACATAGTGATAATGAAACAATAGCAATAGCCCAAAACATAGAATCAGAAAAGTTTCCAAATATGGTAATATGTTTAAATGGCGATTTAGGTAGTGGAAAAACAATGTTTACTAAAGGATTTGCTCATGCTATGGGAATAGATGAGATAACATCTCCAACATTTACAATAATAAAAGAGTATGTAGGAGAATTACCATTATATCATATGGATGTATATAGATTAGAAGATTCACATGAAGATATAGGAATAGAAGAATACTTTGATAAAGGTGGAGTAACCATAATAGAATGGGCTGATATGATAAAAGATATCTTACCAGAAGAAAGATTAGATATCAAAATCAAAATAGCAGATGATAATACAAGAGTATTAATATTAAAACCACATGGGGAAAAATATGTAAATATATGTGAGGCCATAATATGATAAGTTTATTTATAGATACATCACTTGAAGATGTATCTATTGCCTTAGTAAAAGATGGAAAAGAATTATCTCAAATACATGAATACATACCAGGAAAACATTCCATATATGTAACTCAGTATATAAGTGATATTCTAAAAAATAATAACTTATCCCCAGATAATGTTGATGAAATAATCGTTGTAAATGGACCAGGTTCATTTACTGGTATCCGAATAGGAGTAACCATAGCCAAGATGTTTGCTTATATCAAAAAAATAAGAATCGTAACCATAACATCTTTAAAAGCAAGAGTACTAGGTCATACCGGAAATTATTTACTAACAACAATAGATGCCAAACACAATAATTATTATGTTGGCGTATATGACAAAGAATATAACACTATTGAAGAGAAGTTTACTTCCTTTAAAGAAGTAGAAGAACTAAAAGAAAAATATTCCCCAGTAGTTATAGACCAAACAACACCATATCAAGTAGAACAAATTGTATCATATACTAAGAAACTAAAAAGTGAAAATCCTCATGGTGTGAACCCAATCTATCTAAAATTACCCGAAGCGATGGAGAAAAAATGTTAAGAGAAGTAATAAAAGAAGACCCAAGTCCCTATGTAAAATATATAGAATATATTGAAGAAGATAAAATATTAGGATATCTAAAATATTCTCTTATTTATGATCGTATGGAAATAGATAATATTCTTGTTGAGCCAGAATATCGTGGTCAAAAAATAGGAAACAAATTAATGAGTAGATTAATAAGTATAGCAATCGAAGAACATGTCGTAAATATAACTTTAGAAGTAAGAGTAAGTAATGAAATAGCCAGAAATCTCTATAAAAAGTTTGGCTTTAGAGAAGTAGCCCTAAGAAAATTCTATTATGGAGATGAAGATGCTATACTAATGGAAAAACAGGTGATGTAAATGAAAGATGTATATATATTAGGAATAGAATCAAGTTGTGATGAAACAAGTATGAGTATTGTTAAAAATGGTAGTGAAGAAATAGCTACTATTGTGCTAAGTCAAATAGATATTCATAAAAATTATGGAGGAGTAGTCCCTGAAATAGCTAGCCGTAATCATATCGAAAACATAACAATTGTTTTAGAAGAACTTCTATCTAAAGCAAATATGAAACTAGAAGACATAACCGCTATCGGAGTAACATATGGACCAGGACTAATAGGTAGTCTTTTAATAGGAGTACAAGCCGCTAAAACAATTTCTTTAGTAACAGGAAAACCATTAATACCAGTTCATCATATCATAGGACACATCTATGCCAATAACCTAAAAGAAAGATTAACATTCCCTCTAATAGCCTTAGTAGTAAGTGGAGGACATACCGAACTAATCTATATGAAAGAAGATTATTTCTTTACCAAAATAGGAGGTACTCTAGATGATGCTGTTGGAGAATGTTACGATAAAGTAGCCAAAGTATTAGGTCTAGAATATCCAGGAGGACCAAAAGTAGATAAACTAGCCCATCTAGGAAAAGATACCTATAACTTACCATATCCCCTAGACGATAGTACCTATAACTTTAGTTTTAGTGGTATCAAATCCGCTGTCATAAATCTTGTACATAACGAAGAACAAAGGGGAAACACCATAAACAAAGAAAATTTATGTACGACATTCCAAAATAGAGTCGTAGGAATAATAACAAAGAAAACAATGAAAGCTATAAAAGAATATAAAGTATCAAATCTTGTCGTAGCGGGTGGTGTGTCAGCAAACTCCGGTTTAAGAGAAAAACTAACTGAAGAATGTCAAAAAGAAAACATTCACATATCTTTCCCTGAACTAAAATATTGTACAGATAACGCCACCATGATCGCTGCTGCTGCCTACTTTGCATATCAAAAAAATATCTTTGCTGATCTAACATTAAATGCTATGGCAACAGACACCATATATAAAGAGTGGAAATAAGGATTATAGAAATATAATCTTTTTTTATTTCTAAGGACAATCTCTATTACAATAAAAAATAATTTCACATAAAATAAAGTGATTATGAATAGAGGTGAAAAACATGGAATTCATAAACCAAAATACCGAACTAGTAATAACCATACTTACTATGACATTAACATGGATACTTGGTTTTATTTCTAAAAGATGTCCTTATGTAAATAACAATCTAATAATAATACAAAACATAGTAATTGGACTATCAGTATCAATATTCTATTTTATAATAACCAAAGACTTCAATTTAGCCATAACCTTAAGTGGACTATTCGCCGAAACAGGATATAATCTTATTCATAATATAGAAAAATTAATAAAGGAGGGAAATAATGGTAAACATAGTAAAGAAGATAGTACCAGAGAGTAGATATTATCTAAAATGCCCTTATGAAATGACACCAACTAGAATAGTAGTTCATAATACCGCTAACGATGCTCCTGCTCGAAATGAAATAAGTTATATGACAAATAATGACTATGAAACATCATTTCATTATGCTGTAGATGATAAAGAAATAGTTCAAGGTTTGCCTGAAAATAGAAATGGTTGGCACGCCAGTGACGGAAATGGTAAAGGAAATAGAGAAGGAATAGCCATTGAAATATGTTATTCACTATCAGGAGGAGACCGATTTATTAAAGCCGAACAGAATGCAGTTGACCTAATCGTAGACATATTAAATAGATATAATTGGGATATCGATAAAGTAACAAAACACCAGGATTACACTAATAAATATTGTCCTCATAGAACACTAGATATGGGGTGGGATAGATTTCTAAATATGATAAATGAAAAACTATCAGAAACTAGAGCCAGACCTTTCATAGTAGGAACAAAGATATATAACACTGAAGATATCTACCTAACTGAAACAGCAGGTTATGGCGGAGGGCAAATGTTACTAACTAAAAATACTGAGTCAATAGTAAAAAAATACCACTATAATAAAGGATTATATATGGCATTAGGAACAGAAAATACATATTATGATGCAGCATGGACTAATAATTATAGTAAGTTTACAACTACTAAACCACCAGTAGAAGAACTAAAAGAAGATAATAAAGAGACAACTAAAGAACCAGAAAAAGAAGATGAAAATAGAGAAAGAAATGACAATAAAGATAATAAAGATAATAAAGATAAAAATAATAATGACTTAGATAAAGAATTAGAAAGACAAAATCCATTGTTATGGTTTATAGATAAAATAATAAAATTACTAGTAAAAATATTTAAAAGAAGGAAAAAATAAATCCTTCTTTTTTAGAGTTCACACTTCGTTGTTCACTGTTATAGAAAGCCCAATGTCTTTCTATAGAAAATCAGAGCCTATTAATAGTCTCTGATTTTAAGTATATATTAATTATTATAAAATTTACAAATAACCGAACAAAAAAGTCACAAATAACCGAATTGTTATTGATTATATTATTTATGAAGTAAATAGTATATAAAAAATAACACTTATTTAAATTGTAAAATAGATTTGTCAAATTGCTTAATATCATAAAATAATATATACAAATACGATTGCTATGTGATATAATAATAAAAAATATACAGAAGATTTGACGAATAAGGTATTTGTTTCTATATTCGAGTATTTTAGCAAAAGCATTCAAATAGAAAAAAATAGATAATCCTATATAGAAAAACTGTTTATAACATCTAGTGTACTAAAGAAAAAAGATATATAAGAGAGAAAAATAACATTACATATGATTTAACAAATGAAATCGACTATGAAGAAAATGCACTAGATAAAATTATATATCTAGTAGATTTATTAGTACAGCAGAAGTATAGAACTATTACATTTTATTATGACTCAAATAATAAGTGAATATAAACAAAATAAAACGATGAATAAGGATAAAATGACTGCATATGTAGAAGTTATGAATCATCATCATTATTATGGTGTTAAAGGAATAGGTTATTTCCTTAATATACAATTATTTTAATTATACATGTAAAGATAGGACATTAGGGTGATATTATATGCAAGAATTAAAAAATCTTATAAAACAATTTGAATCAAGTTTTAATTTTAGTATTTTAAAAAATAATTATGGTTTTAGTAGTGCTGCAAAAGAGTTCTTGGAAAAGTATTTAGAAATTAAAAATCATATGTATCTAGATGATAAAGCTAAGTATAATTCTTTATCTGACTTACTAAAAGATAGTATGAAGGTAACTTTAATTACTATGCAATCTATAAAAAAAATTAATTATTTATGGAAACCTGATTTTGATAATATTAAAAAGAGTGATGAATATTATAAAGTGGATTTATCTCAAAGAAGTAAAACCGTTTGTGAAGCAATACAACAACTTTTTGAAAGTATAGAAATTAGAAAAAATTTATCTAATGTAGATTTATATAATTTATATAATAGCTATTATCAAATCTCAAATTATATTAAGAGTGATGTATTAACAGATAAAATCTTAGCTGACATAGAAACAAAACTTCAATATATAAGTAATAAAATATGGGCTTCTTCTATAACTAACCCTGAAAATTATAAATCTGGAGAACCATTTATGTTTATAGTTCATAATGTGTCAAAAACAGATATGGAAACAACTAATATAAATGGTCATGCTGCTAGAGATGGTAGAATATCAGTCTCTCTAATTACAGATAAAGAAATGGGTGTTTATGGTGCACATAAATATGGATTTATATATCCAAATGATTCTAAAATCATTACTGCAGGATATAAAGATTTATATAGTTATGAAACAAAGGAAGAAGGTAGATTTTGTCAAAATAGTAATAATTCAAAGTTAATCCCACCACAAGCAATTGAGAATTATTCTGCTAATTTATGTATACAACAAAATGGTAAAAATTTAAACAGTGATAAAGCCAATATTTATAATGAAATTTTACTTGATTCAACAAATGGATTAAAACCAGTTGGAATATACTGTATAACTTTTGGGGAAAAAGAATTAAGTTATGATTATGAATCGGCGAAAAAGTTAGCAGAGCAGACAGGATTACCATTAATCGATATTGATATTTCTCTTTATAGAACGAAAAAAAATCAGGGTACATATTTAACTGATGAGGAAGCCTTAAGTGTTAAAGAACAAAAAGAATTTGCCGAGAGATTTTTAAAACAATATTATAAAAGTAAAAATTATGATTTAGAAACATCACAAAATTTTGTGGAAACAGATCTTAGATTGTATCAGGATATGATTATAGATATATTTTTAAATGAAAAGCGAAAAAATAATATCAATAAGGAAAATTTATTTAAAGCTTTTGAAGAAAAGAAACAATTAAGAAAGAATAAAGCTGAAAATTATAATACTTATATTAACGAGATGTCTGATTTGAAAGAATCACTAGGTAACTTTAAACAAGCTTTATTAAGCTGTAACAATGAAAAAATCAGAAAATCTATAGTAGAACAAAGCAACAAAATAATTAAAAGGATGGAAATTTTAAATAAATTAATTGAAAATACAAACGACCTTGGATTATCAGAAGATAATTTAATATATCAAAGTAATCGTGTATCAAAAGAAATTATTGGTAATTTTACACCATTTAATACAGAAACAGTAGAATTTAACGGAGAAAAAATAACTATAATAACAGGCTATAAATCTAAGCAAGAATTAGAACAAACAAAACAAAAAATGTTAAGTCAGGTTGATTTGTTACAAGAACCTATGCAAAAAAGACTAGAGCATGCCAAAAGAGTTATTGAAGTTAAATTTAATGCTTATGAAACGAATTCTGTAAATATAGGTTTATCTGCATATAAACAAGAAAAGAAAGAACTAGAGCACCTGAAAAATGTTAGCAAATCATTTGTTGATATATCTGCACTTGATAAAAATATAAATAAATATGACGAATTAATAACATTACAACATCAATTGACAAGTGAAATACAAACTTTATCGGATAATAGAAAAATTTATGATGGGGCCTCCAGTATAGAATGGGTAGAGCAGCACCAAAAAGAAAGTGCGACAAAAATAGATACATATCAAGATTCTATTTCATCAAATAAGCAAGAATTAATTTTATTACATCAACGTCAAGAACAGTTATTAGAGGAAAAATCATTGCTAGATAAAAAAGGATTTCTTGGCAAGATGATTGCTAATAAAAAAATTAATGAAAATGCAGATGAACTATTTGACTTAAAAAAACAAATTGAAAGCTTAGAACACAAAATTAGTCTAACGGAAGACAAAATGAAATTTGAAAAAGAAAACATTAAACAAATAACTGACAATTTCTTATCAAACTTTGGCCTAAATGGTATGACAATAGAAGACTACAAAAAAAGATTAAAGGCACTCGCACCGAATGAAGAAAAATTAACTGATCCTTTTCTGCAAAAAGAATTAGAAGAAAAACTAGAAATAGTAGAACAAAAAATATCTGAAATGCAAATGGATAAGCAAAAAGAGCAACAAATGAGACAAGCACTAGAACAAAAAAAGGTAGATGTTGGATTATCAACTCCCCAAACGGTTATTAATACGAGTATGGAAGAATTTGACATAGAAAGAAGTACAGGTATTTCTAGATAAAGGTGGCTAGTATGAATTTATTTAAGTGGTTTAAATCGAATAAAGAAACAACTGACAATTATTTTGATTCAATTATTAAAGAAAGCAAAGAAAACTTATACTCTTTTGAAAAAAAATATTAATCAAGAAACAAAGTTATTAAAAATATATGGTAATTCAAATATATACAATAAAAAAAATAAAAATGTTTGTTATAAGTGATACACACAATTGTTTAAATGAAGAAGATTTAAAAAATTTTATAGAGTAGCATAAAGAATATGATGTATGTTTATTATTAGTGGAGCATAGTACAAATGATATTTCTATAATTTTAAAATATGTTGATAATAATAAAATTTATGGTCTGTTAGGAAATCACGATTATAATTATTTAAAAGAATTTAATATCAATAATCTTAATGGTAAAATTATCAATATTAATGGACAACAATTTTAGGAATACAAGGAAGTTTTAAACATAAACCATCTGATTTCCCATCTTTTACTCAAAGAGAAAGTTTAAATGATAAACCAAATTTAGATATATTAGTAAGTCATGATAATAGTTTTGACAATAATATGATTGGAAATTCAGCACGTCATGGATTATTTGGGATTACGTGTTATTTATTTAAGAATAAAGTACCATATCATATACATGGTCATATTCACAATCCATATAGAAAAGAACTTCTAAATGGTACAAAAGAGATAAGTATTTATATGTATGAATATATAGAATTAAATTAAAAAGGAGCAAGATAAATATGATGATAAGTCCAGAGAAGTATAGAGAAGAACTTAAAAATTTAACACTTGAAGAATTATCTGAAAGAAAAGAAAAATTAGAAAAATTTATAAATGATTATGAAAACAATAATCTTTCTGAGCAAGAATATTTAGTTAAACCATATCCAAAAACAAAATATGAATTATATAAAGAATATTTGGATGAAGTAATGATTGAATTAGGCTTGAGAAGGCATCAGTCTGAATGGGAAGGAGTTAAAGTATTTGAATCACAATGTGCTAATTGTAAAAATTATCTAGGAGATATAAATTGTAAAATATATGATGAAATAGATTTTGATATTTTGGGAAACAAAAAAGAATGTTCCAATAGAAAAGATAATGTTGAAGGAAATAATGAAAACTATAATGCTAAAGACAATAAAGCAATTACTGATATTATAGATGAAAAATTACAAGAATTTGATGATAATACAGCCAATAATTTAAGAAAGTATATATTGGAGATTATGAAAAAAATTATTGCTTTACCAAATGATTTTGAAACATCGATTTCTAAAATAATAAACTATAATCCAGAAAGTAATTTTGTTGATCCTTTAACCCAAGAAATAATATTTAACAAAGTTAGTGAAATATCTAAGGAAATTAGTATTAATTTACAATTAACTTATGATGGCTTTGGCGGTTTGGCGTTTTATTATACCTTTATAAAAATGGAAAAAAATAAAATGATTGAAAGTGAAAATAGTTTTAAGCCTTTAAATAAAAACATAGAAAAACTAACAAAAAAATTAGCACAAGCTTATGATAATAATGATCAAGAACAAATAACTAAATTGCAAAATGAAATTAAAGAAGTCACTAATAGGCAATTACAAAAAAATGTAAATAAATTGGTTAAGAAAGATTTAAAAGAAAAAAACTATTACATAAATAGAGAAATTTTGTTAAATAAATTAGGATATTTATATGAACATAGAGATAAAAGAAAGAATTATTTAACCGAAAAAGATTTTATTCTTGATGAATTGAAAATAATAAAAAATGAATTAATGTCTAATGAAGGCTTTGAAACAATTTATATTCCTTGCGTTAGAGCACAGCATTGTATTAATGAATTTATATATTATTTAGAAAAGAAACAGGTAAATGACTGTCTTATGGATATATATGAGATTATAGAATCTGATAAAAATGGTATTTATAATCCTATTATTAATAAAGATTTTAATTATTCAATTTACATTGGTAATGAAGAAAAGTCAATTATATTAAATATGGTTAATCGATTAGAAGCATGTGTAAATGATTCTAGTAATAAGTATTCGACTGAAAATTTATTTAAGAAAGCAAAAGAAGAATTTAATTATTTTGTTGAAAATGAATATGGAGTAAATAAGCATTTATCGTTGCCCTTACCTCTGTCATACAATAAACTAAAATCATTAATTTTGTTATCATCTTATTCTGAAACTGAAGAGATATATAAATGTGGATATGTTCTTATTGATACTATCACAGGAAATGTAGAGTATAAATTAGAAACAGAACAACTTCTTTCAAATAATTTTCAATTAAATTTATTAAATTTTACACCTAAAATAGAAATACCAATAAATAATAAAGATGATTATAATAATTTATATGATAGATACTTTAAATTATTGGATGATTTGATTTTAATGTATGAGAGTAAAAGTGAATACATAGAAAATAAAGATAAGATAAAAGAATTTTTAAATATTTATAGAAATATGGCATCCGAATCAGAACAAATTGAATATTCGTTAAATAATGAATTTTTATCTTGGTGTTTAATCTCACTACCAAAACAAAAAATTGAGAAACTCAATTTTGAAAAACAAAATGTTATTATTAAAGAAACATATATTGATGAAAATGGGCATGAACAAGAACGAGAAAAGAGTGTTCAAATGACAAAATTTCCACCAAAAGAAGAAAAAGTTGATTTAATTTCAAAAATAGACGCTAAATTAAAAGATATTAATCCTAGTTATGAACCACCAATACGTGACAATATTGTAAAAAGTAGTAAAAATCATAATGTTAAGGAACTAATTGATAAAATAGATGAAGAAATAAGAAAAATTAACGAAAACATTGCAACCGATATTTTTCAAAAAATATCAAATTTACCAGACGGAACAGAGTTTAACTTTCAACAGTTTATGAACGATTACGACATTGCAGAAGAAGATAAAAAATTAATTTCTGATTTAATTTGTGATTATTGTCAAGATAATGACATTATTATAGTTGAGAAGCTCCACAATACAGATATAGAACCTGCTTGGAATATTCCTAGAATTAAGAAGAATACATAATAATATTAACTTGGTCAATTAATAATCGAACAAATAATACTAATATTACAAAGACATGGTAAGTGTCTTTTTTCATAATGATTCAATTTCAGCCAATCTATTATATTTAGCTGAAGCGCAAAAGGAATAATTAATATTATTTCTTAAATTTATTTATTGCTTAGTTTATCAAAACAAAAACGTAAGTCTAAAAAATCACACATTTATCTAAAAATATTCTTATCTTTACTTTTCTATATTACTAAAATATGATACAATGAAATAGAGAAAAGTGAGGTAACAAGATGCAAATACAAGAATTAAATAAAGAACAACAAAAAGCAGTTAATCATATAGATGGACCAATGCTTGTTTTAGCAGGAGCTGGTTCAGGAAAAACCAAAGTATTAACAAATAGAATAGCAAATCTAATCGAAAATGGTATAAGTCCATATAACATATTAGCTATAACATTTACTAATAAAGCAGCTAAAGAAATGAAAGATAGAGTAGTAAGATTAATAGGAAAAGAAGCCTATAATATTCAAATATCAACATTCCATTCCTTAGGCCTAAAAATATTAAAAGAAAACTATAGCATGTTAGGCTATGAAAAAAACTTTACTATTATAGATAGTGATGATGTCCTAACAATCATAAAGAAAATATTAAAAGATAAAAATATGTCTAAAGATAGATATAACCCAAGAGAAATAAAAAATAAAATAAGTTCTGCTAAAAATGAAATGATGAGTATAGATTCATTTGCTAAAGTAGAGTTTGATCACAAAGTAGTCGAAGTCTATAAAGAATATCAGCAAAAACTAAAAAATGGTAATTCCGTAGATTTTGATGACTTACTAATACTACCAATAAAACTATTCAGAAACTATCCTCGTGTATTAGAAGAATATCAAGATAGATATAAATACATCCTAATAGATGAGTATCAGGATACCAATGAAGCCCAATATATCTTTAGTAAACTATTATCAGCAAAGTATCGAAATATCTTCGTAGTAGGAGACAATGATCAAGCAATATATGCCTTTAGAGGAGCCAACTACAAGAATATCCTAAACTTCGAAAAAGATTATCCTGAGGCCAAAACAATCCTACTTGAAGAAAACTATCGTTCAACCAAAACCATATTAAATGCCGCTAATAGCGTAATCAAAAACAATCATGAAAGAAAAGATAAAAACCTATGGAGTAATAATGCAACGGGTAATAAAATAAAATATAAAGAAGTAGCAAACGAAAAAGAAGAAGCATCATTCGTCGGAACTGAAATAAAAAGACTATTAAGTGAAGGCATAAACGAAGAAGATATCGCCGTATTATATCGTACTAATGCCCAGTCTCGTGTTATCGAAGAAGAAATGCTAAAGAAAAATATTAAATATAGAGTTGTAGGAAGTTTCTACTTCTATAACAGAAAAGAAATAAAAGACCTATTATGTTACTTAAGACTAATAAATAATCATAAAGATGATGTAAGTTTGCTTAGAGTAATAAATACCCCAAGAAGAGGAATCGGAGATAAAACAATTGAGACTTTAACTGAAGAAGCAACAACTAGAGAATTATCTCTATATGAAACAATAAGCAAAGGAAAAGAACTAGAGTTCAAAAACCTAATCGAAGACCTAACCAAAGCTAGTGAATCATTATCACTAACTGAATTAATAGATGAAATTTTAGAAAAAACCGGCATCAAAAAAGAACTATCAACATCCAAATTACTCGAAGATGAAATAAGACTAGAGAACCTAAATGAGTTCAAAGGCGTAACCAAAAGTTATGAAGAAGAATACGGAACTGCCTCACTCGGAGACTTCCTAGACGAAATCTCATTAGTAAGTGACATGTCCGAACACCAAGATAGTTCAAATAGAGTAAGCCTAATGACAGTCCATTCTGTTAAAGGACTAGAATTTGATTATGTCTTCATTGTCGGTATGGAAGAAGGAATATTCCCTCACTATAATGCTATTAATGATGGAAGTAATTCCGCTATTGAAGAAGAAAGAAGATTATGTTATGTCGCTATAACAAGAGCCAAAAAAGAATTATATATAACATCAGCAGATACAAGAATGTTATTTGGTAATCCAATGAGAAATCAAGCTAGTAGATTTATTGATGAAATAGATAAAGAATATATCGATAAAGAAAGACCAAAAAAACTAGAAAAAATAATAACTAAAGTAAGAAAGACTGTCGACAAAAACGCCACTTATGAAGTAGGAGAACATATCTCTCATACCGAGTTTGGTGAAGGAATAGTAATAAGTGTTGATAAATCCATCATAACCGTAGCCTTTCCACATCCATTTGGTATAAGAAAACTAATGAAAGGCCATCCAAACATAACCAAATTATAAAAAAGAAAAGAGGAGTAGTTATGAAAAAAACACTACTAGGCTTTACCATAGTATTGCTATTAATGATATCAGAAATACTAATACTAAATAACGATATAGCATCACTAAAAGCATCAAATAAGATATTACAAGAAGACCTAAAAGATAAGAAAAATATAAGTACTTTAAAAGAAGAAAAAGAAGACTTAAATACCTCAGTATCCAATTTACTCGCAGTATCTACCTTCAGTGATGAAGATATAGAAGAAATAATGACTAGTGAAAAAACAATATCAAAAGATCTTGAAGACAATATAACATCACTAGAAAATACCATCATAGATTTAGAAGATAAACTATCAAGTCTTCAAAAAGAATACTATAAATTAGTCAAAGAAAATGCTGAAAAAAATAGTTTCTATATTTCAAATGTACCCTTTATCAATCAGTATCCTAACTACCCAACCGGTTGTGAGTCAGTAGCCCTAACCATTCTTCTAAATTACTATGGAGTAGCAGTAACACCAGATGATATCATAAACAAATTACCAAAAGGAAGCGTTCCTATAACCAAAGATGGTAAACTATATGGAGGCAATCCTGAAGTAGAGTTTATAGGTAACCCATATAGTTTAAATGCTTACGGAGTATATGAAAAACCAATTGCTAATGTTGCTAGCCAATATAAAAGTGGTATCAAAATAGCAACAGGAACCAGTTTTGAAAAAATACTAGAAGTAGTAAAAACCGGCAAACCAGTTATGGTATGGACCTCCATGTCACTAGCAGTCCCATATATATCACAGTCTTGGATATATGAACCAACAGGAGAAACAATTTACTGGAAGGCCAATGAGCATGCTGTAGTAATAATAGGTTATACCGAAGATAAAGTCATAATATCTGATCCAATAGATGGTAAAGCCAAATACCAATCAAAAAGTATCTTCAAAGAAAGATATAACTATTATGGAAAGAAGGCGTTATATTACTAATGAAAAAGAAGAAAGTAAACAAAATATTACCACCTATCATCATAATAATAACCCTAATAATATTTAGCCTTCTAGTATATACCATATATCAAAAAATAAATTTAAGTAACAAAAATAAAGAACTAAATAACTATCTAAAAGAACATCAAGAATTAACTGAAGAGATAGAAGAACTAAAAAACATTAAAGAAAATTATGAATTAATCAAAGAAAATAATCAAAATTTAGAAAAACAAAAACAAGACTTAGAAGATAAAATAACTACTCTAAATACAAAAATAAATAAAGTAAAGAAAGATATAGATAAATTAAAATAGTATCTATTTCTTTTTTTATAACATATAATACAGTAGGAGGTATCTATGGATTATAGTATTTTAGTAAATAAAGATAATCCCCTGCCAAGAGCATACATACCAAATACATTAGAAAATGCTCATAGTGAATATAAAGAAAACATATTACTAGACAATAAAGCCCTAGAAGCATTTCAAGAACTAAAAAGAGAAGCCTTAAGATATGGATATCATATTGATATAGTAAGTGGCTATCGAGACTATGATTATCAAGAAAAAATATATAATAAATTACTAGAAGAAAAAGGATTTACCTATGCCATAACAAGAATAGCATCTCCTGGTAAGAGTGAACATCAAACAGGATTAGCTTTAGATTTTTGTATATATAAAGATGGAAAATGTTATATAGAACATGATGTTGAAGATAAAATAGAAACCAAATGGATACATCAAAATAGTCATAGATATGGTTTTATCATAAGATATCCCGAAGGAAAAGAAGATATAACCAAATATAGTTATGAACCATGGCATTTAAGATATGTAGGAAATATAGCCAGTAGTATTTATAACAATAACCTAACACTAGAAGAATATAAAGATAAAGAGTCTATTAAATAGATTCTTTTTCAGTATCGTCTCACACTATGTTGTTCGCCGTTTTCTAATGCCTAAGGTCATTAGAAAAAAGTTTTGAGCTTGTCATCTCAAAACTAAAATTATTTCTTCTTAGAATAATCACAGTACATAATAATTAACTTATATATAATAAATATAGTTGATAAAAAATAATATAAACATATTGACATCTTTTAGTAATAGTGATATTATTTAAATATATGAATATATATTCATATATAATAAGGAGGAATAATATGATAGATAATGTAGATATAAATAAAATACAAAAAGAATTACTTGAAGAAGATACAATTATTGATATAGCAGAACTATTCAAAGTATTTGCAGATTCAACAAGAGTAAAAATAATAAATGTCTTATTAGAAAATAAATTATGTGTTAGCGATATAGCAACACTAGTTGGAGGAACACAGTCTGCTATTTCACATCAACTAAGAATACTAAAATCAGCAAAATTAGTAAAATATACCAAAATAGGAAAAATAGTCTACTACGAACTAAGTGATGATCATGTGAAAAAACTATTTAATATTGGAAAGGAACATATAAATGAAATATAAATATAATATCAAAAATCTAGACTGTGCTAATTGTGCTAAAACCATTGAAAATAAATTAAATGAAGATAAAAATATCAAAAAAGCAATCGTTAATTTTAATTCATCAACAGTAACTGTGGAGACAGACTTAAAAGATGCTTTTACTTATATAAAAAAAATAGTAAGTGAAATAGAACCAGATGCTATTTTAAGTGAAGATAAAATAAAAGAAAATAAAAATATAGATATCTATAGAATAGTACTAGGAGGATTAATAGGACTACTTGGAATAGTACTAAAATTACCAAGTCATTTAAATACTATCTTAATAGTAGTGTCCTATATAATCTTAATATATAAAACACTATTAACCGCTATTAAACAATTAAGAAAGAAAGTAATAAATGAAAACTTCCTAGTAACAATATCTGCTCTCGGTGCTTTTGTTCTAGGAGATTCCCATGAAGGATTAATGGTCCTATTCTTATATGATTTAGGAAAAGTATTAGAAAGCATGGCTGTAAATAAAAGTCGTAACTCAGTAGCCGAACTTATGGATATCAAAGAAGAAACATCAAATCTAAAAGAAAAAAATAAAATAATAGTAGTACCAACAACCGAAATAAAAGTAGGAGATATAATCGTAGTCAAAGAAGGAGAGAGAGTACCACTAGATGGAACCATAGTAAAAGGTTCTTCCCTGTTAGATACAAGTGCCTTAACTGGAGAATCACTTCCAATATCAGTAAATGTTGATGATAATATCTTATCAGGAAGTATAAATAAAGGAGGTTTACTAGAAGCAAAAGTAACATCAATCTATAAAGATTCAACAGTAAATAAAATATTAGAATTAGTAGAAACTGCTACCGAAAGAAAAACCAAAACCGAAAAAGTAGTATCCAAATACTCATCTAAATATACATTAGAAGTAATTATAATCGCCATTCTAACAGCAGTCTTATTACCATTATTTACAAGTCTAACATATAGTGAAAGTATCTATAAAGGATTAACAATACTAGTAATATCTTGTCCATGTGCTATAGCCATATCAATACCATTATCATATTTTTCAGGTATTGGAGCATCATCTAGAGAGGGAATACTAGTAAAAGGAAGTAATTACCTAGATAGTATCAAAAATATCAAAGAAATAGCTTTTGATAAAACAGGAACTATCACAACAGGAGAGTTCTATATATCAAAAATAAATATCCATAACAAAGAATATACTGAAGATAAAATAATGGAAATTTTTGCTAAAGGAGAATCACTTTCAAACCATCCTATTGCCAAATCAGTATTAAAAAAATATAATAAAGAAGTATCACATAATGATATCAAAGATTTCAAAGAAGTATCAGGAAAAGGAATAGAATTTACTTATAAAAAAGATAAAGTAAAAATAGGAAACCCTAAATACTGTGGTATCAAAGAAGAAAGTAGTAATATATATCTAACAATAAATAATAGTCTAGTTGCAGATATTGAAATAAAAGATGAAATAAAAAGTACTGCTAAAGAAACAATAAAAAAATTAAAAGATATGAATATAACAGTTCATATGTTTACTGGAGATACCAAAGAAAAAGCCGAAGAAATATCAAAAGAACTAAATATAGAAGATGTAAACTATAGTATGTTACCAAATGATAAATATAACTATTTAGAAAAAATAATCACAAACAAAAAAGAAGGAACCATCGTAGCCTTTGTTGGAGATGGTATCAATGATGCCCCAGTTCTAAAACTAGCAGATCTAGGTATTTCTATGGGCCATCTAGGAACAGACTCTGCTATCGAAGCATCAGACATAGTAATAATGAATGATAACCTAGATAAAATAATAACTGCTATAAACATATCTAAGAAAACAGGAAAGATAATAATACGGGGGACGGAGTTTCTATTTGAGGCTACCGGTCCTGTAGATATTAAAGGAAAAGATATTCATCTGAACGGATAGTGCAGGATATAAAACATGGTGATTGTATTTGCTTTATACGCCTGTGAATCACCATTTGTGATTGTTTAAATTAATCATAGCATGACTTATTCAGGAATCAATAAGCATGATAGAAATGAAA
>OGPS01000430.1_pt1 | contig 40697 bp, 51 predicted proteins | sample 1552931 | NCBI WGS metagenome assembly OGPS01 (sample SAMEA2580252, study PRJEB22360) | human gut metagenome | biome: human gut; feature: human-associated habitat; material: faeces | place: Denmark | collected 2008/2010 | reverse complement strand
TTCTCGTACAAATTGCGTTTACTTTACAGAATTGCATTTAACTTTTTACTTGACGTCATTGAATTCAATTATGAATGATCTCATACTTACACCATTTGGCTACCCTTTCTAGCTCTTATAAATTTACTTATTACTTGTTAAGAGCATAAAAAACAAATAATAACTTTATGACCATCTGCCATATTAATTTCTATTATGCCATATTTTATCTTGTTTTTCAAGTATTTTATGAAATAAGATAACATAAGGATTTTTATGTTTTTTATATTTACCTACAATATCTTTGTTTTAACAACTACATCATAAGTTTTAATATGATTAGTAAAAAAGCTCCGTGGCAACCCTAAAATTCCAATAAAGATTGACGTTCCTATATTTAGCCCAATATGAAAACTAAAATTGCCTCCAAATAAGTTTATTAAATAAATTAACAATCCACCTAGTCCTGAATTTATTACTAATTTTAGAACTTTTTTTAGTGGCAAAACAAATACTTTTCCAATTAAAAACAAAAAAATAATACAAGCCAAAAATGCTATAATAGAATTTGCTTCCAAATTTAATCACCCTACCTTTAACTTATTTGTATGATTAAATTTGGACAAATATTACACTACTTTATTTTTTCTAATATCTATTTCATTTATTCTTTCTAAAGATATTCCACTTGCTTTTGCTTTCTTTATTAAATAATCTAATTTTGCTTGATTAGCTTTAATATTATATAAATAATAATCAATTAATTCATCATGTGCAAATTCATAATTAGTAATATCATCTTGTAATTTTCTTTTAGTTTTAATAATACTAATAATTAATTCTAACTTTCTTTCATTATCATTTTTTTCTTTAATCTTGGTTTCTTTTATATATTCTTCATGCATATATTACTCTCCTTACATACAATTTTTTATTATTATACGTATTAATATGCGCAAATATTCTATTTTATCCAAATAACAGAAAAAATTATAATTCCAATTGATTGTATTATAAATAAATTTAACACATTTGAAGTTAGTAGATTGTTAGTAGCCTCAACAATTCCTAATTCCACATTATCATCTGATTTATAGTGCCTTTGTGATTCAAAGAATGTTATTAATTCTGGAATGCTTGTAATAAAACCTAGAACTAATCCCAATATGAGCTCTGGTACATTAAATTTAGTACATAAATTTGATAAAACAATACTCAGTCTATCTCCTACAAAATACAGAGCAATTGCAGTAATTAATAATAAAAGAATATATAAAACAACTTTATTCGCTTTTCCCTTAACCTTAGCAGCTTCTGCTTCTATAATTTTAGATATATCTTTATCTTCTTTTTTTAGATATAATTTATGAACATTAGAATTTATATAATAAAAAAATAAAAATAGCAATAAAAAAAGGGGAACAATACTAATATTAAATTCAATTTTAAAATATAGCATTAATATTGGAATTAAAATAGTAATTATAACTAAAACAAAGTCTACTTTTAATGCTTTATTTTGTAATTTGCTCTGGTTTTTATTTAAATAAACTGATAATATATATTGCACAAAATTAATAATATTAGAACTTATAATATTATATGCACTTGTAGCAATCAATCCTGAAAATGCTGAAAATGACACCGTTAATAGTTCCGGAACTGATGTTGCTATTCCCGAAATATTGCCTACTGCTTTTGGTGATAATTGTAACGCCTCTGCTAGTCTTCTTAAAAGTTTTACTAATATATATTTTGATATAATAACAATTAATAATGAATAAAATATAAATTTTATAATTTCCAAAAGTATTTCCATTAAAATTTCCTCCATACTTTTTTATTCTATTCTTTACATTTTTCACTATTTTATTAAATTAAAACTAATACTAACTAAAAAGTTGAAACTTGTATCATTATCATTTACATTCTACTATATTTAAATTAAAACCTATGATATAATATTTCATAGATAGAGTTAATCTTTGTTGGAATAGATATAATTTGTTTTGTTTACCAGACACGTCAGATTGTATCTATTTATTATTGCCTAACAATAAAATTACTCTTCCTATTGTATCAGCTTTTGTTATTTTATTTTCATTACTATATTTCAGTATTTTATCGTGGGTTTCTTTATCAAACATCGCTTTAACATCAAATTCTTTAGAATTATTTATTTTAGGTGTTCTCACTTTAGGACTCATATATAATCATTTCACTTTTTGAGTTCCATAATGTAATTATGTATATCAAGTTTCAAAATATCAAGAGGTTTTATAAATTTTTACATAAATAAAACACCTAGCTAAGTAAGTGTTTTCTGTCTTATGCATAATAATTAACTGGTCTGCACAATATTACAATAAAATCTATGCAAACTCCTATACCAAATAGTCCCATTGTAAACAAATATAGTATTCCCATACCAACTTTACCTTCATAAAATTTATGCCCCCCAATACAGCCTAAAAAAACACATAGTAAAAGTGCAACCCATTTGTTCAAAGGCTTTTTATTTATTCCTCCCATATTTCTATTGACATTAGCGTTAACATTTGCATTTGTATTATTTATAACAATATTTTCTCTGGTCCTTCTTAATTCTTCTACTTGTCTACCGCAACTAGTACATATTATTGCATCTGCTGGTATTTTAGCAGCACAGTACTTGCAATATTTTGTTTTAATTTCTGTCTCTTCCATGGCAATTCCCCCTTCGTTCAATATATTAAGAATTATATCGAATGAAGTCGAATAAGACAAGAAAAATCGTGTTACAAAATTCGACACTTCTTTCGTTGCTAGCAAATTTATTTTTTATCCTTTAAACAATCTTCTTTGCTCTTCTAATGTTTGCTCTTGTTTATCTTCAAACAACTCTTTGTAATTATCTCTAATCATTATTTTTTCATTCTGATTCATACAATCGCCTGCAATTAATTTATTAGTCACCACTTCTTGTAAATCTATTTTTCTTTTCAAATCGCCAAAAATTTTAATTAAGTGAGTTTGACAGTAAATGTTTATTTCTGAATATCTGCTATTCCAAAATTCAGACAGCTTCATATCGAAATAATAAGCCAAATTTACATTCTACTATATTTAAATTAAAACAGGACCAACCTCACCTTTAGGTCCTTGGATTCCCTGATTTACATTCTACTATATTTAAATTAAAACTATAGTACTAGCAGATGAGCCAATGAAATCAGATATAATTTACATTCTACTATATTTAAATTAAAACTAGAAAGGCAAAGAGATAAAGACATAGTTAAAGAATTTACATTCTACTATATTTAAATTAAAACTGAAACATATGTTGAAGTACATAAAGAAGAATTAAAATTTACATTCTACTATATTTAAATTAAAACCTACATACATTCTTTTTGTTTCATATTTTCCAGTCTGATTTACATTCTACTATATTTAAATTAAAACGATTGTACACGCTGTCTGAAATGTTATACGGTGTTTTATTTACATTCTACTATATTTAAATTAAAACACGAATATACTACTGGCGGTGGTGCAGGTTGTTTATTTACATTCTACTATATTTAAATTAAAACTCCATTTGGTTTTCTTCAAAACCGTTCGGTTTTTTATTTATATTCTACTATATTTAAATTAAAACTGGAATGCAAGAAAACAACTATATGAAAGAATAAGAATTTACATTCTACTATATTTAAATTAAAACTTATTTGTGCTCCATGATTAGAATCACTTGGTGCATTATTTACATTCTACTATATTTAAATTAAAACTTATTTGAATATTTTATTAAATAAGCTTCTCTTAAAAAATTTACATTCTACTATATTTAAATTAAAACTTAGAACGGAATATGTGCAAAAGCTATTGAAGAAGGTATTTACATTCTACTATATTTAAATTAAAACAAAACATTAGAGGTTGTGCAATAAGATTAGAAAAATTTACATTCTACTATATTTAAATTAAAACGTATTTTCATATAGAAATGATAGAAATCATCAGGTGAATTTACATTCTACTATATTTAAATTAAAACGGTCTTTTGATTCTTCTATTGTGCTAGCTTCATTGCTATTTACATTCTACTATATTTAAATTAAAACAGGTCGACAAATTCACCTACAGCTTCACAATATTTACAGCATAAATCTGTCGCTCTGTCTACAAATATTATTTATCACATAACAATACATTTTATAAGTTTAAACATTTAGCTATTTTATGGTCTTTTTTCAATCTGTCATACCAATATGCTTTTTACACTATTATATATCGACAGATATTTATAAAAAATTTGACGTTTTATCATCCTCTATTTTACCTATGAATTCTTTATCTAACCACCTTTGATTTCTGCTCTTGAATACTATAACTGAATCAACATCATCCCTTATATATAGTTTCAGCTCACTCTGTAATTTTAATAATTGTGATTCTAGTAGCTCACCTTCAAAAACTGAATTTTGAATATGAACTAAATACTTTTTTACTCTTTTTCATTCTCACTTAATAATAGTCCAATTTTATTATCATATTTCATATCTATAATTTTTATTTGTTCTCTGTTTAAATATGGATTCTTGGACAAATAGTTATTTAATTTATACGATTGGAATAAGCTAATGCCAGTTGTTAAATTATTAATTTTTCTTTTAATTTCCATTTTAATCTCTTTTTCATTGCATTGTTCGTATTCCACAAATAATTTTTCATTTTCTGCATATATAGATTTTGGAATTACAGTTACACTTTTAATGTTTCTTAATAATTTTTCAGCTTCCTTTTTGTTTACGTCATAGTCAACAATATTGTTTAAAACTTCCATGCCACTTTCAAAGTCTTTTAAAAATTCAGTACCTTCTAGCATTTCTTTAGAATATAATTTATCTACTAATTCAACTTTTTGTTTTTCTTCTATAACTTTTTCATCAAACTCTTTTAAAAGTTTTATGCTATTTTCATGTATTCTAGGATGATATACCGACTTTTTACCAACTCCACTTACATTATTTATATATATATGTACGTTTGGTTCTTGTGCTTTATATTCTCTACTTCTGTAGCATCTTCCCATTCTCTGAAAAAGGCTATCTAATGTAGACATTTCAGTAAATAAATAATCAAAATCGATATCTAAAGATGCTTCTACAATCTGTGTTGTAATCCATATTCCATTTTCGTTTTTGCTTTTTGAAAATTCCTTTATTTTCTGTTCTTTGTCGCTTCTATCCTTCAATATGAATCTTGAATGTAATAGGTTAACTTTTTTAAAGCTTTCGCTTAAATTATTATATACTTCGATTGCTTTATCTACTGTGTTTACTATTATTAAAACTTTACCTTTTTCTGCCTTTGCTTTTATAATATCTAAATCTTCTATAACTTCTTTGTCTTCTAATTTAATTAAATGTCTTTTAGTATTTTTTATAAATTCATCATATTTAAAATCTATACCCATTTTTTCTAATTGTTCTTTATAAATTCTTGGAAGAGTGGCTGTCATAACCATAAATTTTCCACCAATTGCGTGAATCATTTCTAATCCTTTTAGAATAACTGCTACAATTTCTGGTGAATATCCTTGTATTTCATCAATTACTACTTTTGAATATGCTAATGTTGCATACATTCTTTCATATCCTTTATATTTGAATACAAACGGAAATATTTGATCTATTGTACATGTTGTTATTTTATAATATAAGTTCGTGCTTTGTTCATATACTAATTTTTCGTCTTCAAATTCATCTTTTGTTCCTAAATAATCTAAAGCTGATGAATGTAATAAGCCAACATGTTTATATTTTATATCATCATTAATTCTATCAAAAATTGCATTAATACTTATTCTAATTGGTAATGTAAAAAATGTTTTTTGAAAGTTACTCCAAATTAATGCTCCTTCTGTTTTTCCAATTCCAGTTGATCCTATAACAACAATATTTGCATCCTGATTTTCTTTTGAAAATTTTTGTAAATCATTTAATTTAAATCCTTTTGTTACAATTGCTTTTTCTGAATAATCTGATATTTTTTCAAATGTTTGCTCTTCAACTTTCATTAATGCTGAACTACTATAATCTAATCTATGTAAAAGGCCTTTTAATAAACAATATTCATAGTATAATTTATCACCTTCTTTAATTCTTTTCCTAACATATCGTTTATATATTGGGCTTAAATCTTCGTTTATTTCTATCTTAATGTGATTTTTTATATCTTCTAATTGAGGTTTTATATCAATGTTTATTACATCAGATATAAATTCATTGTTTATTTCTTTATTTTCTCTTTCATGATGATAATAAATTGCCTGGTACACAAGTATTATTTCTTCTGCTGATAATCCTAACTTTTGTATTGGTACAAACATTGGAGATAATTGCTCATGTTTTATACTGTTGTAGTTAAACGGGGTTGGTAGTTCCTCCATTCCAAGCTTATTTAATATTATATTTTGAAATGGTGTATAAACTTTTCCAATGTCATGATACATGCAAATAATTTCCAATAAATAAAAAAGCCTATCTTTATCAATATTGTTTGCTTTTAGTATCTCATCTCCATAGCTTTCTTTTAGCAACTTTAAATTATCAAGTAATCTATTAGTATGTTCTCTTAAGCTTTCTCTTGTCTCTGATTTTGCAAGATAATTTCTATTCATAAAACTCCTCCTTATATACTGTATTAATGAAACATTAACTACAGTAATATCTTTTGTAAAATATATTTTCATAAAGAGGAGTTCATAAAGTAAACTCCTCTTTGCTATTTTATTTATACCAAAATATATAATCTCCATCTTCATCTTGCAGAGTTTCTAATATAGATTCATTTGTGTGCTTTTCTATATATTTTACATCAACTTTTTCCCAATTCCTTAATTCATTTTTTATAGTATATACTGAGTTTAATCTATAATTTATTCCATTTACATATTCATCTGTATATTTTACCGGTATATAAGCATTATGATTATTAATAAATTTATCACGTACTTCTTTAGGTTTGTCAATTATTTTTATTTCATCAACTCTTACTAAATCTTCATTTCTTCCTAATGTAAAGCTTTCTTTACCAGATATTACATTATTATAGATTTTTTCTACTGTTTCATCTTCTGCTTGCATATGTATAATTAAATTTACATTAAAAAGGAATTGCGAGTAGAGAGGTGATGTTGTAGCATCTATATCAATATTATATTTTCGTTTATATTCTCTTTTCTTCTGTTCAGTTGCGAACTTTATTTTTCTAATATAATTAAGATTCAAGCTTTCATAATCACCTTGTATTGATATATTCATAGGATAATATTCTCCAGGTTTTGCTCCTATTATTTTATGAAACATTCCAATTACTGTTGAATATGGTGGTAATGGGTAAGTTTCTGCTACTTTAAACGCAAAAGGCTTTTTATAACAAGCGGTTTCTTGAAATAGCTTCATTTTTAATATTTTCAAAAGAAAACCTCCTCCCATTATTTATAATATTGTTTTACACTATCTTCTAACTTTTCAAAGAAATCTTGAATGTTGGATACTTTATTGGCAAATTTTTCTTCTATTTCTTTTTCATTTTCAAAAATATCTTTTACTATTCCAATATTTGTATCTTGTGATATTTCATTTTCTCCAATCTTTAATTTCATTGTATCTTCCAAAATATTTGTATTAATAGCAAATTTTTGTTTTACATTTTTAAGTTCTATTCTTCCTAAGAAATATGGACTATTTAAATTATATACTCCACCTATTACAAAGAGTGGGCTTAAATTTTCTTCCCTTCCTCTTATTTCTCTGTTTAAAACTTTCAAAATCTCTAATAATTCAATTACTCTCTTCATCTTAACTTCATTATCAAGCTCAATTTCTCCATCTTTTCCGATTTTCTCTAAATCAATTGTTACTGTATATGTATAATAACTTAGATGCTGTTCTACATTTGCTAAGTTTGGAAATTCGTTTATTCGATCTGCAAGCCCTTTATTATTTAAAAAGTCCATATCACTTTTATAGTCTTCTAAAGAAATCGCATTACTTAATCTAACAGCAGCACTTCTTATACTTGAACCTCCAGCTTTATCGTCAGACTTTTTTGAAGTTTTCATATAACCAAATAGATCCATTTCTTCTGAATCCTTTATTGTACATTCATCTTTAAATTGGACAGTTCCCTTTGATTTATCTACAACTTCTAAATTCCAACCAAACATTTTATTTCCTAGTCTTGCTATATCATATCTTAGGGCTTGTCTTGAAGCAAAAGTATAAACCTTGCCATTTCCTCTTGATAGCTTTTTTAGCTCAGATATATTTCCTATTCCCTCACCGTAATTTAAACTCTCAGCATTAAATATCATTGTTATAGTTAATCCACTCTTCTTATTCATTTTTATTTACCTCCTCATTTTCTTCTAACTCACTATTTGATGTTAAACCAGCAATAAAACTATGTCCTAACTCTTGCCAGTCAACAAATTCATCCTTCTTTACTAGAGTTTCTGGAATATCTTTTCCTTGTGACCACATAACCCTTATTGCAATGTCTATAAAATCATTTTTATTGTTTGTTTTTATACAATTCAACATCTTATAGATATAACCATCTAATTTATTTTCGTTATTATCTTTTTTTAATTTATTATGTATCTGCTTTCCAATTTGATATAACTCATATGTCTTGCCATTAGACCTTTTTATTTCTTCATTCACATCAATATCCTCCCTTTTTAAAATTTTTAATGTATATTCTATTTTAGTTGCTAAATACGAAGCTTCTCCATATATAACTTTCTGATTAATTTGACTTCTTAATTTGTTATTTATAATAGTAATTAATTTTTTATCTTTTAGTATATTATCTATTATTTCTAGCTTATATTTATAGTCCTTAATATTGTTTAGTAAATATGAATAATTTTTAAATAACTTTGCAACATATCTTTTTATGTTAAAATATTGAAGCCTGCTAAATGCCAGGTACTCCGCTTCAAATTCAACCACAAATATATTTTGAAGTTGCCATTCGCTAATTTTTCTGTCTTGCTCTACTATACTTAAGATCAATTCTTCATATGGATTGTAATTCATTTTTTCTTTTTTTGAATTATTGGCAAAATTATTATTTGTTCTTAATAATGTATTGATATCTGCATCATAATTTACAAAACTAAATACCTCTTTTTCTGTATATGAGCTATTTTCTTTTACTACTTTTCTAATACTAGTAACTCCAGCTGGAATGCAAAACAATATAAGTTTACATAATTCACAAATAGGAAATTTTGTATTCTGGTTCCAAAAGAAATTAGACATATTTTCAGAACTAACTGCTAATGGTATAAAATTAGACTCCGTATAAAGTGAAGTTAAGATATGGCTTTTTCCACACATTGAACATGTACAAATAACTTTACTTTCTAAATATTCTTTTATTTCTTCAATTGATTTATTTTTCTGCACATATTTTTTATCTATGTTTGAATATATATTTTTAAATTCTTTGCTAACCATGTTATCTTTTTGTTTTTCTCGTAATAATTCCTTAAGAACATCTTGCTTATATTTTTTTTCTATAATATCTTGTAATATACCGCTTTCAATTATGTTACTTATATAATCTTTATACATTAAATTTTCTTGTTCTTCATATGTTAGTGAATTTTTTCCAACATTAAAAAATGAAGGTTGTCCAAAATAATTATTACTTAATATGTTTTTAAACAAGTTTAAAGTAATTTTCTTATTAATATTATCTTTATAAAAATTATCTATAAATTCTTCTTGAATTCGTTGTAATTTTTCCAAGTCTTCTTTTGTTTTTATTTTGTCTATTAATTCATAATCTTTTTGTAACAAATCATATATTTGTTCATCAATCTTCTTTATCTTATCTAATTGTCCTTTTAATACTTGTTTAATATACTTCTTTTCTGACTTTAATTTTTCTTGTATTTCTTTTTCCTTAGACTCAACTTCAATAAGTATTTTTATTTTGCCAAAAGAGTTTGAAATTCTATCTTTCATTTTATCTGCGACATTATATTTATCAAAAAAATACTTAAAATAGTATTTATTAAATTCCTTTAAAATATTTGTATCTAATTCTATATAATTGTCTCTGATTTCAATGCCAGTATTATTGCTATGTTCCATTATTCTTAAAAAACCTATTATTCCAGCATTTACAAACCATTCATTTAAATAAATCTTGACTTTCACTTTATCACCTCGTTTTCTACAAACATTCAAACATTCCAAATCCGGCTAGACCTTCTACTGCCAATTCCAGCCTTATACAAATAATTTAGTAGTTCCACGTCTCCAGATAGTTTAAAAGTTCCAATTGTTCCTTCCATTTGTTTTTCATAAAATTTTATAACAGTTTTTCTTCCATTAATTTTTTCCAAATTAATAGATTCTACAATTTCTGGTGGATAATTTGTAATTTTTAGCTGCTCTTTTATGTTTTGTCTTAACACTTCCAAAAATTTTTCGCTCCCAGCGGAAAAATAATAATCTTTTTCATTTTCTCTTTGTCTTACAATAAGTGGTGACATAAATTTAATTGAAACTTCATTTTCTAAAATCTTTTTTTCTGGTAATAATACAATATTTTTTAGAATCATTGAATTTTTATCTAAATTAAATATTTTATTTCTTTGATGATTAAAAGAATTATATAAGAGAACAGCAATCTCATAATCTTCAATTGAAAAATTCAATTGCATTTCTTTAGAATGCACTAGAATTACATCACCTTCAAATTCTGAATCTCTAAAAAATACCGAAAAAGTATATGGCTTTATAATTGGGTCCTTTTCATGATATAGCTTTTCGTATCCGTCATGACTATATTCACTTAAAGACTTTTTTATAAAGCTCAATACGCTTTTTCGGTATTGAATAGAAATTTTTTCATTTTCTAATTCAAAAAATAATCTATATCTCATTTCCTGCCTCCTTAATATTTTGTATTTTATCATAATATTTTTGATTTTTTTGTCGTTTCTTGTCGATAAGTTAATGAATTTTTAATTATTTTTTAAATATAATAATAATATATAATATTGACAAATTTTTTTATTTGTTGCATTATATTATTATAAGTTAATCTTTCATTTTATGAAAGATCACTAGAGGTTTCGACTACTGAACCAGTAATCAGTAGTCTTTATTTATTTTCCACTTAGGCGCACTTCTTATTATATAATATGCAATAATTATTCATTATCCATATATTTAAAGTTACAATAGCTGTATATATATTAAACTACTAAATTTGACTATTTGAATAAACAAGGATAGCTAATAAAGAACAAGCAGAAATTTATAACAAAATCTCTGCTTGTTCTTTATTAGCTTTTTCTAAATCAAAATACTCTTTTTTAAAAATCCTATTTAACTTATTAATTTTACTTACTACTTCCTCTCCGCTTCTTGGAAAGAAATTTTTATTAGACTCTTTATTATAAACATTTGCAACCGATTTAATGTATTCAAGTTCACTTCCAAATTTAAATACATTTTCAAGAATAGCTTTAGACTGTTTGTACCCTTCATGTATCAAACGTTTAGTTAGCTTTTTATTAAAATAAAAGTAATCATTTAACTTTTTATCATCTTCGAAAACAATCTCTATAATTGTCGCATCAGTATTTAAATTTAAATAATTTTCACTTGCATGATCAAATCTAAGTACAAAAATCAAATCTAAGTTTTCATTTTGTAGTGGTGTAATTGGAGAATTATCTAAAAAAGCTCCATCAATATAGTAATTATCTTGTACAAAAATTGGCTTATATAAGGTTGGAACAGCTATACTAGCTTTTAAAAGCTCTCTTTGCACATTTTGTTCTTCTTTATTTACGTCTTTATAACATAGTGTTACATTGGGAACTTTAATATAATTCAAATAACAAGAACTATCGCTTGTTTCTGAATTAGCACAAACTAATCCACTTATATAATCATATATAATATCTCTTTTATTTTGTTTTATGAAAAACTCTCTGGCTGAATTAAATTCTAAACTTTTCCATATATCACATAAGTAATCTAATCTATTGTTTATAAATCCATATGCATTAAGTGCTCCTATTGATGCACCGCTTACAGCTTTTATATTTTTCATTTTTATATATTCTAAAATGGCTTTGCAAAATCCTATCTCATATGCTCCTTTAGCAAATCCACCTGAAAAAACAATTCCAACATCTAATTCTGAATTCATAGAACTACTAACTTTTCATCCTTCCATATCTATATCATATATATTATAACATATCTAAATTTTTTTTCTAGTACATTTGCACAAAATTTATATATCTTATTGTCACAATTTAAATATTAATAAATAATCTTGTTATTTTTTTTATATTCTTCAAACAATTCCTTGCATTCTTTTTGATCTGTTTGCTGCATGTCTAGTAAATCATTTATTTCTCCATTTAAATATGAATAAATCATATCATCTCTAAAACCAATTTCTGCAGCATCTTCTTTGGTACATGCGTAAACTACGTGTTTTATATTTGCCCAAATAATTGCAGATAAACACATTGGACATGGCTGACATGATGTATATAATTTATAACCTGATAAATCATAAGTATCTAATTTTTTACATGCATTTCTAATTGCAACAATTTCAGCATGTGCAATTGGATCTTTTTGTTTAAGTACCTGATTATTCCCTATTGCAATAATTTCGCCATCTTTACTTGTTATAACAGCTCCAAATGGACCTCCTTCGTTTTTTCTCATGCCACCTTGTGCACTGTTTTTAGCAATTTCTAAAAATTTATTCATAGCTTTTCTCCTTAATTCTTATATTATAGTTCTTTTTATAAAAGAAAATTATTGTATAATCTTGAACTATTTCAAATATAGTTAATATTATTTAATTTATTACTATTTTATTTATATATCATAAAAATAAGTAGCTTCCAAATCTGCTTCGTGAATTATTAAAGCTAAAGGATATTTTTTAAATGCTGTACCAATAGTATTATATACTTCTTTAGCTTCTGTAAATCCCATATGCCATCTTATAGCATATTTCTCTTCAGAGGTTAACTTTATATACTCAGATATCATCATAACAGATTTTTCGCCGTGTCCATATGGAATTGTATCTTCAATTGTATAATACGGAACTTTCTCCCATTCACCTCTACTGTTTTTCGCATTTCTATAATCTACTTTATAAAAATTGGCTTTACAAATATCATGTAATAAAGCCACTATAATTATAGTATCTTCTGGTACAAATAAATCTATTACATTATTTTTCAATTTATAATTTAAAATTTCATATACCTTCATACTATGTTCTAAAAGTCCACCCTCATAAGAACCATGAAATCTTGTACTTGCAGGTGCTGTAAAAAAATCAGTTTTCTCTAAAAAAGAAATTAAATTTTCTATTCCCTCTCTTTTTGTACTTCTTAATAATTCAATAAATTTGTCTTTCATTTTTTCATCTTTCCTTTCTTATATTTAGATTTATTAATTAACCATTCTTTTATAATGTTTTATAACAAGATTAAAAATACTATATCATTTATTTTTATGTATTCAATTTTTTGATTTTAAAACATTAGATAATCGAAGATTTCAATGTTTTTAGTAAAATAATCTTGCAAATAAAAAATACTTATGATACAATACATAACATAATAATTAGCGTTTGACAAGAGATTAGTACTAAATTTATTTTATTTTAGAGAGTCCATGGTTTGGTGAAAATGGTTATAAAAAATTTATGAATCTCCTCTTGGAAGCTTTTAGCAAAAACTAAACCGCTTAATGCACGGTTATCTAGCATTCTAAAGTTATCAATTTTTTATTATAATTAAATTGATAAATTAAGGTGGCACCGCGAAAATTCAATCGCCCTTATATACTTATAAGGGTGATTTTTGTTTTTGCAATTAAACTATTATAATTTTATTAATAAGGAGGTATTTTCATGGAAAAAGAAGTTTCAATTGGAAAAGTTTACAGACACTTTAAAGGAAATTATTATTTTGTAGAAGATATTGCATATGATAGTGAAACGCAGGAAAGAATGGTTGTATATAAACCAATATACGAAAGAAACGACAAAAAGAAGTTATGGGTTAGACCTGAGAAAATGTTCTTATCTGAAATTCCAGAAAGACCAGATAATATTACAGGTCAAAAATACCGCTTCGTTTTATGTGAAGAGCTTGAGAAGAATTTTTTAAAATAATTTATAAGACAATTATATTATTAATAATTTTATAAAAATATAAGGAGTGAAAATAATGATTGATATTAAATTTTTAAGAGAAAACCCTGAAATTGTGAAAGAAAATATAAGGAAAAAATTTCAAAATCACAAATTAGTCTTGGTAGATGAAGTTCTGGAACTTGATGTAAAAAATCGTGAAGCAAAGCTTCATGGAGATGAATTAAGAAGTAGTAGAAATTCATTAAGTAGTCAAATTGGTATGTTAATGAAACAAGGAAATAAGGATGAAGCTGAAAATATAAAAGCTAAAGTTCAAAAAATTAATGAAGAATTAACAGAAAATGAAAAACAAGAAGCATATTATGCAGAAGAAATCAAAAAAAGAATGATGAAAATTCCAAATATTATACATGAATCTGTTCCTATTGGAGAAAATGATACCAAAAATGTTGAAGTTCAAAAATATGGTGAGCCTTTCGTCCCAGATTACGAAATACCTTATCATGCAGAAATTATGGAAAGTTTGTCTGGACTTGACTTAGATTCTGCACGTAGAGTTTCAGGTAATGGATTTTATTATTTAATTGGAGATATTGCCAGACTTCATTCTAGTATATTATCTTATGCACGTGATTTTATGATTAATAAAGGATTTACTTATTGTATTCCTCCATACATGATTCGCTCTGATGTTGTAAAAGGAGTTATGAGTTTTGAAGAAATGGATGCAATGATGTATAAAATAGAAGGTGAAGATCTATATCTAATTGGAACTAGTGAGCATTCTATGATTGGTAAATTCAAAGACCAAATATTAAAAGAAAGCGAACTTCCATATTGCATGACTTCATATTCTCCATGCTTTAGAAAAGAAAAAGGTGCTCACGGAATAGAGGAACGTGGAGTTTATCGTATTCATCAATTTGAAAAACAAGAAATGATTGTTGTTTGTAAACCAGAAGAAAGTTACAATTGGTATGATAAAATGTGGTCTTATACTGTGGAACTATTTAGAAGTATGGATATACCTGTTCGTACACTTGAATGCTGTAGTGGTGACTTGGCTGATTTGAAAGCAAAAAGTGTTGATGTTGAAGCATGGAGTCCAAGACAAAAAACATATTTTGAAGTTGGTAGCTGCTCAAACTTAACAGACGCACAAAGCAGACGTCTTGGAATTCGTATTAAAGGTGAAAAAGGAAACTATTATGCACACACTTTAAACAATACAGTAGTTGCTCCACCTCGTATGTTAATTGCATTACTAGAAAATAATTATATGCCAGATGGAAGTGTTAGAATTCCTGAAGTGCTTAGACCTTATATGGGTGGAAAAGAAAAACTTACACCTAATAAATAAAAAGGGGGAAATATATGTTAATTAAAGATCCAAAAATCGAAATATCAGCAGTTAGTCCAAAACAATACCCTACAAACGGACTACCTGAAATAGTACTAGTCGGAAAATCTAATGTTGGAAAATCATCCTTTATAAATACAATGATTAATAGAAAAAAACTTGCAAGAACTAGTAGCGAACCAGGCAAAACAAGGCAAATAAATTTTTATAATATGGATAATAAATTCTATTTTGTAGATTTGCCAGGTTATGGCTATAGTAAAATGTCAAAAGCTGAACAAGTAAAAGTAAATCGCTTTATAGATGAATATTTGCATATACGTAAAAATATATCTTTAATTATTTTGTTAATTGATATTAGACATACTCCTGGCAATAATGATCGTTTAATGTATGATTATATTCTTAATTCTGGAATTCCATTTATAGTGCTTGCAAATAAAGCCGATAAAATTGCAATTACCAAAGTAGATGATGCAGTAAAAAGTATTCAAAAAGAGCTAAACCCTATTGGAGATTTTACATTTTTGCCTTTTTCAGCTGAAAGAAGAATATATTGTGAAAATGTTTGGAACATTCTAGAAAGATTAATAGATTTAAATTGTTGATTTTTATGTTAATTTATGTTATAATTTCTTTATTGCTTTTAGCAAAATTTTTAAAAAAGGTGGCTTTTTTATGAAATCTATATTGTTACTTCGGTTCGTATCAGACAGATTAAGAGATGAAGCAAAAAGTTACATACAACTTGACTTTCCTCAATGCGAAATGCTCGAATCATGTACTAAAATATTTTTTGATTTGCTGGTTACAGCCGATGACAAAGAGATTTTAAACCAACTTTCAAATTCCATTGTCAGACTTTACCCATTTGATGTGGAAGTTATTGAATAATTGGGTATACTTTACAAGTAGAAAATTTTAATTATTTTCTACTTGTTTTTATATATATTTTTATAACCTTATAAAGATCTTTATATAATTATTCGAATCTACTCAAATTTGTGCTATTTAAATTGAAGTCCTTTCGAATTTGTTTGACAAATTTCGACATATATGTTAAAATTTTTTTATCCCAAATTCGCAGGTGGCGAAAATATATTACTTAAGGAGGGCCTAATTATGGCCAACAAGTTTAATCCGCGTATTCCATTCTGTTTCGAAACCAAGTCCGAGCGGTTAGCTGCTTCTAAGGAAGTGGATAAGGCATTTCCAATGCTCCGCACTTCGGAATGCAAACAGGAAATCTATGGTCAATATTTCTATGTATTGTTTATAGAAGAAACGCGCTCCTTTCTTTATGATTCTCAAGTTGAGAGTCTTATGAGGAAATATGGTGGAGTACGAAGAGATATCTTAAAAGATAAGCTCTCTTCTTAAAACCAGTAAAAGGTATGTAGCATTTCATATGCTACATACCTTAACTTTTTTCTTCCTTTTTCGTTATTGCTTTTAATGCCTTTTGACGTTCCATTGTCACTATATGTCCACACCCCAAGCATTTTAATTTAAAATCAACCCCAACTCTTGTAATCTCCCAAAGTTTACTTCCGCATGGGTGAACTTTTTTAGTTCTAACAATATCTCCAATATTATATTCCATATTACTTTAACTGATATTATCCTAATGTAATATCATTCCTTTCTTTTATAATTAAACAATAAATTTATTTAATCTTTTTACTACAATATCTTTTCCAAGAACTTGCATGATTTCATATAGATCTGGTGTGTTTTGTCTTTTAGTTAGAGCTACTCTTAAAACTGTGCTAATATCTCCTACATGTCCTGGCCACTTTTCTGGTTCTTTCTTATACTCTTTTACTTCTCTTGCATATCCTACTTCTTCTGCTAAATCTTTCATTTTATCAAACCATGTCTGCTTATCGTCAGATTCATTATAATATTTTTCTATGTATAACTTTAATATTTTTGAAATTTCTCCTTTGTCTGAAACTTTTCCAAAATTATATTCTTCTTCATTATAAAATTTATCTTCGTACATATAAATAATAGAATCCTTTACATCTGCCCATTTAGATATATCTTTTCTTGGTTTTACATTTCCTCTTTCTATTCCTAATACAGCTAAAGTATACTCTTTATCTTCCATCATTTTGGCTAATTCGTCATCATATTCTTTTGCCCAAGCAAATACATTATCATATAATTTTTGGGCTGAATATCTTGAAATTACGTTTTTAGATACATCAAGCATTTTTACCATATCAAAAAGTGCACCACTTACACCCATTTTATTTATTTTAAAATCAAATTCGTCAATAGGTTTATCTGGATTTTGCTTTCTCCATATCTCGAAATTTGAATTTGCAATATTTACTAAATATTCAATAACTGCTTCTTTTGGAATTCCTTGCTTTTTATAATATCCAACTGCAGCCTCTGGATCTTTTCTTTTACTCAACTTTCTTTTTGATGTTCCATCCATTTTCATGATTGTTGGAATGTGAGCATATTTTGGTGCTTTAAACCCAAGCATATAGAAAAGTTGCAAATGAAGAGGTACAGATGATAGCCATTCTTCTCCACGAATAACCATTGTAGTTCCCATTAAATGATCATCAACAGCATGAGCGAAATGATATGTTGGAAGTCCATCTGATTTAATAATTATAATATCTTGGTCATTTTCAGGAAAATCAATATTTCCTTTTATAACATCATGATGTTTAATTTTCTTTTCTTCATTTCCAGGTGATTTTAAACGAATAATGTAATCTTCTCCATTTTTTATTTTTTCAATTGCTTCCTCTACTGTAATATTTCTTCCAGTTGCCCAAACTCCATAATAACCTGTTCTAACCTTTGCATCTTCTTGCCTTTTTCTCAATTCTTCTAATTGCTCTTGTGTTTCAAAACTTGGATATGCTTTTCCTTCTGCAATTAATTTTTTTGCATATGATTGATATATATCTTTTCTTAAAGATTGTTTATATGGTCCATAGTTTCCTATTTCATCGCTTTGGCTTATCATTCCTTCATCTATATCGATTCCGAAACTCTTTAATGAAGAAACAATATCTGTTACTCCATTTTCAATTTCTCTTTTCTGATCTGTATCTTCAATTCGTAAAAAGAATAATCCATCTGTTTTTTTTGAAACTAATTTTGCAATTATACATTGAAAAATTCCACCAATATGAACAAAACCTGTTGGACTTGGAGCATATCTAGTAACAACAGCCCCCTCCTTTAAATTTCTTCTTGGATATTTTTCTTCATAAAAAGATGCATCTTTTGCATCTGGAAATATTAATTCTGCTAAATCTTTATAATCCATATCTTATCAACATTCCTTTCACTTTTAAGTATAAAGTTCGATTGATTAAAAACAAACTTTATTTTACTAACCTTTCAAACTAAATCTTTTTTATTTTTAATAATGCCTTACTTCAAATACAAAATTATAAGTAAGGCATTAGCTGTATATTTTCACTATATTAGACTTAAAAATTATACTTCCATAATAATTGGTAAAATCATAGGATTTCTTTTCGTTTTTTGGAAAATATAATCTCTTAAATTTTCTTTTAGAGTTGATTTTATTGTTGACCAATCTGTTATTTTTTTATCCTCGCATTTTCTTACTTCTTCTCTAATTACTTTTTTAACATCGTCCATTAAATTTTCAGATTCCCTTACATATACAAAACCTCTAGAAATTACATCAGGACCTGATACAATTTCGCCAGATGCCGAATCCATAGTCATAACAATTATAATTAAACCATCTTGTGATAAATGCTGACGATCTCTTAGAACAATATTTCCAACATCTCCAACACCTAATCCATCAACTAAGATTTTGCCTGATGGAACTGATGTGGTTAATTTTGCCTCATTTTCATTAAGTTCTAATACTCTACCATTTTTCATAATAAATATATTTTCTTCTGGTATTCCCATTTTCTTTGCTGTTTCTTCATGTGCCATTAACTGTCTATATTCACCATGAACAGGAATAAAGTATTTTGGTTTTACAAGAGCCAATATTAGTTTTTGTTCTTCCTGGCAAGCATGTCCTGAAACATGTATTGCTTCTAATGAACTATATACTACTTCTGCACCTATTTTCATTAGATCATCAATTACCTTTGAAACTAATTTTTCATTTCCTGGAATTGGTGTTGCAGAAATAATAATTTTATCATTTGGTGTAATTACTACTTTTCTATGTTCTCCTATCGCCATTCTGGTTAATGCAGACATAGTCTCTCCTTGGCTTCCTGTTGTAAGAATTACTAGTTGTTCATCTGTATAGTTTTTTATTAAATCTATATCTATAAATACGTTCTCTGGAACATCAATATATCCTATGCTTCTGGCTGTATCAATCATGTTAATCATGCTTCTTCCACAAACAGCAACTTTTCTTCCATATTTCACAGCAGAATTAACTATTTGTTGAACTCTATGAACGTTTGATGCAAAAGTAGCAACAACTATTCTCTTTGTACAATTTAAGAATAACTTATCAAAAACTTCTCCAACAGAACTCTCTGACATAGTATATCCTTTTCTTTCTGAGTTTGTACTATCAGACATTAATGCAAGTACACCTTTATTTCCTATTTCTGCTATTCTTCCAAGGTCCATTAATTTTCCATCTATTGGTGTATGGTCTATTTTAAAATCCCCTGTATGCATAACTGTTCCAACTGGTGTATGAATTGCAAGCATAACAGAATCTGGAATGCTGTGGCAACTACGAATAAATTCTACTTTTATTTTTCCAAAATTAATAGTTTGACCTTGCTCTACTATTTTTAACTTTGTTTTTCTTAATAATTTATGTTCTTCTAATTTATTTTTTATAAGACCTATTGTTAACTTTGTTGCATAAATTGGCATATCTACCTGCTTTAAAACATACGGAATAGAACCAATGTGATCTTCGTGGCCATGTGTAATTACTAATCCTCTTATTTTTTCTTTATTTTTTTCTAAGTATGTTACATCTGGTATTACTAAATCTACTCCAAGCATATTATCTTCTGGAAATTCTAATCCACAATCTACAAGTACAATTTCATCATCATATTCAAAAACTGTAATATTTTTTCCTATTTCCTCTAGACCTCCTAAAGGAATAATTTTTAAATTTGGTTTTTTAAATTCAAATTTATCATCTTGTCTTTTTTTGTTTTCTCTTGCTTCTCTTTTATTATTTCTATTTATTTTTTTAGTTTCTTTAATATTCTCATTATTGTTTATTTTTTTGGTTTCTTTAGCATTCTCTTTGCTTTCGTTTATCTCTTTTATTCCTGTTTTATTTTTATTAGTTCTTGTCGCTCTATTTGTTTTATATGGCTTATTTGTTCTTTTCTTTGTAGAACCTTCTTTTATACTCTTTTCTTTTGCTTCTTCTACTTGTTTTGTTTCTTCCTTTTGTTTTAACTCTTCTGTCATTTTCTAACTCCTCTCTTTTTTCGTTTAAATTTATTAGTTAGGTTCTAATAAATAATAATTTTTTAGTGTAAATGAATAACACAAATTAAAATCAGAAACAAAGCACGTAAAAAACACCGTCCCACTTAAATATACATGCTTTCACACTAATTTTCCGACTTTTTTTATATTTTACTATTTATTACCTTACTTATTTATTTTTTTAGTTTTCCGAACCCATTTTAAATTTAACCTTTACTTTAATATGCTCCCTTATAAAGGTTATAACACTTATAAATTTAAATCTCTTACTTACCATTATGGTAATTCACTTGGAATATTATACAATCTTTTTCATATTTTGTCAATGCTTGAACCAATTATTCCTGCATCATTTCCAAATGTTGCCAGTTTAAGTTTTGGTATATCGCCCTTGTTAAAAAATAATTTATTGTTAGAAAATTTATTATTTAGCTTATTCCATAATATATCTTTATAGTAAATAAAACCTCCTCCTAATGAAATAGCCTCAGGTTCTAAAATGTTAGTAATATTTGTTAATCCTAATATTAAATCATTTAAATATTCTTCAAGAATAGCAATAATTTGTTTATTATTTTGGTTCTCTTTTAGACTTTCTACTATTTTTCTAGAATCTTTGTAGTCAATTCCTAACTCTTTTGATATATCTAATTTTAATGCTTTCATTGAAGCATATGTTTCAAAACAACCTTTGTTTCCACATTTGCACAATTTTCCGTCTTTTTTTATAACCATATGTCCAAATTCAAAACCAGAATATCTCTTAGGAATAAGCATCTCTCCATTAATAAATGCAGCTCCTCCAATTCCAGTTCCAATGCATAAAAATACTGCATCTTCCACGTTTTTTAAACTTCCATATGTTTTTTCTGCAATCGCTGCACACTTAGCGTCATTTCTAATTGAAATATTAGAATATTGTAGATTTTCTTTCAAAATGTTCACGATTGGAAAAGATTTTATTCCTAAGTTAACAACATTTTTTATATATCCATCTTTTGGTTCTCCTGGAGTCGCTATGCCTATTTTTTTTATATTATTTATTTCGATATTATGTTCTTTTAACAATTCTTTTATAAAATTTATAATTGTTGAAACAATTAAATCTTCAATATCCTGTATGTTATCTTTTTTTATTATATCTTTTTCTAACTTGTCTATAATCTTTCCATCTGTGCTTACTAAACCAACAGCAATATGGCTTCCACCTAAATCAATTCCTATATTCATTTATTTCTCCCTACAAAATTTTATTTAATTAAAAGGATTACCTATATAAATCTCTAGGTAATCCTTAAATGCTTTTTTATTTTTCTTCTATAACAACAGTTGTATTATCTGATTGTACATCTTCTACAACCATATTATTATCTTCCGACTGATTGCTTTTTACCGTATTATTAGTATTTTCATTAACCATAACAATATCATTTTTATCTTTGTGGCTAGATTCATTATTATAATAATCCATTGCTATTGGAATAATAATTGCTCCCAATATTAATACAATCACTATTAGCATTAAATTCTTTAATAGTTTCTCCTTTTTTAACATTAATCTTCCTCCTTATTTTATAAAAGTTAATGCTATAATTAAAATTCCAAAAATTACTCTATAAATTGCAAATATCTTAAAACTTCCTTTTTGTAAATATTGTAATAAAAACTTAATTACAAGAATTCCTACAATAAAGCTTGCAAATATTCCTACAAAAAATGGAATACTAAACACAAAATCCTTTAGCTTAAAAACTGTTGCTGCAAGTACTATTGGAGCAGATAACATGAACGAATATTTTGCTGCTGACTCTCTATCAACTTTTAACATTCTAGCTACAGTCATTGTAACTCCTGATCTTGAAACTCCTGGAATAAATGCCAAACTCTGTGCAAGTCCAATTAAAAATGTTTGTTTTAATGTCATATGTTCATAGTCTGTTGTTGCTTTAGAATTTTTATCTACAACATATAAAACTATACCCATTATTATTAATGCAAATGCAATAATTAGTGGTGTTGTTAATTTATTTCCTATAAAATGATCTAGTAAAAATCCAATAATTCCACCTGGTATCGTTGCAAGTACTATATACCAAAACATTCTTCCTTCAACCGAGTTTTGTTTTTTTACTACTTTGTTATATCCACCTTTTATTAACTCAATCCAGTCTTTAAAAAAGAATATTCCAATTGCAAGTAATGTTCCAGCATGTAATGCTACATCAAATCCCTCAAAAGCCACCATAAAGCTTTCACTCTTGGTCCAGTCAAATATCCATGGAATAATTGCCAGATGGGCTGAACTCGAAATTGGTAATAGTTCTGTTAAACCTTGTACAATTCCTAATATTAACGCTTGTATTATATTCATACTAATCATTTCTCCTTTTTTAGTGAATTTTATCTTAATTCATGTTCAATAGTTTGTTTTATTATTTTAGCTGCACTTTTTGGTGCTATTTTACCAGGTATAGCAAGTGCCCAAACCACTTTTAACCCCAAGTCTTTTGCCGCTTCTTGTTCTACTCCTCCTGGCTTTGATGCTAAATCTATAATTAAAGTAGATTTCTTTATTAATTTTAATTTTTCAGTATCTAAAATGACGTTTGGAATAGTATTAAAAATTATATCGAATTTACTTAAATTTTCGCTTAAATTTTTAAGTGGTATTTTATTATATCCATATGTTGTTATCCATGCCAGATCTTCCATTTTCCTTGCTTCGCAAAATACATTTGCCCCCATTCCTGACAGTATTTTTGCAAGTATTTTTCCAATTCTTCCAAAACCTAAAATTAAAATATTACTTCCATGAATAGTTTCGTTTGTTTCCTCTATTGCAATCTTTATGGCTCCCTCAACTGTTGAAATACTATTTAATATAGCAAGTTCCTCATTTTTCATTAAATCAATTACTTTTATGTTTTTGTGTTGAATTAATTCATAAAATTTTTCTGGGATATTTCCAGCTATAAAAGTTTTTTCTTTCAAATATCTTGTAAGTTCTTCTATTTTCACTTTTTCATTACTAAAACTTTCTTTTATATAAATATCATCATTAGTAAATGGCATAGAACTTATAATTATATCGCTATTTTCTATACATTTATTCAATGTATCACACTTAGCAATAGAGAAGTTATCTGCAATTTGACTGGACTTTTCTAATCCATATGTATATACTTCAAATCCATCTTGTTGCCAAATATTTGCAAGGTACACAAGTCTTAAATCTCCACAAATAATAGATATTTTTTTATTCATATTAATTCTTTCCTTTCATAAAAACTTAATATGAATATATTCTATTCCTCCAAAATTTATCACTTGCTTTGTTTCTATTCTTTTTCTTTTTGCTTAATATCTTCTTTTTTATTTTCAATTTGGTTATTTTTCATGTTTTTCATCATCTTTAAATCATTATTATTTAATTTATTTACTAAATAGTATGTATCCTCTAAATGTTTCTGTGTTTTTTCTTCTTTAATAGATATTTTTTCGCTTTTTGTTATGTTTAAAGTATCATTTAAATTTGGAACTCTAATTCTTTTTATTATTGGAGCAAATATTGCTTGTCCTTCTATTTTTTTGTAAATTTTACTATCTAATTCGATTGCAACATTTATATAATCAATTGCTTTTTCTTTTTCCCCTTTTAACATGCATATTTGTGCTAAGTAATAGTATGCTCCTGACTCCATATTTTCAGAAGTTAAACACTCCATAAAACGCCTTTTGGCTTCTTCTAAATCTCCATAAATCATTGCAATTTGTGCTAAACTAAATTTAGCACTATACAGTAAACTGTTAATTTCAGCTGCTGTTTCATAATATTCTTTTGCTTTTTGAAAGTCATTTAATCTAGTATATACCATTCCTAAATTATAATAGATTTCATAATTTCCAGGGTTATATTTTAATGCATCAGAGTATACAAATGTTGCCTCTTTAAATCTTTCTTCCATATATAAAATATCTCCTAAAAGTAAAGAAGCATCTAAATAATCAGGCTTTTTCTTTAATAAATCATTTAACATATTAATAGCTTCTTCATTTTTATTTAGTTCTTTTAAAAAAACAGCAATTTTATAATAGGAATTATAATCTTTTGTGTTAATTTCTATAGCTCTTACATATTCATCAATTGCATTTGTATATTTTTCTTGTTCTTCATATATTTGCGCAAGTTGTTTATGTCCTAAATAACTATTTGGGTATTTATCTATTAAATTTAATATGTATTTTTTTGCTGTTTCTGTATCACCTTTTATAATAAAAAACTTTGCAATAGCAATATTTAATATTTCAGGAAATAAAAAACCTTTCTTAGTTTCTATAAATAATATTATGCATGGAATAATTAATGAAAAACTATAAATTATTATATATAATACCAAATTAGGATTTGCTCCAGATATTAATTCTATAAAATTTATAGCAATTCCAATAAATTGCATAATTAAAATGTCAATGTAAGTAGTATCATTTTTTTTTATCATTTTTAAGAAAAATATAACGAATAAAGTAAATGCTATCAAATTAAATAAAATTTTTTGAATAATCATAATTACCTCTTCTATTTTTTAAATTTTTCACTATAATTTTTTATCGATTGTTCAATTATTCTTTCAGCTTCTTCCCTTCCATATACTGTGTCTACTGTAGTTTTCTTACCTTCTAACTGTTTATATACTCCAAAGAAGTGCATAATTTCATTTGATATATGATTTGGAAGCGCATTAATATCACGATAGCAATTAAAGTATGGGTCATTTTTTGCAATAGCTATTATTTTTTCATCTGCTTCATCACTATCTATCATTTTTACAACACCTATTGGATAGCACTCAACTAATGTAAGTGGATACATTGATTCTTGACCAATAACAAGGACATCTAACGGATCTTTATCATCTGCATATGTTCTTGGAATAAATCCGTAATTTGCTGGGTAGTGTGTTGCAGTGTATAATATTCTGTCAAGTTTCAACATTCCAGTTTCTTTATCTAGTTCATACTTATTTGAACAGCCTTTAGGAATTTCTATTACTGCTATAAAATTATCTTTCTTTATTCTTTCTTCAGATATATCATGCCAAATATTCATTTATCATCAGTTCCTTCCATTTTGTTTATCATTTTCCTTATTCTATGACAAAAATAGCAAAATGTCAATTTATTTTAGTACTTTTCACCTATTGTCTATACCCGTTTTATTATATTTTTATAAATTATTAAATTGTATAACTTTTAACTTAAACTAGTTTATTTTTATTGGTTTTCATGGTATAATTATTATATTAACATTTTATGAAAGGAGATTCACAATGAAAGATCTCTCAAAACTGCAAAAGCTATATGAAAGCAAGCCTAAATATAGGCAGTTTCTGCTTGAGGTATATCCTCAAATTTACAATGGCAACAAGAAGCTAGAACTTTCACAGGTCTATAGCCACAGAATTATTCGAAGTGTTCTTCGGCAATTAAATTTAAGACCAATGAGAATTAACCAATCCAAAAAATTCATCATTGTAAAGTAGCCCTAAACTGGCGTATTCTTTTATAGATTATGCCAGTTTTTATTATTTCTTATGATTAATTGCATCATTTACTATTTCACTTAATTTTAATGTTTTTTCGTCGTTTAGTCCATATACCTCAACATAAATATTTAATGCTCTTTTTAGCGAATTAATTTCGTCGCTCGCGAAATAAATCTCATCTAATTTTGTGTCTAATGCCTTAGCAATTTTTACTATTACGAATAAACTAGGATTTTTTACTTTGTTATTTTCAAGCTCTGACAAATATGAAATTGACAATCCTGTATCTTCTTTTAATTCTTTTAGTGTTATATTTTTTATTTTTCTTAATTCCTTTATTAAAAAGACTAGCACAACTTATCACTCCTTATATTATTTCGACATTTTTCTACATTATTATAATACAAGAAAATCGTTTCATTTTCTAGTCTTTATTTTTTATTCTAGTTTAATTAGAATGTACTTGTAATTAATTATATATAATATTTATAAAAAGCAATAACATATAAGTGTCAAATCCTTATTAAACTATATATTAATTATTTAGATTTGACCTTCTTAGTTATCGCTTTTTTTATTTTCATGATAATTCATATTTACTTAGCATAAAAAATGTTTATTGAGAAAATTTTAATACTTTATTAGCTAAGTTATATTAATTATGAAGTTTTTGCTTTTTGTTGTTTTATTCTAATGTTTATATAATCGTCTAGTTTTTTACTTTGTTCTAATATTTTCTCATATTCTTCATTTTCTAAAATCATTCTCTCTAGCTTGGCTCTGTTTTTTAAAATTTCTAATTCAATACACATACCAATCACCTCTATTATTAGTATATCATATTATGTTCACTCTGTTTGTTGAATTTTGTCGAATACTTAAAAAAATTTTCTTTCTTTATAGAATAATACTCCAATTTAACAAAAAATAAATTTTTAGAGCCCACTGAAGAACTTAGTATGATACTTTTTCAGTGGCACCCTTGTATACCTTTTATCATCTTTAAATATTCTTTATTATATTTCTACATAATTTATTGAATCCAATTCCACATATATAACCAATTGTCTCACTTGATAGATAATTATTTTCTACAGCATATTTATTCCAAGTTTTTTCATTTGGTCTTTTTCTCTTTACTCTAATATATTTTTCTAAAGCTTCTATTGTTATATTATACATTAGCATTAATTCTTTATTATCTTTTAACATTCTTATCACCAAATAACCTTGTATAAATCTGTTACTCCTACGTCTAATGCTTTTGCCAATTTTACCATTACAACTAAACTTGGCATTTTAAAGTTTTTTTCAATATCACTTATATGCGACGTAGAAACTCCGCTTTTCTCTGATAATTTTTTTAAAGTTATTCCTTTATCCTGTCTAATTTGTTTTAATAAAATTTCTATGCGCATCTTCACCACCAATTTCTAGTATGAACATATTTTATTTTATTTAAACACAGAATCTTTCCGCTATGGCGGAATTAGTAAAAATAATGCTATTTTTATTTATTTGTTAATTTTTACATATAAATTCTATGTTGTCGTTGCATCACCTCTTTATTTTCAAAACTTTTGTTCGTATTGTATCATATGTTTTTACGTTTGTAAATGGTAAATTGTATTTTTTATAAAATTGCTCCCTGTATTAAAATGCAACTTAATTTTATACTATACTTTTTTACAAATACATTATAATCTGTTTAATTGATTATTTTCAAATACTATGATATAAAGTTATTTGGAGATGAGGAAATGAATAAAATATTAAGTTTCATAGCCAATAAAGATAAGTTACTACTTTTGCAAGGAAGTCCCAATGATCCTCAATATAAAAAATCTTTATGGTATGTTGTTACTGGTGGTTACGAAGAATTTGATTATACATTTGAAAATGCAGTTATACGAGAAGTAAAAGAAGAGACAAATTTAATTGTAAATGAAATGATATATCTTAATTGGATTTTTAAATATAATTCTTTAGGCAAAGAATGTACCGAATATGCATATATTTCATTTGTAGATAATACATTCGTAAAACTTAACGAGGAAAGTATAGGATATAAGTGGTGTACAATTGATGAATTTATTGAATTAATTGATTGGATTGGAGATAAAAAAATATTAAAAGAGGTTATCAAAAAAGCTCTCAAAAAAGAAAAGTTCTGGAGAATTGAAAAAGTTGAGAAATTATAATATACAGGGTCATTTCACAAAATATTCTTTGTAGTATTTTATGAAATAACCTTAATACTTTTATATTAATTTATTACTATCATCTATTTTCTATGTTGAAAATTAAAAGACCCCAATAAATTTGGGGATCTTAAAAATTTAAATATCTAAACTTTACTACATAGTCTATTTCTAATTAAGTCATTAATAATATCTTCAAAATTATACATGACACCATTGCTTACTAATGTATCTAGAATTGTGTCAATCTCTTTTTCATCTTCAGTAATTTGTGCAATGTCATTTATCTTCTCTTCTTTATTAGGCAAATTATTGTCTTTAACAACTTCTATTCCATATAATTCGTCTTTTGTTTTATAATATCTTACCCTCTCTGTGACCATACTTTCTATTTCATTTATTTTTCTGTTTATTTCTATACATGCATAAAGACTTTTCATTGCTATTCCCCTTCCTTTCTTTTGAGCACATATGCTATTTTACAACATAATAGCACTTTTTACAACATTTTTTCATCGTCTTATTCTGTCCTTTTTCGACACTTTTCGACTTTGAATTTTAATGCTCATATATTTTCTTTTCCACCATATCTTACTCTCTTTTAAACCCTTTTCCCCAAATTTCTCTTGCATTACTTATTACAATAAAAGCTCTTTTGTCTATTTGAGTTGCAATATCTTTTATCTTTCTAATCTCGCTTCTCGACCCTACGCAAAAAAGCATCATTTTATCATCATGTTTAAACATTCCTTTTGCATATATGCCTGTACTTCCTCTATTTACCTTTTTACTAATTTTTTTTGCAATTTCTTCATATTTAGGAGAAATAATAAACATAGTCTTAGTAAACATTACCCCTTCAAAAATAATATCAATCATTTTTCCCATTAAATAAATAGCAATTGCAGAATATAGACCAACTTCAACATCTCTAAATACAATTACACTTAAAGTAACTATTATTATATCAATAATCACAATTAAATTGCTACTTTGAAAATGTTTCTTATATGAACGTATTAAATATGATAATAAATCAGTCCCACCGGTGGATGCATTAACCTTTAAAATAAGCCCTGTTCCGATTCCCATTAAAATTCCACCATATATACAGGCCAGTAATCTATCTTGAGTAAATGGAGCAAATTTATCTAATAAATCAATAAAAACAGACAATAGAATCGTTCCTAAAACTGATTTAATTAAAAAGTCCTTTCCAATCCTAAAAAATCCAATTGTAAGCAATGGGATATTTAAGATTAACATTACTGTACCTACCGGAATATTAAAAATGTAATATATAATAGTAGCAATACCTGCGAATCCTCCTGTAGATAACTGATTTGGTAATAGAAAAAAGGATGTAGCAGTCGCCATAACAAAACATCCTGAAATAATTCCTAAAAAATCTAGTATATATTTTTTTAATATTAATCTCCTTTTTATTCTTTTATATTTCATAAAAAATCACCTATATTACCATTATCAACTAATATAGGTGATTTTATACCAAAAACATTTTATAATTATAAAATTAAACAATTTATCACTTTATTATCTAATCTCAACTAATTGGATGTTATTATAATTTATAAACACACTTTATCATATGTTTTAATAACTTTTACCTCAAATTTGCCTGGTTTAATTTCATCATCTTGCACAATAGAAACATCTACATCATATACTTGTTTTAATTTATTTATATTATCTTTTTTATGCCCTATTATATTATTAATATTTGCAGAATTTGCTCTAATTTCTACTTCTTTTACTTTAGCATTAAATTTTTTAATTTTTTCAATAATTGCATCATACCACATACTAGATTCAACCAGTTGTCTAAATGCAGGATGATATGGTCCTGCAATGACCTCACTTTCTTTTTTACTTGGATCATCAATTGTGTTTGTATTTTGCAAGCCAATTCTAATAACTTGTATATTCTTTCTTTGAAACATTTTTACAACTTCTTTTGATCTCTCTATCGCTTGATTTATCGTAAGAGGAACATATTCTCCTGATTTATATTCTTCTTCCAGCTTAGTACCCTTTATTACTAAAACAGGATAAATTCTTATTATCTTGGGTTTTAATCTAATTAAGTCTTTAGCTGTATTTACTTCGTCAAGTTTTGTACTTTCAGGAAGTCCTAGCATCATTTGGTGTCCTAATATAAATCTATATCTTCTAATTAATTTTGAAGCTTTTTTTACATCTGCATATGTATGACCTCTTTGACATCTAGCAAGTATATAATCACTTGTTGATTGAACTCCAAGTTCAATTGTCTTCACATGATACTTTTTTAGTCTTTTTAATATTTTCTTGTCAATATAGTCTGGTCTTGTGGAAATTCTAATACTATTTACTTTTCCTTGCTTAATATACTCATTTGCAGCCTCTAATAACTCCTCTTGAATTTCTTCTTCAATACCAGTAAAACTTCCACCAAAAAAAGCAACTTCAACATATTTATTATCATCTTTAAAATTACTTAAGTAATATTCAATTGTGTCTTTTACGTCTTGTCCTGTTATCATTTTAGTTTGGCCACTAATGCTTCTTTGATTGCAAAAAGTACATGCATTTGGACATCCCAAATGTGGAACAAATATTGGTATAATATACTCCTTCTTCATTGCCCTAAACCTCCTTTTATTTAATACTATTGTATTTTTACCTAGATTTTTTATAGCATAGCATTTCTATTAAACTTAAACTTTATTTCATTAATTTTAGTGCTCTGCAAGCAGCCTCCATTTCAGCCGCTTTTTTTGTTTTGCCTTTACCGAGTTGCTAGTTCTTTTCCATTTAAACTTACCTTTGCTGTAAAAATTTTATCATGATCTGGACCTGTTTCATTAATAATTTCATAATGAATATTTACATCACCATGTACCTGTAATTTTTCCTGTAGAACTGTTTTATAGTCCTTCATCCCAACATTTTGACTTGCTATTTTTATATAATCTCTCAAATTGTCTACGATAAATTTTTCAGCATTATCTAAACCAGAATCAAAATATATTGCTGCAATAATTGCCTCAACACTATCTGCTAATATTGCAGGTCTTTTATTTCCATTGCTAATTGCTTGACTTTTACCAACGTATAAGAAATCACTAAAATTATGCTTTTGTGCCACTTTATATAGACTCTTTTCACAAACAACATCAGCTCTAACTTTAGTCATTTCTCCTTCTTTTAAATTTGGATAATTATTGTAAATATATTTGCTAGAAATAAATTCTAAAATACTATCTCCCAAAAATTCTAATTTTTCGTTGCTTTTTATATTATTTTCGTTTGCATAAGATGTATGTGTTAGTGCGTTTTTTAATAATTCTTTATTTTTAAAATGATATCCTATACTTTTTTCTAATTGTTCTAATTCCATTTCTTCCATCTCCATTTTTTACTTTTAGCTCTGCATATTATACACCATAATAGAAAAAAAAGAAAGGTATAACCCTTTCATTTATTGCTTTTTTATAAAACTTATGCTACATGTTCTTTTATATAGTCTACTACATCACCTACTGTAACTATCTTTTCAGCATCAGCATCTGGAATTTCTGTATCGAATTCTTCTTCTAATGCCATAATTAATTCGACTATATCTAAAGAGTCTGCTCCTAAATCATCTATAAAAGATGCTTCCATTGTAACAGATGAATCAGTAACACCTAATTGTTCAACAATTATTCCTTTTACTTTTTCAAAAATATCTTCTGAATTCATGAAGTCACCCCCTCTCATTTGCAATCAAATTTTATTTTCTTAAACATATTATATGTTGATTAAATTGTCAAGAACTTTAATTTAAATTTTATAATTAGATTTTATTTTGTAATTTATCAAACTCCTCAATCATCTTACCAACAGCATTATTTTTTACAAATTGCTCTGCTTGTTTTATTGTACATGCGAATAATTTCGCATCACTACTGCCATGTGCTTTTACAACTGGCTTTTTTACTCCTAAAAATAAAGCTCCACCGTATTCCTTATAGTCTGTTATTTTAGCAAAACGTTTAATTGCAGGTAAACTTGGAACAGCAGCTATAGTAGAAATAATATTACTCTTTATACTTTCAGTTAAAGATCTTTTTATAAATTTTCCCAATCCCTCACTTGTTTTTAAAAATACATTTCCAGAAAAACCATCTGTAACTAAAGCATCAATTTCGCCTGAAAAGGCCTCTCTTCCTTCAACATTTCCAACAAAATTTATATTTAATTCATTTGATTTTTCCTTTAAAACTTTAAAAGCTTCTTTTGTTAAATCATTTCCTTTTGTTTCTTCTGTACCAATATTTAACAAGCCAACTCTTGGATTTTGAATATTAAATGTATTTGACAAATATATTGTAGACATCTGTGCAAATTGCAATAAATTAATTGGCTTACAATTTGTATTAGCACCGGCATCTATTAAAAGAAATTTACCTTTATATGCTGGAAGCATACCAGCAAGTGCAGGTCTGTCAATTCCTTTAATTCTGCCAATTAGCAATGTAGCTCCTGTTAGCAAAGCTCCTGAATTACCAGCAGATACAAATACATCTCCCTTTCCTTCTTTTAATAAGTTAAATCCAACAACCATAGAAGAGTCTTTTTTCTTCTTTATAGCTTGTGTTGGAATATCTTCCATCTCAATTGTTTCTGTAGAATTATATATTTTTAGTCTTGGAGAGATATCTTCAATACGCTCTTTTCCATATAAAGACTTGATTCTATCTTTAATTACTTCTTCCTTTCCAATTAAAACTATATCTGCTTCCGTATTTTTTAATGAATTTACAGCTCCTGTTATGTTTGCATCTGGTGCATTATCCCCGCCCATTGCATCAAAAAGTATTATCATTTCATTTCCTCCATTGATTTGTTTATATAGTATATTTATTATTCTTGTATTTTATAACTTATCTTATTTAAAGTCAATGCACTATGTGATTTTATAATTACTTTTTTGTAATTATTTTTTTATAAAATGCCATTTATTCTACATAATTAATATAAAAAAATAGAATTATTAGTGCAAAATAAAAAAGGATGATAAAAATGATGTGAACCCTTATTAGGAGACATCAAATAAAAAGGATCTCATAAAATATGATAAAATACACTTTCGAAAGGAGGTGTATTTTATTATGGCTTTAAAAGGTCAAAAATTTATGCATTTTACAGATGAAGAAAGAAAAGAAATTTTAGATAAGCATTTACAAGGATATTCAGCAAGATATTTAGGAGAAATGTATGGAATATCTAGGAAAACAATTGAAACCTGGAAACAAAAAATACTTCATCCGGAAAAAAACATTAGTAAAAAACGTGGTAGACCAAAAGAAAAAGACTTAACCAAAGAAGATTATAAAGAAAGATATGAAATAATAAAAAAATACCAGGCCTTCCTCAAGGCACAACACGAGAAAAAGTAACTTTTATCAATCTATATAGAAACAACTATAAGTTATATAACATGTGTGCTGTCTTAGAAATAAGTCCTAAAACTTATTATAAGTATAGAAATAAAGAAGATCCTGATTATTATGATTATCTTATCATTAAGGAAATCTTTGATGATTCTAAAGGCACATATGGTTATAGAAGAATTGTGGAAGGCTTAAAAATCAAATATGGAGTTATTATGAATAGAAAGAAGGTTTTAAGAATAATGAAAAAATACAATTTAATGGCTGAATATGTAAGAAATTCAAAAAAGAAAAATAAAAACGAAAGAATTGAGGATAATGTTAAACCTAATTTGTTAAAAAGAAATTTCTTTACTGATACACCAAATAAAGTTTGGGATACTGATGTTACATATCTAATATTCAAAGGTTCAAGAGCTTATTTATCAACAATAATTGATTTGTATGATAGAAAAGTTGTTGCATATAAAATATCTAAAAGAAACGATAACAAACTTGTAATAGATACTTTAAATGAAGCAATTTCCAAAAGAAAAGATGTACATGGACTTATCATTCACAGTGATCAAGGATTCCAATATACATCATATGAGTATAAAGCTATATGTGAATCAAATGGAATACAAATTTCAATGGCTAGAAAAGGTACTCCAATCGATGACTCACCTATAGAAAGTTGGCACTCACTTCTAAAAAAAGAAACTTTATACAATAATAATATTACATCATTACAAGAATATATTCAACTAGTAGAAGAATGGATATTATTTTATAATACAACTAGACTGAAATCAAAAAGAAAAACTACATAAAAAGAGAAAAGCATATGCTTTTCTCTTTTTACAAGGTTCCTTTTTATTTAGTGTCTACCCAGAAGGGTGCACTTCAAAAATTCACCCCTTTTTTATATTTATAAAATTTAATTATTGTAATTCTACTGTTGCTCCAACTTCTGTAAATTTAGCTTTTAATTCTTCAGCTTCTTCTTTCTTTACTCCTTCTTTAACTGTTTTTGGAGCTCCATCAACTAATTCTTTAGCTTCTTTTAATCCTAATCCTGTAGCATCTCTTACAACTTTAATTACTTGGATTTTGTTTGATCCAGCATCTTTTAATACAACATCAAATGATGTTTTTTCTTCAGCAGCAGCTGCTGTTCCTCCTGCTACTGGTGCTGCAGCTGCAACTGCAGATACTCCATATTTTTCTTCTATTGCTTTTACAAGTTCAGCTAATTCAGCTACTGTTAAGCTATCAATTTTTTCTAATAATTCTTCTATCATTTTAATATCCTCCTAATTTTATTTTATAGTGATTTTAAGTTCACAACTCTAATTTTATTATTATGCATTTTCTTTTTGCATACGTACTTGGTCAAGCGCAACTGCAACTTTTGAAATATTTCCAAGTAATGCACCTGCAAGCATTCCAAGTAATTCTTGTCTTGATGGAAGTTTTGCTAAAGTAATTAATTCTTCTGTTGTCATTACTTTACCTTCAATAATTCCACCTTTGATTTTATAGAATTCATTTTCTTTAGCATAAGCATATATTGCTTTTAAAGGCTCTAAATAATCTCCTTCACTCATTACTAAAGCTGTTGGTCCTTCTAATAAATCGTCTAATCCTGATTCTCCGTTTGAATCTAAAGCTCTTTTAATTATATTGTTTTTTATAACTTTATACTCAGCCTTTGTATCTCTTAAGTTAGCTCTTAATTTTGTTACATCAGAAACATTAATTCCTCTGTAATCTGTTAAAAGAATAATCTTTGAATTTTTCATTTTTTCAGCTAAACTTTTTACTTCTTCTTCTTTTTGTTTTAATACAACATCACTAGCCATTTTTTTCACCTCCTGAAAATTTAGTAAAATAATAAACCAATCTATATATAGTCAAAGCCAAGACATATATATAAGATTGGTTATATTCCGCTCTAAATTATATGCCTCGGTAGGACTTATTTTTTCGCCTACTTTCTTTGGCTATATTTTATAAATTATTTTTGGTCAATATACATACTTGGTCCCATTGTTGTAGAAATTGCTACACTTTTAATATATTGTCCTTTTGCTGCTGCTGGTTTAGCTTTTATAATAGCTCCCATAATAGCATCATAGTTTTCTAGCAATTTATCTGCACCAAATGAAACTTTACCAAAACCAAGGTGAATAATATTAGTTTTATCTAATCTATATTCTACCTTTCCTGATTTAATTTCTTGGATTGCTTTTGTTACATCCATTGTAACTGTTCCTGATTTTGGATTTGGCATTAATCCTTTAGGTCCTAATACTTTACCAAGTCTTCCAACAACACCCATCATATCTGGAGTTGCAACAATTACATCATAATCAAACCAGTTTTCTTTTTCGATTTTTGGTATTAATTCTTCTGCCCCAACAAAGTCTGCTCCAGCTTTAGTAGCTTCTTCAGCTTTTGGTCCTTTTGCAAAAACTAAAACCTTTAAAGTTTTACCTGTACCATTTGGAAGTACTGTTGTACCTCTAACTTGTTGGTCAGCATGTTTTGAATCTACACCAAGTTTAACATGTAACTCAACTGTTTCATCAAATTTTGCTTTTGGCATTTTTTCAATTGTTTCTAATGCTTCTTTTACATTATAAACTTTTGATTTATCTACAAGCTTTTCGCATTCTAGATATCTTTTTCCCTTACTCATTTTAAATCCTCCTTTGGTATTAACGAATATTTAAAATATTCTCCCAGTTTATATTTTAGTCGTTTACTACAACACCCATAGCACGAGCTGTTCCAGCTACCATGCTCATAGCAGCTTCAAGTGAAGCAGCATTTAAGTCTGGCATTTTTTGCTTTGCAATCTCTTCTACTTGTGTTTTTGTTATTGTAGCAACTTTTTCTTTATTAGGTTTTCCTGAACCCTTTTCAATCTTAGCAGCTTTCTTTATTAATACAGCTACTGGTGGTACTTTTGTAATAAATTCAAATGATTTATCTTTGTAAACTGTAATTACAACTGGTATAATCATTCCTGGTTGATTTGCAGTTCTATCATTAAATTCCTTTACAAATTGCATAATATTAACACCACTTGATCCTAATGCTGGTCCTACTGGTGGAGCTGGTGTAGCTTTACCTGCAGGTATTTGTAATTTTATAATATTGCTTATTTCTTTTTCTGCCATTTTTCTTAGCACCTCCTTTAATGTATGAATATTAACAAAAATAATCTATAAGAAATGTATAAATACATTAACTTATCTAATTTAAATCTTTTGAACTTGTGAAAAGTCTAATTCTACTGGAGTTTCTCTACCAAACATAGATACTAATACTTTAACTTTACGTTTTTCCTTATTGATTTCTTGTACTGTTCCGATAAAATCTTTTAATGCTCCCTCCATAACACGTACTGAATCATTTATATTATAGTCAACATTAATTTCTGTAAGATCAAAGCCCATACTTCTGATTTCCTCATCAGTAAGTGGTATAGGGTCTGTTCCTGATCCAACGAAACCTGTTACGCCTCTTGTATTTCTAACAATGTACCATGTTGCTTCAGTCACAATCATTTTAATTAAAACATAGCCAGGAAAAACCTTTTTTAAATTAGTTTTTCTTTTACCATCTTTAATTTCAATTTGTTCTTCCATTGGAACAATAATTTCAAAAAAGAAATCTTCAAGTTCTCTGTTTTTTACTGTTTTTTCTAAGTCAGTTTTAACTTTATTTTCATATCCAGAATATGTATGAACTACATACCATTTTGCTTCTAATTCTTTGTTTTCTCCGAGACATTCTTTAGCCTCCTTTTATTATTCTACAGCTTGACTATTTGAATTTTGCTCTTCAGAGTTTTCACTTTGTGCTGATTCTGAATCGTTGTTTTCATTTAAATTACCATTGTTATCAACAGTTGTGTTGTTTTGTGCTTCATTATTTTTCTTTGATTCTACACTAGATTTTAATTTTTCAACACCATATTGGTTTGCTTTTTCAAATGTAAAATCTAAAGCAAATACAATAGCTGTTGTTATTAAAACAATTGTAATAACAGCAATAGTGTTGTTAGCAAGTTGCTTTGGCGTTGGCCAAACAACTTTTTTAAGCTCTGCTTTAAAATTCTTAAAAAATTTCTTATTTTCTTTTTTTACATTCTTATTCTTTTTATTTTCATCTTTAGCCATTTTGTTTCCTCCTTAAAAAGGCTATTTTGTTTCTTTATGAGTAGTACGTTTCTTACAGAATTTACAATACTTTATAACCTCTAAACGATCAGTATTATTCTTTTTATTTTTTTCAGTCATGTATGTTCTTCTATTACATTCTGTACATGCTAATGTAATTGGTTCTCTTGCTCCTTTTGCAGCCATTTTTAACACCTCCAGCCATATTTGCTCGTTTTATGTTATTAAGCGTATGTTTTCCTACATACGCTTAATAATTTTACCATTTATTTTCCAATATGTCAACACATTTATACTCTTTTTTTGTTAATTTTTCTTCTTTTGCATTGATGATTTTCATTAGGCATACAATTAGGATAGCTATTTTTTTTATTTTGTTTTTTTTGCACAGAAAATCCAAACTTTCCAACTTTCTTTCCCATTGTATAATATCCACCATTTGAATATGCTATTAAATTACATTTTGATATATCAAATGCACCTTTTTCATTAATATACCTTTCGTCTGCATGAATCGCAAGTACTTCAGCTATAAACATATGATGACTACCTAATTCTTTTATTTCTTTAACTCTGCATTCGACAGATACAGGTGATTCTTTAATCATTGGACAAGAAACAAATTTTGCTTTTTGCTTTGTTAATTTAGTTTCTTTAAATTTGTCAACTTTTGCTCCAGTTTTTACTCCGACACCAATCTGTTTGATATACTAGACTTTCATTAGTTAGGTTGATTACAAATTCCTTGCTTTCCTTTATCAATTTATAAGAATATCTTTCTGGTCTCACAGATATATATACCATTGCTGGGTTAGTATTTATAATTCCTGTCCATGCAACAGTTATTATATTTGATTTTTCCATTGTTCCACAAGATACCATAACTGCTGGTATTGGGTATAAAAAAGTTCCCGGCTTCCACATTACTTTTGACATTAATTTTTCCAACTTTCTATCAATTCTTTTATTTCTTTCATTCAAATATTAATTAACAAAAATATGATCATAAAAAATATATAAATTTAAATATTTGACTTTATCAAATATAACATATATTAAAGATTATGTCAAAAAAAAAGAAAGCAACAAATAGCAAAACATACCATATGTGCTTTCTCATTTTGTCATCGTGAGAATCTAAATTTCAAAATTACAGAACACATTAAACAACATATTAATATCAAAGTTAAAATACATCCTATAGCAAATGAAAGCAAATAAATGCTTACCTCTATATTTTTAATATACAGGTTTTCAGATAAAAAATTTCTTGACTTTTCAATCAATTCAAGATTATTAGATGAAAATTTAATATTAATGGCTGCAGGCTTAACTAAAAAGTCTTTTTCGTTATTTTCAGGCTTATATAAATGAATATAAATGAATGTTGAAGAACTGTTTAACTCATATTTTATTTCATCCATATTTGTATACAAACTATCCTTAATAGTTTCTTCAATATCATCCATCTCTTCATCTAATTGGTTGAATTTCTTCATATTAATTTTACTAATTATTGTATCAGCGATTTTGTCTAGATTATCATATGTTGTTTCTCCTGGATAGGAATTAAATGCATCTCGATGTATATAGCATAATATACTATATACAATTATGCTGGCTGTTATTCCTACTATAATTGAAAAGATTACATTTACCACTACCTTCCATTTTTCTGTTTCCTTGTAATATTTAAATTTCCGTTTCATAAGACGACCTCCAAAAAATATTTTACTAGGAACATCCTAGAATACTTTGTATTTTAACATACTTTACATAATTTGTAAAGATTTTAACTGGCATATGTCAATAAAAATAGAGCATAGATTAAAAATACTTATATATATTTCTAATTTATGCTCTATAAAAAATAAAAAACCTGGCGACAACCTATTTTCTCAGCAGGGAACCCCACTAATATTTTCGGCACATTGGAGCTTGACTTCTGTGTTCGGTATGGGAACAGGTATTTCCTCCATGTAATAATCACCAGAAATTCTTTGTATACTTCTTTCTCTAAATTAACCTTTTTTAATATATCACACTTCTTTTGTTTTGTAAATATATTTTTCCCTTTTTTCGTTAATTTATTCTTAAGCACACTCAAAAATATATAGTTTAGAAATAAAGCAAACTTAATTGTTACCTTCTCTTATTTTTTATTCGTGGTTAAGCCCTCGAATTATTAGTATTGGTCAGCTTAATACATTACTGTACTTACACCTCCAACCTATCAACCACATAGTCTACGTGGATTCTTACTATCTTACGATATGAGATATCTTATCTTAGGGTGGGCTTCACACTTAGATGCTTTCAGCGTTTAT
>OGPS01000429.1_pt1 | contig 40794 bp, 49 predicted proteins | sample 1552931 | NCBI WGS metagenome assembly OGPS01 (sample SAMEA2580252, study PRJEB22360) | human gut metagenome | biome: human gut; feature: human-associated habitat; material: faeces | place: Denmark | collected 2008/2010 | reverse complement strand
ACAGTTGGGGGGACAGTTGGGGGGACAGTTGGGGGGACAAATCACGCCCCTGAAACGGCTGAAGTAAGATCGCGCTCGGATCTCAGAATGACAAAATGTCACACCGAAGAGAAGTGAAGCTTGGCTGTCTAATCTTGATCTGATTTATGCCCTAGCAACAACGATATATCTTGTTGCTGACGGCTGACGGTGTTGACTAGCTCAGAGATCGTCGTCTGCTGATTGCTGATGGTGGTTTGCTGCTTGCTGATTGTGGAGACTAGATCTGAGATCGTGGATTGATGCTGATCGGTCATAGCAATCAGCTCAGGGAGGTTTGCAACGGATGTGTTCAGATCTCTGCCTGCGAACGTGTTGTTGTTTCCATTCACGTGCTGGGTTGTTCTAGTGGCACTCTCATCTAATAGCATATCCCCGTCTCCAGTTATTAGCCACTCTATAGAAACGTCTTTGTAGTGGTCAAGAAATTTAATCAAGTTATCTTCACTAATGCCCGTGGACTGCCCCAGGACACCTCTCGTTATTCCAGTGTCCTTATAGCACTGGTATTGGGAAATGCCTTTGGATTCTAAGTAGCGCAATATATTTCGCTTAATCGTCGAAGATTCCTGCCGTTTTTCTTGCATAATCAAATTATCTTGCTTACCTTTGCACCGTAAGTGTAATACAAAGGTAATAGAATAATGAGATTACTAGTACCCCATAGAGACATCGAACGCTATCTGCGCAACACGGCAATCTATGAAGACTATCGCAAAATGCAGAATAGTGAAGAGGCTCTTAGCGAGAATCAGAAGCACACTCGCCTGGCAGCGCAGTATGATCTGTCAGTGACGATGGTGCGCAAGATGCTGGATACCTATATGAGAGACTACCCTCTCTCACAAGATCTCTCCACGTCTTACCTGACAGCGAACACAGATGAATAAGTAGACCCCTCTACCACCCAGCCAGTCTATGTGCGTCTCCATGTCATCCATCAACTACAAAGACCTCGTGCCTGATGTTATGAGCTACGAGGCTCTCAAGAAGCTTTGCCAGCGAGGTAAGGTGCGTCGTGTGGTGATGGGCGGTAATGGTCGGGGGGCAATGTATGATGTGGAGAGCTTGCCTGTACGGTATCGGCGTGAGGTGTATCGTCGCTATCCGGACTTGGCTGAGCGTCAGAGGAGCGAGGGACTTATGGATCTTATCGAGCCTAATGCGGCTGCGGAGCATTACTTTGCGACTTATCTGCTGGGCGAGCCGACCACGGAGGAGGCTCCCGCAGGTGGTCAGTCGGAGGAGCGCAAGAGCGGTAGGCACTTGCCGGTGGCTAAGCAACGTGAGTATGCGAACAACTGCGCTATCCTGGATGCTATCGATCGCCAGCTGGAGAAGCTGACGCGTGGCGAGGGGGTGAAGAAGAGCAAGACGGAGTTTTGGACGGAGATGGCTGAGTCTATGCCACGGCTTAAGGAGCGCTATCCTAATAGTTTGCCCGAGAATGCTCGTAGCTTGCAGCGTAAGTATGCGCTGTACAAGCGTGAGGGCTTTGGGTCAATGATCCACAAGCTGTACCAAAACACAAACGCCACCAAGATACTCACCGAGGAGCAGGATGCTGTGCTGCTGGTCTTGGTGACTCAGTACAATAATCTAGAGGATACGCGTATCGCCTCTCTATATAATAGTATAGCAGCGAGTCAGTCGCCCTGCTGGAGTACGATCACCGCCTCGACGGTGCGCAATTGGCGCAAGAGCCACCCTCAGGAGACGGCTTATGGGCGGCTGGGTGCCACGAAGTTTAAGGCGTCTAAGTCTATGCAGGTGCGTCGGTCTAAGCCTACGGCACCGTTCCTGCACTGGAGTCTGGATGGGTGGACTGCTGAGTTGCTTTATCAGCGGCGCACGGAGCGCAAGAGTGGCACGGTGGTGACTTATCACAATCGCCTGACGATGGTTGTGGTGCTAGACACGTCGTGCGACTATCCTATGGGGTATGCTATCGGCGACCACGAGACGCCCGAGCTGATCAAGGAGGCACTGCGCAATGCTGCGCTGCATAGTCGTGAGCTGACGGGTGAGATGCTACGTGCTTGCCAGATACAGAGTGACCGCTACGCTATCAAGAAGATGAGTGAGCTGTACAGCAAGGCTGGTCAGTGGGTCACTCCTGCGGCTGCTCGGAATGCTAAGGCTAAGCCCATCGAGCGGTACTTCGGCTACCTTAATAACAGGTATTGCAAGGTGCTGCACAACTGGGCTGGGTATGGTATCACGACCGACCCGAATAAGCAGCCTAATAGTGAGGCAAAGAATGCCTTGAGACATTGCTTCCCCGACGAAGCTGGTTGTCGCCAGCAGTTGGTGGAGATTATAGAGGCGGAGCGTGCTCAGAAGCGCGCTGAGCTCTTGGAGCTCTTGACTCGCCTGCCTGATAAGTACCGCCTGCCGATGACGCGTGCGGACTATCTGCTGGCTTATGGCGAGACGACGTCTCGGACTATCCAGCTGGAGGGTTGCGGTGTGCGTCCTCAGTTGCTGGGTGTGCGCCGTGCTTACGACACATTTGACCCGACCTTTAGGGAGCATGCAGACGCTGACTGGAGTGTCTACTACGATCCTGACGACCTGAGCAATATCTTGGTGACTACGGAGGGGGACACGCGTCGCTATCTGCTGGATGAGAAGTATGTGCAGCCTATGGCTCTGGCTGAGCAGAGTGCGGCTGATCGTGAGGAGCTGGCTCGTGTGCAGGCTTACAACAAGGCTCAGCGTGAGTCTGTGGAGGAGCGTATCATGTCGGCTCATGAGCTCGTGCATGTAGCTCTAGAGGAGAATGAGGTGGGTAAGAATATCCTGAACCGTCTGATGCTCCTGGATAGTAAGGGTCAGCACAAGGATGAGCGCAGCTTGATCAATAGTCAGCTGGGCTCAGGCGAGGAGGCGGACTTTGAGGAGGTGGACTATGACCTGTTTTGGAAATGAGAGGTTAGAGATTAGAAATTAGAGGTTAGACCTTGGACTATATACAAACACTTAAATAGATATGAGTATGAACGAAGATGAGAAGAGAGCTGTGGTGGAGCGCCTGGAGCGTTACGTACGGCTCAAAGGGAGTCAAAAGAAGGCATCGAACAGCCTAGATGGCGTGAGCTCTGCGACGATCAACAAGATGCTGCGCGGTACGTGGGACGACATAGCAGACCCTATGTGGCGCAACTTGGCTAATCAGCTGGGAGCCTCTACGGAGCGCACTTGGCAGATAGCGCCGACTAAGGCTTACCGCAAGATGGGCTTCCTCCTTGCGGAGGCACAGCGCAATAGCTTGACGCTGGGTATCGTGGGTAGTGCTGGCACGGGCAAGAGCGAGGCTGTGCGTCAGTATGCTGAGACGCATAGCAATGTGTACCACCTGGCTTGTGCTGAGTTTTGGCGCAAGAAGGTCTTTATCCAGCAGCTGGTGAAGAGCCTGGGCTGCGGTGCTCAGGGTGGTACGGTGGAGGAGCTGATGGATGTGGCTGTCTCTACGCTGAGCAAGCAGGATCACCCGCTGATCGTGCTGGACGAGGCTGACAAGCTGAGTGACCCGGTGCTGTACTTCTTCATCACGCTGTACAATCTGCTGGAGGGTCGCTGTGGTCTGGTGCTGCAGTCGACGAGCTACCTGGAGAAGCGCATCCAGCGTGGGCTGACGCTGGGCAAGCGTGGCTACGAGGAGATCTACAGCCGTCTAGGTCGTCACTTCATTCGTTTAGACTCGATCGATGATGAGGATGTGGCTCTGGTGTGCTCACGTAATGGTATCGAGAATGTCTCGACGATCCGCCAGATCGCTAAGGAGAGCGACTATGACCTGCGCATGGTGCGTAGGGCGGTGTGGGCGACGCTGATGAGTAATGAATAAGGTATCACTATTAACTAGATAATGAATATGAAAGAGAACCCAATCATGGACAAGGTACAGCGGGACTTGATCCGCAAGTACCATGCGGTGGCTGCTTCTGCCGGGCTGAGCGAGTCGGAGCGGTACGCTATCCTCTCTAGCTACGGCGTGGAGAGCAGTCGCGACTTGACGCAGCATCAGCTGATCGATGTGATCGCTACGATCTCGTCTAACCTGAATGAGCACCAAGACCGCCTGCGCAAGCGCTTGATAGCGTGCATCGGTCGCTACCTGCGCACGGCAGGCTACGAGGAGAACATTGACACGATCAAGGCTACGGCCGTGCGTGCCTCTGGTTACGACAGCTTTAACAAGATCCCGCCTGAGCGTATGCGGTCGCTAATCTTTGCCTTCAACCATAAGACGCGCGACCTGGAGAGCGTGGCTGAGATCACGGAGGAGCTCCAACGGAAGCGAAAGAAGAAGGACTTCAGCGCTGACAAGGCTATACAGCAGATGCTGAAGGGATTTAGAGGTTAGACTTTAGAAGTTAGAGACTATGACACGAGATGGACTAAACACACTGAAGGAAATAGGACGTAAGGTGGACAAACTCCGAGAGGAGGTTGAAAATATGAAGATGCGCATCTACGATTTCTACACTATGGAGGAGGACGTCTTAGACAGAGACGCTCATATGCACCTATCATACGCATGTGGCGCAATGAAAGATGCTGTACCGTGCATAATCGATGCCCTCATAGGGCTACAGAAAGCGTATGACGCAGAAAAGGAACTGATGGACACATATGGACTACTTAACGACAAAAGCGATGATGGAACAAGTGACTGATGCCCTATACGATTGGGCATGCGACGATCTCGACAATCGGTCGGTCTTATGCATCGTGACCGAAGGCGATGAAGTCGGTTTGGTGCAAAAAGGGGATAGGATTAGGAATACGGAGGCTCTGATTACAGCCCTCATTAAGTGTCCTGAGTTGCTTCAAGTATGCAAATCTGCCCTGACGTACATAGAGGAATACGAAGATGACAAAAGCGATGAGTGAACAAGTGAGTGATGCGCAGGAGCTGAGCGGGCTGTACCGCAAGGTGCTGTCGCTGGAGCGCGAGGCGAGTGCGCTGCGCTACAAGCTGGGCGAGCTGTCGAGTAGTTCGTCGCTCTCTAGCTGGGACTCGCTCCTGGTGTCGCATGCGGCGCGTAATGCCCGCCTTGCCTCGGACAACCTCCGTGAGGTGTCACGATGGATGAAGGAGTGTGAATCCTTAGAGGTTAGAGATTAGACTTTAGACCTGAGACTTTAGCGGTCAATGACCGAACAGTTAGCAATCAATTATCAACCAATTAGCGAATAAGAATATGGAAACAACAGAACAGATTAGCGCTGAGGAGCTACAGGCTTTTCGGGCTTACAAGGCGAAGCAGGAGGAGGCTCGTCAGCGCCAAGCCTTTCGCGAGCAGTATGCGGAGCTGGTGGACACGGAGGTTGCCTCTGCCTACACGGCTCTGAGTCAGCTGTCGGAGGATATGGAGCTGGTCAAGCGGACTGTCTTCGAAAACTTCCAGGCGGTGATCGACATGAAGACGGAGCAGATGGGTCTCGCAAAGGAAGGGGGGCAGTACAGCCACACCTTCACAAACTCGGACTCGACGATCCGCGTGACGCTGGGCAACTACACGATAGATAGCTACCGTGACACTGTCGAGGAGGGTATCCGGATGGTGCGTGGCTACCTGGAGAGCTTGGCAAAGGATGATACATCGTCGGCACTGGTGAGTGCCGTGCTGAAGTTGCTCTCACGCAATCGTGCTGGGCAGATACAGGCTAGCCGTGTGCTACAGCTGCGCCGCCTGGCTGAGGAGAGCGGTAGCGACACCTTCCTGGAGGGTGTGCGCATCATCGAGCAGTCGTACAATCCGCAGGTGTCCAAGAGCTACATACGCCTCGACGTGAAGGCTGAGGACACGGGCGAGTGGCACGCTGTACCGCTAGCGATGAGCGGGGTTAGAGATTAGAGGTTAGACTTTAGAGGTTAGAGATTAGACCTCTAGGGTCTAGCCCTTAAGAACTTAGAATGTTTGACTTTAAGACAGTATATAATATGTGTTACAACAAGCGTAAAGCAATGAAATCGTTTTATATCCTCATCGTGCTGGCACTGGTGCTGCTGGCCGAGAGTGTCCTAGCTGCCAGCTATCTGTGTGATAGCACGTCGGCGGTGGTGCCAGACTGGCTCCTGCTCCTCTTGGGGCTTAATACGTTCCTCCTAGCGGGGGCGTTCTTCCTGCTGGCAGGAGGGATACTGAGCGATGATTAAGTAGGCTAACGCCACTATACAATGAGAGCGGTCATCTACCAAGTGTGGGTGACCGCTCTCTGCATGGTGTGGGAGCTTTTAAGGAAAGCTTAACTAGTGCTTCTAAGGTCTAGCCGCTAGTCGCTTGTGGGTCTCTGGTGTGATGCCGACGAATTGGCGGCGAGGTATGACGATGCGGTACTGCTGCTTGCGTGAGAGTGCCATGGCGAGGTAGCGCTGCACGCCTGTCTTGTGGTGCATGGCGAAGAAGTAGCGCCGCATCTTGTCCGTGACGGGTACGGTGACGACCCCGCCCTCGTTGTGTATCTGGGCATAAGTCATGGAGCTGGAGACGATGACGCGGTTGCCCTCGGTGCGGAATGTGAGCGACCTGCGGAGGGCACCCGTGCGGAGCATGAGACTGCCCCGCATATTGACCCATCGTGTGGGTGCCCAGGGTACACCGCCCCACGCCTTGGCGCGGAAGGCATCGTCAGTCTCCTGACGCATGATGATGGAGAGACGTCTGGCTAGTCGCTCCTCGATAGCTCGCTGGTCGAGATTCATTTGGCTGTTAGAAGAGTAGCGTCTGGTCGTACTGGTGAGGCTTGGACTGAGCTCGTGTGACGCTTTCCTTGGCAGCCTTGAGGTCTACCTTCATGTATCTGCGGAAGGTCTCGTAGCAGATGGGGTACTGTGGGTAGACCCATTTGCGCCACACCTCGGCTAGACAGCGGTCTAGTCGCTCGGGCTCGTAGTATTGCTTGGCTAGAGCCTGTACCAGCTGGATCTTGCGTAGTCGGTTTTCGTGCATGGGATTAGAGGTTGATTAGAAGTTGAAGTCTCGCTTAGGACGGCTGCCCATGAGGAGGTGCGTGGTGATGTCTCCCTGTTCGTTTGTCTTGAGAGGCAGTCCCGGCAGTCTGATCTCGCCACGGGCTACCTGTGCGAGGTACTCGGTGTGGAGCTTGTAGCTCTCTACGACACGGCTATAGGCTATGTCTACGTTGTGCCGGCGCATGATGAGATAGAGGGCGATGTCCTTGGTCATCTCCTTGAGGTCGGCAAGTAGCGGGCTGTCGGCGGGCACGTGGCTTATAGCCTCTATGTCGTATCGACTGGCTAAGAAGCTCATGACGCGCGCCTCGGCAGCACGCAGGCAGGTGGCGGTGATGGCGGGCGTATTGTCCGTCATCTGGTCGAGCTTGTAGGCGTCGACCACGGAGTTCATCTCGGTAGGTGTAATCAGCATAGTGCGTTTCAATTCAAGTCCCAATGAGTGGGGACTACATGTGCAAAGATAATAGATAGTTAGGAGTGAGGAGTTAAGTCCAGGGATAAGGCGACGAGCTAGCGGTCACGAACCACGAGGTAGCCGAGGCACGGACGAAGCGGTAGGTCGTGTTAGCTGCGAGGGGCTGATCGACTTTGATGCTGTTGGAATTACCTGGCAATCCGTAGAAGGAGTGTCTGTTTGCGCTTAGATAGGCTTTTTTGCGTGTCTGTATGTAGATGCTCCTGCCTATCTCGGCATTGAGCCCTGCGAATGTTATGGTCTGCTCCAGGGTGTCACTGGTGAGTATCCACTCGTCGTACTTGGGGTAGATGGTGGACTGCCCTCCGCGAGAGGGGTCGGGCTTGATGACGTTACGAGCTTCAAGCTGTGCGACCTTGATAGCTAGATCCTGCACTTGCGCTTTGAGCGTGTCGTAGTCGGAGCGTAGCGTGAGGCGTATCTGCGGATGTGTCTTGGGTATACTGCAGGTCATGCTAGCGGGGACCACCTCCTTGCTGGCTGTGCGACAAGTATTGTGTACAGAGCTAGATATGTACCCGCTCTCGGATATGGTATAGCTCCGTGCACTGTCTAGCTCTCTGAGGATGTTGCGTATGTACTCAAAGGCATTGTCCAGGTGTACGGCGCTAGCGCGCTCGGCTATCTCTTTGTTTGCCTTGGATATATCACGTAATAGGTCTTCAGGAGCGGGTGTCCACTCCGTGGCGACGGCGCCTCGCTCTAGTTTGACATAATCCAGCACAAGGTCGCCACTGTTAGGGTCTTTATAATACTCTTCTTTACTATTGGGGTATACTTCTATAAGGTCTATAGGCTTGTCAGGTGCAGTAGTAAGTTCAGTAGCATGTTCTGCAATTATCGTTGTGACGCTATACCGCTTTTTCCCAGTTTCAAATGGGATGTACTCTAGCCGCTCATAGCGGCTACCTGGGAAGAACTTGATCAGAAACTGTCTTCCCTTTGGTGGGCGCTTGACACGTGATACCTCGAATGAGAAAGTGAATGTACCCTCTCTGTCGTAGGCTGTGGTGTAGAGCCTGTATTGGAAGCAGCCGTCTACTAGAGTCTCTTGGGATAGTCCATCCTGTACTAGGTTTTTAGATCCTGCGGAGTCTTGTGACGTGACGTGCGCTTTGTACTCTAGCGTGGTTGCGCCTGGCTCGCGTCTCTCTAGCTCTATGTCGTAGTATCGTGGGGTGATGCCGTTGTCTACGAGGTCTGAGTCGTAGACATTGCAGATGAGCCCCGTGACGGTGCGCTCTCGTGGCTTGTCGGTCTCTGCCGTGCGCCCCTTGTTGATCGTCCATGTGAGCTTATGTCCGAGTGTTGTATTCCTGTCTGCGCCAAGTAGGCTGTAGATGTGTGCCGTGTGCTGTATGGCTGGTGTACCATCGATGATTACCCCATCGTAGACCTTAGCGTTGCGTATCTCGCCTCGTGTGGAGACGATGACGTTGTATGTCTCCTCGACCGCTTCGATGCGTTCTTGATGGTCGATAAGCTTGGGGTTCACGGAGCGGTCTACCTCATGCGCGAGCAGCTTGCTAAAGTCCGGGCTGCCGAGTACCTCCGTGGGGCTGGGGCTGTGACCGTCCTCGCCCTTGTCGCCTTGGTCTCCACGCTCTCCTTTGTCGCCCTTATCTCCTTTATCTCCTTTATCTCCCGTGTCGCCCTTAAGGTATTGCTGCTTGGCTCCGTCCACGTAGAGGTAGTGGTCTCTGCCTAGATAGACCTCGGGTGAGCGCCCCTTGATATTGTACTCCTCCCATACGGTACTGCTCTGGCGCTCACGGACGATGTAGTAGGTGTCCTTGCGCCAGTCGCCGTCACTCTTCGTGAGGTATACGTAGTCGCCCTCTTCGGCTGTCTTCCAGCTACTGCCGCGCTCGGGGTAGTAGTTGCTAGAGAGTGTTGTGTCTATGCTGGTTGCCTTGCCGAGGTAGCGACCAGCGTTCTTGCCGTCGCGCCCTTTGGCACCAGTTGCGCCAGCCTGGCCTAGCTCCCCCTTGAGTGATACGGCACTGACGAGCACACCGTCTGCGAGGAGCTGATACTTATCGTTGAGCGTGATGACGGGCTTGTCGCCCTTGTCTCCCTTATCGCCCTTGTCGCCCTTGTCGCCTTTGGCACCAGTCGCGCCAGCTTCACCTCGCTCTCCTTTGTCTCCACGAGACTGGTACTGCGTGGTGATGTACTGGTGCTGTGTGATGTCCCAGACGCGCCAGTAGCCGTCTTTGTCGACGGTGAGGGGGTTCTTGTGTAGTTCTTCGAGAGCAGTCCTATTGGCAGAAATATCCTTGGATAGGTCTCGCTTGATATCTTCTAGCCCCTCGACACGTATCGTGTTGAGCTGCGTGACGTTGAGCAGCTTCTCGCTCGACTGGAGGAGGTGCGTGGGAAAGTCTCCACTAGCTATGACGCGCTGGAGCCACGCTTTGTCTTGCGACTCGTCGGTGAGGGCTAGCAGTATGTCGGTGTCACGCGCCTGTAGTGTGACGGTCTGATAGATAGCGGGTAGATGGGTGGTCTCGAGTGTGAGCAGATAGCCCTCCTCGCTGATGCGTGAGCTATCGATGGGCTTGCCGTCGAGTAGCCAGGTGGGGCGCCAGCCTCGCCCCTTGAGCAGGTCGGTGAGCTCGGTGCCGTCTCTCTTGTCAAAGATGTGTGCGTAGCAGGTGATCTGGCTATTGTCCTCGGTGATGGAGGTGCCTCGAGGGGTCTCTAGTCGCAGACGGTAGAGCGACTCGTCCAATTGGTCTAGGATGTGAGCGAGGTAGCCGTCTGAGTTGTATTGCAATGCGGCGGAGGGCTTGTAGACGCGCTGGGGGCGGAGATAGAGCATAGAAGTTAGAGGTTAGAGGTTAGAAGTTAGAAGTTAGGGGGGTGGCTATCTATAGATTGGCGAACGGCTATCTATAGATTCCCTGTCGGCTATCTATAGATTGCGAAGGGGCTAACTAGTGAAGCGTGTTTCTTCGGTTTGGCTGGTGGGTACCTCGATGAGGGTGAGCTCTTCGGAGGAGCCTTCGCCCGGGTGGTAGAGGGAGCCCATGGCGTAGTAAGTTCGGCCAGGTCGACCCTTGACGCTGTATTGCTGTAGGTCTATGCCGTGGGGGCGTGCTTGGCTCCGCACGGTGGCTGTGAGGGTGTCGTAAGGGCGTGCGTAGGCTCGCATGTATTGCTCGGCAAAGTACTCGACGAGTGTGCGCCCGCCTTGTATGGTGGGTAGCCAGTCGCCCTGCTCGTTGAGAAACTTGTAGCGGAGCCCGATAGGCTGGACTAAACTAGCCTCGCTGGTGGCGTAGGTGAGCTGCTCCTCTAGTCTGCGGAGGTATGTGGTGGCTCGGTCTGCTGTGAGCCACTCGGTATAGGGGTGCTCTTTATATTCTTTTGACTGATATTTTACCGTGACCTTACCGAGGTCTATGCGGTCGGGGGAGAAGCGTGTGACGTCGGAATCTACAATATGCCAGAAGTCGCTCGAGATGCGCAGGAGGAGGTAGTTGGGGGTTGGCTTGCGCTTCTCGCCACGCTGTGCTCGTCTATTGTTGTGGTACTCCATAATGTGGGCGAGGGGAGGCAAGAAGGTGAAGTGGAAGTCGGCGAACTCGCCTGGCACGAAGAGGTCTGTGGCGGGGACTTTGCTGTAGTTACGGTTTGCTTCTAGTTCGTCGGCAAAGGTCAAATATTGATCTGTGCGTATATCATCTTTCACCACATTGTGCGCCATACGGCAGTCCGTCCAGCCCGCTGTGCTGCCCTCTTGTGGTCGCATACCCATCCCCCCAACTTTGTAGCGCCCTATGATCTGCTCTCGATCCTCCGCATTGGAGTAAGCGATCGGGTCGGTGAAGTAGAACTTCCGATAGACCGCTCCGATGGTCGCCTGATAGCAGACCTCGTATTGCCCTGTGGCGGTGTCGTTGTAGCAGAGATAAGCATCGATGCAGAGCTGTATGTCTCCAGCCTTAGGGATGGTCTTGCCCTCTGCCATAGTAAAGCGCATCGGCACGGTCACCTCAATGGGGGTCTTCCAGAAGGGAGACTCGATGAATGTGCCTAAGAGTACGCCTTGCTGGGTGGTGTTTTGACTCGTATTGGATAGCTTGAGGGTGACGCCACGCTGCTGCTCATCGGCAGAAGGTGCTTTAGCGGTGCTGGCTTGGGTGACTGCCAGCTGGTGGATCTTGGGTGGGTTGACTTTGCCCTTAGCCCCATAGAGATGTTCGATAGAGCCTATGGCGACTGGGTCTTTTGGAGTCCTATAGGGTGCTAGTGTGGGGGTCTCTTCGTTAGGCAGTGTGAGGTGTAGCTGGCCGATACCTCGGTCGCTCTGCAGCTGAGGGGTGGCGTAGATGGGTGTCCCCTGACTGCCTAGCTTGTAGGGCGTGACATTGCTCGGAAAGTATAGCGCGGGGGCAACGACAAAGAGCCCGCCCGAGGAGCGTACATTGAGACAGAGGTCGTGCAGGAGCGTCTCCAGCACCTCGCCCTCCTTGAGGGGCTTGTCGCTACTGTCGTAAGCTAGCGGGTCGATGTAGATCGGCTCTGTAGCGACCGACTGACGAAAGAGTGAGTTGCGCTGATAGCCCCGTGGGTAAGCCCCCTTGAGCAGGTAGTTGATGAAGTCTCGTACGGAGATGACACCCGCTTGATTGACTGGGATCTCCTCCGCTATGAGGTCACGGTCGTAGAGAGACTGCAGACCGCAGGTGGCGGTGAGACGCACTTCGTAGGGTGGCTCGGCAAAGTCCTCCTCGTATAGTCCCGTCTCGATGCGCCCGAGGAAGATCGTCTTGTCATCTAGCTGGAGGCGGGCTGTCCACTCGTGGGTGTCTCGTGCTATATGCTCGAACTGGAAGTTTGCCTCGCTCTGCAGGTAGAGAACTAGTCTCGTGGGCAGTATCGGGGTCATGATCGTCTCTTGTGGCTCGCGCTCTATGGTGAAGCCCTCGCCGTAGAAGGTGAGCTCACGCATCGGGTGACTCGTGGAGGCGTCGTCACGCTCTAGTGTGATGGTGTAGCTGTGCTGCGGGTCGCAGCTCGGGATGATGCCGTGGTAGCGTCGGTACATTTAGAGATTAGAGATTAGAAGTTAGAGATTAGAGGGCGGTAAATGCGGGCCGGAAATTGGTAAAGTTATTGAGTATGAGCGGTTAGAGCAGTTAGTAATGAGTAATGAGTAATTGGGGGGATTTCGGGTGGTTTGGAGGGTTGAGGAGATATGAAAGGCTATTTGCAGGCGATTTGAGCGACTTTATTTGTTGCGATGAGCGATTTATGCTCGCTAGGATTATACGAGAAATTTACCAACTTTCCGCGCGAATTTACCAAGGTCTAGCCTTTGAGGGGCTCCCCCGAAAGGAGCTGGCAGGGAAAATGGGCACAAAATGGTCGATTTGGGAGGTGAGAGGCGAGGTAGTCGCTTGGGTCTGTAGTAGCTCGGTCATTGTTATGTTACTTTGGCGAGCCAAAGTAACGAAGAGTATATACAAAAGAAAACTGACTACAACTCAGAGTTATAGTCAGTTAGCTGTAAGTATGGAGTTCTGTGGTCTTCTTCAAGAGACCTGTTTAGACGAAATGGCTACGAATTTCATCCTCTTCTCTATTCTAGAGCTGTCTCTCCTCATCTTCCTTCTGAAGCTCCTCCTCTAGCTTAGTTCTTAGCTTGCGTAAAGTCCAAAAGGTAAACGCCACAGAGATCATATTAATCAAGATCAATACCTGCAAGAAGGTTGATATGTCAAGCCAAAGGACTCGCATAGGTTTCGCTGGACACAACGCATAGAAGATGGTCGTATAGACGAAGTCGATAATAGCCCATTGAGTCATGCTAGAGATGGGCTTGAGGATGGAGTTTCGTACTGTACTATTTCTGACCTCTCTTAGATTAAAGGAGACGGCAAAGCTTACAAACACGGAGAAAACAACGCTATAGGCTGTCAAAAGAGTGCTTAGGACATCGGCTCCTGGAGAGGCTCCAAAGCATGACACTAGGCTTGCTAGAGCTATAGCGATTAGGAGCTTTGTGATTAGGACTTTCATTGCTCTAATTCGTTTAAGTTCTCCTCATCGACCCTGAGGTCTATCAGCTCGTCCATAAAGAGCATATACTCGTAATGGTCGCTGGGCTCTAGGCGTAGCTCTTCGCTGGCACTTGCCAAGGCGTGCATACGTGTCATAGTCTTCATCAGAGCCGCCCAGTCGTAGACGGTATTGTAGCTGGGGATGCGAATAGTCATCCCCTCTTGTTGTGTGAGGGTGGTCATAGTGGTGGGTGGATTAGAAGTTGTCAAATAGGGGTGCTGTGAGTGCCTCCTGACGCTGGCGTAGCTCCGTGCGGGCTACGATGTAGCGGGCGAGGGGCTCGTCGCAGTAGCTCATCTGATAGTAGACCATCGTGCGGTCGGGGTAACGCTCGGTGTAATTATCTATCTTGGGGTCCTTAGAGCCTGTCACGCTCTTGAGGAGTGCTTTGAGTGGGTACCAAGCTCTGCCCCGCATGATGATCGGCTCGATGCCAGCGATGGGCGTGGGCTCTTGGCGGCTGGTCGCTAGCATTTGGCTTGCCTCGTCGAGCTCGGCAAAGCGGCGGCGCAGCTCGTGCATCTGATTGCTGACGCTCTGCATGAGTCGTGCCGTGCGGCGTAGGTAGGTGCCGGAGGGCTGGCTGTTGGCGTTTGGCTGTTGGCTGTTAGCTGCGGGCTGTTCGCCAGTGCGTAGTGCCTTGAGGAGAGCCTTGACGCCTGCTTTGAACTGACGTGCTACGGGCTTGCGCGACTGCATCAGCACTTCGTAAAGCCCTTGCTCGGTCAGTAACCACATCTCTTGATTTCCTCCAGGGGTGGGAACAATATTCCTACCCTTTTCGTCTTCGTCCACCATCTGCACCATTTTAGATGCTTGCGAGTGATCTAAGATCTCCGCAACTTCTTTAGCGAGGAAGAGTGGCTCGGCGGGGGTGCCGTAGACGGAGAGGGATACGCCACAGAGCTGCGTGGTCTGTAGTAGCTCGGTGAGCTGTGGGCGTGTGGTGGGCTCGTTTTGTGTCTGAGCTGGACGATTGTCGATGTTATAAGACATAACTGTTTGGTATAAAAAAGTGGATACTCGCCTGTCCTGCTGTCTTAACCCACCGAGCGGCAGTTTGTGCGCCATTATAGCTAACACACAGGGGTGCGAGTATCCAATGATTGGATTCTTTGATATGTACCGAGCAGGTATAAAAATAGCCCTCGACCTATGTAGTGGTGAGAGCTTTATCCCGCTCTCGGGGGGTTAAGACACTGCAAAGATAGAGAAAGCATTTGAATTGTGCAAGAGAATGAACATATCGTCCCCGCATTTGCTTGTCTCAGATATAGTTGCTACCTTTGTGACGGAGTAGAGCCGAAAAAGGCGCGATAACTTCAAGCTGTGCCTCTCCGATAAGGTCTATGAGCAATCCTCATAGACCTTTTTCTTTGAGCATAGACATGATAGTCTCTTTGTTGCAGTCCTCTTTTCTGATCTCAATTACTTGTTTACGGTGTATTACATAAGCTCGTTCAATGGTTCCATCATCAAAGTCTTTTGATCTCCAATCAATCTTTTGAGCTACTTTGCGATAAGATATAGCTCGATCTGCACAATTCTTGTCGAAATCAATGATTACAATCTTGGCTTCTTGTTTTATCGCAGTCTTGAAGCCTGATGTGATACCCTCTTCTGAGAGAACTCGCTTAGCATCTGCAATAACTTCATTGATTTCAAACTCGGGGTTCTTTACGCCCTTCTCTCGAATATGCTCTCGAACACGGACATTTAGTGTAGGGTCAAACCTTACGAGGTCTAGTCCCGTGCGAATGTTGTCGTCAACCTCGATGGGGTCAGCATCTTTGTGAACTTTGATTGTAGCTCCACCTTGTTCGATCGTTGTGTAGCCCTCTTTGTCGGGTTTATCTTTGTCTACTCCATCTAGCTCACGAACTACGTCACACTCCTCGTTGTCGCCTAGGGAGGTGGCGAGGTGGGGGTTGAGGCAGTGCTTGTAGCCACGCTTGCCGTAGTAGGGGTGATGCGGGGGGAAGATGACGCCCTCTTTGCCGGGGTTGTAGCGGAAGATGCTGGCTTTGCCCTGGGTCATATCGTCGAAGGCGTCCTGCGCCCGCTGACTATTGGACAGGGGGAAGTCCTCTTTAAGAACCGGTATAACGTGACAGCGACAGTGCCAGCCGTTGGGCGGGAAGGCGGTGTCCCAGAAGGGGTCGCTCATCGGTAGCGTCACCCCCTCGAGGGCAGCATGCTCGGGGCGCACCTTATCGTCTAGAGCGGTGCGGTACTGCAGGTTGGCCATCTCCTCGTCTTGCTGGTACTCAGCCCAGTGGCTCGCCATCTGTGCGGAGCTGACGGCAAAGTTGTACTCTGCGTGGAGCCAGTTGCGGTTGTACTTATCTCGTATGACCGAGACATCTTGGTAGAACTGGTTGAAGCTCTTGACACGTCCCTGGTTGTCTCGGAGTAGCTCAGAAGCCTCTTTGAGCTGGTGATAGGTCTTGAAGCCTGAGAAGACGAAGATGTCTTGCTCGAGGCTCTGTCTCATCTCGGCAGGGATCTCGTACTGTATGGAGCTGTCGTCGAGTGCCTGGAGGTAGACCCCAGCGGTCTCACTGATGAGACGTCTGATGGGTCGCTCGCGGAGCATCTCGGGGGTCATCTCGCCGGCACGCAGTACGACCTTGTAACCTCTCTTGATGGCTGACTCGGGGATCTCGGGATGCTCGGAGGAGTCAGCGTGTAGACAGTGGCAGGAGCCTTGGTAAAGCTGGGAGAGCAGCGCATCGAGCCTGCGGTACCTACTCTCCCTTACCCGAAAAAAGGGTCTTCCGCATTGGCTGTTAGCTCTTGGCGGTTAGGAGCTTGCTGGCGCATGGCTAACTGCCCGCCAAATGGTAGCTGGCTCTTGGCGTCGGTGATCTCCACCCCGAAGGTGTTGCGTATCCACTCCTCGTCCACGTTGTAGTATGGGAGGAGGGAGACGGTGCGTGTCCAGAGCGCCTCCTTGTCCTCCTCTTGTGGATAAGCAAAGCGCAAGCCCTCGGGTATGAAGCCTTGGCGAGCGAGAGCGGGTAAGACGGTGCTAGTCATAATGCGCTCCAGCATACGTCTATCCGAACTACACTTAGCCTCTAGTAGCTCTAAGCTGCTCTCCTCCTTGGAGCGGTTGCCGTACTGGGTGTCCTGTCCGAGCGTGGCGCCACATATTTTGAGCGACACATCCTCCTTGGCAGCGTAGATGAGCTTTTGGAAGATGTTGCCGTTGTCCGAGACGCCCGCAGCAAAGGAGAGATCCTCGTCCTTGTCCACGATAGCCCAGTTGGCACTACCCATGCGCTGCATCATGTCGGCCGCACGCTGCATAGCCTCGCTGTCGTCTGTGTTGATCTTGAGGACACGAGGCGGTATGCCGTAAATCTCACAAAATTCGCTCCACGACGCCATTGCGTACCGCTTGTAGATGGTAGCAGGGGCGCAGTCGAAGAGTATGCCCAGATCGTTGGGATCGCCCATCTCTATGAGCGTCTTGCCGTAGCCTGGATCGCTACGGTAGTCATAGCCCTTGCTGTCAGATAGGTCGAAGAGTATCCACCCCAGCTTGGGTACAACGTGCCGACGAGGTAGTAAGTTGGCGGTAAAAAGCCCCTCAGGAGCTGGTAAGATCTCAACCAGCGAATGGCCGAATAAGGGAGTCTCTAGGGCTATCTGCATCAGCATGCTAAAGGCGCCCGACTGACTCAGGAGAGCGGTCGTCTCCTCGTCTGTAGAGCCGTCAGCTTTTAGTATTGTGTAGGGCTTGGCGAGTGATCGGTCACGTCTGAGCTCCATCTGACTGGAGAGGTGGGTATCGTAGAGTAGATCGTTGACAAGGTCATCAAGTAGGTCACGCTTGGGTAGGTCGACGCGTGTGGCGACCTGCTTAGCACGGCGCCAGTGCTGCATATCGCGAGCGGTCTGCGAAGCCTGCTTTTCTGTGATGCGCTGTATAAGGGAGGAGTTCATAGAGGTTAGAGGCTAGAAATTAGAGGTTAGGGAGAAGGAGAGGTTGTATTGTCGGAGCGAGTCACGCAGTTGCGCCTCAGAGCGTGACTCTAGGGTCATGCGAGGGTTGAGGCTTAGGAGTAGCGTGATGATGCGCTCGGTGAGGGCTAGTGTCTCATCGTATGCCCGCAGATGCTCTTGGGGTGCAGTGGCTGTGGCAAAGCGTGCGTCATCGATGAGGAGGCGCACGGTAAAGGTGAGCTGGTATCTGTCTAAGTCTTTGTCGCTCGAGGTGCGCTCCTCACGTATGTCTGAGAGGAGTATAGCGGGGGTGATGATCGGCGGGTGTGGTGTCTCCTCAGAGAGGTAGTTGTCATCTACCTGGCCGAAGTCCATAGAGAGGTATCGTATCTCGTCTATGGCGGCGAGATCGGCAAAGAGCTGGGTGCGGAGGGCTTTATTCCAAATCATAGGAGTTAGCTGAGCTTAGTTGTTTTGAGTTCCTTGTTGAGTATGCCGATGAGCTCCCTTCCGCGGATCCTGAAGGAGACCTCGGAGGAGCCTTGTATCTGCTTGTCAGTGCCTAGTAGAGCGGGCAGGCGGTCTAGCGGAGCGATCACCTCGGGGTTGTTGCTGGCGCCGGCATACTCGCCTACGAGGGCGTAGGTGGGACCTGAGATGACACCGCCCTGGGCAAAAGCTGTCGCCTTGGGCGTACTAGCGATAGCCGCTAAGATGGAGGCTATGCTGGCGACCGCCATGATCGGGCCGACGATAGGCACGGACGATTGCGAGGCAGCTGCGCCTGACGCTGCAGTCGCTACGTTGGCGTTGAAGAGAGTTAGTAGCTGGGGCAGAGCTTGGCTAATCGCTGAGACGACGCTAGCGCCCCACTGTAGCCACGAGCCCGCTGCGCCCCCTACGATGTTGCCAATGGAGGACATCGTCGAGGAGATACCGCCTAGTCCAGTCTGGATGCCCCCAACGAAGTTCTTCCACTTCTCGCCCTCTTCCTTGAGGTGGTCGAGGGTGATCTTATTGACCTTCTTCTGGAAGTTCTCCAGCTCCTTAGCCCATCCCTTGGTGCCTAGCGGAGAGGCTATGATGCGTCCGTCACGAGTCTCCTTGCCCGACTCCTCTGCCTCTTTGAGCTTAGATGCTTGGTACTGCGGTAAGGTGGTGATACCCGTAGCCTTGACCTTGGTCAGAGGCTCAGCCGCTTTCTTGATCAATGACTGAAACGTGTTTAGCTTCTTCTGCAGGGCATCTATCTCCGTCTGCAGGGCAACAGCCTCATCGAAGGAAGCCTTTTGCATACGCTCCTGCAGGCGAGAGATGTTGTTTTGCAGTCCCTCGATGGTGGTGAGGTTGTAAATCTTCTTCTGCTCAGCAGAGCCTGCGCCCGAGCCCCCAGACCCCGTGGGGATCGTCGGTGTGTCGGGAATCGTCGGAGTAGCTGCAGCAGGAGCCTTTGGGGTGGCACCTTTGAGCGCCTCCCGCTTGTTAATTAGCTTTTGGATCTCGCCATTTAGCTTTAGGTACTCGTCTGACAGTCTGCCTACGTCGCCCTGCTCTTTCAGGATGGTATTTTTCCGCGCTTCGAGGGCATTGATCTGCTGATTGATAGCGGTGATCTGCAGTACCTTCTGCGCTGTCTCGGAGGGCTGTGCTGGTGGCTCAGCAGCCTTGTCACGCAGACCAATGAATTCGCCTAGCTTCCGACAAGCTCGCTCGATAGGTGCGAGGAGCTTGTCAAACCACTGGATCAAGTCCATAATGCCATCTGCCACGACCCCGATGACCGTGCAGACGATCTCTAATTGCTTGGCAAACCACCCAAAGGCGATCTTGATAGCTCCTCCGACCAGCTTGCCAATGAGGTCAAAGGCGGGCTTGAGACGCTCGTAGAGCATACTCCACAGCGCTTGTAGCTTGCCCCACGTCTCTTGCACCGACTGTCGAAAACCCTCGAAGTGATTGTACGCATAGACTACACCTGCCACAAGCGCCGATATCGCGGTGACGACCGCTCCGATGGGATTGGCGCGGAGTACGGCGTTGAGTCCTTTCTGAGAGATGGTGGCGATGACTGCCTTGACAGAGAAGCCCTGGAGCATCTTGCTGGCCGAGGAGACAAGCGGGATCAGCCCCGAGAACTTGCTCACCTGCTCGCCTATGATGCCCGCCATCGGCAGGAGCGACCCCGAGAGACTGCTCATCGAGATGAGCACGTCGTCAATCTTGGCGCGCGCCACCTCCATCTTGTGCGCCCAGGTATCGTTGCGTATCTCCGCCTGCTCCATGGCCGAGTTGGTACCGGTGACTGCCGTCGTCATCTCCTCGACAGCGTCAGCGTTGGAGAGGAGGAATTGCGCAGCGACCATGTTCTCCCTGCCGAAAGCCTTGGCGAGGAAGGTGGTACGCTCCACGGGGCTCTGGAGCTTGTCTAGCTCCTCCTGGATGATCTTCAGACCGCCCACGAAGCCTGTCTGCGATATGTCGATACCTAGTCTCGTCTGCATCGCTACGAGCATGTTGCGCATAGCGGTACCTGCCTCGGCTCCCTTGGTGTTGTTTTGAGCCAAAACCTCCAGCGCACCTGCCGTCTCTTCGATCGACACGCCCGCCGCATTAGCCGCTGCACCAGCCACCTTAAAGCTCTCGGAGAGGTCGACCACCTCAGCACCACCAGCCCGCGAACCAGCTGCGAGGACGTTGACGACACGAGATGCCTCAGATGCCTCCATGCCAAACTGATTGATCGTACCCGCCACCGCATTAGCAGCGTCCTCTAGAGGCAAGGCACCCGCCTGAGCTAGCGTAATGGTCTCACGCTGTAAAACCTTCAGCGCATCGATGGGGACATCGATCTGACCCGCAAGGATAGCAAAAGCCCGAGCCGACTCGCTCGCTCCTAGTCCGCTAGCCTTGCCCACGTCTCGTGCTGTCTGCTTGAGATCCTTCAGCTCATCACCGACAGAGCCCGTGATGGCGGAGAGATCGGCCATAGACTGCTCAAAGTCCACAGCTGGCGTGGCTAGCTTGCCGAGCGTCTCGCCCACCATCTGCACCTGCTGGATAAGGCTGGTCAGCTCGATGTTGCGTATTGAATTGCCTACGGAGTCAAAGGCTTCTGTACCCTTCTCGCCCGTCTGCTTTGCTTCTTGTCCTGCCTCTTCTAGCTTGTCGTCTAGCTGGTTTACGGATTCTTGCGCCTTGCTCGTGTCGAGAGGCACCTTGTGAGGCTTCTGCGCCTCATCGGCAGTCTCCTGTATCTTGTCCGTCAGGTCGCTGACAGCCTGCTCTGCCTGCGTGGTGTCGGCAGAGAGATCGACGGGGCGCTGCGCCCTGTCGATGGTCTCTTGTATCTTGTTGCCCAGCTGGTTGAGGGCAACGGTCGCTTTGGCTATGTCCGCCTTGACCTCTATGCTGTAAATCTCGTTCATGGTGTGGGGGCTGTTGGCTCTTGGCTGTTAGCTAATGGCTAATCTCTAGTAGTGTCGTGAGGGTGATGAGGGTATGTAGTAGTTGGTCGCACCGCCTCCACGGTTGAGCATCCAGATAGCTCCCTCGAGGGCGTCGGGCGCATCGTCGTGTATGCGACTGCCTGGCTCGATAGAGAGGAGCTGGTCAATGAGGGTGTCCATACCGGTGGAGCGGTCGCAGATGGTGACGAAGCCACGCTCAAAGAGCGGCTGCATAGCCTCTATACGGCTAAACTTGTCAGGCTTCTTGCGCTTGTCAGGAGTGATCGGTATCTGCCGTCCTCCCCGTGCGGAGCCCTCCTTCTGGAACTCATCGAGGAGGAGATCTTGAATGAAGTTAGCCTCCATGTAGTAGCGTATGGGTACACGCCCGTCGATGTAGTTGTCTATGTCGTAGTGCCAGGCGACCATCTCTGAGACGCTCGTCTGAGCTGCGTAGCAGCGGAGTATGTGGTAGTAGCCCTCGTGCGTCTTGCCGACGACGACGGTCGCCTTGTAGTCGTTCTTGGAGGTTCCCTTGAAGGAGGGGTCGGTGTAAGCCACTATGTGGCGGTACTCACGCAAGCGCAGGGGCTTGCCGTAGCGTATCCAGTCACGCTTGAAGACGCTCCCCTCGGTGATCGGGTTATTCATGTACTCCTTCTGGAAGTTGCGCTCGCCCATCGTCTGACGCAGCTCGCGGATCTCAGCCAGCGAATAGTTGTCCGCCCACGAGGGTCGGCCCTCCTTGTCTAGTATGTTGACCACGCTGTGGTGTATGCCCTTGGTCTGGGCAAAAGTGGCTAGTATGCTCTTCTTGCCAATGCGGTTGCCCACCATGATAAAGCGTCCACGCCCAGCCGCCATCGTGCCAAAGAGTGCCGTCATCATCCACTCGTAAGCTTGGCGCACACGCGCCTCGTTACGGCATAGCGCGTCGTCGTCGATATCGTCTATGAGGATGTAGTCGGGTCGCTGTCCACGCTTCTTCAAGCCACGGGGCGACTGTCCCCGCCCGAGCGCTACGAAGGAGGTGCCGTCTGACGTAGAGAATCGCCCCGTCTGCCACTCCGCTCCTGGGTCTGTGCGCAGGTCAAAGTCTCGCTTGTAGGCATCATTGCTCGATAGCTCCGCCTGCAGATCACCTAGGAGCGCCGTCGCTGCCTCCTCGCTCTTGGAGACGACCACCATGTGGCGGAAGGCGCCCTCGCCTCTAGCCAGTAGCCAGAGCGGTATGAGACAGCCCAGGTGCGATGACTTAGCATGTCCACGCGCCCACTCAAAGAGCGCTCTCGCCCGCTCCTCGCTAGCTATCCAGCGTGCCGCCTCGACCTGAAAGGGTGCTGTGGGCTTGCTCGCTAGATGAGGGAAGTAGGTCGCCACAAAGAAGGCGTAGTCACGCTTAGCGCGTGCTATGCGAGCGTCACGGTCAGCCTCGCTCTCGCTAAAGGCGAAGCCGTGGCTGGTGATCTGGCTGACACGATCTTGCCAGCGGTCGAGGAGCTGCTTATTGACTCTTTTCATCGGAGGTATCGGTTAGAAGTTAGAAATTAGAGATTAGAAGTTAGAGGGGAAGAGATGAGACGAAGAATGGTCTAACCTCTAATTTCTAACCTCTAAATTCTAGCTATCTAGTGGATTGTCAGTGGCTATGAGGTGGTGGAGGTAGGAGTCTTGGAGGGAGGTGAGGCGCTGGAAGAAGGCTTCGTCGAGCTTGAGCGTACCAGCGTTTTGCATGATCCAGTCGCCGAAGTCGCTGAAGGCTAGTATGACGTCATCGACGGTGATGCCCTTCTGTAGCTCCTTGACCTGCTTGCAGATCTTAGAGATGGCATCAGCATTGCCCGCAGGGTCGCCCTCGTCGATGAGTATGTCTAGTTGTCCTAAGAGCTTCTGATAGAGGGCACGTGGCGAGAGCATCGTCGCTTGACGCTTCTCCGCCCAGGCGCCCCGCTGCTTCCAGCGGGTAAGCGTCTGAGGAGTAGTCCCCAGACGCCGAGCAATCTCCTTGAGCGGTATGCGCTCCTGGATGTAGAGCCGCATGGCGAGCTCGTACTTGTCGGGATCTTTAGGTCGCATGAGTATTTAATTAGTCATTAATCATTGCTTAACTATACCGTCGTAGCATCTCGGCTCGCTCTTCGGCGGTCGGTAGTTGGGGCTTAGGCGGAGCCTCGTCCCACGGTAAGGGCATCACCTCGCGGAGCGTCACGCCCTCCTTGAGATGCGGTGCCAGTGCAGCGTACACGAGCGTGCGCGTCTGCTCCCACGTGGTACGATAGTCCCGCGTCCAGCTCGCCTCGTACCGCTCGACGATAGCCTGCCACTCGCTCACTGTGAGCTCGCCAAAGGCTTCTGGCGACAGACCCACATCGACGACAGCACAAGCGAGAGCCTCTAGGATCATGCTAAGCGGATAGCAGCCATTTCATCGGGCGTCAGGTCGCAGGCTAGATCGTCCACCGTCTCGTACGGATAGGTGTAACCGCCACGACGCTGACCACTCTTGAGGATAGCGTGCAGGAGCACCAGCGTATCGCTCAGGTTGTCGCTCGTGATGTCCGTAGCCTCGCGACCTGTGATGCGGTGGTACTCGAGAAATGCGCCCATCGTGATGATCACGGGATAGCGCTGCCCCTGGATGGTGATCTCCTCAGGAGCTGTCGGAGTTGACTTCGTTGTCTTCTTGTCCATTGGTTAGTACTTTGGATTGTTAATTCTAAGTGCAAAGTTAAGCTTCACACTATCTACATACCAACCATTTACCACTCTTGTTTACAATAGCTTGCGAGTGCACACACACTGCCCGACCTTTGCCATCAGAAATCATCACCCACCCCATGCTAGAACTAATCATCAACGACGAGGCGGTCCTCAACGATCGTGGCTGGAGACTGCTCAACAGCGGTCTAGACCACATGCGCTACGACAAGAACCCCCTCCTCCTACACCAGCACGACATAGACCAGATCGTAGGTCACTGCACCGGTCTGCGCATCGAGGGTACTCGGCTGATAGGCGCCTTCGAGTTTGACGCAGACCCCGACAGCCAGGCCGTCAAGGAGAAAGCCACCAACGGCTCCCTCCGTGGTGTATCACCAGGGCTCTACATACGTGACATGGAGTTTTCCCCCGAGGGCGACACCGTCACCGACTGGGAGCTCCTAGAGGTCTCGCTCGTCACACTACCGTCCAACCCCAGTGCCGTCAAGCTATACAGCCAGCAAGGCACAGCCCTCTCTGACGAAGAGGCTACACAGCATATCGTCCAACTCAAATCTCACTACACCATGCCAACAACCCCAACCCCCAATCCTCTCACGCCTCAGACGCTCGCCCTGCTAGGGCTAGGCGATAGCGCCACCCTCAGCGACATCCACGAGGCGATCACCCAGCTCACAGCCGAGCGCGACAAGTTACAGCGAGAGCTCACCGACCTGCACCACGAGGCAGGCGAGGCGCTCATTCAGTCAGCCATCGACGCAGGCAAGATAGACGCCTCACGGCGCGAGTCCTTCGCGCAGCTCTACGCCACCGACCCCGAGCTATGCAGTAGCATCCTAGACGCCATCCCCGCACCGCAGTCACTCGCCAGCCTGCTCACCAGCAAGGCTCAGCCCGGACGCTATGACGACGACTGGGACACGCTAGACCGCAAGGGACTACTCGCACAGCTACGTGCCGACGACCCCGAGCTCTTCGCCGAGAAGTTTCGCCAGCGCTTCGGCAACTAAACCTCTAATCTCTAACATCTAACCTCTAATTTCTAACCCCATGTCACTCCTCACAGAAGTATGGATCAACTCCATCGTCGACGGGCTCTTCGCTGACAACAGCTTCCTTTCCCGCTCCGTAGACCACTCAGACTTTGTGGACAACAAAGTCGTCCACGTCCCCAATGCAGGCGCTCCCAGCAACGTAGAGATGGACCGTGCCACCCTGCCAGCTGAAATCAAAAGGCGCACCGACGTAGACCTCTCGTACAAGCTACACGAGTTCACCACAGACCCCATCCTCATCGACCACGCTGAGACCGTCGAGCTATCCTACGACAAGCGCAACAGTGTCCTCGCCATGGATCGTGCCAACCTCCACGAGACCGTCGCCGAGTACATCCTCTCGCAGTGGATGCCCACCAAGGCTACCAGCCAGCAGAAGGTCACCACCAAGGTCACCGCTAGCGACATAGCCCAGCTACAGAGAGCCTTCAACAAGGCTAAGCTTCCCCAGCTCGGGCGCGTCGTACTCCTCAGCGCAGACGCCTACAGCGACCTACTCGAGTCCCTCACCAACAATCAGTCCAGCGCCTTCCTCTCCTGTGCCGACGCATCCAAGGGTGTCGTAGGCAGTCTCTACGGATTTGACTTCCTCGAGCCACGCTACGCACTCAAGGGCGCACTCGGACTAGCTTGGCACGACAAGTACGTAAGCCGTGCGCTAGGTGACGTCAAGCTCTTTGACAATCCCGACTCAGCCACCTACTACGGCAGCGTCCTCTCATTCCTCCTACGTGCTGGAGGCGCCAAGATGCGCTCCGACGAGGTCGGCGTCATGAGCCTAATAGGCTCTAGCACTGCCAGCACACCAAAGTCTAATACAGGTTCGAATGAACAAATAGGCGTGTAGACGCCTTTAGAGATTAGAGGTTAGACTTTAGAAGTTAGACCTCTGATCTCTAACCTCCAACCTCTAGTCTCTAACTCCATGATTAAACGCAATAACCCCGGCAACATACGCCCCTGGCGAAAGAAGTGGCAAGGAGAGATCACCCCGCCAGGCTCTCCCTTCTGCCACTTCACGACCCTCGAGCTAGGCTGTCGCGCTATGCTCAAGCAGCTACGCAGGTACATCATCACCCACCGCTGCAATACCATACGCAAGATCATCGCTCGATGGGCACCCCCCGAGGAAAACAACACCGAAGCCTACATTCGCACCGTCGCCAAGACCCTCGGCATCAGCCCCAACGAGCCCATCTCCGCAACCCAAGAGACCCTCATCTCACTAGCCGCCGCCATGACCATCGTAGAGCACGGCAAGAGCGTCCCACAAGAGACCTGGCAAGCCGCCTACAAGCTCCTCTAATATCTAATCTCTAATATCTAACCTCTAATCTCTAACTCCCATGCAACTCCTCTGCAACGCCCTCTTCTTCCTGCTAGGATCAGCCTTCGGTTACCTCCTATGCTATTGGCTACAGACACGTCACCTGCGCAAGCAGATGGACGCAACCCTGCAAGCCGTAAACTACATCAAATCCGAGCTCATACGCATCGAATCAGCCTACAACGCAACGAAATGATGAACATAACAGAAATCATCGCCGCACTCATCTCTGGAGGCGTCATCACCTCACTCGTCAACCTCCTCCTCAACCGCTCACAGCGTCGCAAAGACAACCTCACAAGCCACAAGGAGACACTCGAGATGCTACTCTCAAGCTATGAAGAGCTCATACGAGAGCGCACACAGCTACTCAAAGAGCTCTCAGACAGAGAGGATGACCGTCCAGACGAGCGCCCCGACGAGCCTCAAGAAGACCACAACGCCCCCACGCCATGACCCCCGCATTGGTAAGAGCCATACACCATATCTTGTACCTTTTACCTTTTACTGCCCTCCTCACAGCCTGCGCACCGCGCCGGGCTGTGCCCATCAAGACAACCACCACAACAGCCTCCACAGCACTACACCACACCCGCGACACACTCATCATACAGGACAGCGTCATCATCTACAACAGACCCGACACCATCCGCCTACGAGAGGTACACTATCGCACACGACTCACCCACTCACGAGATACCATCACAAGCTACGACACCATTCACACAGAGATTCCCGTACCCGTCGAAGTAGTCCGAGAGGTGCACCGACTCAACTGGTGGCAACAAGCTCTCACCTACACAGGAGCCATCGCCATACTACTCGCACTCTATCGACTAGCACGACTCCTAAGACTCATTCACTAACAAACTACTCAAACTTCTCATTATGTCAACTACCTACCTCAACGGATCAGACATCACACTCCTCATCGAGCGAGACGGCAAATGGATCCCCACACTCGGAGCCAAGTCACACAAAATAGCCGGTAAATCCAACTCCAAGGAGATCGTCGACAAGGACACCACCAACTCCCTCTACAAAGCCAAGTCCGTCAACTCCCTTGAGATCACAATCACCGTAGACGGCTTCGTTAAGATCGGCAAAGACGACAACGGCATCATCGCCTCCGAGCTATTCGCTCTCTACAAAGAAGCCAAGCCCGTCAAGCTACGCTACGGCTACCGCAACAACGCACCACAAGGAGCCACCTACGAGGAGGGAGAATTCATCATCGACTCCATCGACGAGACACACCCCGCCAAGGAAGAAGCTACCTACAACGCTACCTTCTCCAACACCGGCGAGGTCAAAACAGTCGTCGCCTCCTCCGCCTCCTCCACACCAAAGCAATAACACAGCTAAAGGCGAGCGAGCCACAAAAAAGCTCCCCTCGCCTAACGTAGGAGACTCTCACATCCATCCTACGAACAAAGGTGCCAAGACACCACGACAAGGAGAGCAATAGCTCTTGTGTCGGTGTCTTGGCACCTCGTATTATATATTGATGTGAGAGTGCCACAAAGATACAACTAATACGCAACTTAACCGCATTTTCTTCGTGGCAAACTATCATTTAACCTACACCCAAGCCCCCTTGCCTTTTCAAGGGCAGAAGCGATTCTTCATCCAGCAATTCGCTCGGCAGATAGCTCAATACCCATCAGACTCCACCTTCGTAGACCTCTTCGGCGGTTCTGGGCTACTCAGCAGAGTCTGCAAGGATATACACCCCTCGGCTCGTGTCCTATACAACGATCACGACCACTACTCCGATAGACTCGCGCTAATACCTCAGACCGATACTATACGCCAGCGATTACTCCCCCTAGTGGCTCACGTACCTCGCTCCAAGCGCATCGACCCAGCCACCGCACACCGCATTTGCAACGTACTACACGCCTGCCAGCAGGACGGTCTACTCATAGACTACACCACCATATCCACCTGGCTCCTATACACGATGCACTACTGCGACTCCATCGATGCGCTCTCTGGCAGATCGCTATACAATAGCATTCCGACCACTCCGATAGCACCCGCTAGAGATTATCTGGCAGGCCTAGAGGTAAGACACGCAGACTACCGCCACCTTATCACCGAGTTCGGCAACGACCCCAAGATCATCTACCTCGCAGACCCGCCATACCTAGCGACCAACACCAACCAATACCAGACTGGCTGGAGACTGGAGGACACACTAGAGCTACTAGGACATCTCAATGGCAAGCAGGTCATATACTTCACCTCAGCCCGAGGCGACCTAGTACCCATACTCGAGTGGGCAGAGAGCACACTCAAGGCGCAGAATCCATTTAGCAGAGCGACCAAGCACCTACGACGTAACACGACCAACGCCAATAACCACTACACCGATATAATGTATGTCGTGCGATAAGAGCTATAATTGGACGCTCTCAGAGCTCCCGCAGGAGAAGTCTGGCACCGTATTTACATGCTTCGCGGGTGGCGGTGGCAGCTCGATGGGATACCAGCTAGCTGGCTATGACGTCATCGGGTGCAACGAGATAGACCCACGCATGATGCAGGTATACCAGCACAACCTAGCTCCTAGACTGACTTACTTGGAGCCTATACAGACTCTCGTGAAGCGTGATGACCTGCCTCCAGAGCTATACAATCTAGACATACTCGATGGGTCGCCTCCCTGCTCGACATTCTCAATATCAGGACTGAGAGAGCGCTCTTGGGGTGTGCGCAAGCACTTCCGCGAGGGGCAGTGCAAGCAAGTCTTGGACACGCTATTCTTTGATTTTATCGCACTTGCCCGCAAACTCAGGCCAAAGGTCGTAGTCGCCGAAAACGTCAAAGGGCTACTCATGGGATCTGCCAAAAGCTACGTAGACCGTATATATAAGGAGTTCAATGCAGCAGGCTACAACGTGCGACACATCCTCTTAGACGCTCAGTATATGGGCGTACCGCAGAGACGTGCTAGAGTGTTTTTCATAGCATTTAGGGAGGATTTATCGCCCATTAAACAGTCGCTAAATGTCTATTCAGACAGCCGAGTAGTGACCGCAAAAGAGATCTCAGACTATCAGGGGCGAGAGATCAAGTCCACAGTCGCTCGATGGCTATGGGAGCATAGAGCCGTAGGAGATCGCACGCAGGCAGACGCTAGCGTCAGACTGCGCAATAAGAGGAGTAGCTATAATCATGCGTACGTGTACGCAGACAAGGTTTGCCCGACACTCCTAAGCAAGTCTGACTGCCTCATGCACTTCTCACAGCCCCACTATCTGAGCCAGGCGGAGGTCTGTAAGATCTCCTCATTCCCCCTAGACTATGACTTCTGTGGGCAATCCCCGCACTACATCTGTGGCATGTCCGTACCGCCACTAATGATGTATCACATCGCCTGCGCCATTAAACAATATATCTCCCTCTAAATGAGCGTGATTACTTGCCTAGGTGAAAAAGTTTTCGTATATTTGTCATAGCAAAGGAGGGATACCCACCTGAGCTAGAATCAGAGTACAAACCAAGCAACAAAACATAGTATGACACTACAAGAGATCAAGGCAGAGCTAGAGGGCTACAAGCTAGAGGACATGGACATCGAAACGCTGATGGTCACCAGTAGACAAGCTAACAACTACTGCATCAATCTGCACCGCTCAGCTAGAGAGATGAAGGACTACGACATATCTGGGATGCCGTTCGGCGGTGGATTCGTATGCGACCAAGTAAACGAAGCTAGGCACAACCTCTACAGCTTAATAGAGGCTCAGGCACAGCTGTACAGCGACTTCTCCAAGCGGCTAGACGCAGAGATGGCCAGACGTCAGACAATCCAATGATAACACGACTATGACCGCACAGGAGATCCAGCAGGAAATAGGGAGGCTCCGAGAGGAGCAGAAAATCACCAAATACAAAGTTATCAAGGATGGTGTGATGAGTAGCACGACCGCCATAACCAACTTCGAGAGCGGTGCGCAGACCGCTCAGATTACAACCATCGAGCGCTATTTAGACTACCTCGGCTACAAGCTGGAGGTAGTACCCCAGTAGATACACCAACCCACTAAATAGAGAGAGGAGGACTCCACTGTCCCCCTCTCTCTTTGTATCTAGACGATAGGTCTGTTGCCATTTTGTCACTCGGTTCAGATGGCAATTCACCACCTCTCAAATTGTACTTTTTGTTTTGCCGGATTGTACTTTTTGTTTTGCCGACCATATTATCCTAGGGAATGTACGGGTCGAAAAAAATATGCCGTATTATTTGGCTGTTCAAAATATTGTTCGTACCTTTGCGAACAAGAAAGGAGAATTAGAATGAAAGAAAAACGATACACAACAGAGCAGAAACAAATTGCTCGGTTTGCCAAAGCAATGGGACATCCGGCACGGATGGCTATTCTTGCTTTCTTGGCAAAACAAGAGAGTTGCTTCTTCGGTGACATTCACGAAGAACTGCCCATTGCCAAAGCAACCGTTTCGCAGCATTTGAAGGAATTGAAAGATGCCGGCTTAATTCAGGGAGAAATAGAAACGCCCAAAGTCCGGTATTGTATAAACCAGGAGAACTGGGAACTTGCCCGAAAGTTGTTTGCAGCTTTTTTGGGAGACTGTAAATGTAAAGATAGATCGTGCTGTGAATAGCAGTACCTTTTTTTGGAATACCAGTTCGTAGTTCTGCGAACTACGACTATTGTATCAACTTTAAAGTAGAATGACAATGGAAATTAAAGTATTAGGGACTGGGTGTTCAAGCTGTAAAGCCTTGTACGAAACTGCCAAACAAGCTATTTCAGAATTAGGTTGCGAAGCGACCCTTGTCAAAGAGGAAGATTTATTGAAAATCATGGAGTATAACATTTTAGGGCTTCCGGCTTTGGTGATTGACGAGAAAGTCGTATCAGCCGGGAAAAAGTTATCCCTTGCAGAAGTAAAAGAATTGATAACCAAATAAAAAAACAGTATGAAAAAGATAGAGATTTTCGACCCGGCAATGTGTTGCCCTACGGGTCTTTGTGGAACAAACATTGACCCTGAATTAATGCGTATTGCGGTTGTTATTGAAACATTGAAGAAACGGGGTATCATCGTTACCCGTCATAATTTACGTGACGAACCGCAAGTATATGTAAGTAATAAGACGGTAAACGAGCATCTGCAAAAACATGGAGCGGATGCACTGCCGATTACTTTAGTGGACGGTGAAATCGCCGTTTCAAAAACCTATCCTACCACCAAACAAATGAGTGAATGGACGGGTATCAATTTGGATTTTATGCCAGTAAAATGAGTACTCATCAGCTAATTGTATGGAAATGAAGACATTTAACTTGTCAGATATAGATTTGACGAAATACCTTTTCTTCACCGGAAAGGGCGGTGTTGGAAAAACTTCGATTGCTTGTGCTACTGCGGTAGGCTTGGCAGATAATGGAAAGAAAATACTTCTTATCAGTACAGACCCGGCTTCAAACCTGCAAGATGTGTTTAATCAAACACTGAACGGACACGGTACGGATATTCAAGAAGTACCCGGCTTAACGGTCGTTAATCTCGATCCGGAAGAGGCTGCAGCCGAATACAGGGAAAGCGTTATTGCCCCTTTCCGGGGACAACTGCCCGAAAGTGTAATTCAGAATATGGAAGAACAACTTTCAGGCTCTTGTACGGTAGAAATTGCGGCTTTCAACCAGTTTTCCGATTTTATCACGGATGCTGATAAAGCAAAAGAGTACGACCATATTATCTTTGATACAGCTCCCACGGGACACACGTTACGAATGTTACAATTACCATCAGCGTGGAGTACATTCATTAGTGAGAGTACGCACGGTGCATCTTGCTTAGGTCAATTATCCGGTTTGGAAGAACGGAAAGGTATCTATAAGCAAGCAGTTGAAACACTTTCGGATGCAAACGCAACCCGCTTAGTATTGGTTAGCCGTCCTGAAATCGCTCCATTGAAAGAAGCCGCACGTTCTTCACATGAATTGCAATTACTCGGAATAAAAAACCAGCTATTGGTAATCAACGGGCTTTTGCTGCAATTAGATGAAGCCGATAACGTATCAAAACAGATATATGACAGGCAGCAAAATGCCCTGAAACAGACCCCTGCGGAACTGCTGGAATATCCGTCTTATTATGTTCCTTTGCGGTCATACAATCTATCTAATATTGCGAATATCCGCCAGATGCTTTACAGTGATAATCTAACAAATGATGCTAACTATCAGCGGATTACCGATGCAAAAGGGATGGATGAACTGGTAAACGACCTCTATCAATCAGGAAAAAGGGTTGTTTTTACTATGGGAAAAGGTGGCGTGGGAAAGACCACTTTAGCCACTGAAATAGCCTTGAAATTAACAAAACTGGGAGCAAAGGTGCATCTAACCACCACTGACCCGGCAAACCATCTGAATTATAACCTTGCTGTTCAGGCTGGCATTACGGTAAGCCGGATTGACGAAGCGGAAGTATTGGAAGCCTATAAAAACGAGGTTCGCAGTAAAGCTGCGGAAACAATGACAGCCGAAGATATGGAATATATTGAGGAAGATTTGCGTTCACCGTGTACGCAGGAAATTGCAGTATTCCGAGCTTTTGCTGAAATTGTCGATAAAGCAGAAAAAGAAGTCGTAGTAATTGACACCGCACCTACCGGACACACTTTGTTATTGCTGGATGCAACGGAAAGTTACCATAAAGAAGTACAACGTACACAAGGCGATACTCCCGCTTCCGTAAGAAAGCTGTTACCACGTTTGAGAAATCCGCAGGAAACAGAAATCGTTATTGTGACCCTGCCCGAAGCAACACCCGTATTTGAAGCCGAACGTTTGCAAATGGACTTACAACGTGCCGGGATTAATAATAAATGGTGGATCGTGAATGCTTGCTTGTCACTAACTGACACCGAAAATTCTTTCTTGCGGGCAAAGGCGCAAAACGAATTGGTTTGGATTAAGAAAGTAGAAGAATTGTCGAAGGGAAATGTTGCCCTGATACCTTGGAAAAATAACTAATCACATGAAGGTTTTAATTCTTTGCACAGGGAATAGCTGCCGCAGCCAAATAGCACATGGCTTTCTACAATCATTTGACAATAAACTAGATGTCTTTTCAGCAGGAACAAAACCTGCTGAAAAGGTTAATCCGATGGCGGTAAAGGTGATGGATGAAATGGGTATAGACATAGCCCACCATATCCCTAAAAGTGTAAACCTATATATAGGGCAGGGATGGGACTATGTTATTACGGTCTGCGGTGGGGCAAATGAAAGTTGCCCAGTGTTTACTGGTAAGGTCGGAAAGAGACTGCACATGGGATTTGACGACCCCTCGGAAGCAACCGGAACGCCGGAGTTTATAAACAGTGAATTTCATCGGGTACGGGATGAAATAAAAGCCCGTTTCTATGACTTCTACCTGAACGAATTAAAACCACAGTTAAGCTAAACAATTGTTGCTATGGAAAAGAAACAAGGAATTGGAGCTTTTGAAAAATACCTGACTATCTGGGTTGCCTTGTGCATCATTATTGGGATTGCCGTGGGACAATGGCTACCGGTAATTCCGCAAACATTAAGCAAATTTGAATATGCCAACGTGTCTATACCCGTGGCAATCCTGATTTGGTTAATGATTTATCCGATGATGCTGAAAGTAGATTTTCAAAGTGTTAAGAATGTCGGCAAGCGTCCGAAAGGAATTATAGTCACTTGCGTTACAAATTGGCTGATAAAGCCATTTACCATGTTCGGAATAGCTTATTTGTTCTTCTATGTGGTTTTCAAAGCCTTTATACCTGCCGGATTAGCCGAAGAATATTTAGCCGGGGCGGTATTACTGGGGGCTGCGCCTTGTACAGCTATGGTGTTCGTGTGGAGTTACCTTACTAAAGGGGATGCCGCTTATACACTGGTACAAGTGGCAGTGAACGATTTAATCATATTGGTAGCGTATGCTCCTATCGTAGCTTTCTTGCTGGGAGTTGGCGGCGTATCTATCCCGTGGGACACTCTGTTGCTATCCGTAGGGCTTTTTGTTGTGATACCACTTGCTGCTGGGGTCATTACCCGAATAGTGGTTATCCGCCGCAAAGGGGTAGAGTATTTCAACAACGTGTTTGTCAAGAAATTTAATAACTACACGGTTGGTGGATTGCTATTAACGCTTATTATCCTGTTTTCATTTCAAGGAGAAACGATACTGAACAATCCCCTGCATATTTTATTGATTGCAGTTCCGCTTGTGTTGCAAACGGTTCTGATATTCTTCGTTGCTTACGGTTGGGCGAAATGGTGGAAATTACCCCATGATGTTGCCGCACCTGCCGGAATGATTGGGGCAAGTAATTTCTTTGAATTGTCAGTTGCTGTGGCTATTTCTCTTTTTGGGTTACAGTCCGGGGCTGCACTGGCTACGGTGGTGGGCGTGCTGGTCGAAGTTCCGGTGATGTTGATGTTAGTAAGGATTGCCAATAACACACGAAGCTGGTTTCTGGCTACAGAATAACAATAGGGCAAAAGCCCAATAGTGTCCTAAACGTTTTTTGCGTGCAATGGGTGTAAAATAGCTGTCAAGCGAGTTAATCGCCCCTTGACGTTTGCGGTAAAAACGGGGGGATCCCCACCCTATACTATTTCGGGCTCGTCTAGAGGCGGTGAAAACGGCTCATTTATCCACTGAAAGAGGTCGATTTTGGTGAACGTGTTGAGTCTGCTGTAGAAAAATCTGATCTCCACGTGGGAAATCTCAAATCTCCACGTGAAAAATAAAAAATAGCCACGTAGGCGTGGAAAAATTCTTCGGAGGAATCAAATGAAACTTCGGAGGAATGAAATGAAACTTCGGAGGAAATGTTTCTCGCCTACGTGGAAAATAAAAAATAGCCACGTGGGAATTCGTAAATCTCCACGTGGCTATCGAGTTTTATCTCGTTTGACTAAGACATCCTATCCCTAGAGTGCTCTGCTCCCAGCACCGCGAAATAGGATTTAGCCAAACTACTCCTTGATACCTAAACGCTCTAGGAATCGTTGACGAGATACGATAAAACGCTCATGAGTAGCCTGAGCTACGACGCCAGCTTGATCGGTTGCCTCGATGGCAAAGATGAGTTTGCGTCCCTCTATGGAGGAGAGTTGCGCTGTGACCGTGATCGTCTCTCCGATGGGTGTCGCATGCTGGTGGTCGGTCGTGATCATCGTGCCGACGGTTGTCGAGCCCTCTTCGGTATAGTTGCGAGCGAGGAGCATAGCTGCGTTCTCCATAAAGGCGATCAGCGCAGGCGTGGCGAGGACAGGCATATCGCCTGAGCCCATCTCTGCGGCACTATGCTTAGGCTCGATGATGTATTGTTTGGTTAGGGAGGTTGCTTTATTATCCATAGTCATATATCGATTATTGGTTGTTACAAGTTATAGTGTTGCCGTCGGGGCTGAGGTGGTAGGTGCGCTGCTCCTTCGCTACATAGCAGGAAGGACCTTCAGAGAAGTCTAGCTTGTGTCCCTCTTGGCTCACCCAGCCAATCTGGCGAGCGGGGTTGCCCACGACCAGGGCGTAGGGAGCCACATCGCGGATCACGACCGTACCGGCGCCAATCATGGCGTAAGCACCAATCTTAACCCCGCAAAGGATCGTCGCATTGGCCCCGATAGAGGCTCCTCGGTCTATATGTGTGGGGCGAAACTCGTGCTTCCGTGAGACCGCTGCACGTGGGTTGATCACATTGGTGAAAACGCACGAAGGTCCCAGAAAAACCTCCTCTTCGCAGTGAACTCCTGTGAAGAGCGTGACATTGTTCAGAACACGGCAGCGGTCGCCTAAATGAACACGTGGCTGGACGACTACGTTTTGTCCTAGATGACACTGCTCCCCGATGACGGCATCGTGCATGATGTGGCAGAAGTGCCAAATGGTTGTGCCAGTACCAATGTGAGCACCCTCGTCAATGATCGTTGTGGGGTCTATGTAGCCAGTCTCGGTAGCACGGGATGGGTGGGGCATAGCGGTGGTGCGTTGGATGATTACCTGATCAGCGACTCGATGGCGTTGAGGTCTGAGCGGTAAGTTGCGGAGACCTCCGCCTGATCCTCCACTACCTTGCAGCTGTGTAGGACAGTGGCGTGCGAGCGACCACCAAGCAGTTCGCCGATAGCACTGAGCGACTGATCTGTGTAGCGCTTCGCGAAGTACATGATCATCTGTCTCGCCTGAGCTACGTCAGCCTTTCTCGAGCGACTGCGCACCAGCTCTATCGGTACGTGAAAGTATTCGCACACCGTCTTCTCAATCATAGAGACAGTGATCTCTTTCTTCTCTTGCTTGACCGTTTGGCTGACGATCTTCTTGACAAAAGAGGAGGTGATGTCGCAACCCTCGACGGCTGCACGTGTGATAAGCGAAAAGAATACTCCCTGCAAACCACGGATGCTACTGGTCACCGTGCGGGCTATGTAGTCGATCATCTCTTGAGGTAGTATGCTCCCGCTCTCCTCGCTCTTGTGGCGGAGGTACTCCCTGCGGAGGTCGTAGTCGGGACGCTCTACCTCTATTGTCAGGCTACCTGCTATGCGGGAGATGAGGCGTTCCTCAAGTCCAGCGAGGTTGACGGGTGCCGTATCGCTTGTCAAGACGATCTGCTTGCCCAGCATGTAGAGGTGGTTGAAGACTTGGAAGAAGGTGAGTTGCGTCTTCTTCTTGGCGATCAGACCCTGTATGTCGTCGATGAGCAGCACATCTATCTGCTGGTAGAAGTTGATAAAGTCGTTGGTCGTGTTGGCTCTTGTGGCAGCAACGTACTGCATCTCAAACATGTGAGAGGAGACGTAGAGCACCTTGAGCTCAGGGTAAAGCTCTCTGATCCGTAGCCCGATGGCGTGGCACAGGTGCGTCTTACCAACGCCCGAAGGACCATAGATAAAGCAAGGGTTGAGGGCACCTTGTCCAGGCTTCTCAGCGATAGAGCGTGCGATAGAGCTGGCAGTACGATTGGACTCCCCCTGATAGTAGGTATCAAAGCTCAGCTGAGGCTTGAGCTGCGAGTCAAAGTCTGGTAGCTGACGTGGCTCCGTCTTAAGTGCGGCTGCAGCTCCGTTGGCATTGATTGTATAGGCGCCAGCAGCACCATAAGCATTGCTCGCATAGCTCTGCGTGGGCAGCGTCACGGACGAGTTCTTGCGGTGAGAGGCTGCACTGTCTACAAGCGCCTTGTACTTGAGGACTACGTTGGGACCAACGATACGCTGGAGTACCTGCTTGAGCTCGTTGATGAAGTGTGTCTCGATGTACTCACAGAAGAACTGACTAGGCACACCGAGCGTCATCTCCACTCCGATGAGTGAGACTGGCTTGATGTGTGGGAACCAAGCGTTGTAGACCTCTGGTTGGATCATTGCTTGGAGGAGGACTGTACACTCAGACCACGCCCGCAGGGCAGCTTCTCTGTCAGTCATATTAAGTAGTCAATTCTATGATAGTAGTCGATGTAAAATGAGACTGTTATCTTTGCAACAGTAGGATAGTCAAGTGACCTATGAGGAGGCTCCTCTGGAAGGGGTCACTTTTCACTTGCAAAGATCCTAACTTTGTCGATGCCATGCAACAGGACAAAACGACAAAAGCACCTCTCCTCCCGCCTATCTCTATTGTTGTCAAAGAGTTAGGATGTAGAGTTGTTGACAATTAAGTGATTTGCTATAGTCGTTTGATTGTTAGTCTGTTAAGGATGTTTCTTCGAGGTGTATATAGAGTAATAGACAGTTAAGAATATGTGCTATCTAGGGGGGTACTAATAAGTTACGATCGGGGTTCCTATATAGTCTCTCATTGTTGTTTTAAAGTTATACCAGCTTCTGATTTTAATGCGGAGCTGGTGGCAAAATCCTATCAATTCTCTTATAGGATCTTAGACCTTTTCAGCGTGTTTGAAGAGGCATTGTGTAGCTCCTTCTATATTCTTTTGAAACGTGCTGTATGAGTCAATAGCTTCAACGGATGAAAACAGTTTGGCAACGAAAACAGAAAAAGTCACGCCCAGGAGAGTGATCGCTCCTAGGCGTGACTAAGACAAAGTAAACTTGATGCGGGCTGCTACCCGTGCGGGTTACTCCTGCATCAGTGCCTCTATATCCACCTTTGGCTTGGCACTGGTACGCTGCCTTGAGTGGAAGGCTTTGTAAAGGGCTGGTACGACAATCAGCGTCAGCAACGTGGAGAGCGCCATACCGCCGATGATGACCCACGCCATGCCGGTGCGAAGCTCAGCACCCGAGCCTCGTGAGAGCGCTACGGGGAGCATACCGATGATGGTCGATAGTGCCGTCATAAGGATCGGTCGTGTACGAAGCTTGACCGCCTGAATGAGCGCTTCGTTTACGGGCAAGCCCTCGCCACGAGCTTCGTTGGCAAAGTCCACTAGTAGGATCGCATTCTTAGCAACGAGGCCGATCAGCATCACCATGCCGAGCATGGCGTAGATGCTCATCGCAGTATTGCTCATAGCCAAGGCTAGGAGCGCACCCACGATAGATAGCGGGATAGCGATCATGACGACGAGCGGGTCTGTCCAGTTGTTGTACAGCAAGACGAGAGCTAGGTAGATAAAAAGTAGAGAGAGCAAGATGGCGGTGGTGAGGACGCTCATCGAGTCTGACATCTTCTTCATATCTCCAGCGGTCTGTATCTGTACGCCTTGGGGCATCTGCTCCTCGCTGAGCTGGCTCATAAACTGTTTGGCGATAGCGCCTGCTGGCACACCGTAGGCTTGTGCGCGAAGAGTCACCGAGCTGTTGCGGTTGAAGCGCTCTAAGCGACTAGGTCCGATGCCGAGTGTCACATCGGCAAACTGCGACAACTGTATCAAGTCGCCCTGGGGATTTGCGACGGTGAGACTTGCTACATCCTCGATGGAGCGACGAGAAGCCTTGTCGGCACGTATGTTTATCGCATACTCGTAGTCTCCTTGCGTGTAGCGGAGCTGGTCATTGCCCTGGAAGTTGGTCTGCATCATCCCCCCCACGTTGTCTAGCGTTAGCCCCAGATTGGACATCTTGTCGCGATCCACCCGCACGAGGATCTCGGGGGTAGCGTTTTCGACCGAAAGGGTAGGCTGTATGACTCCAGGGATGGTGCTCAGGAGCGCCAGAGCCTTGTCCGCATAGCGAGACACGGAGTCTTTGTTCGCACCTGAGATGATGTACTCTACAGCCGCCTTGGAGACGGTACCGGTCATGCTCACACTATAGACGTTGACACGCGCATCGATGAGGTAGTCGGTCAGAGGCTTGCGGATACGAGCCACGTAGGACTCGGTACCTTCGGGCGTCTTCCGGAGCTTGACATCTAGCTCAGCAAGGTAGGGGGTACCTTTGTTGCTCTGGCTGTTGTCACTCGTTAGTCCGACCATGGTCACCACTTTCTCCACCTCGGGGCGCTGCATGAGCCAGTTCTCAGCTTTACGCACGAGCTGGTTAGACTCAGCCCGCAAAAGATTCAAAAACACTGTATCTCTCAGGTAATCAATAGAGTAGGAAAGAGTGTGGGGCAAAAGGGTTACGAGTTGGAAACGAGCGAGTTTCTTTTTCTATCTTCATTCTGCAGTACCTCAAAGATCACGCTGTTCTATGTTGCAAAGATAATGATTCTCTGATGAAAATCAGTAAGAATTAGCCGTGTTGTGGGTATTGTGATGCGCAATTTCCAGTAGTAAGTGCAACACGAAGCGTATAAAATCACCTCTCCTAAGTCTCAGGGAATTATAAAGAAAGGAAGTGATGAAAAAGAAAATTTGCCCAAGATTTGGTGGTTTGATTTTTTATGTCTAACTTAGCACTCAGAAAGAATATTATTACAGTAGTACTAAGTGATGATAAGCAAAAGTGAAGAACGTAGGAATCAAATACTCGTTGGGGCATTCAAACTTTTTTTGGTGAAGGAGTATGCGGATGTCACTACGGCGGATTTGGAAGAAATAATCGGATTGTCTAGAGGAGCTATATACTATAAGGTAAAGAACAAAGAAGGACTATACAGAGCGGTCATTGACAAATTCGTCTTTGAACTCCTATCTAACTCCTTAAAGAGAGAAGAGTTTGTATCTAATGAGAAGCCATTTCTTAGCTTCATTATGAACGAATTAAATCTCACGAAAGAGCGGATGAATTCCGTAAGGAACACCCATATAGATGCAAACTCCACGGAGTATATCAATCTACTATTCTCTGCCAAATTTCATTACGTAGGGTTTAATGATAGGTGCAAAGCTTTGGATCAAGAAATAACACAAATGTGGCTAACATATTACGAGAAAGGCCTCTCTGTTGGAGAGCTGAATCAAAGGGCTAATTCCTATTTTGAGGTGCTGGGGGAGAAGCCACCCACAAAAAACTAACTGAAGTGAATTGATTAACTTGCACCCCCAAATGAATGAGGAGAGCTTTTTGCCCCCCTTACCACCTTAGATATGACTAAAGAACTAGATTTGATTGAGCTGTTCGCTCCCCAAGAGATCCTCCAAGACTTTGACTTCGAGAAGTTGGTCGATGAACACGGCATTTACCGCATCTATATGGTAGAGAAAGAAGACGCTGACCATATCCCCGCAGAGTTGAAAAAAGAGGTCAACGGAGACCTCTCAAACATAGTCCTTGACGGCTATACGAACTACATCGAGTTGCAGACCTTCCCAGCGATGGGCAAGGAGGTCTTCCTCTACCTCAAGCGTC
>OGPS01000422.1_pt1 | contig 41057 bp, 39 predicted proteins | sample 1552931 | NCBI WGS metagenome assembly OGPS01 (sample SAMEA2580252, study PRJEB22360) | human gut metagenome | biome: human gut; feature: human-associated habitat; material: faeces | place: Denmark | collected 2008/2010 | reverse complement strand
TTTAGCCGATACTGTTAGCTCAGTGTCAGGCTTGACCGCATCGAGGTCGTCGCAACCTGTGATGGCAAGTTCACCATCACCTTCTTGCTCGGATTTAACCCAGTAAGTTGTATCGGTAAGTATGTTCCAAACAAGCTCCTTGCTTAGCTTCTTGGGAGCATCGTTGCTGACGGTTACATCGACCTTGTTACCTACGAGCTTTTTTGCTTGATAGGTCAAGACGAGATCGGAGAGTGACGATAGAGAAATAGGCTTGCCACTCTGAATAGAATCTCCGAGGAAAAAGAGCGTGCCTGCCTCTTCGTCATAAGCAAAGCTGACGCTATACTTAGTCGGACGAGGACAGTCAACTTCTTCCTCGTTGATTAAGAGCTGGGTCGTGACTGTTGAGTCGCCCTTCACAATCTGAGACTGCTCAGTTGTCAGAGACGATTCAAAGGACACCTCCTGCTCTTTGACAGCTAGCTCTTTTACACAGCTAACAACCGTCAGTAATGCTGACAGTGTAGCTAAGGCGAGCCACAGGGGTTTAATTATCTTTTTCATAGGCTATCGCGCTTGTTGTTTATTCTTTTCTCTTTGTGCTTGAGCCATCTGACGGATCGCTAGCTCGATGTCACCACCGAGCTGCTCTGCTAGTCGCTGGACGGCTACTTTTTCTGTTGCTTCGGTTGTATAAGCGTAGTACTCTTCTAAGCTTACCTCTGTAGCATAGACAGCACTCACCATACCCCCTAAGCCAAACCACACCTCCTTGTAAAGGCGGTTGGGATCGTTGTTTTGATTGATGGAGAGGATTTGTTCCTTCTCCTTATTGGTCAAGCCTAACGCATCTTGTATCGCATCAAACTTGTTCATATACTTGCGCTGGTCAAGCAGGACCTTACAATCGGAGTTGTTGATGATACTCTCACGCACGATTGGAGAGCGCAAAATATCATCAGGGTCCTGTGTTACCACGACCGCCTCTCCAAAGTGCTTACGTACGGTCTTGTAGAGGTACTTGATGAACTCAGCCATATTAGCACTGGAGATTGCTTTCCAAGCCTCCTCAATCACGATCATCTTGCGCTCGTCCTTCAGGCGACGCATCTTGTTGATGAAGCTTTCCATAATGATGATGGTCACCACAGGAAAGAGGATCTTGTTATCCTTGATAGCATCAATCTCAAAGACCACGAACCGCTTACTGAGCAGGTCGATATTGTCTGTTGAGTTGAGCAGGTAGTCGTACTCGCCACCTCGATAGTAGTGCTTGAGCGTAGTCAGGAGGTTGTCGATGTTGAAGTCCTCCCTTGTTACCTTTATCTCTCTACTAAGCAGGTCTTGACGATACTCGTCAAGCATAAACTCGTAGTAGGTGTTGAAACTGGGGACGATAGATCGATCCTCAGTTATCTTATTGATATAGGCTCCAATGGAGGCGAACAGCTCGCTCACCTCTGTCTTGGTCACTTTCTCATCCCCTGACTTCCACAAGGTGAGGATAAGGGTCGCCAAACTCTCTTTCTTTTCTATATCGAAGACGTAGTCATCGGTATAGAAGGGGTTGAAAGCAATGGGTGTCTCCTCTGTGTAGGTATAGTATATACCGTCCTCACCTTTGGTCTTGGCGTGGATAAACTGACACAAGCCCTCGTAAGAGTTTCCTGTATCAATAAGCAGTATGTGCGTTCCCTGCTCGTAATACTGACGTACCATATGGTTACAGAAGAAAGACTTACCACTACCCGAAGGCCCCAAGATGAACTTGTTGCGGTTAGTGGTGATACCTTTCTTCATCGGCAGGTCGCTGATGTCTACGTGTATGGGCTTGCCCGACAAACGATCACACATCTTGATGCCAAAGGGCGAGAGACTGTCCTTGTAATTGGTCTCACCTGAGAACAGACACAACGCTGGTGGCACGAACGTCCAATAGCTTTCCTCTGAAGGGAAATCCCCCGCATTGCCAGGCATACCTGCCCAGTAAAGTGTGGCTGTGTCCACCGTGTTGTGCCGTGGGGTACAATCCATCGATGAGATAGCACTACCCACCATATTCTTGATGTCGGTCATCTCTCGCTCATTGTCACTCCAAGCCAAAACATTAAAGTGCGCTCGTATGGGGCTTATGCCCAGAGTTACCGATGTGTTGAGATAATCGTGTATCCACTCCTCATTAATAGCGTTAGCTCGCGAATAACGAGCTAGTGAGTGCATATTACGGGCGGTACTTTCAAAGCGTTTCTTTGCCTCCTCACCATCTGGTATGAAGAGGTACTGGTTGTAAATGTGATTGCAAGAGAGAAGGAGACCTACGGGACTACTAAAGGACAAGCGACAACTACTCTTGTCGGTTGATAGTTTCTCGTAAGCCATATCAGTACTTACACTGGTCGGTAAGTCCTCAGTGCTAGAGAGGGTGTGCAGACAAAGCATCTTATCGCCTATTCTCACCTCCTTAGCACGTAGCGACAAGTCCTCTAGCGAAGCGGACTTGTCTCGCTCTAAGCTCAGATAGCGGTCTAAAAGACCCTGCTCATTATCCTTACCTAGAAGCTCCTCCTCTGTGAGGCGGACGATGCTAAACAAGCCTGAATCGTTGACGATACGCTCAAACTGGTCAACAGCGTCTAAGAACGCATTGACACCCTCTTTGTCGGTCATCTCCCTAGGGACTAGTCGACCCTGCACAAGGCTCGAAAAGTCACTTTTCTGTGCCATACGCTGGCGGGTCGTCTTGGTCAGGTAGAGATAACAGTCGTGATTAAGGAAGGGACGCTCGTTAAAGTGTCGCTCACTAGATCGGTCTAGAAAGCTCATTTGAGCGTCTCCTAGATGCTCAGCTCGATAGGTCTCTGTCGTGTACCAATCTTGCTTATGCACGATACTATAGACGGGCAAGACTTTGATAGCCTTGCTCCACGTGCTATGTATCTGCTCATACTCCTCTTCTGTGATGGTGAAGAGTTCGGGCAACTCCACCTTAAAGGCGACCGTCAGGTCGGCCTCCTTAGAGATGATGCAGCCATTCTCCACCGCAAGGAGGGGAAAGAGCCTCTCTAGATTTCTTACTTTCGCTGTGTTGCGCATCTGAGCATACTTTTAACTGTGCGACGATGGATTAGGTAGTCGGGGTGCTTCGCAACTGCTCGGAGCTTCATTAAGCCGTGGGTGCCATACTTCTTATTCATTCTGAATACGGTATAGACCAGCACTGTTGCTAGTAGGACTGAGATGCCGACCATAAGCACGGACGGAACACCCACGAGGTTAAGGACAACAGCTACAAGGAAGACCCCTCCCAAGCCACACGCAAAGATTACGAGGTACTGAGCCTTGAGTCCCTTGAACTCAATGGAAGCTCCAATGCCCTTGTTGACTTCGTAGGTCATACTAACTAGTGATAAAGAAGGCTCTCAGAACGCTTGCAGAGATAACAAGGAAGATACAAGCTCCGAACCACGAAGCAGCGGTCTTACCCGTATCGGGGTCGCCCTGACTAAACTTTTGATACACCTTGATAGCACCAATCAGACCAACGACTGCCCCGATGATGTAAATAAGGTTGACAAGAGGTTCAAAGTATGCCGTTAAGGATCGAGCAGCACCCTCAAAAGCACCCACACCACTGGTGGCTGATCTCTCTGCGGATAGAGTGGTGGTGGTGAGCAGATATAGTATTGGTGCGAAGAAGAGCTTGACAGCTCTTGAGGGGCGAGATATAATGTTTCGTTTCATTAGTACTGGATTTATATTAAGCTGGATAACCTGACAACTGGCTGAGAGCCTTATTGACGGCTTGTTGTTTTTCTGATACTCCATCTAGCTTGTCCGACCTCCATTTCTTTTGCTCTGATGGAGACATCGAGGGGTAGCGGTCAAGCTCGTCTGTGCTAAATTCACTAGCACTTGATTGCGAGCTGTCGTAGCTATTCTCTAAAGGGGAGGTGGAAGACGTAATACCTAGCTGGTCACCAACTAGCTTCTCGACCTGATGGCGAGAGGCTAGACACCTTTTGTTTGGCTGACGGGGAACATCTGAAAAGTAGATGGAGATGTCTGTGTGGGGCTGCCCCACAATCTCCATATATCTACCTCTCGTTCGAGAGGTAGACGTACGCAGGGGCTTGGACGGCTTTGGCTGGTCTGCTGTGGGCTTACCAAAACGCTTACGAGGGTTTACGTCAGGTAGTCGGAGGCTGACATAAACAACAGCCAAGCCGATAAAGCCTATTATAGCAAGAACAAAAAGCGCATTCATAGCACTAACTACTAATACTGTCGGGGATGAGCGGTTGCTTGAGTCGCTTAGAAGTCTCAGTGTTGAGTATATCCTTATACTGAGTCAAGTGACTAAGAAGGATATTCTCCACATACCCACCCACGGTGCTTTCACCATCCCCTAGGTAGTTAAGTGTTCGCCTAATCATCAAGTAGACATCTTCATTAAGAGAGACGTTACATTTGCGATTGGAGAGGGACATACGTACGGGAGGTCGAAAAAATTCCGCAGAGTACTCTGAAAAGTTCTCTAGGGCAACGGTAGAGGTGTCTCTTTGTTCCGAATCTGTAGACATAGCTCGAATGGTTAAAGGTTCGCAGAAGACATCATTTCCGTTGCTACTGATAAGGGGAGCTTAGCACGTGCATCAGTACGAATGGGTGTGAGTAGCTGGTAAGCTAGCTCAGCGTTGTGATCGTACTTGAGCAGGGCATTAGCATAGTTAAGAATAGCAACAGGATCTTTGGGGTACTGCTCATAAGCAGAACGTAGATAAGGCACGGGGCTAACACCTTGCTCCATTGCCTGCTCTGCTAGATAGAACAACTCGTTCTGCTTGAGCAGGAGAGGGTTCTTAGCATAGACGCTCGCTAGCTCGTCCGTACGAAAAGCCCCGACCTCGTAACTCATCGTAAAAGTGGTGCGGCGCAACTGTGGATAGTAATCTGCTAGCAGATGGTTGTAGTTGCCTAGCTGGCACATAGACTTATCTCGCTTGACATCTGTGGGGACATCGTCTATGATGCGCAACACTTGAGACTTGTTGTCAAGAGTACTCTCAGAGACTAGCTGGCGTAGACCAGACCAGTCCTCACCTTCTCCTGACACCTTGACAGTGGCTACGAGGTTAGGAAAGCGACCCTGAACATAATCATAGAGAGCTTGCGCACGATACTCGCTCAAACGCTGATTGTAGTTAGCAGTTCCCTCTGGTGAGGCATAGCCAACAATAGCTAGCGAACTCAGTCGCACTCCCTCCTCTTGCTGAGAGGCAATGATAAAGCGGTTGAGACGCTCTAGCTCTGCTGAGTTCTCGCTAGTGAACAACAGCTCGCTAGAGTCGTAGGGAAAACGTACATAGCTGTCAAAGCTCTTCTTGTACTCTTTGGACTGCTCGTCGGCTGGACGAATAAAGGTATACTCGTAGCGGCCGAAATTGTAAGTGTCTAGATGGACAGGCTCGCTCTGATAAGAGACGAGAGCTGAAGGGCAAGAAGCACAACCATAGCGCTGCATATAGAGTCGTAGCTCTCCATTACGCATCCACGGCTCAAAATCAATTTCGTAATGAGGAGCGATAATATCCCCTTTGCGGGCGTAAATTGACTCCACAGGGCGGTTGACTATTTCATAGACAACACCCTGAGCATTACGTAAGAGCTTGTTGCGCTGTATCTGCTTATGGCGACGATCGCCTACAACGTAGATGGGTGCGAGCTTATGCTCTCTCTTACCATCACTAGAACGGTAGATAGGATAGATGCAAAGAAGCTCCTGACTCTTGACCTTGCTGTAAGACGTGAGGTCTACATCTATAGTCAGAGCGTTAAGGTTACGCTGATAGCCAATCTTGTAGTCATGCCGTGATAGAGAGATTAGAGAGGTCTCTTCCAAAGGATAAGCCTGAGCCGACAAGACAAACAGACTGCCAAACAAGAGCGTGACAAATATAGATATATTACGAAGGTGTTTCATTGTTGTTCTGATTGATAGAGAGGTTACTTGAAGAAGAAGATGTAAGATAGCGTAGCTTTAGTCGGGCCAACATAATTGGCAGAAGCCTCGCTATTCTTATAGCCACACGCTGTACACTTGTTGTAGTCGATACGAGCATAACCTCCACCAACAGACAACTCAATAGAAGAGCGAGGAGATAAGACCCACTGATAACCGACACTGAGACCTCCTCCATAATACCAACCGATATATCGCTGGTTCTTCATTACGGAGTTCTTGTTTTCTAACACAAAGGGGATATTAACGTGTCCTACACGAAACTGTCCGCCAAGAGCGTGTAGCCCAAAGAAGAGTCCATTGAAGGATTCGCACGTCCAGTAGCGAACCTCACTTTGTGCTAGCCAGTGAGACCATTCAGGCAAACGGTCTTGCTTGCGAAAAACAAAGGTGTTGTTGCTGTACTGTGTGTCCAGTGTTACTCGATCTCCCAAGGAAAACTCTATTCCTAAGTTAGGAGCGAAGAGCGCATCATAAGCGAAGTTGTGCTTGATAGCAACCTTCTGTGCATACGAGAATCCTATCGTCGTAAAGCACAGAAGAAGTAAAGTGATAATCTTTCGTCTCATTTATTATATAGGGTTGATTACTTACTCTAAATAAAACAGAGAAGAAAGGAGAGGCATCGGGAAATAAACCAACCTAGTTGATGTGATGAAAAGAAGCAACAAAGAATAGTCTCCACCGAGATGTCCTTTCCAACTCTGTTTGCAATGCAAAGATTCGAAGATCGGCTGACGAAAACGAACTTTTTTCGATGACGAGTAAATTGCGGTAAGTTGCGGTAAATCTTAGTAAGTCTATCAACTAGTTTTTTCTAAACGATGCTCCTACCTTTGCAACGTAGCAAACTCCTAGAAAACAATTTTTTCGCTCAGAGTGACGAGCAAACACAACTGAAAAACTGTAGCGCACTCACGCACGATGATTAGCAAACACTCTAATCCACACAGAAACGAGAGAGACGAGACAACTTCGCTCACAAAGCGAACAGGTCAGACAAGCATGCAAAACAAAGAAAATGCACAATGGAAAACACAATATTGAATGGAAAGCTCAAGACAGCAAACAGGCAGGACGACGACACCGCCACAGCGTCCCCGCACGGCGGTGAGAGAAACCAGAGCCAAAATCGGAGCTTATTTTAACAAACGAAATGTTAACGAATGAAACAAATTGAAGTCGAGAGAAACCACCCCTTACAAGACACTTGTAACACAAGGGGTGGCTATAAAACGGAAAATGGGCAAGAAGTGTTTTTGTGTTACAACGGAAATTTTGCACACAAAAAATCCGCCCACAAAAACACCTTGCCCTCACGGGAATTCAGCTCCAAAGTCGCATAAAACAAATAACAAAAGAGACGATAAACGTAAAGCATGATAAAGATGAACAGCGTAGGAAAGACACCAAAGAAATGGGATGTATGGAATGTTAGACTATCAAACCCTGAAGATCAGATAAGAGTTATCGAATCTTTTAAGAGGTCTGGGTGCGATACAAAGTCTGACTTTCTCCGAAAAATGATCTTGAGAGAAGACTTTCGTGTCGTCAAAGTCGACAAAGATCTTCTTGAATACACCACAAAACTGACTGATTTCATCCTTGCGGTGAACAAAATTGGGGTGTTATACAACCAAGCAGTCAAAGCGATTAACAAATACCACTCAGAGGAAAGGGCTTATCAGCTGCTGAATAACGTAAATGACCTACAGATGAAGATTATGGATAATCTCCTTAATGTCATTGAACTTACCAAGGAACTGAAAGATGATTGTCAAAGTGAAGTCCCCTAAGTCCCTATTAAGGGTCTTAACCTACAACCTTAACAAGGTGGAACATGGTGTTGGGGCTGTTCTTTATACCCAAGGGATATACAATTCTATGGAACAGACCCTGTCTCCTCAGTCTATATACGAGGATATGATGATGCAGATACCCTCTAAAACGAGGGTGAAGAACATAGCTTTTTCCTGCTCACTCAACCCTGACCCGTCGGAGAAGCTATCCGATGAGCAATATGTACAGATAGCTCAGGAGTTTATGGAGCGTATGGGGTATGGCGACCAACCATTCATTGTCGTCAAGCACTGGGATATAGCTCGACAGCATATCCATATAATATCCACGAGAGCGGACGGTCTGGGCAGGAAAATCTCAGACAAACACGAGGGACGAAAAGCTCGAAAGGTCGTAGACGCTCTAGAGCGTAAGTACAACCTTAAGCTGACAAAGCCTGACAAAGAGAAGACGGCAAAGAAAAAACCTATTGACTTAAAACAGGCAAAGCCTATAAATGTCAGAGAAAGGAATGTTACGGAACAAGTGTACAATGTGGCTCGACAAGTGGTGCAGAAGGGCGCATTTACCTCCATCGGTGGTCTTAACGCTCTACTGACTCCCTATAACTTGTCGGCTAAGTTTACCAAGTCTGAACGTAAAGGCAAGCAATACGACGGTATTGTGTACATACCTATGGAAGGGGGAAAGCCCGTGGCTCCCCCAATACCCTCTAAAGATTTAGGAAGAGGTGTAGGATATACAGCGGTCAAAACGGCTATGTACAAGTCGGGTAAGAGGTGCCAAGAGAAGGCGGAAGAGATGAGAGCTATTATCGCTAGCGTGATGATTACACGGCCAAAAACACTGGAAGAGTTTACAGACAAGCTCAAAGAAAATGGGCTGGAACTGATGGCTAAGCGCAACGATAATGGACGCATCTATGGTGCTACCTATGTGGACAGAGCCGAGATGGTTGCTATTAGTGGGTCAAAACTGGGTAGTGACTTTTCAGCTAACACGCTCAATGAACTATTCGGAACCACACAAGAGAGCAACACAGACAGAGAAAAACAGACTGAGAGAACTCAGAGACGGAGGTTCAGTTCGTCATCTCACCGACCAAATATAAGCGGGGAGGACTGGAAGGAGATAAGCTGGCAGAAGTACCTGAGACGCAAATACAACAAAATCAAATAATATATAGTACAACAAGAAATATGGGACAAGAAGACGACCTAAGAGGACTAGCTAAAGTGATGGATTTCATACGAGCTGTATCCATACTTTTCCTCATAATACATATCTACTGGTACTGCTACTCTGCTTGGGCGGAGATGGGCTGGACTGTGGGGTTGGTGGACAGACTACTGAAACAGTTTGACAGGGCTACAATCCTTTTTGCTTCACCGTGGGTGACCAAAGGCTTTTGCCTCCTCTTACTGGCACTATCTTGCTTAGGTACACGAGGGGTCAAGAACGAAAAATACACGTGGGGGCGCATATACAGTACGCTACTATTAGGGCTAGCCCTGTTCACGGGGTCGTGGCTGATACGACAGCTGCCTATAACCCCGCTGATAACAAAAGCTGGGGTATATACCTTGGTTATATCGGCAGGATATGTTTTTCTGATGCTGGGAGGTACGTGGATTTCACGCATTCTAAAGCAAAACGTAATGGACGACGTATTCAACGTGGAGAACGAGAGCTTTGAGCAGGAGCGTCAGCTGATGGTCAACGAGAACTCAGTCAACATACCAACAATGTTTTACTACAAACAGAAGTGGAACGATGGTTGGATAAATGTGGTAAACCCGTATAGAGCATCCATAGTGCTGGGAACACCTGGCTCTGGTAAATCGTTTGCCGTAGTGAACAACTACATCAAACAGCAGATTGAAAAGGGATTTTCGATGTACATATACGACTATAAGTTTCCCGACCTATCGATCATTGCCTACAACCACTTGCTTAAGCACGCTGGTAAATATGATAAGCTACCGCAATTCTACATCATAAACTTCGACGACCCTCGCAGGAGCCATCGATGCAACCCTATTGCCCCTGAGTTTATGAGTGACATCTCGGACGCATACGAGAGTGCCTATACGATTATGCTTAACCTGAACCGCACGTGGATTCAAAAGCAGGGAGACTTCTTCGTAGAATCGCCTATCATTCTTTTTGCGGCCATCATTTGGTATCTCAAGATTTATGAGAACGGGCTGTATTGCTCGTTTCCACACGCTATTGAGTTCCTAAACCAGCCGTACTCAGACATCTTTGAGATACTGATGAGCTATGATGAGCTGGCAAACTACTTAGCTCCCTTTATGGACGCTTGGAAGGGGGGAGCGCAAGACCAGTTACAAGGTCAGCTCGCTTCGGCTAAGATTCCGCTCGCTCGTATGATTTCGCCACAGCTGTACTGGGTGATGACGGGTAACGACTTTACACTGGACATAAATAACCCTGACGACCCAAAGGTGCTTGTCGTGGGCAACAACCCCGACAGGCAGAATATCTATTCTGCTGCACTGGGTCTATACAACAGTCGTATCGTCAAGCTGATTAACAAGAAGAAGATTAAGAACAAGGAGACAGGGGAGGAAAAGCGAACGCTCAAAAGCTCTGTTATCATTGATGAGTTGCCGACCATCTATTTCCGTGGACTGGACAACTTGATTGCGACAGCTCGATCTAATCGTGTGGCGGTATGCCTAGGCTTTCAGGACTTCTCACAGCTTGTCAGAGACTATGGCGACAAGGAGGCAAAGGTTATCCAAAACACGGTGGGCAACATCTTCTCTGGACAGGTCGTGGGCGAGACGGCTAAATGGCTATCGGAAAGATTTGGCAAGGTGCTACAACAGCGTCAATCAATCTCTATTAATCGCAACGACACCTCTACATCTATTTCTACACAGCTGGAGAGTATCATTCCCGCATCTAAAATCTCAGGACTGACACAAGGGTTCTTTGTGGGTGCGGTCGCAGATGAGTTTGACCAACGCATTGAGCAGAAGATTTTCAACGCTCAGATTGTGGTAGATGTGGCTAAAGTACAGGCGGAAGAGAAGGAGTATGTCAAAGAGATGCCACAGCTACTGCACAACCTTCGAGGCGAACAGCTCACAGACGATGAGCTTGAACAAATAATCAAAGCCAACTACACCAAAATCAAAAAGGATGTCCTATCTATCGTTATCGTGGAGAAGGAGCGAATAGCTAAAGAGCAGGAGATGGCGACTGCATAACAGTTGCACTTGAACGACAAAGATGTAGCCCCCTTAACATCGTTAAGGGGGCTACATCTTTTTTTTTAGAGACCGTTACTCTTGGCTTAAGTTTTCCTTTCTCTCTTTCTCTTTCGCCAAGCGGACGAAGTTGATCGAAGGCAAAATGACTGTAGAATACCCTGACTGTAATGTCAAATTTGAAATATAACTCCTTATGTAAGGGAAGGCTATTGCAGGGGCGCTGACCTTAACGAAGTCAGACTTCTTGAACTCTTCATCTAAGTCTTGATTGGCTTTGAAGAAAAAGTCCATATGTAAGTCAAGCGTAAGCTCAACACCTTCAATTGAGATGTCAAATGCAATAACAAACTCGTCGGGCAAACCTTCAATCCCCCTTGCCTCAAAAGACAAATGGAATGAATTTTCGCCACTCTTCTCTTTAGGAGGCTCGTTTTCTGAGTGACCAAGCTTCATTTCAAGGCTTGCCACCTTCCAGCATTCTAATTGAATCTGTATATCCATAAGAGTCTTATCCTTAAGCCGCTAAAGTGAATGTGTTTAGATCAGTGCTACTTTCAGCACTCCAAGAAGCAGAGTATTTGCCTCCTTTGATTTTTTGACAAGAGTGGGAGACTTCGTATTCTCCGACCTCTATATACTCTACGGGGAATCCGTATTCTTCAACTAGCAAGTCAAACAAGTCCTCGTCTGATATCTCATTAAAGAACTTATCGATTCTCTCCTTAACGTCTGTAAGTTTCATATCACCACTTTTCCTGTTTGTATTACTTCTACTTGAGAGACACTGTTTTGAGGAGTATACACGGCACAAACAGTGCAATTCTGTGTTCGTCTATTTTCTCCTTGAATTCGTTCCTCTTTAGTTAGTTTAATGAAGAGATTTGATATTGTCAAGGTCAACTCTGGCAACACTTCTTTCCTTGCAAAATTTATAAGAAGACCATCTATGTATCCCACGCGACACCTCCTTCGTGCTAGTCGCTCTAGCTTTCTTTGACATTGTCTTCGAACATATTCTAGAATTTCGACTCCGCTTTGCTCTCTTAAATCTAGGATTCTTTCTTCTTCACTAGTAATACTCGCCTGCAAAACAGCGTAGGTCTTGTAGCGGTTACGTCTGACTTTTTTGTCCCAAGCATTAACTATAGCCCAGTTCACAGCTGCTGTTTGGGGATCGCAAAGGCCTTTTACAAAAAAGTAAGCTCCATCGCCTAGCCAATGCTCGTCTCCTTTGGATATGGTAAATCCCTTATTTTGTATGCTCTCTGCACTAATAATATCAGTCCCATGAAAGCCCATAAGTTCTATCACATTCATTCGGCATACTTCTCTATCCGAAAGAAGACCTCTAGCCCTTCTTCCTCTTCATCACATTGCAAAGGTAGTGTTTTTCTATTGAATTCTACACCCTTGGGCTATCTAAAAAAAAGACGTAGCCCTCTTAACACGTTAAGGGGGCTACATTTTTCTTCAGAGAGGCCGTCAGGCTATTTCGAAGCTAAAGCATACTCTCTATAGAGTTGCAACTCGCCTCTATGATAGACGCTATATATGTGACGACTGGGGTATAAGAGCCGGCACTCGCCCTCTCTAAAGCCTCCTTGATAATTTATCCTCTGACACAAAGTGCCGTCAGGGTTCCATACCTCGTGAACACCATCAGGGTAACGGCTCTCATAAACACCCATCGAGGGAGATCCGCGCCTAAAGTGAGGCAACTCAAGACAATCGTCATAGTTCACCATTACACTGGCGAAAGCCTTTTGTTCTTCTTCTACTGTTATATACTGTTCCATAACTCAATCTGATTATAGTTTATGGGATTGGGATTTACGCTCCACCTGCTCCTCCTGAGCATTATTGAGCGTATTATCATTGCGCTCGCTTCGTCCAGCGAGTATCGCTTGTGCCTTCTCTTGTACGGGTGAGCTGGGAACGACGACTTGGGTCGCTTGTCTTGTTGAAGCAACCATCTCTGCTTGCGCCTCCTTGACAGACTGCAAGGGGTCGGACAGCGTAGTTGATAGACGCTTGTTTCGTGCCGTCTCGTACACTCTGACTAGCTCTGTATAGTCGCTTGTGAGAGCGAACTGATGACAAGCCTGCATAGCGTCAAGGAGCTTGACGTTTGGCTCGTAGGATAATTCAACTCCTTTTAGTAACTTTGCAAGTGAGATAGAGCTGGTTAGTGGCGGCAGGTCGACCTCTGAATGCATCAAGTTGCTTGTCTTTGGACTAATCAGCTCTTCAATAGAGTTGCTGTTCAGCGGTTGGTACTCTCCCCTTCTGGGCGACCCAGTCTTCGGGTTCAGCAACTCATCAATAGAGCTGTTGTTTAGCACCTTGTTGCCCGCTGGAGACTCCTCCATGACACCTGGAATTGGACTCAACAGCTCTATCTTTGTTATATCATAACCGTGATGTACTCCAAGGCTTGTGTTTTCATTAAACACTTGGATTGTTGTTTTTACGCGATAGATGCCGAGATTATCCTTGAAACAACCATATAGACGCTGAACTTTGTTCACATAAAGGCCGCTCTCATTAAGAGCAACTCTTTTGCCCTCTGAATTTTTTACTCGATCTCTATGTTCTTCTAAAAGAACAGATTGTTTTACAAGTTCGGTTATGTGCGGAATTACTCTTAAGTAAGATGCTTGAAGAATGCTATCATACATCTTGATAGAATTGACTAGTTTATCTCTAGACTTGTTGCTAATTCGAACTTCTCCAACGCCCTCGGGAGTTTCAGAGGCGGGAAGTATGCGTGGCAACCTTGCTATCATTTCTCTAGCATCAAAATAATTGAGGTCAAGATTGGGATTGCTTTGTACGACCATAACTTCAGTATTAGGGTCTAGACTTGACACTTTCAACTTCTCGTCGTAATCGGACGGAAAGGGTAATAGGATATTCTCCTCCATAATGTAGCTTGATTAGACTTTGCGACCTTTAGACTGCTCCCTAGACTGCTTCTGCTTAGGAGCATCCTTATCGTTTGGGACTAACCGAACCTCTCTCTTTTGAGCCTGCTTGGTCAAATCGGTCGGGTCGTACTTACTGTATCGAACCCTCTGAGTAGACGCATCGTAAGAGACATAGCTGTTAAAGCTCTTCTTCGTTCGAGAGTTTTTCAAACCTTCTAGATAGAGCGTCTCACCTTTAGCCAACTTGTCTTGCGCCTCCTTGGTCAACACTTGACCATTAAGTATCGTCGGAACACCATCGGCTTGCCTCGTACCTAAGACTTGCTTCACTTCGTTTGTCGGGAATGTGAACGACAGAGCTCGCTTACAAGCGTCAACCTGTATAGTGGCTGTGTACTCTTTGCCCTTCGCACTTACACCTGAGAAGGATAAAGGCTCGCCAGCACGTAGTGTGGCTCGCTGGTCGGGAGAGAGGTCTACACCACTAATCGTTTGAGGTATATAAACTCTAGCGGTCGGAACGTACACAAGCGTATTGGTATCTTCATCGACAGAGACGTAAGCAGAAAACTCTCGCCCATCAGCTCCTTTAAGTTGTGCTACTCTTCCCAAGTGACCTGTCTCTAACAAACTCTCCTTATCCTGCTCGGTAAAGGAACAACACATATAGGGAGCTTCTAGATTCAACTCCTTGCGTACGCAACGAACAGAGAGACTCTCGCTACCATCGGGTTGAGTACGGAGGGTTAGTCGCCCCTCCGTTCTAATATCAATGTCGCCAGTCTTGATGCGAACAGGTAAGAGGTCGGTAGGCTTAAAGGATAGGAGGTTCTCCAGCTGTCCTCGCTCCTCCAGTATTTGTTTAGACAACCCTAAGCTTGCCAGCTTAGCCTCTAGCCCATCTGTAACCTTAGGAGCTTCTAGATAGTCTTGCGGACGCACCCTACTATCCTTTATATACTCCCCGTGATTTTTTGGATCGTGGAGAGCTTGACGGAGATTATCTATGCCAGCAGATATGCCCTTAATGCCCTGAGATAGCACAGGCACAAGCCACAAACGGTAGTCGCCAGACCTAGCAAAGCGCACAAAGTTGCGTAAAAATGGCTCCAATAGCGGTATGTCGTAGTCTTTATCAATAGTAGGCTTAGGCTTGCCTGATTTGCCCGTCTTCGCAGACTGACCAAACTGCTCTTTCTCAAACTTAGGCACAGTCTGTGCTGTATCGTCCGTTAACTCAGATACAGAAATCCCATCTATATTACCCTCGTTATCAATTGAGCGGACAACTTGCATATCGCCCACTTCATCACCAAAGGAAACCTGTGAACGGTCTTCGGCAACTAGGATATAGTTGTCAGCATCGTAAGATAACTGCTCCGTTGCGGTTTGCTCGTCAAGCGTTGACGGATTGTCGGGAGAGTCTATAAGCTCTCTATTATCAGTTTCTGTAGCGGACATAGATAGTATATTTATAGTTTATGAGATTGGGATTTGCGCTCTACCTGCTCCTCCTGAGCATTCTTGAGCGTCTTGTCATTGCGCTCGCCTCGCCCATCAAGTATTGCTTGTGCTTGCTCCTGTACAGGCGAGCTGGGGACAACGATTTTTGACTTTTGCGCTTCAGAGGTTGTATCAAGCTGGTTGTCTTGATTCTCCTCTAAAAACGAGAGTGTCTCCTCTAGATGGTCAGCAATGAGTTCATTGCTGTTGCCTTGCAAAAAAGCCTCTACCTGCTCTTTTGTCAAGTCCTCAGACCAAGACGCTAAGGTGTTCTGTATGTTCTCCTCCAGACTGTCAGAGGCTAGACGAGCACTCTCCTCTGTAACAAGCCAAACTGCACTGTTGTAACGAGGGTATTCTAGTGCTATGGGTTCCCCGAGATCATTTTCAAGGTCATCTATAAAGGACTCAATATCGTCTATGTGCTTTATATAAAACTCCTTTGTATCGCTGTAATAGACAAAGTCAGACAATATCCCTGACACGCATCCGTGAATGCTTATCTCTTCAACCCCATCCACAGGGTTGTCATACTTAGCCATATGGTCTAGTAGGACGGTCTGCATATCAGTGGAGAATGAGCGGTCGGCTAGACCCGTCTCCTCAAAAGTGCGGGACAAAGCCTCTTTCATAACGGCTTCGTTGAAGTAGTCGGCTGGAGTAAAGCCATAGTGATAGTCTACAGCATCGGTTAGGCTCTGTAGCTCGTTCTTACACCACTTCATATCGTCTAGCAGGTCTTGCAAGTCTCGAGGTTCACCTCTGTTTGCTCCATACCATACCATCGTTTGCTCGTTAACATCATAAGATGCCAACTGAGCATTAAGGTCGTCGAGAGTCTCTCTGTAGTCTAGAGGCTTTATAAGCTCAATCGTGAAGTCCTGTCTACGAGGAGAAAACTTTTGAAGAGTTATATTCCCATCTTCATCTTGCGTGAAGTTGAAGCCTTCTTTCGTAGCAATGTACTCTAGTTGTGCTTGCCAGTTGTCTGTTGTGGGTATTGTAAAATCCATTGTTCTATTATTGTTTAAGGGTTAATTGATTGTTTTACTTGTTCTTCCGACTGTTGCTGGGAAACTCAAAACTCGTTTTCCCCGTGTCGTGGTCAAGGACGAGATAGGCACTAAAGGTCTTACCTGCTTTGCTCGTAAGTCCTTTGAGGAGGCTGGTCTTACCGTTCGAGAGTAGCTGCTTGCAATGTTCTTCCGTAAGTGGCACTCCCGCAACAGTGCGCCATACACTAAACTGGCAACCATCATTTTGACAGCGCATACTCTTACTATATATACGGACGCTCTCTTGATGACACAAAGGACAGATATAGTTAGTACCTAGCGACACAGACGTGGATAGCAATTCGTCTGTAATCTGCTTTGTGTAATCCTCTATCTGAGCGTTGAAGGTCGTTGGAGGCAGGTTCCCAGCCTCTATCTCTGCTAGAGACTTCTCCCACTGACCCGTCAATTCGGCATTACCTATGAGACGTGACTTGACTAAGTTATAGACGGCTAGTCCACGTTCTGTAGGTATGAGCTGATTCTTTTGCCTGAGTACATAATTCTGGCGCAAGAGTTTCTCGATGATACTGGCTCGGGTGGCTGGTGTACCCAAGCCAACATCTTGCATTGCTTCTCTAGCCTCCTTATCCTCAATCTCCTTCCCTGCTCGCTCCATAGCACCGAGTAAAGTCGCCTCAGTATAGATAGGCTTAGGCTTTGTCTCACCCTCTTTAAGAGTTGCTTGTACCAAAGACAGCTCATCACCTTCCACAATCGACGGGAGCGATGTTAGAGAGACCTCGTCACCATCAGGGTCGTCAGTTGTTTCGTCTTTGACAACTCGCCAACCCTTTTTCGTGATACAAGAGAGGGTGGTCACTAGTTCCTCATCGCCTCCTAACAAGGTCAAGGACAACAGTTCTTTGTTAGACGCAGGTGAAACAGCCTCTAGCATACGCATTGCTATCATCTTGTATATGATAGCTTCGTCCTCTGTCAGGTCTGCCGTCTCGCCAGTGGTTATGATAGCGTGGTGGTCGGTGATCTTACTGTCATCGACAGAGTGCGTGTTTAAGCCCGCCACGATAAGCCCCTGAGCATAGATTTGATACTCTTGGTAAGGTAGCTGGCGGAGCAGATAGGACATAGTATCATAGACATCTTTAGGTATGTAGCGACTGCCTGTACGAGGGTAGGTCGTAACCTTCTTCTCATACAAGCTTTGCGCTATGTTAAGCGTCTGTTCGGCTGTAAAGCCTTGCTTATTAGCCTCCTTTTGTAAAGTTGTGATGTCATACAGAAGGGGAGGCTGGCTAGAAGTACTTTTGCGCTCTGCTTTTGTCACGGTTAGTGACGTTAGACTACCAACAGCGTAGAGTTTTGAATCAGCTAGTCCCTTGTTGGTGATTGGCTCTGGACTAGAGACAGTAAAGGTTGTATCGCCACTCTTGACTTGGGCATTGATCTTCCAAAAGGGAGACTTGACAAAGTTCTTGTTAGACAAGTAGCGGTCACATATCATACAGAGCGTTGGGGTCTGCACTCGACCTAGAGACAGCCCCCCACCGCCATTGCTGGCTATGGTGAGCGCACGACTAGCGTTCATACCTACGAGCCAGTCAGCCTCGCTACGAGCTTTGCCTGCTAAGTAGAGGTTGTCATATAACTGTCCCTCCTTAAGCTTGGTAAACGCATCTCGGATAGCTTGGTCGGTCATAGACGAGAGCCACAAGCGGTCAAAAGGCTTACTACAACCTAGATAGTAGTAGATGTAGCGGAAGATAAGCTCACCCTCTCGCCCTGCATCGGTAGCTACGATGATACGCTCAGAGCTGTCAAAGCACTGTTTGATTACATCTAATTGCTTACGGGCAAAGCTGTCCTCTTCATAGCCCTTGCCATCTTTCTTTTTAACTTGTCGAACGACAAGCTTAAAAGGCTTAGGGAGCATAGGCAGCTCCTCTCGTGCATAGCTCGTGAAGCCGTACGTCTGAGGATCTGCGAGGGCAACTAAATGCCCATAAGCCCAAGTAATCTTGTACTGGTCGTTGTAGAGGTACCCATCTCCTCTGTGCGGGACGTTAAGCACTTTGGCTATGTCATTAGCAACCGAGGGTTTCTCTGTGATTATACAGACTGGATTATTCATTGTGATTATAGTTTGTGTTTATATTCTTGCTGTTGAGTGAGGCGGACATCTGCATGTTGGCTTGCCTTCGGTGCGTTATCGCCTCGTGCGTCGAGTATCGCCTGTGCTTGCTCTTGCACGGGAGAGCTGGGGACGACGATCTTTGAAGTTTGATTTTTGTAAGCCTCTAGTTGCTTTAGCTCTTCAGGCTTGCCTGATTTGACTGAGAGATCGTTCTCGAAAAGAATCCAATGATACATTTCTCCACTCTCAGGGTCATAGTCTAGGTGTAGACCATTTTTCTTGTTGTTCTTGTAATGGGTTTGAGAAAGAAGATTTCCACCACCGTCCCAAAGCTCGCACAGACCATCTAGCTTGTCGTCTTTGTAGTTCCAACGAGTTTGTTGACGACCATTTGGGGACCAAGTTTCAGATAGACCGTCTCGCACACCTGCACGGAGATTAGTACGCTGCCTAAGCTGTCCGTTCTCGTGCCAATACTCGAAAACACCATCGGGCTTACCAGCCTTATAGGTGGCACGCTCCTTGAGTTGTCCGTTGTCATACCACTCTTCGCTAAGTCCCTCACGCTTGCCAGCTTTATAGGTGGAACGCTCCTCGAATTGACCATTAGGGTGCCAGCTCTCATATAAGCCGTCTTTCTTACCTCGCTTAAAGTGGATACGGCTACACAACTGTCCGTTATCGTAGTAAGCCGCCTGAACACCAGTCAAATGAAGGTTGTAAATCTCATCTCCTGAGAGCTTGGAATCAATAAAATTCTCTAGATTAGCCATAGAGTTGTCTTGCTGTTTTAGAGTTCGCATTATAATATCCTGCAAGGCTGTAGTAGTACCGCCTTGAGAAAAGAAGTCAGAGACATCTTTTTCGCTCTTACTTCCCGACAAGGGTAGGTCAATACGAAAGAGATTGGGAACATCAGGATTGTTCTCTATTATCTGTTGAGACTGGCGTATGCCTGTATCGTCCATATCATAGAGGACACCGACCATATCAAAGCGGTCGGAAAGACCCTGTAAAAGAGTTTGAGGTAGATGAGCTGTCTCACTATTGAGACAGAAAGCTGAAAAGCCGTGAGAGGCAAGACTTAGAACATCTTTTTCCCCGCCTGTAAGAAGAACACACTCTCCTTTAGAGGGAAGTTGTGCATATCCAAAGATATAGTCGCTAGATCGTACACCCGCATTTAAGAAGCGCACCTTGCTGTTGGGACGATAAATCTTGACACTATCACCGAGCTGATAGCAATACATCGGTTCGGTAGACTTATAGTGTAGCTGGTAAGGCTTACCCATACGATTGTATGATGAAAAGCTCGCTAGTGAGCTAACACCATACCGCTCTAGCGTAGCTTGACTTATTCCATACTTACCCCAAAACTCTAGATCTGTATCAGTGAAAGGCTGGGTCTGAACACTATACTTGCCAGTCATTGATGGTTGACTGAAGGGCAGGTCAGAAGAAGGTACTGAGACTTGGGGACGAACGGGAGCTTTAGCTAAGCTCTCCTGAGTAGTAATATCTAAGGGTAGATTTAAGTCCTGAACTATTTGAGCTAAGATTTTCGGAAATTGAGAGCTTAGTTTGTAACCAAAGAGCTCACCAACAAACCAAAAAGCGTCGCCACCACTTCCTCCATTACCAAAGTCCTTATACCGCCAAACACCGCTGTGATCTTGGTAAATGGTACAAGAGGCTTTCTTATCATCATAAAACGGACTTCGAAAATTCTTGCCTCCAGTAACATTTGGCAGGTAAGCTCGGAATATATCCAAGCCTCCACCTGTCAGTTGCAAGATTTCATCTCTGTCTCCATATTTCATAATGTCGTGGGGAAGTGGTGACGACCACTTATTAACTACCAAATTGTTCTTGCCTCAAAGATAAGGGGCTAAGCGCACCTTAAAAAGGGACGAGTAAATTGCGGTAAGTTGCGGTAAATCTTAGTAAGTCTAACCGCTAAATCTTATCAGTATCTAGGGTGTTTCATTTTTCATCCTTTTCAGCCACGACAACTTGTAGACATCTAGAGTTAAACCTATATCGCAGAGCTGTCTGTTTACTACCCTCAAAAATTAGGCTTTCTGATAGATTCGCGTCTATCTTAGTGAGCAATTCTACTGTACCGTCTGTCTTCATAATTGTTCTTTGATTTGATTGATGTTAGTGTGTACACGTGCCTAGGATATAGTTGGATCCCAAGTCTCATAGAGTAAGCAACAGCGCTTTAGCTCCGCAGACCCAATATGGAATCTGTTCTTGACGATGAGACAAGCATTGAAGTGAGAGTTGTTTAGCCGATTGATTTCGTAAGCGTGCGCTATCTGATAAGCTCGCTCTGCATCGTATAGGGCATCTTGCTCTTTGGCAAGAGCTTTTAGCTCCTGCTCTGACAACTCCTCAGGATCTGTCTCAGCCTTAGTTGGAGACGAGGCTGGTTGTTGAGAGCGTTGCTCCAAAAAGGCCATTACATCTGACTGCTTGAAAAGTAGTCGTCCTGTAGCCCTATTTGCAAACAACACACCTCTACTAACCCAGTTGTAAACCGTCTGCCGAGCAACCTTGCAGAGCTTAGCCACATCGGTGACATCGTAGTAGACCTCCTCCTCTTGAGTGGGGCGAGTGTTGTCAAGAGAGACAAGAAGGTCGTCAAGCTTTGCAGAAATGTTGTTAAGCTTATCCATAAGACTATTCAAGGTCTGGTTGGGAGATTCTGAATTGCTCATTGTCGTGTGGTGGCGGTGGTGGAACTTCTGTAGGAGTTGTTTTTGAAAACAACTATTTCGAGCATCTCATTAAATCGATCTGCTATACGAGCTTGATATTTACGACCTAGCTCAGACGGTGTCAAATTGGTACTGACTATGGTTGGGAGCATATTTTCGTAGCGGTATTCTAGTAACTCAACAACAGGGGTCGTTATATTGCCGTACTCAACACGCTCTGTGGGCTCTTTTCCCAAATCGTCTAAAAACAACAAGGGCAAACTCTTCAGCTTACGAAAGGCTCGAAAATCCTTCGATATTTGAGCTATCTCTCGAGCGTCATACATCGGGGCGGACACTGTACGATACGGAACGTCCCATAGACCATTGTTGTTGGTGAAAAAGATTAGCTCTCGGATAGCGTGGAGCATAGTTGTCTTGCCGTTACCAACGGCTCCACACAAAAGCAAACCAAACTTGCATCTTGGATTTGTTAGGTAGTAAGCAATGTGGGCAATGATTTCTCGGAGAGTGCTGTCCATAGCGAACTCTCGCAAGCGTCTCTCCACAAGCACCTGATAGCTAGCCTCTAGTAGACTTTCAGCTTGAGCTGTCGTGAAAGGAAGGTTAAAACGAGGTGTAGTAGTCGCTTGCGCTCGTAGCAGTCGGAGAGCATCCTCGACGTGGATCGTATGATTTTGAGGTAGTCGCATTGGTAGTGTTACTGGCGGTGAAGAGTTCTTTGTAGTTGTTTTCTAGAACCTTTGTGAAGTTTGAGGACTGGATAAACCAATCGAAAGTAGCGTGCCAGCCTCTAGCGTTCCGACCATTGAGCATCTCGCTTGACACGAGATTGTCAACAGCCTCCATCAGGGCATCTTCGCCATACTCTCGAAGACGAGCGTTTAGCTCAGTTAGACGCTTTCCTTGTAGTGAGCGCAACGAAGGTATGCGCGATTGTTTTTTTGCGAGTTGGGCATTGAAATAAGCCACAAACGAGCAAGCTTCTTGCCCCATTAAATATTTATGGGGTGATACGTCCGTCAGGCTTAATTGCCCTGCATCGTCTCCCAAAAATTTCGCCTCACGCGCACGTTGCTGGTGCTGGGTCATCTGAGCGAAGCGAAGATGACGAGGAGATTGGGGGATTATAGGGGGATTAGTGATAGGGGTTATAGGGGAAAGAGAAAAGGGGGACGAAAGGGGGTAAGAGGCAAAACCTTTTGCTTTTTCCACCTGAGTGGTGCAAGAAGAGCTAACAGGATCACAGTCACTTTGCTCTAAATCAGCTACTTGCACGTCCCCTGAGACCAAATAAACCTTTTGCTTTGCACCCGCTTTGGGAGCCGAAGAAACCAAATAAACCTTTTGGTTATTTTGCTTTTGACCACCACCTAGATTTGAGTTGTCATTAGCATCTTTATCAGAGGTCGTCGAAGTCGCTTTCGCGCTCTGCTCGCTTTTGCGAGGTCGCCCGCCTAGCTTGCCACAAGCCTTGCGGATAGCAGAGATTTCTGCTTGACGCAGTACGTCGGCATCAATTTGCTCTCGTACCACGAGGAAAACTCCCTGAACTAAGGCTGGCACTGTATCTAAGTTAGGCTCTAAACCCTTTAAGGCATACCCCATAATTAGTGAGTAAGCGACCCCTTGACTGGAAGCGGGCAACTTAGCTATTGCCTCATACCACGACGATCGAAACCGAAAAGACTTATCTTTCATAGCTGAGAGCTCTTAGAGATTTATCAGTTGGCGATAGGCACGGAGACGTTCCAAAATGTCAGTACGCTCCTGCTCTGTTATCAGAGGGGAAAGTTCACGCATCTCAATGGCAGAGAGGACAGCTTTGTAGCTATACTGGGGAGTAGAATTAATTGGCTCTAACTTACCCCGCTGGACAGCTAGTTCAATCGAGGTGCGAGGTATCTGTAGCAACACCTCTAGTTCTGAGTGGGACAAATAGACCTCATTACAATTGGTCTCATCTCTACGAGCAAGCAGAGCTTGCAGGAGTAGGAGCTGGACTTGTGGATCAACTGGAGACTGCTTCATACTGTATAGGGTTAATTGGTTACACATTCTTCTTGTAGGCGATTATCCAAGCAGCGCATCTCTTCACTCACCTTCATAGGGAGTACACGAGCGTATATACGGGTCGTTGAGAGGCAACTGTGACCTAGTACACTTCCAACAGTGTCAAGGCTTACACCCTTAGTCAGGGCAAGCGTCGCAAACGTGTGGCGAGCTAAGTGGTAAGTGAGTACTCGCTTCACACCACTTAGTCGTTGTATTTCTTTGAGTTGTTGATTGACGTACGGATTTGTACATAGGGGGAATATCCTACACTCTGTAGAGGTCGCCTGAGAGAGATACGGAGTTAGGATATGCACGGCGACAGACATTAAAGGGATAGTGCTAAGCACGCCCGTCTTCTTACGACGGAGAACAACCCAGCTCTGTCCGTGCATAGATATGATATTGTCTCTCACTAGACGAGATATATCTGCATAAGATAGACCCGTATAGCACGAAAAGAGGAAAGCATCTCGAACGAGGAGTAGCTTAGGGTTTGTTAGTTCAACCAAGCGTAAACGCTCTAAGTCATCATCATCTAAGAAACCCCTGTCGGTTGGTTGAGTTCGCAAAACGACCTTTGGAAAAGGTACTCGCATTAGCAATTCATCTTCGACAGCTCGCTCCATCGCTTTTTTCAAAAAGCGCAGAACTTTGACAGCTGTGTTGTGAGTGTAGTTTTTCTCTCCTTTTAAGTACAACTCGTAAGTGGAGAGTTCGTCCTTCTGCACAGCTGAGAGGGGTAAGTCGTCCTTACCATATTGATGGCGCAAGTACCCTTGTAATAGGGTCATCTGATAGTTGTACCATCTAAGTGTTGCACTTGTTATGTTGCCAACACGATATTGCTCTGCACTTTCATCGAGAAGCGTTCTGTAAACACCCACCAGAGTGTAGTCGGTCGGTCGGCTGGGAGACAGAGCTTCTCGCAGATTGGGGAGTGAGAGTGTTCCCTTCGCATTCAACTGCTCTGCTAGCAATTGTATGCGACACTCTACATCTTGTAGTGCTTGGTTGATTTCTTCGCTTTTAGGAGCCGATGCCACAACCTTGTTATTAACCAAATAGCAAGGTTGTATAGAATAGCCAACCTGACCTAAGCTGGCTCGCTCGCCTTGTACATACAGGCGTATCATAATAGGGCTATCGCCTTGATAGCTCTTGTTATGCCTCGTGTAGTAGCGGACTTTTACGTCCAAGTCTAATCTCTTCATCACGAACATTGGTAGTTAGTAGTTTGGTGATGAAGAGAAAGTGTTCAAAAAACCTTACATCTCAATCCTTGAAAATCTAATTGTAGCCAATCTGTAGCCAAACAAACATTACGTTCGTGAAACGATAATACAAAACACTAATGCTCAGAAGACTACATAAACCCCTGTAAAGACTAACTATCACCATCTCTCTAGAAAACAGATTATCAAATCGTCTCCGCTAAAAGGAGATAATCAAATAGCTATCAGCAACATATCCGCAAAATCACACTCTCTAAAAACGGTATCTTTCAGTCTTCCGAAGTATCGTTTGATTCTTCCGAAGAAATTTCTCTTACCTCCGTGGAGAATTTTTATTTCCTCGGGAGCTATTGGGGAATTCCTTCGTGGAGATTTCTTTTCAGTGAATTGTTTGGAGAATCAGAACAATCGATGCCATCAGAACCGACGAGAAACCTGGGACGTATATCCTGTGATGTGCAGTTCGCTGTAGAAATGCACGCTTCCTGAGCGCATTACGGGGTCTAGACCGAACGAAGACATTCTACTCGTTGGTCCTATTTTACTACCTTTGCGTATAACATCTAGAGCACTACGACTATGCAGCACTTTACCTTAAGAGCCTTACTCCTACAGCTCCTGCTACTCTTGGGGGCGACCTACACCATAGCACAGGTACGCGCCATCACGAGCGATGGCGATGAAGTGATGCTCTACCCCAATGGCACTTGGGAATATATCAGTAGGCAGCCCAACCCATATGCCTACCAGGAGCCTTCGACACCCATTGGAGCTGGAGTCTCAGGCAAACGAATCGGCATCATACTGCGTAGAAAGCTGCTCTTCGTTCTGCGTGATGGTCAACTCGAGAATGTCATCGTCTATGACACGAAGGGACAGCCCGCTTACTCCTATCGTGAGGGAGTCTATCAGATCCCCTATGGGTGGCAAGTGAAGTACGAGCCTTTTTCCGACCGTGTGACCCAATTCGGGCCCTACGAGTTTAAGTATCATATACTCTCGAGTCGACTGGAGCGGGTGGGAGCCTGCGATATAGACTACGAAATGTTTTCCGACCGCATCAGACGGATCGGAGGCTACGACATCAAGTACGACTCCTTCTCTAACCTCATCAGGGGGGTAGGCAATATAGAGATTCTGTATGATGCCTTCAAGGAGCGAGTCACAGGGCTTCGCGGACAAGATCCAGGTGTCGAGATCTACTTCATGCGTAACGGCAAAAGTCGCCCCAACCCCTTGCTGTAGATTCTAGAGGAAATAATACGTAGCCCGAACATTTAGTCTCCATATATAATATAAGTGACCAGCCACAATCGTATGGATCATATCATGCTGCCCGAAGAGCTACAGCAGACTTTGGAGTCCTTTATGGAGTACCTGCGACTAGAACGCAACGCCTCTCCACTCACCCTCACCACCTACCGACCCGCCATCAAGTCCTATATGGAGTCTGCTCTAGAGCTGGCTAGTGATGAGTGGAGTCCTAGTGATGCCGACCGCGATCTCGTACGTAACTGGATCATGCAGCAGATGGACGATGAGCTGACCAGTACGACGGTTAACAAGAATCTGAGCGCCGTCAAGTCCTTTTACAAGTATCTCCAGCTACGGGGACTCATCGACAGTAATCCTACCCGCTATCTGCGAGGTCCCAAGCGAGAGCACACACTCCCCTCCTTCCTCACACAAGCCCAGATAGAGGAGGCATTAGAGACGATCTCGACTGATCCAAAGGACTTTCTCGCAGTGCGCAATCGACTCATCATAGAGACTATCTATCAAACAGGTTTACGCCGTGCTGAGGTGGCTAGTCTGGAGACGCAGCAAGTAGATCTCAAATCCATGTCGCTGCGTGTGGTGGGTAAGGGACGTAAAGAGCGCATAGTCCCCTTCGGAGAGACGCTAAAGGAGCAAATGAGTGCTTATCTCACATTGAAGAAGCGAAAAGTGGGTCAGTCTCGTTATTTTTTTGTTACTTTGAAGTGCAGACCGCTCTCAGGAGCCGACGTCTATCAAGTGGTCCACAAAGCGCTCGATGCAGTGCCGGGATTGCCACGCAGAGGAGCTCACACGCTGAGACACTCCTTTGCCACTGAGATGCTCAATGCTGGAGCTCCAATCACCTCCATCAAAGAGCTACTAGGACATAGCAATCTAGACACAACCACTGGATACACACACACCTCCTTCGAGCAGCTCAAACAATTGTATCACGCTCACCCTAGAGCACAAAGTTCAGTATCACCTATGATTAACGTACACATCCAGTCTCTACAGTTTGATGCCAGCGAGGCACTCCAAGAGTTTGCAAAAAAGAAGATCGATCGTCTCGCACGCTTTGACGACACCATTAGCAAGGCTGAGGTCACCCTGCGACTAGACAAGTCCAACGCTACCCAAGGCAAGATAGCTGCTATCCGTCTAATAGTGCCAGGATATGATCACTACGCTGAGAAGGGAGCAGCTTCCTTTGAAGAGGCCATCGACGAGGCTATCGATGCACTCAAGCGCCAGATAGATCGCGCTAAAGCAAATAAATAGTTAGTAGGTAGTAGGTAGTGGGTAGTGGGTAGTCGTGTATCACTAGAGCTGATCAGAGATCAGAGGAAGATATCACAATCCACTACCTACTACGCACATGCCCTTTAGTCCCTCTTTGAGTAAGAAAGTCGCCCGAAAGTTTTGGTATTTCCAAAATAGTTCGTACATTTGCACTCAGTTTGTGATGCCATCCATCTCTCTCAAGCGTGAGAAACGTCTAGGCTGCACAAACTAGAGTAGCGATCGGGCAGTTACCAGAGTGGCCAAATGGGGCTGACTGTAACTCAGCTGGCGTAAGCCTACGGTGGTTCGAATCCATCACTGCCCACGATTTGGTTCAGCCTTTGAGCGACTGATAAGGTCGTAGTACATGCGGAAGTAGCTCAGTTGATAGAGCATCAGCCTTCCAAGCTGAGGGTCGCGGGTTTGAGCCCCGTCTTCCGCTCAAAATGGGTAAGTGATTGATAGAGCGGTATTTGCCGCTCTATTTTTGTTTTTAAATAGATGATGATACTAGATAGAGACGGTAAATGTGTGCGTGGTGTCTTGATGACGCTTATTGTGGGGTGTCTCCTCTTATGCTCCTGTAGTCGAGCAGACCTTTCTGAGGGCTCGCTCCCACAGACCTTTATGGAGGCAGACTCTCTCTACCAAGCAGGTCGCTATGAGCAAGCTGCGAAGATGTACGATAGTGCTGTTAAGAAGTGCCAAGGGAAAGAGAGCTTGCAGAGTCTCTGCTATTACCGTGCAGGGGTGGCTTACAATGAGGTGGAGCAGTGGGGGAGAGCAATAGTGAACTATCGGAGAGCTTTGCTACTGGCTCCCGACTACTCAGAGGCACGGCATAATCTGCGTCTAGTAGAGGAGGCGAGGATGAATATGCCCGCTATGGAGTACCCGATCGTGCGTCGCTGGGCAGATGCGTGCGCTTATGCACTACCTATGAATGGGTGGCTAGTCACATCAATTCTGTTTTTTGTAGGAAGCATAGTCACTTGCTTGGCCTTCTTCCTAGGACACTCCAGGAGGGTGCGGCGAGGATCGTTTTATGCGATGCTTGCTCTGATCGTCTTGTGGGGTTATACCTTACTCATGGTACTGCATCGTCGGCACTATGATAAGCAGACGGATGTAGCGGTCGTGTGCAGCGTCAAGGCTCCGCTATATGCCTTGGAAGACAATCCCGAAGTGGCTACGCCAGTGACGGAGCTGTACGATGGCGCTGAGATGTGTGTTTCATCTACAGTCGATGGGGGCTCCTATCTGCATGTCGTACTACCAGATGGTACGGAGGGGTGGATACCTCAAGCCAACGTAGAGCCTGTCGCTATCAATCAATAATCATCTCACTGAAGTCAACGTAACGAAGATATGGTCGAACAATTAGCTCTTTGGGAGCAATCGCTCTTTCTAACGCTCAACGCTGCACACACTCCTTACTGGGATGCCTTTATGTACCTCATCTCTTCACGTTGGCCGTGGATTGCTGTTGCTTTCGGATTGATCATCTTTCTTTTTGCCAAGAAGCCACTTCGTGAGTCGATCCTTCTCGTTCTCATGCTGGCGCTTTTGATTACTGTGGCAGATCAAATTTCTAGTGGCTTGATCAAGCCTTACTTCGAGCGGTTGCGTCCCTCTTTTCATCCACTTACGGCAGATGTGGTGCACTCGGTCTATGGATACAAAGCGTGGGGATACGGCTTCATCTCAGGTCATGCGACCAATTTTATGGCGCTGGCAATGTTTACCGCACTCGCTTTTCGCAATCGATGGTACACGGTGGTAGTCTTTGCGTTGGCGTTGACAACAGCTTACAGTCGTATTTATCTAGGGGTTCACTTTATAACTGACGTGGTCCCAGGTGCTTGCTTAGGCCTTTTGCTAGGCTATCTAGTCTACCTGCTCTATCGCTGGTTACGAATCAAGCTTTATAACGTGCACCCTTCGGATCCTCAGAGTCGTCTCTGCGCCTCGACTATTGGATATCTGACCGCATTTCTTTGCGTCTATATCCTTTTCCTATTCGCTTTTGCTGGAGAACTGATGGGTGTGATGAAAGGGCAAGCGGGCTGGTAATCACATCCTCACTCAAAGTGAAAGTAATGGGAGAGACGTACACTGTCATCCCGATTGAACTCCTCAAGACTCATAATGCGGTGCCACGAATCTAGGGGACCGTTCTTACGAATGTTTCGTGAGAGGGCTGCTTGCTGGCGGTAGTTGAGATAGGGATGAGAGGGGATGCTATTGCTGCGTAGGGACTGAAAAGGGGTGCTGTAATTCTTCAAGCCGATGTAGAAGAAAGGTTTGATACGCTGGTAACGATCAGGCTCCATACCGAAGATCTCTTGTAGCTGCAGTACAGTGTAGTAACCGCCTAGCTGATCACGATATCTGGCAATGCGTCTAGCAAAGCTAGGTCCTATGCCTGGAACTTGCTGTAGTGCGAGCGTATCGGCACTATTAAGGTCGATACGCTGTCCCGCCTGTAGCTTCGGCTGTGAAGTGTACTTGGGCTGATCAGGCGCTCCCACGTAGTCTGCCGATAGCTCGACACCTTGTGAGGAGCTGCTTTCGCCTTTGCGGGGCTTATCTGGCTGTACAGGCGGCGCATAGGTTCCGCTAGCTCGACTTTGTATGGAGTCTGTGGGGAGAGAGCTCATTTGCTGGCTCATCGTCTGTCCTGCCAGAGGTGCGAGCGACTGCGCATTGTAATTATTGTCCCAGAGTATCTTGCCAATGGCCGAGAGTATGATGAGGCTGACGGCTATGAGTACCCAGGTCTCTATGCGTCCTCTTTTGAAGCTACTCATACTCTCTTGAGGTTGCGGTGTCGGCTATGATGCGCCCATCTTGGAGCGAGATGGTGCGGTCGGCTCGCTGTGCAAAGTCTTCGTCATGTGTCACGATCAGGAAGGTCTGTCCGAGCTGATCTCGTAGCTCGAAGAATAGCTCGATGAGCTCTTCCTTGCGCTGCGTGTCTAGGCTACCAGAGGGTTCGTCGGCCAGAATGAGTGTAGGACGATTGATCAGTGCACGAGCTACGGCTGTTCGTTGCTTTTCGCCTCCCGATAGTTGTGCAGGACGATGCTTGAGACGCTCCGCCAGTCCGAGCTGTGTGAGTATCTGCTCGGCTTCGCTGAGCGCTTGGCGCTTGCTCATGCCAGCGATCATAGCGGGTATGGCTACATTCTCTACTGCCGTAAACTCAGGTAGTAATTGGTGAAACTGAAAAACGAAGCCTATCTGTTTATTGCGAAAGTGTGCCTGCTTCTGTGCTGAGAGGGCAAAAGGATCGATTCCATCGATCAATAGCTGTCCCTTGTCAGGCTTGAGCAGTGTCCCGATAATCTGTAGGAGTGTCGTCTTGCCTGCACCGCTAGGCCCGACGATAGAGGTGATCTCTCCTTGATGTATTGCGAGGGTTATCTCCTTGAGTATCTGCAGAGAGCCAAAGGACTTGCAGATGGAGTCTAAAGTAACGAGAGGCGAAGACATAGGCTTAGTCGTTTTTTACTGAGGAGTAGAGAGGTCTTGTAGTACGTAGGCTGCCATGCGAAGACCAAAGAGCTGAGGCATGTAAGAGATCGTCCCGACGATACTACGCTTGTTCTGGTCGCTGTGGGGGAGGGCTCGTATAGCCTCCTCATGTGAAGGTTCACTACTGTAGACACATGGCGTGGTAAAGGTGTCACAAGGCGCCTCTAGCTGGCGCAACCTCTTGCGTACGAAGCGTGCCAAAGCACAGATATGCGTCTTGCTCATCGGAGCTACGGAGACTTGCTGCGGATCTAGTTTAGCTCCCGCTCCCATAGCACTAATGATCGGAATACTCAGCTGATGCGCGGCGAGGATGAGTTCGCATTTGGGCGTGAGCGTATCGATACAGTCTAGGATATAGTCGTAGTGATGCGCCGAGAGGAGCGTGGGGATGTTATCTCCAGAGAGATAGGTGGCGTGCGTCTCCACCGATATGTCAGGATTGATCCGATGAAGCAGCTCCTCCACCACCTCCACCTTAGGACGTCCTATGGTATCTCTAAAAGCGATAACCTGACGGTTGATATTCGTCTCATCGACCATGTCATGGTCCACAAGCGTAAAGCGACCGATGCCAGAGCGCGCCAGCAGTTCGCACGCCTTGCTCCCCACACCGCCTAATCCCACGACTAGGATATGCTTGTCGGCAAGGCATCTTAACATCTCGCTTCCGAGAAGTAGCTCCGTACGCTCCAGCCAGTGGGGTATCTCGTCCATAGGTGTCGTCATCAAGTCTAGCTACTCTGTGATGCCTCGCTCGTCTAGGGCTTTCTGATAAGCTCTAGCGTTGCGCATATGCTCCGCATAATTGGAGGCAAAGACATGATATCCCGAGAAGTCAGCCCGAGCACACATATATAGATAGTCGTGCGGGGTGTGATTTAGCACGGCATCTATCGTGGTCATCTGTGGGTAGCGAATAGGACCTGGGGGGAGACCCTTATATCTATAGGTGTTGTACGGTGAGTCGACCTTGAGTAGGTCACCGCCGATACGCTGAGCAGTGAAGTTGCCCGAAGCAAACTTGAGCGTGGGGTCAGCCTGTAGAGGCATTTCCTTGCGCAGGCGATTGATGTAAAGCCCGGCAATGTCGCCATACTCGTCTGTTTTGCTCGATTCCTCCTCGACAATCGAAGCTATGATAGACACCTCGACCGGTGTGAGTCCTATCTTCTGAGCCAGTGCGGTACGCTTCTTATCCCAGAACTTGTGGTAGCTCTGTTCATACTTGTGCAATAGCTCTTTAGGTGAAATCGTCCAGTAGACCTCGTGGGTGTCTGGGAGAAACATGCAGCGTATCGTCTCCGTGTTAAATCCAAGCGTATCACAGTAAACTGAGTCTCGCAGTAGAGTTCTCAGCTCTTCAGGAGTCATTGCTAGTGGTGTTGCCAGCTTATCGATCAGCTGCTCCTGAGTACGGATTGAGGAGAAAGCAAGTTTGACAGGATCTTGCGCTTCATAAGCTATCTTCTTACAAATAGAGAGGATGCTCATATTTGGGGTCAGGCGATAGCGTCCTGGGCGCAGCTTGCCGTCTAGACGTATGACGCGTGCCACACTACGAAGGAGGGCGGGATTCTTGACATTTAGATCCTGAACTATGGTTGTCATCAGCGCCTCGCTGCTGGTCGTATCTGTGACGTAAGCGTAGCACTCCTGCTGGCTGATGCTACCTGCGGGACGAAGCAATAAATACGCTGCCCACGAGAGTAAGAGGAGTATGACAACGAGTAGTGTCGAGAATATGAATGTGCGTAAGCGTCTTGGCGATCTATTGTGATGACTCCTACGTGAAGTGTCGTTGAAGTATGAGGGACGCCATTGTCTAGATCGAGATCTGCGACTTCGTGACATAGATGAGGGTAATCAGTTAGTAAAACAAAAGCTAATAAAGCAGTACCCACAAGGGATGATGCACACACTCGTAGAGGAGTGGGGTAGTCTCTTGTGGGTACTTTCTTTTGTCATAGCGTAGGAGCGGAGGCTCTCCTTACGACTGTAAGCCTAAACATAAATGGCTGTGCCGTGAAGGGTTACTTCTCCTCTGGCTGTTCAGCCTCTGGAGCGGGTGTGTCACCCTCTTGCTGTGCTCTCCGATCCTTGCGGATATCACGTAGCTTGAGGTCTAGCTCGTCGATCTCTTGTTGCATCGAGTCACAACGCTCCTCAAGCATCTTGAGCAGGTTCTCGCCCGCACTGCTCGTCACGCTCAGGCGCTCCTTGTTGTTGCTGTAGGTCTGTAGATCGCTCTCCAGCTGCTCCTTACGGCGCTGTATCCGATCGTACTCCTCTCCGTAAGGACTGGATGGTGCGAAGTTGCGCCTATTATTGTTGCGGTTGCCACGTCTGTCGCCACGAGGCCTGTCGCTAGCTCTCAGCTTATTGAAGAAAGCATCCATCTGCTCCTTGAGCTCATCCTGCAGTTTACCGCGAGTCTTGCGAGGCATGTAACCTATCTGATAAAAATCTCGCTGCAGAGCAACAGCCTCCTCACGCTCAGCATCGCTCGGAGCTTCGATGGCAGCCAACTCACGAGCACGCGCTACGAGTTCCTTGGCGGCAGCTATATGCTCCTTGCTTTCCTCGCGCTGAGCCTGGTAAAGAGCTTTGTGATGCGTGTAGTAAGTGTCACATGCTGCTCGAAAGCGCTTGAAGAGAGCTTGATGCTTGTTGGTATGGATCATCTCATTCCACTCCGTCTGCAGCTCCTGTATGCGACTATGTCCCTCAGGCCAGCGCTCCTCAGCTACGATCTGCTCAATCTCCTCGATGATAGCACGCTTGCGATCGCCCTGCTCGCTGATGAGCTTGTTACGATCACGCATGAACTCCTTGCGCTTGTCAAAGAAGATGTCGCATGCAGTCCTGAAGTGGAGGTATAGCTCATCACTGACGGCACGAGGCACGCGACCCGTCTTGCGCCACTGAGCTTGGAGCTCCTTGATCTGGTCCGTGAAGGTACGCCAATCCTTGAAAGTGTGGATCTCGTTCGGATTGATAGCCTCGATCTGCGTGATGATACCACGCTTGATTGCTTCGTTCTCGCCCTCCTGCGTGCGCTGCTGATTGCGATACTCCTGGTTGTTGAAGTTGATCTGTGCCGAAAGCTCCTGGAACTGCTTCCACAGATCCTTGCGAAGTTCCTTAGCAACAGGTCCCACATCGCGCCAGCGGTGGTGTAGGTCTTGTAGCTCGCGAGCTGCTTGAGTCACATCGGTAGACTCAGCTAGTTCCTTGGCGCGCTGTATGATTGCCTCCTTGGCCTCAAGGTTCTTCTTGAAGTCATAGTCACGGAACTCGTTATTGATCTGCTGTAGATCGTAAAACTGCTCCCTCAGGTGCTCAAACTCACCCTGTATCTGACGCATATCTCCAGGAGGTACGGCACCCGCATTGCGCCAGCTCTCAGTAATCTCACGATACTCCTTGCTAATGACGCTAAAGCTTTCGCTCGATGTAAGTAGCTTGCGCAGACGATCCGCAAGGCCACGCTTGATCTCTAGATTCGCCTTCTGCTCCTCTGCTATCTCCTCCTGGCGCTTACGATTGCGCTCTTTGAAGTCATTGAGTAGCTCCTTGAGCCGTATCTCTTGCGCCTCAGCATCGGCACGTAGCTTAGCATTCTCCTCCGAGACGGTGTTGAGATAGCTATTCATCTTGCTGTAGAAGACGCTCTTGTAGCGATCTATGATGGAGCGTGGGGGGAGCTCGCCACTCTGTAGTAGGAGTACCACGTCGTCTGTGATCTGTGCGCAGCTCATTTTGGCAATGTCTGCATCACTCTTGTTGAGCAACTCTTGATACTGTCGCTCTTCCTCTGAGAGCTCCTCGGTTGCAGCTGTCTCAGCTTGAATCTTCTCGGTTGTCTCCTCAGTAGCTACGGGCTCTGCGATAGGCTCCTCTTGAGGCGTCTGTGTCACCGTCTCAGGTGATGGGGATGTCTCTGGAGTGGTTTCAGGAGTTGTCGTCGCTTCTTGCGCCGATGCTGTGTTAGTCGTCTGGTCGAGAGCTGTGCTCTGATTGATGTTCTCTTCTTGTGGGGTAAGATTCATTTCGAGATGATTCTATGTGTATTACTAAATATCGAGGTGTCTCAGTACTCCGTGTGGAGTACACACTCCTCGTCTGCTATTCGTTCTTTATAGTTATGTAGTGGACGGCTGGCAACGCTCTATGAGTGAACCTTAAGTCCTGCCATGCTACACAGAAGAGCAACGAGTCAGCATCTAAAGTTTAACGCGAAGCCTTGTCTGCTCTCGCTACTCTGATTGCAAAGATAACTAATTCTTTGAGATTGGACGCTTACCTCCCCACGGCAACCATGGCTGACGCATTATACGGGGTAGGTTTACCTACGCCTTAATGAAGGATCTCGGGAAATGGAGGAAATAGAACAATCCTCCGTGGAAGATCTAGGATTATCCAGTGAGCAAATGAAAAATTCTTCCGAAGTATGAGTTGATTCTTCGGAAGAATTTTTTCATTCCTCGGAAGAAAGAGAAATTTCTTCCGAAGAATTGGTCGATTTCCTCCGAGCTATTTGGGCTTTTGCTCCGAGGAATTGACCTCAATGGAGATCTAGGAGTAGCTATAATGTGAGTCCATAGCGCTATGTGGCAAGACTTAATCCATCTATTCCTCGGTTGGCGTCAGGCATAGCTCCTTGGATACAGGGTATAATGCGTCGGCCCTGCATACGGAGTCAAGAGCAAGGCAACTTCAAATCGTATTTCCCATTCCAAAATGCAATTTTGAGGATGTGATAGGCTTCTTTCGTTATCCTGTTGTATCTTTGTGGTGTAATAACTATAAGTCTACCTGTACTATGAAACAAGACTCTACTGCTACAAAGCAAAGCTCGACGAAAAGCTATACTTGGCTGATCTATCTAATCGCATGGCTCGTCATCGTGCTGATCCAGTCCATCTTGATCGGGCAGAGCGTCACGACAGCGGCAAACTTTTGGGAGGCTCCCTCTTACTACCTCTCTACTTGGCTACTTGACATTTTTCTGATCCTAATCTTTTACCTCAACTACTACTATGTAGCCGGGCACATGATGCGTCGTCGGCACTTCGGCGGCTATGTAGCCTTTGTGGTGATTGTTGCCGTTGTCGCGCTCTTTATGCCGATCCTCTGCAAGGCGCTCTTCGGGTGGCGTACGCCTACGCAGGATCTGCCTTTTGTCACGATCTCTTGGTCGGGGGCTATCGGGGCAGTTACGGTCATCACGATCGGACTGGCGGTGCGTGCACTCCTAGAGTGGCTCAAGCTCAATAAGCTCTCCACCGAGCAGCGTGAGGAGCTGATCAAGCTACGCAATGAGGTGACCTCCCTCAAGATGCAAGCAAAGAGCGACACGGTCAAGCCAACTACTGTGGCAACGCCTACAACGGCTGAACTGCCCACAACGGCTGAGCATGCTGCACAGGCGGCAAAGACTATCGCTCCGGCTCAGCCTGACTAAGCGGACAAGATGCGAATGATCGTGAGCCCATCACGGAGCGGCAGGAGGAGCTGTTCCACATTGCTGTCTTGAGCGACTAGCTCGTTGAAGTGCTGGATCCCCTCGAGCTGCAGGTCGTGGTGGGGCGAGGGGGCGGTTACCTTGCCGTCCCAAAGGGTGTTGTCCGCTAGGATGATCGCTCCAGGGCGTAGGTGCTTGCGCAGTAGCTGGTAGTAGTCAGGGTACTGACGCTTGTTGGCATCGATGTAGACGAGGTCGTAGTCGTGCTGCGCTAGTAGTGTAGGCATCAATTCGAGCGCCTGACCGTGGTGTATGTGGATGCGCTCGGCGCACCCGCTACGCACTACAAAGGGGGAGAGGAAGTGGATCATCTCGGCATCACACTCGATGGAGTCAATCTCCCCCGCCACAGGCTCGAGAGCCATCGCTATGGCTATGGTTGAGTAACCACTATAAGCTCCTAACTCTAGTACACGCTTGGCTCCACTAAGGCGAATGAGCATTGAGAGCAGTCCCGCCTGCGTAGCACCACACACCATCCTCGGCTGTAAGAGACGTACATAGGCGGTGCGGAGCAGTTCGTCTAGTAGGGGATGCTCGAAGGAGCTGTGCTGCTGGGCATAAAGCTCTAGCTCTGCGTCCATACTCTACATAATATAAGGTGTTAACGGCTCAGCTGAATGGCTGCCTTTACAGCTAAGTCATAGCTAGCTACGCCAAAGCCGGCGATACTACCACGGCAGTAGGGCGCTATGAGCGAGGTGTGGCGGTAAGACTCACGGGCTAGTGGCTGGGAGATGTGCACCTCGATGACTGGTAGTGCGATGGCGCGTATCGTGTCTGCGATAGCTACGGAGGTGTGCGTGTAGCCCCCCGCATTGAGTATAACCGCCTGGTAGCCTAGCTCCTGAGCTTGATAGAGATACTCGATGAGTGCGCCCTCGTAGTGTGAGTAGCGGATGGCGATAGTCGCCTCTGTGGTATCACGAGCGAGCTGCTCCAAGTAAGGGACTAGAGGAGTCGAACCATAGATATCGGCTTCGCGCTGACCCACCTGGATCAGGTTAGGACCATTGAGGATGAGTATGGCAGCTTTGCCCGTGGTTGGGGTAGGAAGGGCTTCGATCAAACTATTTGTAGACATAGTGAACTTGTCGGTTTAGATGCAAATGGCTAACTTCGTAGCGCAAAGATAGTAAGAAACTCCCTTGCAATGAGTCTAGAACCAAGACAGCAACTGATACAGCGCTACAAGACTTACCTGAGGTTGGAGCAGCACCTCTCAGATAACAGTATCGACTCCTACCTCTATGACGTGGACAAGCTCTACACCTACATAGACGATATGGGGCTGAATCTGCGGAAGGTGGAGCTGAAGCATCTCAATAACTTTGCGGCGCATCTACTGGACTTAGGCATCTCGATGCGTTCGCTGGCTCGTGTGCTGAGCGGGGTCAAGAGTTTCTTTCGCTTCCTAACGCTAGAGGAGGAGATAGAGCGTGATCCGACAGACATGCTGCAGACGCCTCCGATACATAAGAAGCTCCCCGAGGTGCTCACACTGGCAGAGATAGACAGCCTCCTCGAAGCCATAGACTGGGATCGTCCTGAAGCCTCACGAGATACCGCTATCGTTGAGGTGCTATACAGCTGTGGGCTACGCGTTTCGGAGCTTTGCGGGCTGACCTATTCCGACGTTTTCCTCGATGAGGGCTATCTGCACGTCTGGGGCAAGGGTCGCAAAGAGCGACTGGTGCCGATGAGTCCCAAGGCGGTCTCTGATGTGCAGCGCTACCTCTGCGATCCATACCGCTATAATGCGAAACCTGGATATGATCAATACCTTTTTATCTCACGTCGTGGTCAGGCGATCTCTCGCATCACGGTCTTCTGCCTGATCCGTACGCTTGCTGAGCTAGCGGGCATACAGAAGGAGATCAGTCCGCACACGTTGCGACACAGCTTTGCCACGCACCTACTCGAGGGCGGAGCCGACCTGCACGCTATCCAACTAATGATGGGGCATGAGAGTATTGCGACGACCGAGGTCTACACCCATGTGGATCGCTCCGCACTCCGTGCCGACATACTGCGTTACCACCCTCGCAATCAGCAGCACCCTACACCGCACGATGCCGAGTGACCCTACAAATCTCTAAATGCAAAAGCAGGAGACAGCCCGTGAGCCGTCTCCTGCTTTGATTGTATTGTAGGTCTTCGCTAAGACTTAGAAGCGATAGGTGGCACCGAGTGTGAGGTAGGTTAGTCCATAACCAAACTCACCCATGATAGCCCATCGGTCGGAGAGATAGTAGCGAGCACCAATGTGTGCTCCCCAGTCGAAATCTGTCGTGGTGTCCTTGCTCTTGATTTTGCCTCCAGGAACATTTACTTTATAGTCCCAGCTGATGAGCTTAAGACCTAGCATGAGGCTGAAGTAGGTGTCGAGCCTATCTACAAACTGATAGTGCAGAGATCCGCGCGGACCGATTATTGTCTGATTCCAGAGCCCCTTGTCATAACCCTTGATGTGATAGAGCTCAGTGGCAAAGTATCCACCCACACCGATAGATCCGTTGCCATCAAAGAGACCACTGACTACGCTGTGGTCGATACCTAGAGAGAGTGGCGGAAGGATGACGTTGTAGTCGCTGCTGAAGAGGGTACCGCCGATACCAAGTCCGAGGTTAGCAGTTGTCGTCCCTTTGCTAAAGGTGGACTGAGCCTGCGCTGCAAAGCCAAGCGTGAGCATGGCGATGATGAGTAGTGCGATTCGTTTCATAGTTAATTGTGTTTATAAAGTGAGTGAGTTGATTATGCTTTGTTGGCACGCTTGCGGTCTAGCTCGTTGAGGAGGATCTTGCGCAGGCGCATAGACTTAGGCGTGACCTCCACATACTCGTCTGCCTTGATATACTCGAGTGCATCCTCTAAGCTGAAGACGACGGGCGGGGCGAGTGCTACCTTGTCATCACTACCAGCAGCACGCATATTGGTGAGCTTCTTGCTCTTGCAGACGTTGACCGTCAGATCGTTGTCCTTCGTATGCTCTCCGATCACTTGTCCTGCGTAGACCTCCTCTTGGGGAGCGATGAAGAAGCGTCCACGGCTCTGGAGGTTGTTGAGCGCATAGGCAAAGGCGGTACCGCTCTCACCAGCTATGATGCTACCATTATTGCGTCGCTCGATGTCGCCACGCCAAGGTCCAAACTCTAGGAAGCGATGAGCTATAACCGCCTCTCCAGCCGAAGCGGTTAGGACGCTGTTGTGGAGTCCAATGATCCCACGCGAAGGAATTGTAAAGACTAGGTGCGTACGCCCGTTTTTGCTTTCCATGGCGGTCATCTCGCCCTTGCGTTGTATGACCATATCGATGATACGGCTACTATTCTCGTCGGGGAGATTGATTGTGAGCTCTTCAATAGGCTCGCATCGTACTCCATCAATCTCCTTGATGATGACCTGGGGCTGACCGACCTGTAGCTCGTAACCCTCACGGCGCATCGTCTCGATCAGTACGGAGAGGTGCAGGACACCACGTCCGAAGACATTCCACGAATCCGCTTGGTCAGTCGTCTCGACACGCAGAGCGAGGTTCTTGTCCAGCTCACGCATCAGACGCTCATGGATGTGGCGAGAGGTGACAAACTTACCTTCTCGTCCATAGAAGGGAGAGTTGTTGATCGTAAAGAGCATCGACATCGTCGGCTCATCGACCGAGATACTGTCTAGTGCCTCCGCATGCTCCGGGTCGGCGATGGTGTCTCCAATCTCAAAGTGGTCAAAGCCCACGATGGCGCAAATGTCGCCACTAGAGACGGAGTCTGCTTTTGCCTTGCCAATACCCTCAAACGTGTAGAGCTCCTTGACCTTCTCACGATGTGGCTCACGATCTTTGTGACAGAGGAGCACGGTGTCGCCGTTGTGTATGGTGCCACGATGCACGCGTCCCACAGCAATACGCCCTACGTAGGAACTGTAGTCTAGCGAGGTGATCAGCATCTGCAGAGGTCCGTCCAGCTGTTGTGGAGCAGGGATCTCGGAGATGATTGCATCAAGTAGGGGAGTGATATCTTCCGTAGGCTTCTCCACGTCACGGCTCATCCAGCCCTGCTTGGCACTACCGAAGAGGGTGACGAAGTCGAGCTGATCGTCAGTAGCCTCTAGCGAAGCCATCAGGTCGAAGACCATATCCTGCACCTCCATGGGGCGGCAGTTGGGCTTGTCCACCTTGTTGATGACGACAATCGGCTTGAGTCCGATGGCGAGAGCTTTCTGTAGCACGAAGCGCGTCTGAGGCATCGGTCCCTCGAAGGCGTCTACTAGGAGCAGGCATCCGTCAGCCATGTTGAGTACACGCTCCACCTCACCGCCGAAGTCGGCGTGTCCCGGGGTGTCAATGACGTTGATCTTGACCCCCTTGTACGTGATGCTGACATTCTTGGATACGATCGTGATACCTCGCTCTCGCTCTAGGTCGTTGTTGTCTAGAAAGGTGTCGACCTCTGCAGCCTTGTCCTCTCGAAAGAGTTTAGCTGCGAGGAGCATTTTGTCAACGATGGTTGTTTTGCCATGGTCAACGTGAGCGATGATAGCTATATTTCGTATTTCCTGCATTTGTGTGGGATTCGTATCCTTGTTAGTTGGTGCAAAGGTACGAAAAACGTTGTTAGCATAGTGCCAAACAGACTAGTACGTAGCTTCAGAATCGCAGCCGTCCAGTAAAACGTTCCCTCCCTTGGAACCGAAAAGTTCCTCCGCTTTTTTTTGGTTTCGGACTATCTGACTGAGAAGTAAGAGGTTACCGTTTGGAGAAGTGTAGATAGGTAACGATTTAGAAATGAGCGGAGTGCTTTGAAGTACATCGTTTTGGATA